>JGI20225J20221_1000116_pt3 | contig 183319 bp, 176 predicted proteins | sample BioMet4_FD_20221 | JGI IMG/M metagenome (IMG submission 20221) | reverse complement strand
GTATTGACTTAAACAACTACCACTGCAGGGGGTAGAAGGAAGCCTTCCCACCTGCAGGATAAAAAGAATATCCACTTATGCGCAGGCCCGCCTAGCCAGTCCTTGTAACTACAACCTTTCGCGGGAGGACAACCATTTCCCTAAAACTAACTTCCGTCTACTATCATTCGGCGACGTTACACGTAGGACCGGTCAGGCTTCATCCCTCGTCGCTACTATTGCGGCATTCTTAGTAGGATACCGCTAATACGTCGAACCCTGAACGCCAATCGCGCTTCGGTCATCACGTCCCTTCGTGGTATGACCATACTTAAAGAGGCTTTTTATACGCCCCGACGATTCCTGCTGCTCCTTACCCCGGGGGACAAGCCCCGTCGCTAACTAGAAACAAAGTAGATTAGACAACAAACCGACAAAGGAAACCCCTACTTCGAGGAAAGACGGAAACCGGCATCGCGAACCCGACTTCGGTAAAAAAGCCCACGACGCGAACTCCGGGCACCCCTCTCTCCTTGTATGGACGACGGTCATTTATAATGCTCATTCGGCTTACTTCTTTTGCAAATATTTGCGCAGTACGACTCGGTAGTCCGACCGCGCTGCACTTGCTTTTTGAACGTACGCTTCATCGAAGAACAACATTATTCCGTTCTTTTTGTTTGTTAGAGTAAAACCACCGGTAAACTTTTTCCCGGGACGCTACTCCAACCAGACGGCAAGGCCATTTAACGGGCACCTACTTCGCGCGAGGAAACGCGCTGGGACCACGTATAAAACGGGTCGTCTCGCCAAGTTGTACAGACGCTCACTGTGCGTTCGAATTATTGGTCGTCGGCATGAAACAATTAGGAGGAAGCATGCCTGCAAACTGCTGGGCATCGAAATAAGTACCAGCAGCGTTGCCCAAGCCAAGGGACGCGTTGAACGCGCTTTTCAAACCTTGCAGTCCCGCCTGCCCATTGATATGCGGCTGGCCGGTATAACTGACATAGAACAAGCCAACGAAGTTCTTCACCACCACGTAAAGGACTTCAATGATCACTTTGCTCTGTCTGCTGATTATACCAAATCTGTGTTCGTAGAGCAACCATCCGATGCGCGTATTGATCAAATTTTAGCAGTCCTGGCTGAACGTACCGTAGATTGTGGGCAATGCATCCGCTATGCTAATAAGCATTACCGCATCCTTGACAGCAACGGCGTGCAGGTCAATTTCCGCCATGGTACAAAGGGTCTGGTCGCCAAAACATTTAGCAAACAAATGTATTTTACAGTAGATGATCGCACCTATGCCTTGGATGAGGTTCCGGTACGGGCGGAACGCTCAAAAACCTTTGATATAGCTGTGGAGGAAGCACCAAAGCTGAAAAAGGTTAATATCCCAGCAAAAGATCACCCATGGAGGCAATCCAATTTTATAAAACACCACAAATATATTGCAAAAAAATTTTATTTAGAGGTATGAAAAAGCACCGGATTTCCGGTGCTAATGTTTAGAGCTTTTTGGGACATTTTCAAAAACGCTTGACAGCCTTCTTTTTGAATATCGCAGTATGGACAGAAAGCTATCTTTTCTTTATGCCAAAAGCCCCGCAGGATTTTCTGCTGTTCTGGCGAAATAAATAGGGAAATTTTTCGAGGCGGCCGCCGATGGGGTGGAGGCCGAATTCTATGATTTCAGGAGGCGCTATGATGCGGTATATTATGCGATGGAACGAGGAAAAGCAGGAATTGGTGAAGGTTGCGGTAGAGGATGCGCTGTATGATGAACTGGGATCCCTGTCGCCGGAGACAAAGAAATCCATTGATGAGGCTTTTCCCGATGCGGATTCTTCGGATAAGGCCAATATGCTGTATGATTTATATAGTGGGGAATGAGTCGTCTACAGCTGTTTATTTGGGACTGGCAGAAGCCAGTCCTTTTTTGTTTTGTATTTTTTCTATCCGCAAGAAAAAATGCATTGGAAGCAATTGAAAGCAAATAAAAGGTTTTGCTTTTTTACTTCGAATGTGAACATTGTGAGGAGAATAATGTATTTCTTATTGATATTTAAGTTGCATTATTTATGAGAAAATTCATATTATCCATTGACAAGTTTACACAAGCAATATATAATTCCTATAATAATAGTTGAGATGATAAATATATATTATAAAATGTTTATTCATCCAATATCTATTGAATGCATATAGAGGTATGTTTTGGGAAAGGGTTGGTGTATAAGTATGGGAATTCAAGAAGAAGCTATGAAATTGCATAGAGCGAACAACGGGAAGCTGGAGGTCGCTTCCAAGGTGGATTTGAAGGATGGCTATGATTTGAGCCTGGTCTATACGCCGGGGGTAGCTGCTCCCTGCGAGGCCATTGAGAAGGATAAGGATCTTTCCTTTGATTATACCTGCCGGGGGAATATGGTTGCGGTCATCAGTGATGGGACCCGGGTGCTGGGCCTTGGAAATATCGGCCCGGAGGCTGGTCTGCCGGTGATGGAGGGCAAGGCGGTGCTTTACAAGACCTTTGCGGATATCGACGCGATTCCGCTTTGTCTGGATACCACCGATACCCAAAAATTTGTGGAAACCGTCCGCTATCTGCAGCCCAATTTTGCCGGTATCAATCTGGAGGATATTGAATCTCCTAAATGCTATGATATCGAGGATGAGCTGCAGAAAATCATGGATATTCCTGTTTTCCATGACGATCAGCACGGCACGGCCATTGCCTGTGCGGCTGCGGTGCTGGGAGCCATGCGGCTGATGAAAAAGGATATCCGCAAGGCGAAGCTCGTTGTGAATGGAGCAGGGGCCGCGGGGACGGCCATTGCCCGGCTGCTGCTCAATGTGGGGGCAGAGGATGTGACCATGCTGAATTCCAAGGGAGCCATGTATGAGGGTATGGATATGTCCCGGATCAACCGGGTGCAGGCGGCATTGCTGAAGGAAACGAATAAGGAGAAAAAGCAGGGCAGTCTGGCGGAAATCGCTGCCGGGGCGGATGTACTCATCGGGGTATCGGTGCCGGGAGCCTTTACACCGGAAATCATCCAGAGCATGCAGCCGGATCCGGTGGTACTTTCTCTTTGCAATCCGGTGCCGGAGATCAGCTATGCCGATGCCAAGGCGGCTGGCGCCAGGGTAGTGGGGACGGGCCGTTCTGACACCCCCAACCAGGTGAATAATGTGCTGGTATTTCCGGGACTTTTCCGTGGAGCCATCGATGTGCGGGCCAGGGAAATCAACGATGAAATGAAGCTGGCGGCAGCCTATGCCATCGCCAATCTCATTCCGGAGGATGAGCTGCGGGAGGATTATGTGATTCCGGATGTGTTCAATCCCCGTACCGCCAGAGCCGTTGCGGCGGCGGTAGCCAGGGCGGCCATCCAGAGCGGTGTGGCACGTACCGTCATGCCCTCCTATTCCTGATATACTGTTGGAAAACTTATTTTTGACAAAGAATTGCCCGAAGGGCGCCGCCGTATACAGGCAGCAGTTCCTTCGGGCAATTGCTGTTTATTGTTTCTTTTTGCCGGCAAAACAGGGCAGGTGCAGCAGCAGGTATTTGCTGAGCAGGAAGCTGACGGTCAGAGCCAGGGCACAGGTCAGCAGGTATTTCACATAGGCATTGGCTTCCAGCGGACGGATCAGCCAGGCAGCTTCCTGGACGAAGAACTGATGCAGAAAGTATATGGGGTAGGAGGTGGCTGCCAGGGCTCCCCAGATCCTGCTGGTATGGTTCAGGTATTGCTGGAAGAAGGAAAGCAGGCCGAAGATGGATGTCAGGCAGAATATGGAGTGGAAGAGCGCATTCAGCCATAGGGCCTGCTGGGGCGCCAGCGGGAAGAGGGCGGGAATCGCCCGGTTGCTGACATAGACGAAGGACATGATGATGAACAGCGGCATCCAGATACCTGCAGGAGGCTGCCAGCCCTGGGCAGAGAACCATTGGCAGTGCCAGGCCCAGGCACCCAGGAAGAAATAGATGAGATACAAGGCCACGCGGGTAGGCTGCAGCATCAGTACGTAGAGCGGATGGATCCATACACCATCAGGCAGCACGGAGTTCACCAGGCCTACGCCGGCTGTGCCTGCCAGGGCAATCAGCAGGAAGAGTATGACCGACGGACTGCCGGGAACAGCCGCCTGCTGCTTTATGCGGGGGAACAGCAGTGTGAGCAGGGACAGCAGCAGATAGAGAGCCATGAGGGCACCCAGATACCAGTACTGGGCCTGCTGGTAGGCAGCGCCCCAGAACAGGGTAGTGTAGAAGGTCCAGAAGTCCATGGGAATATTGCGGCTGGCAATCATGAGGTAGGCAATTACCGGTGCTATGAAGACCGCTCCGGTGATCCAGGGAACGCCGATACGCACCAGCTTGCTTTTCCAGAATGAGCCCTGGCTCCTTTTAGCCAGCGATTTGAGGCCAAAATAGCCGGAGATGAAGAACATGATGGGCATGATGAAGATATCAGCCCAGAGAACAAAAAGGGTGGCAGAAAATACCCGCTGGGTGTCCAGCACATACCACCATTCCGGGGCATAGGCCATGTAGCACATGGCGGCATGGAACACCACCATGAGGATTACGATGAAGGCCTTGAGATTATCGAGAAAAAAGATGCGGTTTGTTGTCATGGTTAAAAATCCTTTCCGTGGTGTGGCATTTTAGCTGTGGTTTTCGGAAGGCAGGCTTTCCCGGCGGTGCTTTTTTCTGTGGAGTACCAGGGAAAGCAGAGGCTGTATGAGATATTCAGCGGCCAGGAAGCAGAGCACCAGGGAGAGGCTGCTGGCCAGCAGGTATTTAAGGGCTATGGGCAGTGTATGCTGCTGCAGCAGAGCACCTATGGGAATGACGATAAAGAAGTGAATGAAATAAATGGTATAGGAATTGGCTGCCAGCCGCCGCCAAAGCCAGGCATCACTGTCGGCAAAGCGCTGGAACAGAGCGATGAGGGCAAAAACCACGGTGATGACCAGCAGAGAATGGGTCAGGGCATGGCCGGCCCGCAGCAGCACAGGAGGTTCCGGCATGAGGGTAAAGAGCACACGATAGACCAGGAAGATGACCAGGGCCAGTACAGCACCTGTGCACCAGGGCCGAAGCCTTGGCTGCCAGCCGCCCCGGGCGAACCAGGAGTATTTCCAGGCGTAGGCGCCCAGGAAAAAGTAACTGACATGGATGCCCAGCCGTACCGGCTGCAGGTAGATGATTCCCTTGAGGGCCGGCATCCAGGTGTCGCACCAGTAGTAGAGATCCCCCAGAAAGAAGGTAGCCGCTGTCCAAAGGAAGAACAGCAGCAGGAACAGGGGCGAGGGGGATTTCTTAATAGAGGATTTTTCCAGGCAGCGGGGAAAAAGCCGGGCCAGCAGGCTCAGCAGCAGGAAAAATCCGGCCAGCATTCCCAGGAACCAGTAATGGGCCTGCTGATAGAAGGGGCCGAAGAACTGGGTGGTCCAGAAGGTCAGGTAGTCCGGGCGGGGAATATCCCGGGTGAGAAACGCACTGTAGGCGATGAGCGGGGCGCAGAGGAGCACGCCGATGGCCCAGGGCAGCAGGATGCGGATCAGTTTGCCCCGCCAGAAGGCGGCCTGTCCCTTCCGCTGCAGCACCATGGGGCCGAAATAGCCGGCGATGAGGAACATCACCGGCATGATGTAGACATCGGTGGAGAATACCATCAGATCAAAGAAGGGGCTGTGCTGGGTATCGTTGACATACCACCATTTCAGATCCCAGGTGGTGTAGCCCATGGCTACATGAAAGACGACCATGAGCAGGATGATGAAGGCGCGCAGATTATCGAAAAAAAACAGGCGCTTGGTTTTTGAATGACTCATTGAGATTCCTCCTGAAAATTAAATGTATTCCGTCTTTATTTTACGCAAATAGCGTGCCATGTTCTTAAAGCGGCAGATTATCCCTTCAGCGGGGATGATTTCCTGACAATCGGGGAATTTTTCCCCGGCGCGGGGAGAAATTCCCCGGTAAAAGTGCCGCTAGCCCTTGTGGCAGTAAGCTTCTCTGGATAATTTATCACGATACAGGCAGGAAATCAATGGGGGAATGGAAAATACTATCAGTATAGAGAAAATTTTCTGGGGGATCGTATGATGTTGACAGCCGATGACCAGCAGCTGCTGGAGGCCATTCAAAAAGGAATATGTATTGTCGATAGTGCAGGAATCGTGCAGGCGGCCAATGGGGCCTTTCTTCAGCTGGCACAGCTGGAGCGGGGGATGCTCCTCGGTGCCTGCCTGGGGGACTTCCTGATCAACCTGTCGCCAGCAGAGCTGTACGCCAAGCTGCCGCTGCAGAATATTGCACTGCGCTTTCCCAATGGTGCGGCCATGACGGTGGATATCGGCATCCTGGCCCTGTCGGCAGATGTGCCCGGCGCTGCTGTTGTGGTGCGTGACGACGGGGAAGTACAGCAGCTGCGGGAAGAGCTGGAATCGGCGAGGGGAACCATTGCCTACCTGGAACGGCAGCTGATGCAGCGGGAAGCTGCCGGCTGGTCGGCAGGGCGAATGCGCAGCCAATCCAGGGAGGAAGAGCTTTTGAGCCGGTTGAAGCCGGGCCGGGGGTTCGAGCGCTTCATCGGCATGAGCCCCAACGTATTGGAGGCATTGCACATTGCCGCGAAGGCAGCCCAGGTGGATTCCAATGTGCTGCTCATAGGGGAAAGCGGAACGGGCAAGGAATTGGTCGCTGAGGGAATCCATGCAGCGGGGAGCCGGGCGAAACGGCCGTTGATCCGGGTGAATTGTGCGGCCATACCGGAGAATCTGCTGGAAAGTGAATTCTTTGGCTATGAGCAGGGCGCTTTTACCGGGGCGCTGCGGCGAAAACCCGGTCGTTTTGAGCTGGCTGACCATGGTACGATTTTTCTTGATGAAATCGGAGAAATGGACCTCGGCATGCAGAGCAAGCTGCTGCGGGTGCTCCAGGACCATTCCTTTGAGCGGGTGGGGGGCATACGGACTCTCAAGGTAGATGTCCGGGTCATAGCGGCCACCAACCGGGATCTGGAGCAGCTGGTCAGGGAGAAAAAATTTCGGGAGGATCTATATTATCGTTTGAATGTGCTGCCGGTATTCCTGCCGCCTCTGCGGGATCGTCCCGAGGATATTCCCTTGCTGATCCAGGCTTTTTTGAAGAATTTCAGCACGAAGCTGGGCAAGGAACTGCAGGGAATAAAACAGGCGGCTATGGATGCTCTGGTGCAATACAACTGGCCGGGCAATGTACGGGAATTGCAGAATATCATGGAACGGCTGGTGGTGCTGTCGGAGGGGGACTGCATCGAGCTGGAGGATATTCCTGACAGCATCCGCTATCCGGCGGTTCCGGGGCCCGTTGGCCCCCTGTTCGGCCAAAGAGGACAGGCGGATATTTTTCCGTTGGCCGCTTATGAAAAGCAGATCATCCGCCTGGCTTTGGAAAAGTATGGAAGCTATACTGCCGCGGGAAAGGTCCTGGGCATTACCCATAAAACAGTGGCTGCCAAGGCACAGAAATATGGTATTGTAACGAAGGGCAAGAATCCGCCCACATCTGGGGGATATGACGAATAACAGGCAGGGAATTGTATTCCCATTTTATGAAGTGATGGAGGGAACAACAGGTATGTCTACTTATTTTGGTGAATTCTTTGGAACAATGATCATGATTGTTCTTGGCAATGGGGTTCTGGCAAATGTGTGCCTGCGCCGCACAAAGGCAGAAGGGGGTGGCTGGAGCGTAATCACTGCGGGCTGGGCCTTTGCTGTGCTCATAGCTATTTTCTGTGCATTGGCAACAGGTTCTAAGCAGGCCGATATCAATCCGGCCATCACTCTGATCAAGCTGCTGATGGGAATCTATGCGCCGCTGCCGGCCCTTTTGACTATGCTGAGCCAGCTGGCAGGTGCCTTTGCGGGGGCCTGCATCGTTTGGCTGCATTTCCGCCCCCACTGGCGGGAAACCGAGGATGCAGGGCTCATTCTGGCGGTTTTTGCTACCGGCCCGGCCATTCGGGAGCCTCTGGCCAATGTTTTGTCAGAAATCATTGGCACCAGTATGCTGATCATTCCTGTTTTCTGCCTGCTTTCGCCTACGGTGGCCGGGTTGGCGCCCGGACCGACAATTCCCTTTTTTGTCGGTATCCTCATCTGGGCCATTGGACTGAGCCTGGGCGGGACTACGTGCTATGCACTGAATCCAGCCCGTGATCTGGGGCCGCGGCTGGCCCATATGCTGCTGCCTATCCCTGGCAAAGGGGATTCGGATTGGGGGTATGCATGGGTGCCTGTCGTCGGTCCCTTTGCGGGGGCTGTACTGTCCTTTGTCATCCTGAAATGGATCGGGGTTATTTAATTTTGTCAGGCCATGCTTTTTAATGCCCTTTTAATGCTGTTCACAGAATTACTTAAGCTGCCGGGATTATAGTAAAGATAATCCAAATGAAAGGTAGTGTTCATAAATGAACAGAATATGTAAAGGTATTGGTTTGCTGGCGTTGGGGGCTATGGTATTCAGCGGAGCAGGAATAAATGGAATTTCCGTAAGTGAGGCCGCTTCGCAGCAGCCGCCGCAGTTCGAGCAGCAGGATGGCCAGCAGCCGCCTGCACAGCAGAACAACAAGAAGCACAAGAAAGACCACAAGAACAACAATAAGAACCAGAACGCAAAGCAGCAGCCGCCGATGATAGACCAGCAGCAGGCGCCGGATCAGCAGGGGCAGCAGGGCCAGCAGAACAGAAATAAGCATCAGCAGAATAACGGCAGCAAGAATAATAATAACAAGAACAATAATAACAAGCATCAGCAGAAGGCCCCGGATCAGCAGGGCCAGCAGAATCAGCAGGGCCAGCAGCAGGCACCGGATCAGCAGAATACGGACCGTCCGGCACCGCCGCAGGAATAAAACCAAAAATAAAGGGGAGCATCTTAAACGGTGCTCCCCTTTTCGGTATTCTTTTTCAGGCCCGCTGCTTCTTTTTTGCGGCCCGTCGTTCATAGAGCCAGAAGCCGGCGATAAGGGCCAGGGCACAGATGGTTACAACGATGAGCCGATAGGGATTCTGGTCGATGGTCATGGCATCATGACCGATCATAGCCTCCAGGGCAGTGGACGGAAATTTGCCGATGAGAGAGGAAAGGACATAGTCGAAGAGGCTGATCTGGCTTACCGCACCCAGGGCGTTCAGGATGCCTGAGGGGAAGTAAGGGACTGTCCGGGCAATGAGCATGACCTTGAAACCATTTTTGCCGCTGAAGCTGTCGATCTTTTTCAGCGATGCATGCTTGGCAATCACACCCTCCGCGGCATCCCGGAACAGGAAGCGCATGAGCAGGAAGCTCAGGGTCACGCCGACGGTTTCAGCCAGCCAGGACAGGATAATGCCCGGCACAATGCCGAAGATCAATGCGTTGGCTGCCGAAAAGATGATGGCAGGCGGGAAGCCGATTGCATTCACCACCAGCACCAGGCAGAAGCTGAAGAACATAGCCCAGGGGCCAAAGGATTTGATATAATCCGCTGTCTGCTGCATATCCCCGCTCAGCAGTACCCGCCAAAGCTCGCTGAAAAAGGCCGGATTCAAGAGATAAATGATACCGAGCAATATAAACAGCACAACAATTGCCCCAATTTTTATGGTGAGGGTAGAGTTCGTTAATTTCATAAATCAACCTCCTAGAAAATTGTCTTTATTATAGCATGATTCCATGTAAATCGTCTGCAAGGAAATAGAAATTCACCGCTTGCAGCCTGTTTTGCTATGTACAAGTTGACACATTCATCCAAAAGCGATAGGATGATGGGTATATATTTTATGGAGGCGGCGTGATATGGCAATTGAACGGGTCAGGAAGTATTTTCAGCAGTGGGATATGGAGGGACGTATCCGGGAGTTTGCTGTGTCCAGTGCTACGGTGGAACTGGCAGCGGAGGCTTTGGGGTGTGAGGGAAGCCGCATTGCGAAGTCCCTTTCCCTGCAGGCCGGTGATGGTGCGGTGCTGGTGGTGACGGCTGGCGATGCGCGGCTGGACAACCATAAATTCAAGGAAGCCTTTGGCTTCAAGCCGAAGATGCTGAAGGCGGAGGCTGTAGAACCGCTCATTGGCCACGCTGTGGGCGGAGTCTGTCCCTTCGGGATACAGGCCGGGGTCCCGGTGTATCTCGATGTGTCCATGAAGCGCTTTGCTACGGTATTTCCGGCCTGCGGCAGCGCGAACAGCGCCATTGAGCTCACCCTGGAGGAATTGGAAAAATATTCTCGGGCAGAGAAATGGGTGGATGTCTGTAAATCCTGGCAGTCATAAGGACATTTGCCTTCTCTGACAGAATTTCATGTTGCAAAATATCGAGCAATGGCGTTATAATATAAAAGTAATTTCATATGGGAAAATTTTAGGCGGAGTCTGTTCAAAGCGGGCTGCGTCTATTTTTTTTCAAAGCCCGTGACTTCGACCCTTCCCGTAAAATATAGGAGGAATCTATGAATCAAACTGTTTTAGCCGGTATCATATTCATCGGCATGTATCTGGTCATCGTTTCGGAAAAAATCCATCGCACGATTGCGGCCATGCTGGGGGCGGTGCTGATGATTGCCTGCGGCATACTGACCCAGGAGCAGGCGCTGCACCATATCGATTTCAACACGCTGGGGCTGCTGGTGGGCATGATGATGATCGTGGCGGTGACCAGCCGGACCGGGCTCTTCAATTGCGTGGCGGTCTGGGCCGCCAAACGGGCCAAGGCACAGCCGGTGCGCATCCTGGTGTATCTGGCGGTGCTCACGGCGGTATTTTCCGCCTTTCTGGATAATGTGACCACGGTGCTGCTCATTGTGCCTGTGACCTTTGAAATCACCCGGAAACTCAAGGTGAATCCCATGCCGTATCTGCTGCTGCAGATTCTGGCCTCGAATATTGGCGGTACAGCTACACTCATCGGGGATCCGCCGAATATCATGATCGGCAGTGCGGTAAAGGAACTGACCTTCGCTGCTTTTATTGAAAATCTCGCTGTCATAGCGGCCATAGATCTGCTGGCGGTCATTCTGGTATTCGCCCTGCTGTACCGCAGGGACCTTCATACCCGCCCGGAACTGGCGGCTGAGATCATGGCAATGGATGAGAAGAGGGAAATTAAGGATCGGCCGCTGCTTTATCGCTGCCTGCTGGTATTGGGGCTGACCATTGGCGGTTTTTTCACCCATGCGCTGCTGGGGCTGGAATCTTCGGTGATTGCGCTGGCAGGCGCCTTTTTCCTGCTGCTCATTGCAGGAAAAAAGCGGTCTTTAGCAGAATATGCGCTGCGGCAGGTGGAGTGGACCACGATTTTCTTTTTTATCGGACTTTTTGCCGCGGTGGGGGCCCTGGTGGAAACGGGAATCATCCGGCAGGCAGCGGCTGCGGCCATGGAGGTTACCGGAGGAGATCTCACGAAGACCTCCTTCCTGGTGCTTTGGCTCAGTGCCATTGTCTCCTCTGTATTGGACAACATCCCTTTTGTCGCTACGATGATTCCGCTGGTACAGGATATGGGCAGCCTTACTTCGATGAATATGGATCCTGTGTGGTGGAGCCTGTCCCTGGGCGCCTGCCTTGGCGGCAATGGAACGCTCATTGGTGCTTCGGCCAACCTCATCACGGCCGGGCTGGCAGCGGAGCGGGGCGTGGAAATCACCTTCCTGCGCTATTTGAAGGTGGGGTTCCCGCTCATGCTGCTGACGATTTTTCTGTCCATGATTTATATTTATCTGCGTTATCTTATATAGTAGGAAACCCTGCTCCTGCCGAAGAAAAATTTTTTTTTGGCAGGAGTTTTCTTTTCGTGGGTAGAAGTCTATAGAGCCGTCTGCATGGCAGGCGAATATGGATTTGGAGGTTGTGCTTTGAGTAAATTTGGCAGAAATAACGGGATGTGTGTCCTTTTCGTAGTAGTTGGTGCCATCCTGGGGGGGATACTGGGTGAACTCATCCGGGGGGTGGATGCACTGCAGGGGCTGGTTCCCTATCTGGTACATACCTACCCGGTTTTCGATATGGATCCGGCAACCATCAATCTCTATGTTATCAAGCTGACCTTTGGCATTTCCTTTGCGCCGAATCTCATGAGTATCCTGGGGATTGTGCTGGCTATCTTCCTGTTCCGCCGGTATTGATGGAGGTGCGGCCTGTGATTATTTTGGCATCGGCGTCTCCGCGGCGCCAGGAGCTTCTGCAGCAGCTGGGCTGCAGCTTTCGGGTTGTGGTCAGTGAGGCAGAGGAGGAAAAAGATCAGAGAATGGATCCCGAGGATCTGGTTGTGCGAAATGCTCATCTGAAGGCCGCGGCAGTGGCTGCCCGCTATCCGGAGCTTCCGGTGCTGGGGGCGGATACCGTGGTTTCTTTGGATGGACATATATACGGCAAGCCGCAGGACGAAACGGAGGCCCGCCGGATGCTGGCCTGCCTTTCCGGACAGGAGCACCGGGTATCTACCGGAATATCCCTGGTCTGGGGAGACAGCTGCTGGCAGGCGGTGGAGACAACCCGGGTGCGCTTTGCATCCTTGGATACCGCGGAGATTGCAGCCTACGCAGCGACAGGAGAACCGCTGGACAAGGCGGGGGCCTATGCCATCCAGGGCCGGGCTGCTGCCTTTATCGAAGGTATCCGGGGCTCCTATTCCAATGTGGTGGGTCTCCCTTTGCATCGTTTATGCGTGCTTGCCCGGAAAGCGGGGATTGATCTGTATGGCGACCATGGTAAGGGACCTTCCAGCGGCTGAACGGCCAAGAGAAAGGCTGCTGGCAGGCGGAGCCGGCAGTCTCAGCAATGTGGAGCTGCTGGCTATCCTGCTGCGCACGGGAACCACGAAGGATTCGGTGCTGCATTTGGCGGAAAAGGTGTTGAGCCAGCTGCAGGATCGGGGGCTGCCGGCCTTTACGGACATGGCTCCGGAGGAGCTGGCAGGGATTCATGGCATTGGCGGGGCCAAGGCTGCAACGGTACTGGCCGCGGTGGAACTGGGACGGCGCCTGGGGGAAAAGGCGGCGGAACAGCGCTATGTGATCCACGGACCGGAGGATGCGGCAGCCTATGCTATGCCGCACTTCCGCTATGAGCGGCGGGAGCATTTTGCAGTGCTGCTGCTCAATACGAAAAACCATGTACTGGCTATGCCGGTGATTTCTATCGGCAGTCTCACCGCATCCATCGTTCATCCGCGGGAGGTGTTCTGTGAGGCAATCCGCCATGCAGCGGCCAGCATGATCCTGCTGCATAATCATCCCAGCGGCGATCCGTCGCCCAGCCGGGAGGATATTGCTGTGACGGAGCGGCTGGTGAAGGCTGGAAAAATCATGGATATACAGGTGTTGGACCATATTATTCTGGGTGACAAGAAATATATTAGCTTAAAAGAGAAAGGTATGGTAAAATAACAGTATTCTGGTTTAAATATGAAGGGAGTTTTTTTGAGAAATGTGGAATCTGTTTGGTGGTTTATCACATGATATGGGAATTGACTTAGGAACAGCGAACACCCTCGTGCATGTAAAGGGCAAGGGCATTGTCCTGCGCGAGCCGTCCGTTGTAGCTATAAAGAGTGAAAATGGCGAGGTGCTGGCGGTTGGCGAAGAAGCCAAGCGCATGATCGGCCGTACACCGGGCAGCATCATCGCTATCCGCCCCATGAAGGATGGCGTCATTGCTGATTTTGATGTGACCCAGGCGATGCTCAAGTATTTTATCCGCAAGGCCATGAATACGAAATCCTTCGTGCGCCCGCGGGTGGTTGTGGGTGTTCCTTCCGGCGTCACTGAAGTGGAAAAGCGCGCGGTCATCGATGCAGCTCAGCAGGCTGGTGCCCGGGAGGCTTATCTCATCGAGGAGCCTATGGCGGCTGCTATTGGTGCAGGTCTGCCGGTAGAGGAAGCCACGGGCAGCATGGTGGTGGATATCGGCGGCGGCACCACGGAGATCGCGGTGATTTCCTTGGGCGGTATCGTTACGAGCCGTTCCATCCGCATTGGCGGTGATGAGATGGATTTCTCCATCGTCCAGTACATCAAGCGTATGTACAACCTCATGATCGGTGAGCGTACTGCTGAGGAAATCAAAATCAATATCGGTTCCGCCATTGTGCGTCCGGAGGCCGACAAGACCATGGATATCCGTGGCCGCGATCTGGTCAGCGGGCTGCCGAAGACACTGACCATCAAGGCCAGTGAGATCCGTGATGCCCTCAACGAGCCTATCTATAAGATCATTGATGCCGTAAAGGGAACCCTGGAAAAGACACCGCCGGAGCTGGCAGCCGATGTAATGGATCATGGTATCATGATGACCGGCGGCGGTGCACTGCTCACGAATCTGGATAAGCTCCTGAGCCATGAGACCGGGATGCCGGTGCTGGTTTCCGAGGATGCGCTTTCCTGTGTCGGCGAGGGAACAGGTAAATCCCTGGAGAATATTGAGCTCCTGAAACGTGTCGTGATGACCTCCAAGAAGCTGAGATCATGAGCAGAGTGAGACGGGATCGGAATTCCGATCGAAAGGTATGGGTACTTGTTTTTGTCGTAATCAGTGTTTTTTGCATCATATTTTTTGCAGCACGCGGCAGATTCACGGTGCCTTTCAGCAGTCGGGCTGCAACGACTGTCCTGGCTCCATTTCAGAAGATTACTTCCTGGGTTGGCAGCCAGGTGAACTATGTGACCTCGAATATTTGGGAAATCGTCACTGTGCATCAGCAGAATAAGATGCTGCGCAGTGAAGTGGAACAGCTGCGGAACCAGAATCTGCAGGCCAGCGAATTCGCTGCGGAAAATGAACGGCTGCGGGCACTGCTGGGGTACAAGCAATCGGTGACCCAGTTCGATCTGGTAGCCGCCCGGGTCATAGGCCGGGAGATGGCCACCTGGACCAGCATGATTATCATTGACCGCGGCACCCGGGACGGGGTGGACAAGGACATGGCCGTCATGACGGAAAAGGGCCTGGTGGGAACCGTGGTGGAGGCTTCACCGAATTCAGCCAAGGTCCAGCTGCTGCTGGATCCCCGCTCAGCAGTGGGAACCCTGGTGCAGCGGCCGGAATCCCGGGTGGCCGGCATTGTGGAGGGGAATCCGTCGGATCCCATGATGCCCCGCATGATCAATATCCCCCGCAATTCCGATGTGGTTGAGGGAGATACCATTGTGACCTCCGGGTTTGGCGGTATTTATCCCAAGGGTCTTATTGTAGGCACCGTTGGGGATGTGCAGAACGACAGCGGCGGTTTGCTCAAGATCGCTATTCTGGAGCCGGCGGTGGACTTCCAGAAGCTGGAGGATGTGGCTGTGATCGTGGCCTCCAGAGAGGCACCGCCGGCACCGCTTACGCCGCCTCAGCAGACGCCGGGGACAGAGACTCCGGTAGGGGATAATGCAGCGGCAGGTGCAGAGCCATGAGAAAATTTCTGATATGGGTGGCATTCCTCGGCAGTGCCTATGTGGTGCAGTCGGCATTCCTGCCGCTTATCGCTTATCATGGCATTGGTCCGGATCTCCTGCTGCTTATCGTGGTTTCCTTCAGCTTTTTGCGCGGCAGCCGGATGGGAATCTTTATGGGCTTCATGGTCGGGCTGCTGCAGGATCTGGCAACGGGAACCTTTTTCGGCATGGATATTTTCAGCAAGATGCTGGTGGGTGCCTGCTGCGGGGCTTTTTCCAACCGGGTGTTCAAGGAGCAGTTCTTTCTGCCGATTTTTTCATCTTTGGCGGCAACGGTGATGAACTATTTAATTTTAGCGGTGGTTGTGTTATTATTAGGATATCGCTTTAATCCGATACTTCATCTGCAGATGTTTTTGCTGCCGATGCTTTGTTATAATGTTCTGCTTGCCTGGCCTATGCATCTGCTGGTGCATTGGATCTGCGATCAGACAGCGGAAAAAAAATAGTTTGGTATGGTTAAGGCACCTTGGGATAGGTGCCTTACTTATTGAGTGGGAGAGATTTTCTTGGTAGCAAATGATTTTGGCATGCGCCTGCGGGTGCTGGGATGGCTCATTGTACTGGTCATTGCGGTGCTCATCGGACGGCTTGGCTATTTACAGGTATATGATGGAGAATATTATGCCGGACTGGCAGACGGAAACCGCATCCGCCTTATTCCGGCTATGGCGCCCCGGGGAACCTTCTATGACCGCAACGGGACGCTGCTGGTCACTAACCGGCCGGGCTTTACGGTATCTCTGCTGCCGCTGACTGCACCTATTTCCCCGGAGGTCATCGATCGCCTTTCCGGGCTGCTGAAGGTTCCCAAGGAGGAAATAGAAAAGAAGATCCAGGCCCATAGCGGTTTTGACCCTATCCGTATCAAAAATGATGTGGGGCCGGAGATCACCACGATCATCGAGGAGCAGAAAAATGTCTATCCCGGGGTAGTCATTGAGGTGCAGCCCATACGTAACTATATCTTCAAGGAGCAGGGGGCCCATACCTTTGGCTACGTGAGTGAAATCAGTGATGATGAGCTGGAAAAACGCAAGGCGGATGGCTATAAGAGCGGCGATATCATCGGGAAATTCGGCTTGGAAAAGGTCTATGACCATGAGCTGCGGGGCGTCAATGGCGGTGAGCAGGTCGAAGTGGATGTGACCGGCAAACCGGTGCAGGTGCTGGGCCGCAAGGAGCCGGTGCCTGGCTGTGACCTGGTGCTGACCATCGATCAGAAGATCCAGGCTGCCGCGGAGCGGGCGGTGGACACCCAGCTGGTGAAGATCGGGGCCAAGGCCGCAGCGGCTGTGGTCATGAATCCCCAGACAGGAGAGGTGCTGGCTATGGTCAGCCGTCCTGCCTTTGATCCGAATCTTTTTGCCCATGGGATTTCCAGCAAGGACTGGAAGACCATCAACGATAACCCTAATTTTCCTATGGATAATAAGAGCATTACGGGTGAATACCCGCCGGGATCCACCTTTAAGATTGTCACCGGCGTAGCGGCGCTGTCTGAGGGCAAGGTGACCCCGGGTGAAAAAATCCTGGATACAGGCCATCATTGGATCATTCCTAAGGGCAATGCGGAAGGTGAAGCGCTGGGCTGGATCAATTTCACGGAAGCACTGGCCCATTCGGATAATGTCTACTTCTATGAAATGGGCAATCGCCTGGGCATCGATGCCTTGGAAAAATATGCCCGGATGTTCGGCCTGGGGCAGAAAACCGGCATCAATCTTCCCTACGAATCGGAAGGGCTGGTTGCCAACAAGGCTTATAAACGCAAGGTGTTCGATGATGACTGGTATCTTTCCGAGACCTTTGATGCGGCCATTGGGCAGGGCTTTAATCTGGTGACCCCGCTGCAGGCAGCTATGGTCATGAGTGAGATTGCTGCCGATGGCAAGCGTTACCAGCCTTATCTGGTCCAGCGCATCGTAGCTCCCGATGGATCTACGGTGAAGGCATTCCAGCCGGTACTGCTGTCTCAGCTGGATGTGAAGCCGGAGATCATCCAGCTGGTCCAGCAGGGCCTGCGGGATGTCACGAAATTCGGTACGGCTGCTTCGGTATTCGGGGCAAACTTCCCCGTGGATATTGCGGGCAAGACCGGTACGGCGGAGAATCCCCACGGGCGTGACCATGGCTGGTTTGTCGCCTATGGCCCCTTCGGGAATCCGAATATCGTAGTGGCTGTCATTGTGGAGCAGGGCGGCTTCGGTTCCCAGTCAGCCGTGCCGATCGGCAAGAAGATACTGGAGGCGGCTTTTGATATCCCCGATCCGGAGGATATAGCGGCGCAGGAAGCTGCGGCCAAGGCCAAGCATTAATGTACAAGAGAGAAAACTGCTTAGCAGGAGTTTGCGCCTTTAGCGCGAATCTATAAACTGGTAAGTAAATTGCAAAAATGAAGCGGGGGAGCCATGAACGAGGGTGTTGTAAAATTTAAAGGCAGCAGATCCGGTCTGCAGCTGGTGTTGGAAGAGGCTGCGGATTTTTCTGCGATTGAAGATGAAATCAGGGAAAAACTGGAATCTGGTTCGAACTTTTTCTGCAAGGGGACGCTGATACAGGTAGTTTCCTCATCTCTTTCCGAAGATGAGAAAAAAAAGCTGTCCAATCTCTTCCATACGCATGGAGTTGTCATGCGGGCTGTCGCGGCGGAGGAAGCTGAACCGCTGCCGGCTGAAGAGCCGGCGGCAGCCGAGCCTCCGGTGGAGGCGGATTCTGCAGTCAGGGACAAGGACCAGAGCGTGCAGGAAATGACTGTGGTGAACCGTACGGTTCGCGGCGGTGAAGAAATCAGCAGCAAGAGCTCTATTCTGATCTGCGGCAATGTAAATCCTGGAGCACAGATCATTGCCGGAGGCAGCATCGATATCCGGGGAACCTGCCGGGGCATTGTGCATGCGGGGGCCTACGGGGATACCAGTGCCTTTGTGATAGCTGATCATCTGATGCCGGTGCAGATCCGGATAGCCGGGCTTATTGCCCGTTCACCGGATCACGTGGAAAAGTCGGCACGGGCAGAGCGGGCATCTATTAAAAATGGACAGATTATCATTGAACCGATAGAAAGGTAGGATTTGTACTGATGAGTGAGGTAATCGTAATTACGTCTGGTAAGGGCGGCGTCGGTAAGACAACGACCACAGCAAATCTTGGTGTGGGACTGGCGATGCGGGGCAAAAGCGTTGTATTGATCGATACGGATACAGGGCTCCGCAACCTGGATCTGCTTCTGGGCCTGGAGAATCGTATCATGTATGACTTGATCGATGTTACCGAGGGCCGTGTCCCTTATAAGAAAGCACTGGTACGCCATAAGAAATATGAAAGTCTGTTTTTGCTTCCTACCTCTCAGGTGAAGGATAAAATGGCGGTGAATCCTGCACAGGTTGTGGCACTTTGTGATGAACTGCGCAAGGAATATGACTATATCATCATCGACTGTCCGGCAGGCATCGAGCAGGGCTTCAAGACGGCCATTGCTGCCGCGGACTGCGCTATTGTTGTCACCATGCCGGAGATTTCCGCTGTGCGGGATGCAGATAAGATCATCGGCGAACTGGGCCGGGCCGACAAGGACAACATCAAGCTGGTGGTGAACCGTATCCGTCCGCAGATGGTGCAGAGCGGCGATATGCTGGATATGGATGATATCAATGATATACTTTCCATCCAGTGCATCGGCCAGGTGCCGGATGATGAAATGGTGGTCACGGCAACGAATAAGGGTGAGCCTGTCATTACGGTGGAATCCTCGCTGGCCGGCAAAGCCTATCGCAATGTGGTGGGCCGTATCTGCGGGGAGGATATTCCGTTCATGGATTTCCCCAAGGAGGGCTTTTTCACAAAACTCAAGCGGGCATTTGGCTTATAAGGGGGGATCAGGATGCTTGAGGCGCTTATGAAGATTTTTGGCAAATCAGAAAAAACAAAGGATATCGCACGCAAGCGGCTGCAGGTTGTTCTCATTCATGACCGGGCAAATATTTCGCCGGAGGTTATGGAGCATTTGCGGGATGATATCATCAAGGTGATTTCAAACTACATGGAGATCAATCAGCAGGACATGGAGATTTCCCTGGCCAACGATTCCGATTCGGTGGCATTGGTAGCGAATATCCCGGTACAGAAAATGAAGCATGATGCTTCTATCCATCGTTAAAATAGTATGGCGCTGCGGCGCCATATTTTTTTATCTGAAATATAGGTATATAACTATGGTTAATATAAAAATAAATGATTTCACTTATTGTATATAAAGGTGTAGAGTATAGACAGTAAGAAAAATAAAAACATAGGAGTGGTCATCATGAAGATTTCAGTTATCGGTGCAGGAAATGTAGGAGCTACAGCAGCAAACGTCATCGCCCTGAAGGGATTTGCCAGTGAAGTGGTACTGCTTGATATAAAAGAAGGTTTTGCTGAAGGCAAGGCCATGGATATGATGCAGACAGCCAAGCTCTTTGGAATGGATACAAAGATCACTGGTGTTACCGGGGATTATTCCAGAACAGCGGATTCCGGTGTAATCATCATCACTTCCGGCCTGGCCCGCCGTCCGGGCATGACGCGGGAACAGCTGGTGGGAACCAACGCGAAGATCGTAAAGGGTGTCATGGATTCCTGCCTGGAGCATTCCCCGGAGGCGGTGTTCATCATCGTGTCGAATCCGGCGGATACCTTGACATATCTGGCCATCAAGGACAGCGGTCTGCCGAAGGAGCGGATCATCGGCATGAGCGGTATACTGGACAGCAGCCGTTTCGTTTACTTCCTGAGCCAGGCGCTGGGCTGCAATCCCAATGATATCGACGGTACAGTCATTGGCGTGCATGGGGATCATATGGTTCCGCTGGCCCGGTTTGCTTATTACAAGGGCGTTCCGGTGACGGAGCTGCTCTCCGGGGCCCAGCTGGAGAAGATTGCCCAGGATACCATTGCCGGAGGCGGCACGCTGACCAAGCTTTTGGGAACCTCCGCCTGGTATGCGCCGGGAGCATCGGCGGCAGCCATGGCGGAAGCAATCGCACTGGATTCCCACCGGATGATTTCCTGCATTACTTATCTGCAGGGCGAATACAAGGAAAAGGATGTCTGCGCGGCAGTTCCTGTCATCCTGGGACGCAAGGGCATTGAAAAGGTCGTGGAGCTTTCCCTGAATGAGGAGGAGCAGAAGGCTTTTTCCGCCAGCACAGCTGCATCCCGTCAGGTCAACGAAAAGCTGGGCGACTGCCTGAAGTAAGAAAAGAAAGATTGTTCTTTAGCCCTCTTCGTGATATGATAATAAAGCATCATTTTACAGGAATACGCAGGGGGCTAGAGGATCTGTCATGAATAAGAGATGGCTGAGGCGCATGGACTTTACCCTGATCGCGGCAACTGCGGCGATCATCGTGATGAGTCTGGTAATCATAGGAAGCGCCACACATATCAATACGCCAAGCGATGAACGGTACTGGTTTGTTCAGCGTCAGGGGCTGTTTGCAATATTGAACGGCGCATTGGCCGTTTTTCTGATGAATTTCGACTACAAGATGCTGCAGCGTTATGGGAACCGGTTGTATATATTCAACATCATCATGCTGCTGGCGGTTATGTTTTTGGGGCATTCAGCGTTGGGGGCGCAGCGCTGGATACAGCTGGGGCCTATCACCCTGCAGCCCTCGGAGTTTTCCAAGCTCATCATGATCGTTTCCCTGGCAGCGATGCTGGAGGACAAGATGGGAAAGCTCAATAATCTCCACGATCTGCTGCCGGTGGCGGCCTATGTGGGGCTGCCCTTTCTGCTGGTCATGAAGCAGCCGGATCTGGGGACATCGCTGGTGTTTATGGCGATATTCCTCGGGATGATTTTCGCCTGCGGGGTGAATCTGCGGCTGCTGGGAAGCATATTTGGGGTGTTTGTGGCCTGTATGCCGATTCTATGGCATTTTTTGAAGGATTATCAGAAGATGCGGATCATGGTGTTCATGGATCCTAACGTGGATCCGCTGGGTTCCGGCTATCATATCATCCAGTCGAAGATAGCCATCGGTTCGGGCATGCTTTTTGGCAAGGGGCTGTTTGGCGGTACCCAGAGTCAGCTGAACTTCCTGCCGGAGAACCACACGGATTTTATTTTCGCTGTGGTGGGCGAGGAACTGGGCTTCATTGGAGCCGCGTTCCTGCTGGTGCTCTATCTCATCGTGCTGTGGCGCGGTGTGAAGATTGCCCGGGATGCCAGTGATACCTTTGGCATGCTGCTGGCAGTGGGCATTACCTCCATGCTGGCCTTCCATGTGCTGGTCAACGTGGGCATGACCACCGGCATCATGCCGGTCACCGGCATTCCGCTGCCCCTTATGAGCTACGGAGTAAGTTCGCTGACGACCAATATTATGTCGATTGCGATTTTGTTGAATATCCACATGCGAAAGCAAAAATTGTTGTTTTAGAAGAAAAGGGTGTTGTCATGGTACAATACCCTTTCTTTTTTTGCTATAATTATAAGACAGTGGTAATCGACACATGTAATGATATCTTGCCAGATTTTCTAATCTGAGCTGAAATAATTGGAGGAAATGCAACACATGATAAAGCTGGAACCAGAGATCCTGCAGGCGGTGGAAAAACCGGCCCGTTATACGGGGCAGGAATGGAATGCTGTGCATAAGGATCACAGCCAGGTGGACTGTACCTTTGCGCTGGCCATGCCGGATGTCTACGAGGTGGGAATGTCGAATCTTGGCCTCAAGATTCTCTACGAGGTACTGAATCGCCGGGAGGATACGGTGGCTGAGCGGGTCTATGCGCCCTGGATCGATATGGAACAGAAAATGCGGGAGCGGTCGCTGCCCTTGTTTTCTCTGGAAAGCTTCACGGAAATCGGGAAATTTGATTTCTTTGGATTTTCCCTGCAGTATGAGATGATCTACAGCAATGTGCTGAATATGCTGGATTTGGCGGGAATCCCTGTATGGGCCAGGGAACGGGGGGAGGATGCTCCCTTTATCCTGGGCGGCGGTCCCTGCGTATATAATACGGAGCCTATCTGTGACTTCTTTGATCTCTTCATCATCGGTGAAGGGGAGGAGGCCATTTCAGAGCTGGCGGAGCTTTTCATCCGGTGGAAAAAGGAAGGTCGCCCTGGCGGGCGCAAGGGCTTCCTGCTGCGGGCTGCCCAGGTGTCCGGCATTTATGTTCCTTCCCTGTACGAGCCCCGGTATGATGCCAATGGCATGTTCAGCGGCCTGAAGGTGCTGGCGGAGGAAGCGAAGCCTGTTATCTACAAGCGGGTGGTACAGGATATGGACGCGGCCGTTTTTACGGAAAAGCCTGTGGTTCCTTATATCGATATCGTGCATAACCGCATCATGCTGGAACTGTTCCGGGGCTGTTCCCGGGGCTGCCGCTTCTGTCAGGCCGGGATTGCCTACCGTCCTGTGCGGGAGCGCACGGAAAAGCATTTGCGGGAGCTTTCCCGCAGGCTGGTGGATTCCACCGGCTACAATGAGATGTCCCTGACCTCCCTGAGCTCGGCGGATTATTCCTGTCTGGGAGGACTGGTGGATGATCTCATGGAGGATTTCCAGGATGAAAAGGTCAGCTTTTCGCTGCCTTCGCTGCGTATCGACAGCTTTTCCATTGACCTGGCCCACAAGATGCAGCAGGTCCGGAAAAGCGGCCTGACCTTTGCCCCGGAGGCTGGTACCCAGCGCCTGCGGGATGTGATCAACAAGGGTGTGACGGAGGAAAATCTGCTCACCGCGGTGGCGGCGGCTTACCGTCAGGGCTGGAAGCAGGTCAAGCTCTATTTCATGATGGGGCTGCCCACAGAGACGGATGAGGATATCATCGGCATTGCCCGGCTGGCCAAGAAGGTGGTGGATCTCTATCAGGAGATCAAGGGCCGGCGGGGCGTCAAGGTTACGGTCAGCGTGTCCTGCTTTGTGCCGAAGCCCTTTACGCCCTTTCAGTGGTTCGGGCAGGTTCCCCTGGAGGAATTCGAGCGCCGGCAGCGGTTGCTGAAGGAGAATATCCGGGATCGGTCCATCCAGTTCCATTATCATGATGCCCGGGTGAGCGTGCTGGAGGGAGCCATCTCCAGGGGAGACCGGCGGCTGGGCCCGGTGATCTACCAGGCCTGGAAGGATGGAGCCAAATTCGATGGCTGGACAGATCTTTTTAAAAATGAAATTTGGCTGCAGGCCTTTGAAAAGTGCGGCATAGATCTGCATTTTTATAATGAACGCACCCGCAGCCTGGAAGAGCCGCTGCCCTGGGAGCATACGACACCGGGGGTGACCCGGGAATTTTTGTGCCGGGAATACGAGCAGGCACTGAAGGAACAGCTTACGCCGGACTGCCGCCGGGGAAAATGTACCGGCTGCGGCATCTGTCCGAATCTTGGCGTGAAAATCATTGACTGGGGGGAGAAAGATGTTTAAATATCGCGCAGAAATCACCAAGGGTGAGGAAATACGCTATGTCTCCCATCTGGATTACGCTGGGATCATCGAGCGGGCCATCTGCCGGGCCCATCTGCCGGCAGCCTATTCGGAAGGGTTCAACCCCCATATGAAGCTGGCCTTTGCCTCGGCATTGGCGGTGGGGGTCACCAGCGACGCGGAGTACATGGACTTTGAGCTCACGAAGCCCCTGTGCCAGCCGGAGGTTTTTGACCGGCTGCGTCAGCAGCTGCCACCAGGGGTGCAGCTGCGCCGTCTGAAGACCTTTTCCGGCAAGCACAAGGCCCTTATGGCGGAGGTGGAGCTGGCCAGGTATGAGATCGAGGTGCCGGTCTTGGGGGATTCGGCAGCGGTCCAGCCGGCGCTGGATGCTTTCAATCAGACACCGGAATATGTCTATCACCGGGTCACACCGAAAAAGACCCGGGAAATTGAAATCAAGCAATATATCGCTTCTCCGCTGCAGGGGGAGGTGCAGGACGGCAAGCTGCGGCTTTCTCTGGATATCGTCATCACCCAGTCCGGCAGCATCAAGCCGGGAGAGATACTGGCCATCCTGCAGAAGGAATTTTCCCTGCCTGTAGAGGAAAGCCAGGCACTCATCTATCGGCGGGCACTGCTGGGCAGCGGCCGGCCCCTTATCGATCTTGTATAGAAGGGAGCTGAGGCCATGAAATCCATCATTATCAATACAGCACCGGAAGAAACCCGCATGGCTCTCACCGCGGATAAGGAACTGATTGCCATCGAGGTGGAGCGGTCAGCGCACTCCCATCTGGTGGGCAATATCTATAAGGGCCATGTTCAGAATGTGCTGCCCGGCATGCAGGCCGCCTTTGTGGACATAGGTCTGGAGAAGAATGCCTTTCTCTATATCGGCGACGGTCTGCCCAAGGATGCGTTGGCGTCCATGCCCAGGCAGGCCAAAATCCATATCGGACAGAATCTGCCCATCCAGATTGTGAAGGATGCCATTGGCACCAAGGGCCCCCGGGCTACCACCCATTTATCCCTGCCCGGGCGCAATGTGGTGCTCATGCCCACAGCAGCCTATATCGGCATTTCCCGGCGCATCGAGGACGAGGAGGAACGCAGCCGGCTGAAATCCATTGCGGAGCGTATCTGCCCGCCGGAGATGGGACTTATCATCCGCACGGTGGCTGCGGGACAGAGTGAGGAGGTACTGGCAGCTGATGTGCGGTATCTGACCCGGCTCTGGGAATCCCTCATGGCAAGAAACAGGCTGATGGCAGCACCTACATTGCTCTACCGGGATGCGGACCTCATCATCCGGGTGGTGCGGGACTGCTTCACTGAGGATATTGATGCCTTGATCCTGGATGATCCGGAGGTTTATCGCCGGGTTGTGGAACTGGTGCAGTACATTTCGCCGGATCTGGTGGATCGCATCCACCTCTATGATGGTAAGAAACCCATTTTCAGCCACTATCATATCGATGAGGAAATCGAAAAGCTGGGGAACCGGGAGGTGGAGCTTCCCTCGGGCGGCTTCATCGTTATCGATAAGACAGAAGCCCTCACGGTCATCGATGTGAACACCGGAAAATTTGTGGGCAGGGCGAATCTGGCGGACACGGTTTACCATACCAACCTGGAAGCGGCGGCGGAGATATTGAAGCAGCTGCGGCTGCGGGATATCGGCGGCATCATTCTCATTGATTTCATTGATATGGAGACAGAGGAGCAGAAGGAGGCGCTGCTTTCCTTCCTGCGGGAACGGGTCAAGATGGACCGTACGAAAACGAATATTGTGGATATCACATCCCTGGGACTGGTGGAAATCACCCGCAAGAAGTCCCGGCAGAATTTTGAGAGCATTATCTACAGCGAATGTCCTTACTGCCATGGCCGGGGGCGGCTGGAGTCTCCTGAGACGGTGAGCATCCGCATCAGCCGTGAGCTGCGCCGGCTGGAGTCTCGCCAGCATGCAGCCGGAGGCTATGAGGTGGAGGTTCATGCCCAGGTGGCGGCTGCCCTGGCTGAATCCGGGCTGTTGGAACGGCTGGGCCGGGAACTGTCGGTGTCCATTGTGGTGACATCCCAGCTGGACATGCACCCGGAAAACTTTTCCATCCTGCAGCTGTCCTGAGGACAATTTCCTACAGCAGAAAAAAATAAATTGTATTCCGGCAAAAGGTATGATATAATTCTTAGCGGTGTAATAAAACGCACGCGGCTTCCGATATTTGCACTGTTCCCTCAGGGGTACGCAAAGGATGAGGACCGCGGAGGAATAAAAACAGGAGGTGCACCAACATGGCAGTTGTTTCCATGAAACAGTTATTAGAGGCAGGTGTCCACTTCGGACATCAGACGAGAAGATGGAACCCGAAGATGGCAAAGTACATCTTCACCGAGCGCAATGGTATCTACATCATTGACTTGCAGAAGACAATCACTGCAATCAAAGACAGCTACGATGAAATCCGCAAGGTTGCTTCATCTGGCAAATCAGTTCTTTTCGTAGCTGTCTTTGATTGCAGTGATTGTCTTCTGCAAGTCAATGATATGAATGCCATTCCGCTCTGTGAAGAAGTACATCTTCACAGAGCGGAATGGCATTCATATCATTGACTTGCAGAAGACGGTAAAAAAGGTTGACGAGGCTTACAATTTCCTTCGCAGCGTAGCTGAAGAAGGCAAGTCCGTTCTCTTCGTTGGTACGAAGAAGCAGGCACAGGAAGCTATCAAAGAAGAGGCTCTGAAGGCCGACATGTATTATGTCAACGAGCGCTGGCTCGGCGGCATGATGACCAACTTCCAGACCATCCAGAAGCGTATCAACCGCTTGAAGGAACTGGAGCAGATGGAAGAGGACGGCACGTTTGAAGTTCTCACGAAGAAGGAAGTACTTTCCCTTCGTCATGAGATGGAAAAGCTGGAAAAGTTCCTCGGCGGCATCAAAGACATGAACCGTCTGCCGGGCGCGCTCTTCGTTGTGGATCCCCGCAAGGAGAGAATCGCTGTTGCTGAAGCAAGAAAGCTCAACATTCCTATCGTTGCTATCATCGATACGAACTGCGATCCGGATGAGATCGATTACCCGATCCCGGGCAACGATGACGCTATCCGTGCCGTAAAGCTCCTCACGGGCCGTATGGCAGATGCTGTGATCGAAGGCCGTCAGGGCCAGTCCGAGGGTGCTGAGGAAGCAGAAGCTGCCGAAGCCGCTCAGGATGCTGAATAAAATAAAATAAATTAAAAGCGGGGTAAGGGATATTATCCCTTGCCCTGTTTTATTAACAGGAGGATTTATATGGCACAGATTACTGCTGCAATGGTAAAAGAACTTCGTGAAATCACGGGCGCCGGCATGATGGACTGCAAGAAAGCTCTTGCTGCTACCGACGGTGACAAGGAAAAAGCAATCGACTTCCTGCGGGAAAAGGGCATTGCCAAGGCTGAGAAGAAGGCTGGCCGCATCGCTTCCGAGGGTGTTGTAGCTGCTTATGTAAGCGACGATGCCAAGCTCGCAGCTGTTGTTGAAGTAAACTGCGAGACTGACTTCGTAGCCAATACAGATAACTTCCATGCAATGGTTGATAAGATTGCCAAGCACATTGCTGAAGCAAATCCGGCTGATATGGACGCTCTGAATGCCAGCAGCCTTGACGGCAAAAGCGTTGCTGAGTTCGTTACGGAAGCTGTTGCCAGCATCGGTGAGAAGATCTCCATCCGCCGTTTCGAGCGCTATGCTTCTGAGGATGGCCTCATTGCCAGCTACATCCATATGGGCGGCAAGATCGGCGTTATCGTTGAGCTCACTGGCGGTACCGCAGAGCTGGGCAAGGACGTAGCTATGCAGGTTGCAGCCGCGAAGCCTTCCTGCGTGGATCGCAGCAGCGTGGATCAGAAGGACCTCGACCATGAGCGTGAAGTTCTCAGAAAGCAGGCTCTTGAAGAGGGCAAGCCGGAGAAGATCGTTGAAAAGATGGTTGATGGCCGTATCAACAAGTACTACAAGGAAGTCTGCCTCATTGAGCAGCCCTTCATCAAGGATCCGGATCAGACGGTCCAGAACATCCTGGGTGATGTAAAGGTTCGCCGCTTCGCATCCTATCAGCTGGGTGAAGGCCTGGAGAAGAGAAGCGAAGATTTTGCCGCTGAAGTTGCAGCACAGATCAAGTAAAAGAATAAAGTTGAAAAAGAGAACACGCAGTGTTCTCTTTTTTAAAAAAGGGAAAAGGGATATCGGCATGCTTGTCGAATAGTAAAAAGCAGAGTTGGTTTTATTTTGGATGGAGGTTTTACATTGGAAACAGCGAAATATAAACGTGTCGTTCTGAAGTTAAGCGGGGAGTCTCTGGCAGGGGATCAGGGCTTTGGCATTAATCCTTCCGTGGTTGAGTCCATTGCCTCCCAGATCAAGATTGTCCGGGAGCACGGAATCGATGTAGCAGCTGTTGTGGGCGGCGGCAATATCTGGCGCGGCCTGGCCGGCAGTGCCAAGGGCATGGAGCGGGCGACAGCAGACTATATGGGGATGCTGGCTACAGTTATGAATTCGCTGGCTTTACAGGATGCGCTGGAGAAGATGGGCGTGGACAGCCGGGTGCAGAGTGCTATTGAGATGCGCCAGGTCGCTGAGCCTTATATCCGTCGCCGGGCCATCCGCCATATGGAGAAGGGCCGCGTGGTGATCTTCGCTGCCGGCACAGGCAATCCCTATTTCTCCACGGATACTACAGCCGCTCTTCGGGCCGCGGAAATCGAGGCAGATGTCATTCTCATGGCCAAGAAGAACACCGATGGTATTTATGATTCGGATCCAAATCACAATCCCAATGCCAAGAAATTCGAAAAGCTGGAATACATCGAGATCCTGCAGCGCGGCCTGGCCGTCATGGATTCCACGGCAACCAGTCTCTGCATGGACAATAAGATTCCGCTTGTTGTGTTCAATGTCGATGATTATACCAATATCGTCCGGGCTGCTTTGGGCGAGGATATAGGTACAACAGTAGGGGGTAAATGATCTTGATTAAGGATATTTTTACAGCGCATGAAGACCATATGAAAAAATCCATTGAGGCCTTGAAACGCGAATATGCTTCCCTGCGGGCCGGGCGGGCAACGCCGGCTCTCCTGGACAAGGTTATGGTAGACTATTACGGCACACCCACGCCGGTGAATCAGGTGGCTAAGGTTTCGGTACCTGAGCCGCGCATGATCATGATCCAGCCCTGGGAAAAGTCAATTCTCCATGATATCGAAAAGGCCATCATGAAATCGGATATCGGCCTTACGCCGAATTCCGACGGAACGGCAATCCGGCTTTCCATTCCGCAGCTTACCCAGGAACGCCGTACGGAACTGGTGAAGAGTGTGAACAAGAAGGCTGAGGAGACCAAGGTAGCTCTGCGCAACATCCGCCGCGATGCCAATGAGGCCGTGAAGAAGCTGGAGAAGGCCAAGGAAGTCACTGAGGATGAGGCGAAAAAAGCCCAGGAGGACATGCAGAAGCTGGTTGATAAGTATGTCAAATCGGTGGATTCGGTAAAGACTTCAAAAGAAAAAGAGATCATGGAAGTCTGATGGCTATCGATGTGATCGGCCGTCCGCTGGCAGAGGCAGAGGCCCTGCTGCAGGCGGCTGGAATCAATTACAATACAGAAATATCACGTCCGGCGCGCAGCTTTTTCAAAGTTGACGAAGGATGCCTCTACGTGATCCGCCAGCGACAGACAGAGCATGGCGCTTTGCAACTTACTCTTGCAGCCCGGCTGCGAAAGGAGGTGTCTTGAATGGCTTATAAGATTAGTGATGACTGCATTTCTTGCGGTTCCTGTGCTGGAACCTGCCCGGTAGGCGCTATTGCTGAAGGCGAGAACCATTATGAAATCGATGCAGAAAAGTGTGTCGAGTGTGGTGCTTGCGCAGCTGGCTGTCCGGTATCGGCAATTTCAGCTCCGTGATGAAAGGCCCCTCTTTGGAGACTGAGAGGGGCTTATTTCTTGTTTGGTATGGGAGAATCATTATGTGGAAAAAAATATTTGGCGGTTCGAAGCACAATGATATACAGGAAGAGAACCCTTTATATGATAAGATAGATCCCAAACGTCTGCCGCGTCATGCAGCTATCATAATGGATGGCAATGGCCGCTGGGCAAACGGGCAGGGACTCGTGCGCACTGCCGGGCATCGGGCCGGGGTGGCTGCGCTGAAGCAGGTATTGAAGGTGGCAATCGATCTGAAGATCGAGGCGCTTACCGTCTATGCTTTTTCAACAGAGAACTGGAAGCGTCCCCACAGTGAGGTGGATTTCCTCATGGGGCTTTTTTCGGAATTCCTGGCCAAGGAAATTGATGAGATGGATGCGGATGATGTATGCCTGCATTTCATCGGCCGTATCTCGGAGCTTTCACCCAAGCTCAGGGAGCAGGCAGAAAAGGCTGAGGAACGTACCAGAAACAACAAGGGTGTTCGATTTAACGTAGCAATGAACTACGGCGGACAGGATGAGCTCACCCGGGCAGTGCAGAAGATTGCCCGGCAGGTCAAGGCTGGTGAGCTGTCTCCGGAGGCTGTAGATGAACATACCATCGAAGAGCGGCTGGATACGGCGGGACTTCCGCCGGTGGATTTCGTGATCCGGACCAGCGGAGATCTTCGACTCAGCAATTTCCTGCTTTGGCAGGCGGCCTATGCGGAGTTCTGGTTTACCCAGACCAATTGGCCGGATTTCACGCCAGCCTGCTTTGTGGAGGCTTTGCTGGACTTTGGCCAGCGCAAGCGGCGTTTTGGCGGATTAAAAAATAAGTAGATTGAGGTGCAGGTTTTGGGTACAAGAATTATTACAGGTATCGTGGGGATCGCTCTGGCGGCTTTTATCATACAGACAGGCGGCTGGATCTTCAGTACGGCGGTGCTTTTACTATCCCTGGGGGCTTGGTTTGAATTTGCCAGGGCCTTCGTCAACAAGGGAATCAAGCTGGCCTATTTCACTGGACTGGCTATGATCGTATTGATCTGGGGCTGCAGCTGGCTGGGAAATGATGGGGAGCTGGTAGCCGTGAGCGTGCTCACAGTGCTGCTGGTATTGTCCCATACGGTTTTCGAGCACAAAAGCTTTTCCATTGAGCAGGCCTGTGTATCAGCGGCTGGAATTTTCTATGTGGGGCTGGCTTTTGCCCATTTGATTCTGCTGCGCTTTACCGGAGAGCCGGCCATGGTGTCCACTTCGCTGGGGAACCTGCAGCTGGGCTGTGCCTGGATTTGGACGGCGCTCATCGGCACCTGGGCCAGCGATACCTTTGCTTATTTTACCGGTTCGCTGCTGGGCCGTCACAAGCTCTGCCCGGAAATCAGCCCGAACAAGACCATAGAAGGATTTGTCGGCGGAATCATCGGCACTATGCTGTCGGTGACCGGCCTGGGGGTACTGTTCTCTTTTCCGCTGCTGCCCATGGCCGGTTTGGGGCTCTGCATTGCCCTGGTGGCGACACTGGGTGATCTGGTGGAATCCGTCATCAAGCGGGCCACGGGCATCAAGGATTCCGGTTCGCTGATCCCGGGACATGGCGGGATACTGGACCGGTTTGACAGCGTGATGTTCACAGTGCCTTTTGTGTATTACTTTGTGCAGATCTTTAAGATTGCAGGATAGGGGGCAGTCATGAAAAATATTGCTTTATTGGGTTCCACAGGTTCTATCGGGACCCAGACACTGGATGTGGTACGCGCAAATCCAGAGCTTTTCCATACAGCAGTGCTGGCTGCAAATACCAGTGATGAACAGCTGGAGCAGCAAATCCGGGAGTTTTCTCCGGAGCTGGCAGTGCTGGCGGATCCGTCTGCAGCCCGGCGGCTCAAGGAACGTTATACCGGCAAGACCCGGATCCTGGGCGGTCCTGAGGGGCTGCTGGAAGCCGCAGCCCATCCGGCGGCGGATACGGTGGTGACCTCCATGATGGGATTTGCGGGACTGGCACCCACCATGGCGGCCCTGGAGGCCGGCAAGAACATCGCGCTGGCCAACAAGGAAACCCTGGTGGTGGCGGGAGCTTTGGTGACAGCCAAGGCCAGGGAGAAAAATGTGGCCATCCTGCCCGTGGACAGTGAGCATTGTGCGCTGTTCCAGTGCCTGCAGGGGGAAAAACGGGATACGGTGGAAAAGCTGATTCTCACAGCCTCGGGGGGGCCCTTCCGGGGCCGCTGCCGGGAAGAGCTGCAGCGGGTTTCCATCAAGGACTGCCTGAACCATCCCACCTGGTCCATGGGCAAAAAGATTACGGTGGATTCTGCTACCTTGGTGAACAAAGGGCTGGAGGTCATTGAGGCCAAATGGCTTTACGATGCCTCCTACGATGAGATACAGGTAGTGGTGCATCCTCAGAGCATTGTTCATTCCATGGTGCAGTATCGGGACGGCGCGGTGATGGCTCAGCTGGGATCTACGGATATGAAGCTGCCCATCCAGTATGCGCTGACCTATCCGACCCGTATGCCTTCCGCCTTTAAACGGCTGGATTTCTGGCAGATGCAGCCGCTGACCTTTGAGAAGCCGGATATGGATACCTTCCGCGGCTTGAAGCTGGCCTATGCAGCCGGCCGTACCGGCGGAACCATGCCCTGCGTGATGAACGCCGCCAATGAGATTGCGGTGGAAGCCTTCCTGGCCGGAGCGCTGGGGTTCCTGCAGATTTATGATATCATTGAGGAGACCATGGCGGCCCATTCCAGCCGGAATGACCTGTCGCTGGAGCTCCTGTATGAAGAGGATGCCTGGGCGCGTTCCCATGCCCGGCAGCTTTTAAGGAAAGTAAGGTGATTCTATGGTTCTTACAATATTAGCAGCGATTTTTGTTTTTGGTCTGCTGGTGCTGGTGCACGAGCTGGGCCATTTCATCACTGCCAAGCTCACGGGGATGCGGGTGGATGAATTTGCCATCGGCTTCGGCCCGAAGCTTGTCGGCTATAAGTATGGTGAGACACTCTATTCCATCCGGGTAGTGCCGCTGGGCGGCTATAACAAGATTGCCGGCATGGAGCCGGATGATAAAGAGGCCGGAGACCGGGCTTATTTTGCCAAGCCGGTATGGGCCAGAATGATTGTCATACTGGCGGGGTCCTTCATGAATTTTGTTCTGCCGCTGGTGCTGTTTTTCGGTATCTTTTTCTTTGCCGGTGTGAGCACACCCTCTCCTGAGCCCGTGCTGGGCGGTGTAATTGCCCACAAGCCGGCTGCGGAGGCCGGTCTGCTGACAGGAGACCGCATCACCCGTATCGATGGAAAGGAAATCGATAGCTGGAAATCTTTTACAGAAACCATCAAGGACGGTCAGGGCAAGGTCTATAAGGTGGAATTCCGCCGGGGCGAAGAGGATATGGCTACGACGCTGATCCCTGTCTATGACAACAGCTCCAAACGCTCTGTGGTAGGTGTGCTGGGCTCGGTGAATACCGAATACCCGGGAGCCTGGCAGGCTGCGGTGCTGGCTGTGCAGAAGACCGGCTATATCATTGTGAGCATGCTGAAGGGATTGCAGCAGATTTTCACCGGCTCCTCGGCTGCGGATCTGGCCGGGCCGCTGGGAGTTGCCCAGATGGCTGGTGAGGTTGCCCAGCTGGGTTTTGTGCCGCTGCTGAATTTCGCTGCCTTCCTGAGCCTGAATCTGGGGATCATCAACCTGTTCCCTGTGCCGGCACTGGATGGAGGCCACTTTGTTACACTGGTGCTGGAAGCAGTCCGGGGAAAGCCCCTGAGTGCCAAGGCCATGCAGTATACCCAGGCGGTGGGCATTGCCCTGCTGCTCTGTCTCATGCTGCTGGCTACCTTTAACGATATTACCCGATAGAAAATAGATGAAGCTGGTGATAGAATGATCAAACGAAAAAAGACTCGTCAGATCCATATCGGGCCGGTGGCCATCGGCGGCGGGGCACCGATTTCTGTCCAGTCCATGACCAATACGAAGACCACGGATACAGCGGCTACGGTGGAGCAGATCCGGGCCCTGACCGAAGCGGGCTGTGATATTGTACGGCTGGCTGTTCCCGACATGGAGGCAGCGAAGAATCTGGGCAGTATCATCGCTGCGGTGGATGTTCCGCTGGTGGCCGATATCCATTTTGACTATCGGCTGGCTCTGGAGGCCATGAACCAGGGCATTGCGGCCCTGCGGCTGAACCCGGGGAATATCGGCGGCGAGGAGAATGTGCGCATTGTGGCGGCGGAAGCCAAGAAGCGCCATATTCCCATCCGTATCGGCGTGAACGCCGGCTCGCTGGACAAGGCATTGCTGGCGAAATACGGCAGGATCACCCCGGAGGCTATGGTGGAGTCAGCACTGCAGCATGTGCGGCTGCTGGAGGCCCAGGATTTCCATGATATAAAGATTTCCCTGAAGGCCCATGATGTGCCGCTGACGCTGGAGGCCTACCGGCTCATGAGCGAGACGGTGGATTATCCGCTGCATCTGGGCATCACAGAGGCCGGTACCGTACACAGCGGCATGATAAAATCCGCGGTGGGCATCGGCGCGCTGCTGGCTGAGGGCATTGGCGATACCTTCCGTATTTCCCTTACCGGGGATCCGGTGGTGGAGGTGCGGGTGGCCAATGAGATATTGAAATCCCTGGGGCTCCGGGAATACGGCCCCACACTGATTTCCTGCCCCACCTGCGGGCGGACTTCGATTGATCTGCCGGGCATTGCCGCAGAGGTGGAAAAACGCCTGGCGGCGGTGAAGGCGCCCATCCAGGTAGCTGTTATGGGCTGCGTGGTCAATGGACCGGGCGAAGCCCGGGAGGCTGATGTGGGCATTGCCGGCGGCAAGGGCGAGGGCCTGATTTTCCGCAAGGGAGAGATCCTGCGCAAGGTCCCGGAAAATATACTAGTGGAAGAATTATTCAAGGAAATAGATGCGATCATAGGGGAGGAAAATTAATTGCGTACTACAAATCTTTATGCACCAACACTCCGGCAGACACCGGCGGAGGCTGAGGTAGTCAGTCATCAGCTCATGATGCGGGCCGGCATGATCCGCAAGGCCGCTGGCGGCGTATATACCTATCTGCCGCTGGCCTGGCGGGTGCTTCGCAAGATAGAGCAGATCATCCGGGAGGAAATGGACGCTGCCGGCGGCCAGGAAATTTCCATGCCCATCATGCAGCCTTCCGAGCTGTGGAAGGAAACCGGCCGCTGGGCTGTCTATGGCGAGGAAATGTTCCGCCTGAAGGATCGTCATGACCGGGAATTCTGCCTTGGACCAACCCATGAGGAAATGGTCACCTCCCTGGTACGGGACGAGGTGCGCTCCTATAAGCAGCTGCCCCTCATGCTCTATCAGATCCAGAATAAATACCGGGATGAGATCCGTCCCCGCTTCGGCCTGATGCGCGGACGCGAGTTCATCATGAAGGATCTTTATTCCTTTGACAAGGATGAAGAAGGACTGGATGTTTCCTATAAAAAGATGTACGATGCCTACACGAAGATCTTCACCCGCTGCGGTCTGGAATTCCGTCCGGTAGAAGCGGATAACGGGGCTATCGGCGGCGGACATTCCCACGAGTTCACCGTACTGGCTGATGCGGGCGAATCCAATATCGCCTATTGCAGCTCCTGTGATTATGCCGCCAGTGATGAAAAGGCGGAACTGACGGTCATCAAGGCACCGGAGGAAGAAATGCTGCCATTGGAAAAGGTGGCTACGCCTGGGGCCAAGACCATTGAGCTGGTAGCGGATTATCTTAAGGTTCCCGTGGAAAAAACCATCAAGGCGGTGGCCTTCCAGACAGAGAAGGATGAACTGGTGCTGACCTTTGTACGGGGTGACCATGAGGTCAACGATGTAAAAGTGCTCAATGCCGTAGGTGCCATCGATCTGCATATGGCTGAGGAAGCAGCCATCACAGCTGCCGGCGGCGTAGCGGGCTTCATGAGCCCCATCGGCATCCGAAAGGGTACGAAGATCGTGGTGGACAGCACGGTCATGGAAATGTACAATGCGGTGGCTGGAGCCAATGAAACCGATGTCCATTACAAGAACGTCAATCCGAAGCGTGATTTCGGCGAGGCCATTGTCACGGATATCCGCATGATCCAGGCAGGGGATGCCTGCCCGCGCTGCGGACAGCCTGTGAAGATGACCCGGGGAATCGAAGCCGGACAGGTATTCACCCTGGGAACGAAATACAGTGAAGCACTCCAGGCCACCTTCCTCGATGAAAACGGCAAGGAAAAGCCGCTGGTGATGGGCTGCTACGGCATCGGCGTAAGCCGCACCATGGCTGCAGCCATCGAACAGAACAATGATGAGCAGGGAATTATCTGGCCCCGGGCCATTGCCCCCTTCGAGGTGCTGGTGGTACCGGTCAATGCCAAGGTACCTGAGCAGCTGGCCCTGGCTGAGGAAATCTATGCGGAAATGAAGCAGGCCGGTACGGACGCTCTGCTGGATGACCGCAAGGAACGGGCCGGCGTGAAGTTCAAGGACGCCGATCTCATCGGCTATCCGCTGCGCATCACCATCGGGCCGAAGGCCTTGGAGGAAAACCAGATCGAGGTCAAGATCCGCAAGACCGGGGAAACCTATAATTTCACCAGAGAAGAATACAAGGAAAAGGTACTGGAGCTGCTGAAAACGCTCTAAGCCTTAGGAAAACGGGCCATCGCAATCGCGAGGGCCCGTTTTCAGGTAGAGGGTAAATTTACATCTTGCCAATACATTGATAATGTAGTATTATACTATATAGTAATTTTACTATTTAGAAGCGATGGGGGCTTTGATATGAAGAGATTTGGTATTGTTCTGATGATAGCGATGCTGCTGCTGTCATTGGCGGGGTGCGGGAATCCGCCGAAGGAGAGCAAGGCGGACAAGGGGACGGGGCTGCGGGTCGTCACTTCCTTTTATCCTATGTATGTGGCAGCCCTGAATGTGACCAGGGGAATCGACGGGGTGGAGGTCGTGAATATGACCAAGCCTCAGACCGGCTGCCTGCATGATTATCAGCTGTCTACTGAGGATATGAAGACACTGGAGAAGGCCAATGTATTCGTCATCAATGGCGGAGGCATGGAAGCTTTTTTGGACAAGGTCATCCAGCGGCAGAAAAACCTGCAGATCGTGGATGCTTCCAAAGGGATTGAGCTGCTGCAGGAAAATGGCGAGCCTAATCCGCATGTATGGGTCAGCGTAAGTGATGCTATCCTGCAGGTCCAGAATATCGCGGATCAGCTGTCAGCGATAGATGAGGCCCATGCAGCGGCCTATCAGTCGAATGCGGCAGCCTATATCGCAAAGCTGGAGGCACTGAAAAAGGAGATGCACGCGGCTATCGATCCGCTGCCGCATCGGGATATCGTGACCTTCCATGAGGCCTTTCCCTATTTTGCCAGGGAATTCAACCTGCATATAGCGGCGGTTATCGAGCATGAGCCGGGGACCGAGCCTTCGCCGAAGGAAATCCAGGAGACGGCCGAAAAGGTCAAGGCACTGCCGGTACGGGCATTGTTCACGGAGCCGCAGTATTCGCCCACCGCGGCCCAGACCATTGCCCGGGAAAGCGGAGCCACAATCTATGCGCTGGATCCTGTAGTGACTGGCGACGCCGATGCTTCGGCCGCGGATGCCTATATCAACGCCATGCGAAAGAACATGCAGGTGCTGGTAGAGGCGCTCCACTGAGCCTGTTTTTCTTAAAGCTGTCCTTTTTTGCAGAGGACGGCTTTTTTTCTTGACATGGAGTGAGCTCCATGGTGTACTATACTGAAAGAATATGCTTTACAAGATGAGGATGTGGCAGCAGATGACAGAACAGGAAATCAAGGATTTACTGGAGGAATACAGGGCGGGAAAAATGCCCCTGGACCGTGCGGTACAGGAGCTCAAGAGCCTTCCCTATGAAGATATGGGCTTTGCGATGATCGATCATCATCGGGAGCTTCGGCAGGGGTTTCCTGAGGTGGTCTACGCGGAGGGAAAAACGAAGGAACAGGTGCTGCAGATCATGCAGGCCTTGCTGAAGCGCAGCGAGGCCAATGTCATGGCTACCCGGGCCGGCAGGGAAACCTGGGAATTCGTGCAGCCGGCGCTGCCGCAGGCCCGATATGATGCTGGCGCGTGGCCCGNNTCNTTCTATGTAGAGAGGCAGACAAGCCTGTACGGATGAGCAGCATAAGGTTTCGCTGGTGCTCACGCGCGGGGACCAAGTGGATATTCCCCGTGGCCCGGGAGGCGGAGCCTTACGGCCCGTCTGATGGGAAATACCGTAAGAGGCTTGANTAAAATGATGCGGGGGTGGCGGGCATCCACCGCCTGTTTGCCCATGAGGAACAGAATAGCGTCCGCCAATGTGTTGCTCATCGTCATTGCGGGCATGGAGGGAAGCGCTGGCCAGTGTGGTTAGGGGGGGACCTCACGGACAAGCCCGGTGATTGCCGTTCCCACCAGCGTCGGCTACGGGGCTTCCTTCCATGGGGTCACGGCTCTGCTGGCCATGCTGAATTCCTGTGCTTCCGGGCTGGCGGTGATGAATATCGATAATGGATTTGGGGCGGGAGTGCTCGCCAGCAAAATCAATCATATGAGGTGATGGAATGAAGGCAATTTATTTGGACTGTTTTTCCGGGATCAGCGGGAACATGCTGCTGGGGGCCTTTTTGCAGGCCGGTGTTCCCGAGGCTTATTTAAAGGAAGAATTGCGGAAGCTTCCGGTGGCGGATGAGTTTTCCCTGCAGGTCAGTGATGTGAAAAAAAATGGCATCCAGGCCGTCTATGTGGATGTGCTGCTGCGGGATCTGCCGGCAGGTCATGATCATCAGACGGGGGATGGAACAGCCCATGCACATGGACAGGAACACAGCCATTCACAGGATCACGAACATGGCCACGAGCATGGCCACGAGCACAGCCATGAGCATAGCCATGGGCATGAGCACCATTCTCCGGTGATCGCTGCACAGGCCGCTGTTGCCGAACCGTCAGCGGCCAGCCATCACCATGTCCATCGCAGTTTGACAGATATCCGCTCCTTGCTGGAGCATTCCAGCCTGGCTGCACCGGTGAAGAAGATTGCTCTGGGCATTTTTGAGGTATTGGCCGAGGCGGAGGGGAAGGTGCATGGCCTGCCGAAGGAGCAGGTCCATTTCCATGAGGTGGGTGCGGTGGATTCCATTGTGGATATTGTGGGAACCGCTGTCTGCCTGGATTATCTGGAAATCGAGAAGGTGTTCGTATCCCGCCTCAACACGGGCAGCGGCACCGTACAATGTGCCCACGGACTCATGATGGTGCCGGCTCCGGCTACGGCCGAGCTGCTGAAGGGGATTCCTTCCTACCATCGCGGGGATGAAAAAGAGATGACTACCCCTACAGGAGCCGCTGTGGTGAAGGCTCTGGCGGAATTTGCGGAAAATATACCGGCGGATTTCGTGACGGAGCGCATCGCCTATGGGGCCGGGTTTTGGGAGCTTTCTTTGCCCAATGTGCTGCGGCTGTACCTTGGCGAGTATCAGGGGAAAAAGGAAAGCTGCCGCTATCTCATTGAAGCCAATATCGATGATATGAGCGGCCAGCTCTTCGGCTATGCCTCAGAGCAGCTGCTGGCGGCCGGAGCCCTGGATGTCTGGACCACGCCGATCTTCATGAAGAAGAACCGCCCGGCCCAGATACTTTCCGTGCTCACAGATGAGGAGCACAAGGAAAGCTGCTGCGATATTATTTTTCGGGAAACCAGCAGCATCGGGCTGCGCATCCAGACCATCGACCAGCGGCGGGAGGCGGTGCGCCGGATGGCCCGGGTGCGTACGCCCTATGGGGAGGTGGCCTGCAAAATCAGTGCCTACAAGGGGGAACTGGTATCGGTATCCGCAGAGTATGAGGATTGCCGGCGGCTGGCTCTGGAGCATCACATTCCGCTGAAGCAGGTCCAGCAGGCGGCTCTGGAGGAAGTGAACCATCGGCTGGGAGAATAGGGAGGAACTATGGAAAAGACCAGACATTTATTAGAGGCATTGCGTTCCTATGGGAGCCTGGCAGTGGCCCTTTCCGGCGGGGTGGACAGCTCTGTGCTCACCCGGGCAGCGGCCATGGCACTGGGGGACAGGGCCGTGGCGGTGACCGCTTCCTCAGAACTCCTGGCGGCGGAGGAACTGACGGATGCCAAAAAGATGGCGGCCCTGGCAGGGATACGTCATGAGATTCTGCCAGCCCATGATCTGGAACTGCCGGAGCTGGTCAGGAATGATCCGGAGCGCTGCTACTATTGCAAAAAAGGGCGCTTTTCCGATATGCTGGCATGGGCACAGGCCCAGGGCTATGACTATGTGGCGGAAGGCTCGAATCTCGATGACCGGGGAGATTACCGGCCGGGCATGCGGGCCATTGCCGAGCTGCCCCGGGTGGTATCGCCCTTTATGGAATGCGGCTGGACCAAGGCGGATATCCGCCAGCAGGCCAGGGAATGGGAACTGCCGGTATGGGATAAGCCCAGCGCGGCCTGTCTGGCCTCCCGGGTGGAGTATGGCATCCCCCTTACAGCGCGGCGGCTGGAGCAGGTGGAGGCGGCAGAAAAGCTGCTGCGGAACTGGACCCGGGGGCAGCTGAGGGTCCGCCATCATGGCTCCCTGGCCCGCATAGAGGTGGAGCCGGAGGGGATGCCGGCTCTTCTGGCCCGCAGGGAGGAGATTGCCGTGAAGCTCAAGGCGCTGGGTTTTACCTATGTGACACTGGACCTCTCCGGCTATCGCATGGGCAGCCAGAATGAAATACTGGAAAAATAGCATAATCCTCGTCTTTCGGGTATAATAGAGAGTAGTTTATCCGAAGGCGAGGTTTTTTCATGCAGCTTTTTGATTTGAATGCTTTTTTGCGCAAGACGCCGCTGCAGACGGCGATTTCTATTATTTTTTGGGTGGGGATGTTGGGCATGGCCTGGACCAGCACATCGGTTTTCTTCGCTTTTCTCTTTGCCTTTGCCGCCCTCACGGATATGGCCTCCTTTGCCTTTGAGGCCCTTATGTACAGCCGGCCGGAGAAATTCCCGGTAAAGAAGTACCTGAAGCCATCCCTGTACGTATCCATTGTGAGCAAGATCATCTTCATTTTGTGCCTGGGTTTCGGCTTCGGCATGGAGCTGGATCTGTTCTCCATTGTGATCATCCTGTTCATGGCGGTGGGCATCCGGATGGAGGCCGATGTGGTGGCGAATATCAATGCCTATATACAGCCGAAAAAGCCAGAGGATCCGGGGCAGCCATAAGAAATTTCTTCGGGGGAATATCCAGAAGAGCGATTTTCTGTTATACTAAAAAACAGACTGTAGAGCTGACTGCAAATTCCGCCGGAAAAACATGGCAAGCCAAGGAGTTTTCCTTGACAAAAAAGATTGCGGTCGCTATAATGGATTGAGGTTGATGCTAAATGATGAAAGTGAAAATCGCTGACTCGAATGCCGATGTGGGCAGAGAATTCCCGTTTTCCTTTACATCCTCAGCGGAAGAACTGGACATGGTACAGAAAGAATATTCCATCGATGGACCCGTAGAGATCCAGGGGACTATTGTGAATACCGGTCATCAGTATCGGCTGCAGGGTAAGATAAAATGTGTGAAGTCCTTTGTCTGTGACCGGTGCCTTGGTCATTTTACAGAAAAGCAGCAGCATCGTTTTTCTGAAGATTACCGGCTCGGTGAGGAAGGCGCAGAGGAAGAAAGCACCGTAAATTATTTTAACGGGGATGCCATTGATATTGCGGACATGGTCCGTGATACGATTCTCGCGGCTCAGCCGTTGAATAATATATGCCGCTCTGATTGCCGCGGCCTGTGCCCTAAATGCGGGGCGGATTTGAACCAGGGGGATTGCGGATGCGATCGCTTTGTTCCGGACCCGAGGCTGGCAGCGTTGCAGCACTTATTGAAGAAAAAATGATGGTTCCAGATTTGTTTGATTTAAGGAGGTGTACCCTGAATGGCAGTACCAAAGCGTAAAATGTCGAAGGCTCGTCGTGATTCCCGTCGTGCTAACTGGAAATTAGAGGCTCCTGGCTTCGTTTCGTGCCCCCAGTGCCACGAACCGAAAATGCCGCATCATGTATGCCCGGAATGTGGTTATTATGATGGCAAGGAAGTTATTGCAGCAGCTGAATAATTTTTCTGCAGATGAGCAGGGTATAGAAATATATCCTGCTCATTTTTTGCTTGCATTTTTAATTTGTAGTGGGTATAATAGTCAATTATAACTGGTCGTAGTAGCTAGTACTAAAATTAGGTGATAGTTGATGGCACGTGTAAAGAAGAAAATAAGACAACAGCTGCTGATCGAGCAGGTACATGAGAAGCCTTTTCTGACGGATGAAGAATTGGCCAGAGGACTGCAGGTCAGCGTACAGACCATCCGGCTGGACCGGCTGGAGCTGGGCATACCGGAACTGCGGGAGCGGGTCCGTAAGATGGCGGAGAATGCACAGCATAAGGTCAAATCCATAGCCAGCGGCGAGGTCGTTGGTGAGCTCATCGATCTGGAACTGGGAAAGTCCGGCATTTCCATGCTGAAGATCACGGAAGATATGGTATTTGCCAAAACCCATGTGGCGAAGGGGTATTTTGTCTTTTCCCAGGCTAATTCCCTGGCACTGGCTATCATCGATGCTCCCATGGCTGTCACCGGAGTAGCGAACATCAAGTACAAGGTTCCGGTACGTGTGGGAGAAAAGCTGATCGCAAAGGCGGAGATCATCCGGCAGCGCAGCAATAAATATTTTGTCTGGGTAAAGACCCGGAATGAAACGCAAGAAGTTTTTCGCGCCAAGTTCATCATGGTTTCCTGGGGCGAAGAATAGGAGGCTTAGCTTTGAAGATTGCAATTGACGCTATGGGCGGGGACTATGCGCCGGAACAGATTGTTTTTGGCTCCGTCCGTGCAGCGAAGAAATATGGCTGTGAAATCGTCCTGGTAGGCGATGAGCAGAAGATCCGTAAGGTCCTGTCAGAAGAACAGGGCTGGCAGGAATTGAATATATCCATCCACCATGCCAGTGAGGTCATTGAGATGGGAGAGCATCCCGGCGCGGCTATCCGCCGGAAAAAGGATGCTTCCGTAGTGGTTGCGACCCGACTGGTCAAGGAAGGCGTCTGTGACGCAGTGCTGTCGGCTGGCAGCACTGGAGCCGCATCGGCAGCGGCGCTGCTGGGTCTGGGACGCATCAAGGGCATCGATCGCCCGACGATTGCCACGCCCATGCCTACCCCAAGAGGAGTAACGCTTTTACTTGATTCTGGGGCCAATGTGGACAGCAAGCCGCGCCATCTGGTACAGAGTGCGATGATGGGCTCGATTTATTCCCAGTATATTTTTGGCACAGAAAAACCACGGGTTGGTCTTTTGAATATCGGGGAGGAAGAAACAAAGGGCAATGAACAGGCTCTGGCCACTTATCCGCTGCTGAAGCAGATGACCACCATCAATTTCATCGGCAACGTGGAAGGCCGGGATATTCCCAAGGGGAATGTGGATGTCGTGATTTGTGATGGATTTGTTGGCAATGTTGTGTTAAAATTTGCAGAGGGCCTTGCGAAAACACTGATGAAGCTTATCAAGGAAACCATCAAGGACGGCGGCCTGCTGGCAAAGCTGGGAGCCCTGCTGGTAATGCCCGCTCTGAAGAAGCTGGGCAAGCGCCTGGATGTGACGGAATACGGCGGCGCACCCCTTTTGGGTGTGGACGGCTGCTGCATCATCTGCCATGGCTCATCGAATGCGAAATCCATTTGCAGCGCCATCGGGGTCGCAAATGAATACGTGAAGAACAATGTCCTGGATCATATCAGGGATAACATAGCGGAGGAGGAGATGCTTCGTAATGACAGCGAAAGCAAGTAATGCCGGTATTTTAGGTACAGGTTTTTATGTACCGGAAAAAATAATCACAAATTTTGATTTGGAAAAGATGGTGGATACCAGCGATGCCTGGATTGTGGAACGGACCGGAGTCCATGAACGCCGGGTGGCAGAAGACAATGTTCCCATGTCTGACCTGGCCTTCAAGGCAGCGGAAATGGCCTTGAAGGATGCCGGTGTGGCCGCTGAGGAACTGGATCTTATCATTGTAGCCACACTGACCTCTGACCGCATCATTCCCTCCACGGCCTGCATCCTGCAGGATCGTCTGGGTGCCGGGCATGCGGCAGCCTTTGACCTTTCGGCGGCCTGCTCCGGATTTACCTATGCCGCCAGCATCGCTTCCCAGTTCATACAGGGGGGCGTCTACAAAAAGGTGCTGGTCATCGGCGCGGAGACTCTTTCCAAGTACGTGAACTGGGAAGACCGCAATACCTGCATCCTCTTCGGTGATGGCGCCGGAGCAGCGGTGTTTGGCGAAGTGGAAGCGGGCTATGGCATGCTGAGCTTTGATCTTGGCAGCGACGGCTCGGGCGCCGATGCGATCTGCATTCCGTCCAGCGGCAGTCTCATGCCTGTTTCTGAAGAAAGCATAGCGCAGAAGCTGAATCTCATTCACATGAACGGCAAGGAAGTATTCAAGTTTGCGGTAAAGGCTATGGGAAATACCGTAAAGACCTCCTTGAAAAAAATAGATATGGATAAATCAAAGATCGATTGGCTCGTTCCTCATCAGGCGAATCTCCGCATCATCCAATCTGCGGCCAAGCGTCTGGATCTTCCGATGGAAAAGGTCATCGTCAATATCCAGAAGTATGGCAACATGTCAGCGGCCTGCATTCCAGTGGCCCTGGCAGAAGCGGCCGCAGCCAAAACCTTCAAAAAGGGTGATATCCTCGCACTTTCAGGCTTTGGTGCCGGACTTACATGGGGATCCTGTATTATGAGATGGGCGAAGGAGGATTAATATGTTTGAACAAAATGAGATCTGTAAGCTGCTTTCGATAAAATATCCGATTTTCCAGGGTGGTATGGCCTGGATTGGCACAGCGGAGCTGGCTTCGGCTGTATCGAATGCGGGCGGCCTCGGCATCATTGGCGCAGGCCATATGCCGCCGGATGTGCTGCGGGCAGAAATCCAAAAGGCCAAGAAATGGACGAATAAGCCTTTTGGCGTGAATATCATGCTCATGTCCCCCTTTGTCAAAGAGGTCATGCAGGTGGTTGTGGATGAGAAAGTTCCGGTGGTTACTACGGGAGCTGGCAATCCAGGTGAATATATCCCGGCACTGAAGGCAATCGGCAGCAAGGTCATTCCTGTCGTGGCTTCGGTAGCACTCGCGAAGCGTCTTGTCCGTACAGGCGTTGACGCGGTTATTGCCGAGGGCACGGAAAGCGGCGGCCATATTGGCGATATCACCACCATGGCACTGGTTCCGCAGATTGTGGACGCTGTGGACGTACCGGTCATCGCTGCCGGCGGCATCGGTGATTCCCGGGGCATTGCGGCGGCTTTTGCGCTGGGGGCCAAGGGTGTACAGATGGGCTCCCGCTTCGTTGTATCCAAGGAGTGCATCGCTCACGAGAACTATAAAAAGCTGGTTCTGAAGGCCAAGGACCGTTCCACGGTCGTTACCGGCCGGTCCACGGGCCATCCGGTGCGGGTCATCGGCAATCATCTGACCCGGGAATATCTGGAGCTGGAGAAGAACGGCGCGCCGATAGAGGAACTGGAAAAGCTGGGCGCAGGCAAGCTGCATCTGGCAACCCACGAAGGCGATGTGGATCATGGCTCCGTGATGATTGGTCAGATTTCCGGCATGTTCAAGGACATCAAGCCGGTGGAGGAAATCATCCGGGATCTGGTTGCCGGCATCCCTGGTATTATTGATACGATTAAGGAAGACTGTAAATAAGCAGCCAGAATCATAAATATTTGTTTAGTGAAATGAGGTTGGAAAAATGGGTAAGATAGCTTTTGTATTCCCTGGACAGGGTGCACAGAAGGTTGGCATGGGAAAAGATTTTTATGAGCACTACGATGTGGCGAAGAAGCTCTTTAAAGAGGCGGATGAGGCCCTGGGCTATTCCATCATGAACATGTGCTTTGAAGGTCCTGAGGCGGATTTGCGCTTGACGGCGAACACGCAGCCAGCTATACTCACTATGAGCGTCATTGCAAACGAGATACTCAAGGAAAATGGTTTGCAGCCGGAAGTTACCGGCGGCCACAGCCTGGGCGAGTATTCTGCTCTGGTAGCGGCTGGCGTGATGAAATTCCAGGATGCAGTAGTTCTCGTGCATAAGCGCGGTGCATTCATGCAGGAAGCGGTTCCTGTCGGCCAGGGCGGCATGGCTGCCATCATCGGTCTTGACAGAAATGTTATAATAGAGACTTGTGAAAAGGTATCTGCTGAGGCTGAGGTGCAGGCTGTAAACTTCAACTGTCCTGGACAGGTAGTCATCGCCGGCTCCACGGCAGGCGTTGAAAAGGCAGTAAAGCTTCTTTCGGAAGCCGGGGCCAAGAAGGCAGTCATTCTGCCCGTAAGCGCACCCTTCCACAGCACACTCATGAAGCCGGCGGCAGCTAAGCTGGCTGTTGAACTGGACAAGGTAGCTCTTTCGGATCCGCTTTTCCCTGTGGTCGCTAATGTGACAGGAACCCTGCTCACCAAGGCTGCGGATATAAAGGAAAGCCTGGTAAAGCAGGCAGCCAGCCCGGTGAAATGGGAAGACTGCGTAGGCGCTATGAAGGAGTTCGGTGCAGATACTTTTGTCGAAGCAGGACCGGGCAAGACGCTCTGCGGCTTCAACAAGAGAATTGACCGTTCCCTCAAGAGCCTGAATGTGGAGGATGTCGAGTCGCTGCAAAAAACACTTGACTATTTCAAGGAGGTTCGCTAATATGCTTTTAGACGGGAAGACAGCACTGGTTACTGGAGCCTCCCGGGGCATCGGCCGGGCCATTGCAATCCGGCTGGCCAGCGAAGGCGCTGCTGTTGCCATCAATTACGCGGGCAATGTCAAGGCCGCAGAAGAGGTCAAGGCAGTCATTGAGGCTGCGGGCGGACGGGCGCTGCTGGTCCAGGCCGATGTGGCTGATGCTGCTGCAGTGGATGGGATGATCAAGGCTGTGGTTGAGAACTTCGGTTCCATCGATATCCTGGTAAACAATGCGGGCATCACCAGAGACGGTTTGCTCATGCGCATGAAGGAAGAGGATTTCGATTCCGTCATAGCCGTGAATCTGAAAGGCTCTTTTCTCATGAGAAAAGAGCCTTTCAGATTCACGGCTATGACGGAATCGAAATCCTCTTCCTTCATGCGCAGCATTAAATTGTCTTTCAATAATGCCGGCATAACGAAAGACAATTTAATGCTGCGCATGAAGGAAGAGGATTGGGATGCGGTCATCAATACGAATCTCAAGGGAATTTTCCACTGTACAAAAGTTGTTTCTAAGCTTATGATGAAGAAGAGATCCGGCCGCATTGTCAATATGGCATCGGTTGTTGGCCTCATAGGTAATGCCGGACAGTCCAATTATGCGGCTGCCAAGGCGGGTGTCATCGGATTTTCAAAGTCCATGGCCCGTGAGCTGGCATCCCGCGGCATTACAGTAAACATGGTTGCTCCTGGTTTTATTGATACGGATATGACAGCAGTGCTTCCGGACAAGGTCCGTGAGGCCATGGTCGCTGATATCCCGCTTGGGAAAATCGGAACACCGGAAAACGTCGCAGATGCGGTGGTTTTCCTCGTATCAGATCAGGCATCTTATATCACTGGCCAGACCATCAATGTAGACGGCGGCATGGTTATGTGATATAAATAGATATATGGTATATATGGAGGGAGGTGAACGTCGTGTCGACTTTTGAAAAAGTTAGAGATATCGTAGTAGAACAATTGGGTGTGGAAGCAGACGAGGTTGCAATCGAGTCTACTTTCATCGATGATTTAGGTGCAGATTCCCTGGATATTGTCGAACTGATCATGGCATTTGAAGAGGAGTTCGGTATTGAAATTCCGGATGAGGCTGCTGAAAAGATCAAGACGGTTCAGGATGTTGTAACCTACATAGACCAAAACAAATGAGTTTGAGTGTCTTGCCTTTGTTTAAGAAGTCCCGCGAAGTTATTCGCGGGGCTTTCTAAAGGTAAGTGCGCGAGATTTGATTGGAGGAGTTATTTTGAAGCTTCCTGAGCTGAAAATTGGCACTAAAATTGCAAAAGTACCGATTATTCAAGGCGGCATGGCGATTCGTCTGTCAACAGCCAGACTGGCTGCTGCGGTAGCAAATCAGGGCGGTATAGGGCTCATTGCTGCATCCGGCATGACGAATGATGAATTGCGCTATGAAATCAGGCTCGCACGTTCGCTTACGAAGGGTATCATTGGTATCAACATCATGGTAGCCGCAAAGAAGTTTAGTGAAATCGTGAAAACCGCTATTGATGAAGGTATTGATCTCGTTGTTGCAGGTGCAGGATTTTCGCGCGACATGTTTGGTTTAGGTCAGGAATCGGGCACACCGATTGTACCTATTGTTTCTTCCGTTAAATTGGCGAAAATTTCTCAACGTCTTGGTGCTACGGCAATTGTCGTAGAGGGCAAAGAGGCTGGCGGCCACTTAGGCACAAGCACATCTGTCCGGGAGCTGATCCCTGGCATCCGTGCCGCTGTGGATATTCCAGTTGTTGCGGCCGGTGGTGTTTTAAGCGGCCAGGACATTGTTGATCTGATAAAAATGGGCGCAAACGGCGTACAGATGGGTTCCCGTTTCGCGGCCAGCGTAGAGTCCAATGCGGCTCCGGCGCTGAAAGAATTTTATTTGAAAGCAAAGCCTGAGGATATCGTAGTCATCCACAGCCCGGTGGGATTACCGGGACGTGCGGTGCGCAATCCCTTCGCGGAGCGCATCATGGAAGGAACCGTACCACCGAAGCAGTGTGATAACTGTCTGAAGGCATGTAAGCATAATTTCTGTATCATCCGGGCGTTGATCCGGGCACAGCAGGGGGATGTGGAGACCGGCCTGGTGTTTACCGGGGAATACATCCATCGTATCAAGAAGATTTTATCGGTCAAGGAAATCTTCGAGCAGCTTCAGGCAGAAGCTGCAGCTGCAATTTAATTTGAGAGGTGTTAGTATTGACTAATAGAGTAGTAATTACTGGTATCGGAGCGATTACACCTATCGGTATGGGTAAGGATGCTTTTTGGGACGGCCTGCTGGCCGGCAAGAACGGCATCGGCAAAATTACGCGGTTTGACGCAGCGGATTACGCGGCGCAGATCGCTGGCGAGGTCAAGGACTTCGATCCGACGGCCTATATTGATAAAAAAGAATCCAAGCGTATGGATCGCTACACGCAGTTTGCCATTGCGGCAGCGAAGATGGCCTTTGAAGATGCCAAGCTGGATCTGGACAAGGAGAACAAGGAGCGCATCGGTACCTTCGTTGGTACTGGTATCGGCGGTATCGAGACCATGCATGAGCAGTACAAGAAGCTCTTCGACAAGGGACCTTCCCGTATCAGCCCGTTCTTCATTCCGATGATGATCGGCAATATGGCTGCCGGCCAGATCTCCATCACCCTGGGGCTCAGAGGTCCCAGCAGCTGTGTGGTCACTGCCTGCGCAACAGGCTCTAACTGCATCGGTGATGCCTTCCGGGTTATCCAGCGCGGTGACGCGGATGTTATGGTTGCCGGCGGTACGGAAGCCAGCATCTCCCAGGCTGCAGTAGCAGGCTTCTGCTCCATGAAGGCTCTGTGCATGGATCATAATGATGATCCTGAGCACGGTTCCCGTCCTTTCGATAAGGATCGCAGCGGTTTTGTCATGGGCGAAGGCTCTGGCGTAGTCATCCTGGAAAGCCTGGAGCACGCTGAAAAGCGCGGCGCTCATATTTATGCCGAGGTTGCAGGCTATGGCTCCAATTCGGATGCCTATCATATCACTTCCCCGGCACCTCATGGCGAGATGCAGGCGAAATGCATGCAGCTGGCTATCGATGATGCCGGCCTGACAGCAGCGGATGTTGACTATGTCAATGCCCACGGCACTTCCACCCATCTCAATGATCTGGGCGAGACGGAAGCTATCAAGGCGGTATTTGGCGACAAGGCCAAGGATATCTGCGTAAGCTCCATCAAATCCATGACCGGCCATCTGCTGGGTGCTGCCGGCGGCGTGGAGTGCATTGCTACGGCACTGGCTGTAGAGAATGACATGGTTCCGCCGACCATCAACTATGATACTCCGGATGAAGGTCTGGATCTGGATTATGTTCCGAATAAGGCGAAGCAGAAGACGGTTCGGGCAGCTATCTCCAATTCCTTTGGGTTTGGCGGTCACAATGCCTGCCTGCTCATCAAGAAATTTGTGAAGTGATAAAAATGACAGCGGATTTATCAGCTGACAGACAACATGATTTGTTAGAACTGGCGGGGAGACTTGGAGTCTCCCTTTCCAATTTGGGCCTGCTCCATCAGGCACTGACCCATACCTCCTACGCCAACGAGGCCCGTCATCAGAAGATCATTCATAACGAGCGGCTGGAGTTCCTGGGAGACGCGGTTTTGGAGCTGTCCACCAGTACCTATCTCTTTACCCATTTTCCCAAGCTTCCTGAGGGGGAAATGACCAAGGCCCGGGCTTCCGTGGTCTGTGAGGCCACTCTTTCCCGCCGGGCAGCGGCTCTGCGCCTGGGGGACTATCTGCTTTTGGGTCATGGAGAGCTGGCTACTGGCGGACGCACCCGTCCCTCTATTCTGGCGGATGCTTTTGAGGCCGTCATCGGGGCCATTTACATGGATCAGGGCTGGGAGATTGCCTCGGCCTATGTGCTGGCACAGCTCCAGGAGGATCTGCGCATGGTGGAGACAGGGCACAATCTGCAGGATTACAAGACCATTCTGCAGGAACTGGTGCAGAAACGCTTTGAGCAGGCTGTCTGCTATGAGCTCCTGAGTGAGACCGGCCCGGATCATGCCAAGAATTTTGAGTTCGCGGTAAAGGTCAACGGTGAAATCTGTGGCAGGGGAACCGGCCGCAGCAAAAAGGAAGCCGAGCAGCATGCGGCCCATGAGGCACTGCGTCAGCTGAAAGAAAAATAAGAAATGTAAAAGGGATGGCTTCGGCTATCCTTTTTTTATTGCCCTATAGTGGAGCTGTGGTATACTGGAATTGACAGAAATTCAATCATGGAGCGACCTGTATGAAGCATTATATCATTCCTTTGTTCATCCCGCATTTTGGCTGCCCTCATACCTGCGTATTCTGTAATCAGCGGAAGATCACAGGAGTGGATACCAATGTGACGGCGCAGGAGGTAGCGGATATCATCGGCCGGCATCTGGCGCAGATCACCCGGCCCTATTTTGTGGAGGCCGCCTTTTATGGCGGCAGCTTCACTGCACTGCCGGAGAGCCGGCAACGGGAGCTGCTGGAACCGGCAGCAGCCTGTTTTTTCGCCGGGAAGCTGCAGGGTATACGCCTTTCTACCCGGCCGGACTGCATCCGCCGGGAGAACCTCGATTTTCTCTGGTCCCTGGGGGTACGGGCTATTGAGCTGGGGGCGCAGTCCTTTGATGATGGGGTGCTGCGCCGGGCGGAGCGGGGCCATGCAGCGGCAGATATCTGCCGGGCTGCTGAGCTGGTCCGGCAGCGGGGCTTTCAGCTGGGAATCCAGCTCATGCCCGGCCTGCCGGGGGATACGGAGGAAACCATGCGCCATTCCCTGGCGGAGACACTGCGGCTGCGCCCGGATATGGTGCGCATATATCCCACCGTGGTACTGCGGGATACCGCCCTGGCGGCCGCTTATGAAGCCGGAAGCTATGAGCCCCTTTCCCTCGCTGCGGCGGTGCGCATAGCGGCTGTCATGAAGCTGGCCTTTGAGCAGCAGGGCATCGAGGTCATCCGTACCGGGCTGCAATCCAGTCCGGAGCTGGATGCGCCGGGGACGGTGCTGGCAGGTCCCTACCATCCGGCCTTCGGGGAAATGGTGGAAAGCTGGCTGTTTGCTGCCCTGGTGGAACGGCAGCTGGAGCTTTGGCAGCCGGTGGGAGCGGTCCGGCTGCATCATGCGGCTCAGGATACCTCCAAGCTGCGGGGGCTGAAGAATGGCAATTGCCGGCGCTGGCAGCAGCAATATCCCCGGGTGCAGCTGCAGCTGATTCCCGATGGCCGCCAGCGGGATCAGCTGCGCCTGGAATATGGGGAACAGTGCTGTCTTTTGGATAAAAAAGCCTTGAGAGGATTGTGATACCATGAAGAAACTGATTTTTTTGGGCACCGGATCGGCCATGGTCACCCATTGCTTCAACACCTGCTTCCTGCTGGAACTGGACAACGGGGAATATTTCCTTACGGACGCTGGCGGCGGCAATGGCATCCTGCGGCAGCTGGAGCTGGCCGGGGCGGACTGGCAGCGGCTCCATCATATGTTTGTGACCCACGGGCACACAGACCATATCCTGGGGGTCATCTGGGTCATCCGCAAGATTGCCACCCTTATGAACCAGGGAAAGTTCACCGGAGAATTCCATATCTACTGTCATGATGTGGTCAAATCCATGCTGGAGACCATGACGGCCATGACGCTGAAGAAAAAGGACCTGGCCCAGCTGGGCCAGCGCATTATCATCCATGAGCTGCAGGATGGCAGCCGCTGCAGGGTACTGGATATGGAGCTCACAGCCTTTGATATCCTTTCCACAAAGGCCAAGCAGTACGGCTACGCTCTGCGTTTGGCGGACGGGACCCGGCTGACCTGCCTGGGGGATGAGCCCTATAATGAACATTGCCGCTGCTATGCGGAAAACTGTGACTGGCTTTTATCTGAGGCCTTCTGCCTCTATGCTGACCGGGATCGCTTCAAGCCCTATGAGAAGCACCACAGTACGGTAAAGGAAGCCTGTGAGACCGCTGCGGGCCTGCAGGTGAAGCAGCTGATCCTCTATCATACAGAGGACAAGAACATGGCTCAGCGCAAAGTGAACTATCAGACGGAAGCCCGGCAATATTTTTCCGGACCGGTCTATGTGCCGGATGATCTCGACGTAATAGAAATGGATTGAAGCCGCAAAAATAGTGCCTGGGCCAAAAGCAGCCGCAGGCACTATTGCTTATTTCATTTCCATTCTCCTCTGGTAAAATACTATTCGCTGGCTTCCAGCATCATATTCTTCTTGATGAACATCTTGTTGATGGATGTGGTAAATATCTCGATGGAAACAGCGAATTGCTCTATTTCCTGGGGGGAAAGCTTGTCGAGACGGTCATGGAAGCGCAGCCGGAGCTCTTCGCAGTTTTGGCCGAGTATTGCGTTGCCGCCGTCAGCCAGCGAGATAACACTGCAGCGCCGATCCTCCGGCAGCAATCTCTTGCTGATATAGCCATTTTTCACAAGCTTATCGATGATGGGGCTGAGCTGCTGCTTGGACATGCCCAGGCGCTGGCCCATGCGCGTGATATTCGATGGACCTTCATTTCGCAGCAGCAGCAGCACGAGAAAGTGGTTTGCCGGAATGGGGGTGGCTGTCTGCCGGAAAAAACTTTGATGCAGGGCATATAGGGCTTTCATGAATTTCTCAGACAGAGCGTTATAATCTGTCGGTTGCATAAAAAAACCTCCTTATATAAGGGCGGCAATGAAATTATGAGAATCCTGCGGGAATCCTCTCATGAGGGCCTTGGAGAACTGCTATAATTCCTTGACTTTTATATAAATATAATATACTATATTATTCATCAATAGTAAATAGTTGTTTACTATTTTAAATGCTTGGTAAACAAGTCCGCAAGGCCTGTCCTGCGGCCATAAAGGAGGTAATATTATTTTGTTTTCGAAGAAGATGAAGACCGGTGGCGGTCTTCTGCTCGCAGTACTTATCGCAGCTGGAGCCTTTGCCATGGGCGGCTGCGGCAGCCAGAAGCAGCAGGCAGCAGCCGGGGCTTCCCAGGTCAAGGCCATGAAGGTCCTGCAGCAGGACACGCCCCTTACCTATGAGTATGCCGGTCAGGTCAAGGGAAAAAATGAAGTAAAGGTACAGCCCAGAGTTTCTGGCACTGTAGTGGAGAAATATGTTACAGGTGGTCAGTTCGTGACGGCTGGACAGCCTCTCTACAAGCTGGATTCCCGCCAGTATGAATCAGCAGTGCTTTCTGCCCAGGCTACCCTGGCGCAGTCGGAAGCCACACTGAACAACGCACAGATCGATTTGCAGCGTGATCAGGAACTGCTGGCATCCGCTGCTATTGCTGAACAGGAGGTGACGACGCAGCAGTCCAAGGTAAATCAGTATGCAGCCGCTGCCGCAGCGAATCAGGCCCTTTTGAAAAAGGCCCAGGAAAATCTCGATGATACTGTGGTCTATGCGCCTATGAGCGGCCGTCTCAATGTGGACGATGTGGCCGTGGGAACCTATGCGTCGGCCGGACAGACCGCGCTGGTGACCATTGGTACCGTGGACCCTGTATTTGTCCAGTTCAGCATCAGTGAGACGGAATATCTGAAATTCATGGATCTCCATTCCCTCAATTCGGGCAATATGGACAGTGCCATAGTGTCCATTACCCTGAGCAACGGGGAAGAATATCCGGTACAGGGCAAGCTGGTCCAGGCTGACCGTGCTCTTTCCGAGAATACGGGTACATTGACGGTCAAGGCCCTCTTCGGCAATCCTGACGGCATCCTGCTTCCTGGCATGTTTGCCCGGGTAAAGCTTGGCGGCGAGGTCGTCCCCAATGCGATCCTGGTACCTCAGCGGGCTGTGCAGCAGCTGTTGGATAAATCCTTTGTTATTGTCGTAGGTCCGGATAATAAGTCCGTTTCGAAACCGGTTACCCTTGGTGAAAAGGTAGGGAGCTACTATATTATCAAGGATGGAATTTCTGCTGATGATGTCGTTGTTGTCGAAGGGCTTACCAATCTTCAGGAGGGTAAGGATCTGAATGTGACAATGGTTACACCAGAGGATATGAATTTTTCCCTGACCAGTGACCCAACGGAAAAGACCGCCTCGTCGCAGTCATAAGGGGGGTACAACTTGTCAAAATTCTTTATTGAACGGCCGATATTCGCCATTGTCATATCCTTGATGATCGTGATCCTCGGCGTTATTTCGGCGCTTCAGCTGCCGATTGCCCAGTATCCGCAGATTTCACCGCCGACCATCGGCGTGTCCACCTCCTATACAGGGGCAAATGCCAGCGTTGTAAACCAGACCATTGCGCAGGTCATCGAGCAGCAGGTCAACGGTACCCAGGGCATGGACTACATGAGCTCCAACTCGGATGATACAGGCCGTTACAGCCTGCAGGTAGTATTCAAGCTGGGCACAGATGGCGATATGGACTCCGTAAAGGTCCAGAACAATGTTGCCATCGCGAACGCCAGCCTGCCGTCGGATGTACAGGCCATCGGTGTAACAACGAAAAAGGCCTCTACGGATATGGCCCTCATGGTGTCCCTCTATTCGCCGAATGGCACCTATGACCGTGTTTTCATGAAAAACTATGCGGATATATATCTGCTGGATAAAATCAAGCGCGTCAAAGGCGTTGGTGATGTAAACGTCTTTGGTGCGGATTATTCCATGCGTGTCTGGCTGAACCCGGACAAGCTGGCTGAACTTGGGCTGACGGTGGCCAATGTCACCACGGCCATCAAGGAGCAGAATATCCAGGCACCGGCCGGTACCATCGGTCAGCTTCCTGCACCGGCGGACCAGGAGAAGCAGTATACTGGCAAAGTGCAGGGCCGTCTGGTGACAGCGGAGGATTTCGGGAATGTCATCATCAAATCGGAATCCAATGGTTCCTTCGTCCGTCTGAAGGACGTAGCCCGTATTGAAACGGGTGCAAAGACAAATAACATCCAGTCAAAGGTCAATGGCATGGAAGGCGTCGGCTTTGGTATCCAGTTGACCAATGACGCGAATGCCATGGAAACTGTCGGTGAGGTGCGGACCCTGCTGAAGGAATCCGCCAAGGATTTTCCGCCGGATCTCCAGTACAAGGAAATCATCGATAGTACGAAATACATCAGTGAATCCATCCAGGAGGTTGTAAAGACCTTCTTCGAGGCCCTGCTGCTGGTTATGGTCATTGTATTCATATTCCTGCAGAGCTGGCGGGCAACTCTCATCCCGATGCTGGCAGTGCCGGTATCCCTGGTGGGAACCTTTACCGCCTTTACCTTCCTGGGATTTTCCATCAACACCCTGACGCTGTTTGCCATGGTACTGGCTATCGGCCTCGTGGTGGATGATGCTATCGTTGTTATCGAGAACGTAGAGCATCATATGCGATACAATGGACTCTCGCCGAAGGAAGCGACGCAGATTGCCATGGGCGAGGTACAGGGGCCGGTTGTGGCCATTGCCTGCGTTCTGGCAGCGGTATTCGTACCGGTTGCCTTCCTGGGCGGCATGATGGGTGTGCTCTATAAGCAGTTTGCCCTGACAATTGCCATTTCCATGGCTCTGTCGGCCTTCATCGCTTTGACACTCACCCCGGCCCTTTGCGCCATGATGCTCAAGCCGCATAAACCGGATGCCAGCAAGGGCGTCCTGGGACGGTTCTTCGAAGCCTTCAATAATTGGTTTGACCGCACGAAGGATCGCTACACCGGCATTGTGGGCTGGTGTATCCGCCAGTCCAAGCTGGCTATCATTTTCATGCTGGTGGTTGTGGGTTTGACAGGCCTTCTTTACAAAGTGATTCCGACAACCTTCGTTCCGGATGAGGATCAGGGCTTCTACGTGACCTCGGTCACCATGCCGGAAGGAACCTCCCTGAATCGTACCCAGCATGTGGTGGATTCGCTGGCCAACGATATCCAGCAGGTACCGGGTGTCAGCGATGTCATGTCCGTCAGCGGCTATGATGTGCTGTCCAGCGGTTCCAAGTCCAATGCCGGTGTAATGTTCGTTGGTCTGAAGCCCTGGAGCGAGCGTACCTCGCCGGCGACTCAGATCATGGCGGAAATCGGCACAGTGTTCAAGCTGGGCGCGATGAAATATCCGGAGTCCTCGGTGCTGGCCTTCAACATGCCGGCACTTCCGGGCCTTGGCATGGTGGGCGGCTGGACAATGCAGCTGCAGGATATGTCCGGGCATACGGATGAGGAACTGGACACCATCACCAAACAGCTTGTGGCCGCAGCCAACCAGCGCCCTGAGCTTGCCGGTGTGCGCACTACCTACAAGATCAATTCGCCAATCTACAACTTTGAAGTGGATCGCGAAAAGGTCAAGAACCTCGGGGTAGCGCTCTCTGATGTGTTCACGGCGCTGCAGGTGAACTTCGGTGGTGCTCAGGTCAACGACTTCAATCAGTTTGGCCGTACCTACAAGGTCATGCTCCAGTCCGATACCCAGTATCGCAATGAGGCAGAGGCCGCGAAATTCGTGTTCGTGAAGAGCTCCACGGGTACAATGATCCCGCTGGATACGCTCCTGCGGCCGAAAATCAATACCGCACCTTCCATCATCTCCCGCTTCAACGGGGCGCGCAGCGTGACCATCCAGGGCAATGCCGGTACCGGCTACAGCTCTGGTCAGGCTATGGCGGCGATGGAAGAGGTAGTCCATACCACGGCGCCGTCGGGCTTCAACATCGAGTGGTCCGGCCAGAGCCGTGAGGAGAAGACGGCCAGCAATTCCACCATGAAGGTGCTGGCACTGGCACTGCTCTTCGTATTCCTGTGCCTGGCAGCGCTCTATGAGAGCTGGAGCGTACCTTATGCGGTACTGCTCACGGTTCCGACCGGTGTATTCGGTGCACTGCTGTCTGAGTATGGCCTGAGCATCATCGAGGCGATGTTCGGACATCAGAATGCCGGTCTGCAGAACAGTATTTACATGCAGATTGGTGTAATCATGATCATCGGTCTGGCGGCCAAGAACGCCATCCTCATTGTGGAGTTCGCCAAGGTCCGCGTGGACAAGGGCATGGATCCGGTCAAGGCAGCCATTGAGGCTGCTGGACTGCGGCTTCGCCCGATCCTCATGACATCCTTTGCCTTTATCATCGGCTGTCTGCCGCTGGCTGTAGCCAGTGGTGCCGGTGCGGCATCCCGTAACGGCATGGGTGTTGCCGTTGTAGGCGGCATGCTTTTTGCCACCTCGCTGGGTATCTTCCTGATCCCGGTATTCTTCGTCATCACGGAGTATATCGCGGCGAAGATGGGTATCCTGAAGCAGGCAAAGAAGAAGACGCCGGCGGATTATATGTAATACAGATATTGGAGGAGCTGCTGCAAGGCAGCTCCTTTTCTTTTTGAAAAACCATTGCATAGAGAACGAATGTTTGGTATAATTTTAAGTACCAACTGAAGGGAGCGGATACGCAAATATGGATAAGATGCAGGCTTTGGAAAACGCGATGAAGCAGATTGAGAAGGACTTTGGCAAGGGGTCGATCATGCGCCTGGGTGAAGCAACGGCAAACATGAACATCGAGGTCATTCCCTCCGGTATTCTTCCGCTGGATATCGCTTTGGGCGTCGGCGGAGTGCCGCGGGGACGTATCATTGAGGTCTATGGGCCAGAATCCTCTGGTAAGACCACGGTGACGCTGCACATGATCGCTGAGGCTCAGAAGATGGGCGGTATAGCAGCCTTCATTGATGCTGAGCATGCCCTTGATCCGGTCTATGCCCATAAGCTGGGCGTGGATATCGACAACCTGCTGATTTCCCAGCCGGATACCGGTGAACAGGCACTGGAAATCGCTGACGCCCTGGTACGCAGCGGGGCCATCGATATGGTCGTGGTGGATTCCGTGGCGGCCCTGGTGCCGAAGGCGGAAATCGAAGGCGAGATGGGGGATTCCCATGTGGGCCTGCAGGCCCGCCTCATGAGCCAGGCGATGCGCAAGCTCACCGGCATCATCAGTAAATCCCGCACCACCGCTATTTTCATCAATCAGATCCGTGAAAAGGTCGGCGTGATGTTCGGCAATCCGGAGACCACTACTGGCGGCCGGGCACTGAAATTCTACTCTTCCGTGCGTCTGGACGTGCGCAAGATCGACACCATCAAGCAGGGAACGGACGTGATCGGCAACCGTACCCGTATCAAGGTGGTCAAGAATAAGGTAGCACCGCCCTTCAAGATGGCGGAATTCGACATCATGTACGGCGAGGGCGTATCCAAAGAGGGCAGTATCATTGATATCGCAGCGGATATGGACATCCTGGAAAAGAGCGGCTCCTGGTATTCCTACGGCGGCTCCCGCCTGGGACAGGGCAAGGAAACCGTCAAGGATATCCTGAAGCAGAATCCGCCGCTCAGGGATGAGATCGAGGGCAAGATCCGCAGCAAGATCAAGGAAGACAAGGCCAAGCTCCAGGCGGAGGCAGAGGCCAAAAAGGCGGCCGCGGCTGAGGTAGCGGCTAAGGCGGAAGCGGCAGGCAATGCGGCAGAAGACAAAGAGTAATAAGACCGCCCTGGTGCAGGCGGTTGATCTCCTGGCCCGCCAGGAGCACAGCACCCAGAAGCTGCGGGAAAAGCTGCGTCAGCGCGGCTATGAAGAAGAGGAGACGGAAGCGGCCATCCAGCGGCTGGAGGAGAAGCACTATCTGAACGATGAAGATGCCTGCGGACGGCAGTTCCAGTATCTCTATGAGAACAGCCGCAGCAGCGTGAAGCAGATCCAGGCCAAGCTCATGCAGCGGGGCTTTGACAGTTCCCTCATCCGCTCCTGCATTCCGTCGGATACCTTTCAGCGGGAGACCCGGGCGGCCCTGTACTGCCTGCGGCTGAAATTCCGGGCGGGGGCCGAGGAGCGCAAAATGATGCAGCACCTCTACACCCGGGGCTTTGACAGCAGTGCCATGCGCGCCGCCATCGATGCCTTTCAACAGGAAAACAATACAGAGGAATGAATGGAGACCGCGGTAATTGCTGCGGTCTTATTTTCTTTTCTGGGTGGTCTATGTTATAATTACATACAAAACTAAAGAAATACGAGGAGGACTCCTGACTTGAGCAATGAAATGATTTTGGTACTGGATTTCGGCGGGCAGTATAACCAGCTGATTGCGCGCCGCGTAAGAGAATGCAATGTGTACTGCGAGGTACATCCCTACACTTTGAGCCTGGAAAAGATCAAGGAAATGCAGCCCAAGGGCATCATTTTCACCGGCGGCCCCAACAGTGTCTATGCCAAGGATTCCGCCGTCTGCAGCCGGGAACTCCTGGAAATGGGCATTCCAATCCTGGGCATCTGCTATGGTTCCCAGCTTATGGCTCATATCCTGGGAGGCAGCGTCAAGACTGCTCCGGTAAGTGAATACGGCCGTACTGAGGTCACGATTCTGCATAAGGCTTCCAAGCTTTTTGCCGACGTAGCGGAAAAGACCATCTGCTGGATGAGCCATACCGACTACATCGAAAAGGCCCCGGCCGGCTTCACGGTCACGGCCAATACGCCGGTCTGCCCGGTGGCTGCCATGGAAAATGAAGCGGAAAAGCTCTATGCGGTACAGTTCCACCCGGAGGTAATGCATACCGTCGAAGGCATCACCATGCTCCGCAATTTTGTCTATAAGGTCTGTGAGTGCTCTGGTGACTGGAAGATGGACTCCTTTGTAGCCACTACCATCGAAAAGCTGCGGGCCAAGATCGGCAGCGGCAAGGCTCTCTGTGCCCTTTCCGGCGGCGTGGACTCATCCGTGGCGGCGGTACTTCTCTCCAAGGCCATCGGCAAGCAGCTCACCTGCGTATTCGTCGATCACGGCCTGCTGCGCAAGGACGAGGGAGATCAGGTAGAAGCGGTGTTCGGACCGGACGGCCCCTACGATGTGAACTTCATCCGGGTGAATGCGAAGGAGCGTTTCTACGCCAAGCTCAAGGGCGTAACCGAGCCGGAGGCCAAGCGCAAGATCATCGGTGAGGAATTCATCCGCGTGTTCGAGGAAGAAGCCAAGAAGATCGGCAAGGTGGATTACCTGGTACAGGGAACCATCTATCCGGACGTTATCGAAAGCGGCCTGGGCAAGTCCGCGGTAATCAAATCCCATCATAACGTGGGCGGCCTGCCGGACTTCGTTGATTTCAAGGAAATCGTGGAGCCGCTGCGCCTGCTCTTTAAGGATGAAGTCCGCAAGGCCGGCCGGGAACTCCAGATTCCGGAATACCTCGTGAGCCGTCAGCCCTTCCCGGGCCCGGGACTCGGGATCCGCATCATCGGCGAAGTCACCGAGGAGAAGGTCAAGATCGTCCAGGAAGCCGATGCCATCTACCGCGAAGAGGTGGCCAAGGCCGGCGTGGACAAGAATCTGGGCCAGTATTTCGCCGCGCTCACCAACATGCGCTCCGTAGGCGTCATGGGTGACGGTCGTACCTACGACTACGCCATCGCACTGCGGGCAGTCATGACGAGCGACTTCATGACCGCCGAGGCCGCCCAGCTCCCCTGGGAGGTCCTCTCCATCGTTACGACAAGAATCGTCAACGAAGTCAAAGGCGTCAACCGCGTNNTNTACGACTGCACCGGCAAACCGCCGGCTACGATTGAGTTTGAATAAGGATTAAATAGATGCACCTGATAAAAACCACAGGATTTCGGTCCTGTGGTTTTTGCCGTTCATGGAATTGTGTGAAGATGGCTTAATCCAAAATAAATATGTCACACTTTTTGACAAAAATATAAAATAAATATATACTAAAACTAAAGGATGGTGAGAAGAATGTTGCTTGATTATTTACAAAATGAATACCCAACGAATGTGCCTATATTTATGGGGGATATAGAAGAGCGGCTTGGTATGCAGGCAGCTTCTGTTCGCCAGGGCTTCAAGCGGCTTGTTGATCGGGGGATACTAGCGAGATTTACAGCGGGGGTCTATTACTTTCCTCAGCCATCCAGGATTTTTAAAAGTGTGCCGTTGGATATAGAAAAAGTTATTTTTAATAAATATATTGAGTACAAAGGAAAACCTATTGGATATTATACCGGTATTACCTTGGCAAATATCGCTGGCCTCACGACACAGATAGCTGCAGAGAAATGTATTGCAACAAACGAAGAAAAAAGTCGTGGGCGTGTAGTGATGATGAAAAATTATCGATTACGTCTAAAAAAACCAAGGATGATGGTTGATGCAGAGAATCGGGATGCCTTGATGATTCTTGATCTGGTAAGTGAAGCCATGAAATATTCAGAGTATGGTGCAGATGAAACTGCGATTCGGTTGCGGAACTATGCGAAAAGACAGAATGTCTCTAAGGAAGTCATTGTAAACTGTTTGTCAGCTTATCCGGGCAAGACGAGTAAATTATTATTAGAAATGAGGATTTATGATGTAGGTTAGTTGTAAAATGAAATTGAACAGTTGAATAAAATAAAATCCACAGTGATTCATCTTGTGTTAGAATATAATCGCTAAAAAACATCTACACAGGAGTCAATCACTATGGATCAACTCAATTCTAACACAGATATCATTTCTCGTAAACGTGGAAAGCATCTTTCTCTCGATGAGCGCGGCGCTATCCAGGCTTTGCATCGTCAAGGCCAATCCCTTCGAGCAATCGCCGCTGAGATTGGCTGCGCGCACACTACTATCATGTATGAGCTGCGCCGTGGTACACCGCAACGCACCAGCAAACGAGGCCGGACGCCCATTTACAAGGCCAGGCGTGGCCATGTGGCTTATGCGGAGCATCGTAAGCATTGCCGCAAGCCTTATAAGCTTGACGATGCAGGCATGGAGCCGTTTATTCAATGGGTAGTTGGTCAAGTCCGTGAGCATCATTGGTCACTGGATGCCTGTGTTGGCTATGCCAGACTGCATCAACTGTTTCCAAAGGAAGCAATGGTATGCACCAAAACGCTCTACAACATGCTTTGGAATGGCAAGCTGCCCTTAACGGTATTCGAGGTCCCACGAGTCCTTAGCCGGAAGCAACATCGCAAATGGAATCGAAAGAATAAGCGGATGCTCGGCCGCAGCATTGAAGAACGTCCAGCCATTGTCGATGAGCACGAGGAACTGGGACATTGGGAAGCCGATACGGTCGTTGGTCAACGCCAAGGGAAGGAAGCCGTTGTGTTCACTATGGTGGAACGCATCACAAACCATTATATTGCAATCAAGATACCGGGGCGAAACAGTACCAGCGTCCGGCAAGCAATGTCACAGCTGCATGAAGAATACGGAGACCGATTTGCTCGTGTGTTTAAGACCATTACGGCTGATAACGGACCAGAATTTGAGACCTTCTCAGAAGCTGAAGCTTGGGGAACAAAGGTTTACTTTGCCCATCCATACAGTTCATGGGAACGTCNCCGTAACGAGCGGCATAATGGGATGCTCAGGGAGTACATTCCCAAAGGTGAATCGATTGAGCGATACACTGACGAGGAGATTCTGTCATTTGCAGATGCCCTCAACAGCCGCCCAAGACGAGTACTGGAGTACCATACACCGGAGGAACTCTTCGATAGATTCTTGGACAGTGTATATGCTAGTTGAGAATCATTATGGATTATAAAAGTGTTCAATTTGCTATTGCAATTTACGGATTTATGATGTACTTGCATGAAGATCGAGAGTCATTTGCTGAGGTTTTGGCTGTAACAAGTGATCGATATGGAATCAGTGGTGAAATCATAGAAAAGGATTATTATGTTTCAATGCTTTTGAAGGCATTGCATGAGGTGGAGACGGGATTCGTTTTTCGTGGAGGAACATCACTGTCAAAATGTTATCAGATCATAGAGCGTTTTTCTGAGGATATTGATTTGTCGTTGATACCGAAGGCAGATCATATAACAGAAGGCATGAAACGGAATTTGAAGAAGCAGATATTGGCAGCGGTTCAACAATTGGGATTGGCGATAACCAATCCAGCAGATATCCGTAGTCGCAGAGATTTCAATCGCTATATTGCGGTATATGATTCCATTTATGATCAAACAACGATTTCGCATGATATCATGATAGAGACTTTTATTGCCATTCGTCCTTTTCCTGTAACGACGCAAACTGTTTATGCGTATGTTCAGCAAGTTTTGCAGGAAGCTGGGCAGGAAAATTTGATTGCAGAGTATGGATTGATGCCATTTTCGATGCAAGTACAAGATATGCGTCGGACGTTTATTGACAAGGTATTTGCACTTTGTGATTATTATTTGCAGAATGATATTCCAAAACATTCGCGTCATATATATGATATTTACCAAATGATGCCGCAGATAGCGTTTGATGATGAATTCAAGGATTTAGTGGAGGAAGTACGTAACATACGAAAAAAACTCAGAAAATGTCCATCGGCGCAGGATGAAATGGATATTACAGACATTTTAAGCGAGATAGCGGATCGTGCTGTTTATGAAAAAGATTATCGCGAAATCACGGAAAAACTGCTTTTCAAGCCTATAGCTTACAATGTGGCTGTAGAAGGGCTGAATCAATTGATTGGCAATAGAAGTTTTTCAAAGTCTACAATGCGGCAGGAAGTAAACGCGCAGGGGGAATATCGATGAAACGAAAGCCATATAGTGCAGGTGCGGTGAAATTGTTCTCTAAGCCATGACGGTATCCTACCGAGGATAAGGTCATAGTGCTTATGTCGTAATAAGTGTCGTAATAAACTGAGAGTCGGTATCAATGAATGGTTCGTATCAGCAGAAAGGCATGGTGAAATGATGTCAGAAATACAATTTGAAATCAAGCAGCATCTGGGCGTGCTTTCAGAAAGTCCCAAGGGATGGCATAAGGAATTGAATTTGGTTTCCTGGAATGGAAAAGCTCCGAAATTTGATCTTCGTGACTGGTCGCCGGAGCATGAGAAGATGGGGAAGGGAATTACGCTGACCAATGAAGAGATGAAGAAGCTTCAGGAGATATTGGCAGCGCTTTGAGATTTTGTTGACAACAGGAGGTGCGCAGCAATGACGGCAGAAAATGGGACAGCAGCGGCAGAGCAGCGGATTGCGGAGATCGTGCGCGAGTTGAAATTGGAAAAGCACCCGGAGGCGGCTGGTTTGCGGAGGTGTATACGGCACCGGTATCCTTTGCCGAAGGCAGCGGGAAGCGGGCCTTGGCGGGGAGTATCTACTATCTGCTGGGCGGGGCGGATATCTCTGCCTTCCATGAGATCGATTGTGATGAGCTCTGGTATTATCATGAAGGCACCGGCATGCGGCTGTATGTTTTGAAGAAGGATGGCAGCCTGGTACAGCATCTGCTGGGAAGCCGGCTGAGCCAGGGGGCACTGCCAATGGTAAGGCTTGAGGCGGGGGACATTTTTGCGGCGGAGAATCTGGATCAGGATGGCTATACGTTGATCAGCTGCATGACGGCGCCAAAATTCCGTTATGAAGGCTGGCGGCTGGTTTCCCGGGACGAATTACTGGCACTTTGTCCGGAGGCAAGTGCATTGAAGCAGCTCACTGCAGCCGAGGGAAAGGCACCAGAGGAATAAACCATGGAACGGGGCCGTATCGGCGCAGGTGCAGAATGGGCCAGGGGAAGTCACAAAAAACCACAGGAGTTTTTCTTGTGGTTTTTTGTGATTTGGGGCAAATGAGGTTTTGCGTACGACCGACATCGGCATCCCCGCCGGCGCCGCTGCGGGCAGGATATGGCTCTGCCATCTTGTCCACATCGCTGGTGGGAAACCCTGCCTTGCCAATTTTACATGATTTGTAATTTATATAAATCACAAATATATGTTGAAAAGTTATTTTATTGTGCTATACTGATATTATAGTAAAAGTGATTTTAGAAAGGCACGATATTTATGAAAGCATTGAATGGACTGGTTAAATTCAACAGCGGCTCACCGCAGTTTCGCATCATGGAGTCCTTGGACGCTGCTGCACCACGCTATATTTACTATAGCCAAAGTGACCTGCTGGATGATCTGACGGGGATGCGTTCGGCACAGGGAGAGAGTAAGGAAGTGCGGACGATGGATAAGGTTCATACACTTTCCCGCGGGGATGTGGTATTCAGCCTGGTTACCGGCAAAGCGGCGATCATACGGCCCGAGCATGAGGGATACCTTTATACTCAGAACTATATCCGGCTTTTACCCACAGAGGCCATTCATGCGGCTTTTTTAGTCTATTTGCTCAATGAGGACAAATTTATACGCAAGCAGTTTTTTATTGGCCTGCAGGGCTCGCAGGTACTCAAATACACCCTGCAGCAATTAAAGAGGATTTGTATAGATAAGCTGCCTCCCTTGGAGCAGCAGCGGCAGATTGGGGAACTTTACCTGAAGCAGCTGCATTTGACAGCCGTAAAAAATCAAGCGGCAGAATTGGAAAAATTAATCTGTCTGGCAAAATTAGCGGAGGCGAGCAAGCGATGAAGGAAGCGGAATTTGAAACAGAGCTGATCCAGTATCTTACTACCGGGACAATATCTGTGACAAAAGGGAAGGGAAAGGGATTTACGGCTAAGGAACCGGCTAGTGACTACTGCATTAAGACGCAGCTCTGGCACTATGAGCCAACGATACGAACGACAGAACAGCTTTGGCAGAATTTCAAGGAAATCCTTGAACGTCATAACCAAAACACCTTGGAGCATCCTTTGAGTGTGGTGGAGTTCAACCAGGTGAAGAAGCAGATTGCGGATATAGCAACGCCCTACGAGGCGGGGCAGTTTCTCTATGGGCTGAATGGCGTTTCCCAGCTGGAGATCGATCTGGACGATGGCCGCCATGTCTACCTGACGGTATTTGATCAGCGGCAGATTGGCGCCGGTGATACTGTATATCAGATCGTGAACCAGATTGAGCGCCCGGCCAAAATCATTGGCAAGCCGAATCGCCGTTTTGATACGACACTTTTAATCAATGGCCTGCCCATCCTGCAGATTGAGGAAAAGCGGGATACCCATGATATCAATGAGGCGCTGAATCAGATGCAGCAATATGCCAGCGAAAACCAGTATCGGGATATTTACTCCACACTGCAGATTTTGGTGGCGATTACGCCGAACAATGTAAAATACATGGCGAATACTACGCCGGAAAACTTCAATAAGGACTTTGCCTTCCATTGGCAGCGGAAAAAGGATAATGGGATTGTGCGGAATTGGAAGGAATTTGCCGATTCCATGCTGAGTATTCCCATGGCGCATCAGATGGCCACAAACTATATGATTCTCGACGGCACGGAGAACCATCAGATGCTGAAGGTCATGCGCCCCTATCAGGTTTACGCGACCCAGCGCGTGCTGGAGCAGCTGAAGCAGGTGGACTTTGAGCTGGGAACAAACAAGGTGGGCTATATCTGGCACACGACAGGCTCCGGCAAAACCATCACCAGCTTCAAGACGGCCTGGCTGGCGAGCCGCATGCCAAAGGTGGACAAGGTGGTTTTCGTTGTGGATCGGATTGCACTCACAACGCAGACCAACGAAAAATACCGCGCCTATGATCCGGATGCCAAGGAGGAAACAACTACCCAGAAAGAAATTGGCAGTGTGCAGGACACGAAGAATACGACAGATTTGAGCCGGAAGCTCAGGAGCAAGGACAATAACATCATTGTGACCTCGGTGCAGAAGCTGGATACCCTCATCAAGCGTAAATCCTTCAAGGCACCGGAGAAAAATCTGGTATTTATTGTGGATGAAGCGCATCGCTCCACGGGCGGTGACAGCTTTGCGGCAATTCAGAAGACTTTTCGGCATTCGGCTTGGATCGGCTACACCGGTACGCCGATGTTCGATGAAACGACAACAGGACTGCGTACGGAGGATATTTTTGGTCCGCTGCTCCATGCCTATACCATACGGGAGGCGATTGCTGACCGCAATGTATTGGGTTTCAAGGTGGATTTTGAGACGACCATCAACGAGGAGCAGATGCGGACGGAATACCTGCCGGCTTTTTATCGGGAACGGTATCCCCAATGGACGGAGGAGCAGGTCCGGGAAAAGGTGCAGAACCTCAGTCCTGAGGATATGGATGACGCGGTGGAACCCAGCTTCTATGATGAAAATCCGCAGCATATCGCGCTGGTGGTAGAGGATATCTTCAAGAATTGGCGAAATCGTTCCAATGATGGAAAATACAATGCGCTGTTCACTACCCATGTGGGCGGAGGCAAGGCGAGTACGCCGATGGCAATGATGTATTTCCGGGAATTCCAACGGGTCAATGAAGAGCATCAAAAAACAGGTGGGCAGGTTTTGAAGGTCGCTGTGACCTTCAGTATGAATGCGGCCAACAATGACAGCATGCTGGATACCAATGAGGGATTGCATGAGGCAATGCTGGCCTATAATAAGGAATTTGGAACCAGCTTTGGCCTGGATGATGTGGCCGGGTATACGCAGGATGTCACCAGCCGGTTGAATAAGACAGCCACCGATAAGAGGTTTCTGGATATTGTCATCGTCGTCGATCAGCTGCTGACCGGCTTTGATGCACCGGAGCTGAATACGCTGTACGTGGACCGTACCCTGCAGAAAGCCGGGCTGATTCAAGCCTATTCCCGGACAAACCGCATTGCGGATATGCAGGAAAAGCCCTGGGGGCGTATCGTGAACTACCGTTGGCCGGCGCAGAACGAAAAGCTCATGAACCGGGCGCTGGCTATCTATGCCAATAAGGATTCAGCGATTCTTTCCGAAGAGGAACAACAGGCGCAGAATCTGAAGGATGGCATTGTTGCCCAGTCTTTTCCGGATGTATTTGCCGAGGTCAGGGAGACTGTGGAGAAGCTGGCAGCGCTCACCAGCGAATTCCAGCAGCTGCCGCCCTCGGAGAAGCAGCGGGAGCACATGCTGGAGCTGCTGCGGACCTACAATGCCGGCGTAGCCAAGCTGAAGCAGTATAATCCGGAAGAGGTCTCAGGCGAGATTGCGGGTTTTGACTATGACCGTCCGGATGAGCTCATCGAAAGGCTCGGCATGACGAGTGAGCAGGAAACCATGCTCACCACGGTGCTCACCAATGAACTCAAGCAGCAGATAGCCAAAGAAAAGAAGATTTCGGTCTATCAGATTGAGCTGAAAATGACCCATGTGAAGGATGTAAAAATCGATTATGACTATTTGACGGAGCTGCTGGAAAATCTGCTCAATGAGGTACATGAAGGCAAGGAGCAGGAAGCCAAGGAAACCCATGGCAAGATTCGTCAGTTTGCCAATGGGCTCGAAGATCAGAGTTATGCCGGCAAGATCCGCAATGCGGCCACGGCTATTCTGCATGGGCACTATCCGCCGAAGGGACAGAAATTCAAATATCCGGCTGAACTGAAGGACAGCGATTCGGTGATTCAGGCGGCAAATGTCATCAGCCTGGATCGTCAGTTCCTGGACTTCCGTATTCAATGGGGTATTGCCGATATCATTACCAGTGCGCAGATGCGGGAATGGTTCAGCCGGCACCGCTATGGACAGCAGGATCTTGACGACACAAACCAGATTCGTGCTATTATCACCAAGGCCAGTGTGGACTACAAAAGCCTCGCCCACGATCCTCAGGTGCAGGCATTGTCAAAGATAAAATACCGCAACGGCCTTCGGGATGCCATCTACAAGCTGGCGGATGAACTGGCTGAATGCTGATGGATGAAATGGAGATAGAGGGCATGGAGAAAAAAGCAAAAGTACCAAAGCTAAGATTTCCGGGATTTACGGGAGAGTGGGAGGAACGGAAGTTGGGAGAGATAGCTGAATTTTCTAAGGGAAATGGTTATTCTAAAGATGATTTGGTTGATTTTGGAACGCCAATTATTTTGTATGGCAGAATGTATACAAAATATCAGATACAAATTAATGATGTTGATACTTTTGTTAATGAAACAAAAAATTCTGTTTATAGTACTGGACTCGAGGTTATAGTTCCGGCTTCAGGAGAAACTGCGGAGGATATAGCCATTGCATCAGCAGTGATGAAGCCTGGTATTATACTTGGTGGGGATATTAATATAATTTACCCTGTCTCTAGGTTGAATAGTGTTTTTTTGGCATTACAAATATCAGGCGGTAAAGCAAAAAGAGAAATGTCTAAGCGTGCACAGGGAAAGTCAATTGTACATTTACATAATGCCGATTTAAGGGAAGTTGCGATTTCAATTCCAGAGGTAGTGGAACAGGAGAAAATAAGTAGATTTTTTTATTCTATTGATAAGTTAATTATGCTTCAACAATGCAAGCTGGCTCATTTGCAAGCACAAAAGAAATGCCTGCTGCAAAAAATGTTCCCGAAAAAAGGCGAACGCTTTCCAGAACTTCGTTTTCCGGGATTTACTGATGATTGGGAACAGAAAAAATTAGGGGAACTATGTGATAATACCTATGGTGGAGGGACACCTAAAACAACTGTGTTAGATTTTTGGAACGGAACAATTCCATGGATACAATCGTCTGACTTATCGGAGGGAAATGTATTAGAAGTTTCGCCAAATAAATTTGTATCTGATATTGGATTACAAAAATCAGCTACAAAATTAGTGCCGGCAAATTCAATAATGATTGTTACACGCGTAGGTGTCGGAAAATTAGCTTTAATGCCATATGAATATACAACAAGTCAGGATTTTTTATCATTAAGCGATTTAAATATAGACGGACTGTTTGGTGTATATAGTTTATACAGAAAACTGCAACAGGAAAAAAATATGGTTCAAGGAACATCTATAAAAGGAATAACAAAAGAAGAATTACTAAATAAATGTGTAGATGTACCGGTACAGATTAACGAACAGAAAAAAATAGGAATTTTTTTAAAAAATCTCGACAAGCTTATTACTCTTCATGAGCGTGAGCTAGCCCATCTGCAAACTCAAAAGAAAGCCTTATTGCAGCAGATGTTTGTTTGACCGTCGAAAGGAGTCAGCAAGTATGGTTTTGGAAAATAAGTTTCATATTACCGATGCGGCGGAACTGGCTCGTGTCGAAGAAAAAATCAGCAAGCAGCAGGCTGTCCATTTGTGGGAGAGCGGGGAACTGGACCGCCTGGAGCCGGGAACCTTTTCCGCGTTGGCGCAGATCCATCGGACCTTGTTTGCAGATATCTATGATTTTGCCGGTGTATTGCGCACCGTGAACCTGGCGAAGGGGAACTTTCGCTTTGCTCCGTTGATGTATCTGCAGGCAGCCTTGGAGAATATCGAGGGGCTGCCGCAGTCGACCTTTGAGGAGATTGTCGAGAAATACGTGGAAATGAATATTGCCCATCCCTTCCGGGAGGGCAATGGCCGGAGCACTCGGATTTGGCTGGATCTATTGCTCAAGAAAGAAATTCAGCAGGTCATAGATTGGAGCATGGTGGACAAGACCGATTATCTGCTGGCGATGGAACGCAGCCCGGTAAAGGATATTGAAATCAAGCATGTGCTGCGGGCGGCTTTGACGGATAAGATCCATGATCGTGAGGTCTATATGAAAGGCATTGATATGAGCTATTTCTACGAGGGCTATATCGTGTACAAGACAAGTGATTTACAAAAGGAGAATGAAGATTCATGAGTGATACGATACAGACGATTACAAGCAAGCTTTGGGCCATGGCCAATGAACTGCGGGGAACGATGGATGCATCGGAATATAAGAACTATATTCTGGCGTTCATGTTTTACCGCTACCTGTCGGAGCATCAGGAGCAGTATCTCCTCATTAACGAGGTGCTTGACATGAAAGATGGTGAATCTGTCAATGCCGCCTATGCCCGGCAGGCGGCTGAAGAGGGACTGGCCGACTACCTGGAGGATATTTCCTCCAGTCTGGGATATGCTATTGCGCCGGCGGATACCTGGGAGTCCCTGCTGCAGAAAATCAACGAAGGGCAGGTCATACCCAGCGATTACCAGGATTTATTCGATCATTTCAATGCGAATGCGGAGCTCAATGCCGAAGCAGTGCAGGATTTTAAGGGCGTTTTCAATGACATCAATCTGGGGGATACCCGTCTGGGGAGCTCCACCAATGAGCGGGCAAAATCGCTGAACAATATTGTGAAGCTTGTGGATGGGATGGAGTATAAGAGTGAAGATGGCAAGGACATTCTTGGCGAAATCTATGAATATCTCATCGGCCAGTTTGCCGCCAGCGCGGGCAAGAAGGGCGGAGAATTCTATACACCCCATCAGGTCAGCCAGATCCTGGCGAAGATCGTTACCCAGGGGGCAGCGCAGAAGGATACCTTTTTCCAGCTCTATGACCCGGCTATGGGGTCCGGTTCTTTGCTGCTGACCGTAGGCCAGGAGCTGCCAGCGGGAGCACCTATCAAATACTATGGCCAGGAGCTCAATACGACCACCTACAACCTGGCTCGCATGAATCTTATGATGCATAATGTTTCCTACAATAACATGACGCTGAGCAATGCCAATACCCTGGAAAACGACTGGCCGGACGGCCCGGATGCAAAAGGGATCGATCGTCCGCGCAGCTTTGATGCCGTTGTGGCCAATCCACCATATTCCGCGAAATGGGACAATCGCGAATCCAAGCTAAAGGATCCGCGGTTCAGCGAATACGGTAAACTGGCGCCGGCCTCTAAGGCTGATTATGCTTTCGTGCTGCACAGCCTGTATCATCTGAATGACACCGGTACAATGGCTATTGTCCTGCCGCACGGCGTGCTGTTCCGCGGAGCTGCCGAAGGAAAAATCCGGCAGACACTGATCGAAAAGAATCGCATCGATACCATCATTGGCCTGCCGGCCAACCTTTTCTACGGTACCAGTATTCCTACGATCATTTTGGTACTGAAGAAGAATCGGACTACAAAAGACATTCTCTTCATTGATGCCAGCAAGGACTTTATCAAGGGCAAGAATCAAAACAACCTTAGCGAAGAATCCATTGCGAAAATCATCCAGACCTATACCCAGCGTCAGGACGTTGATAAATACGCCCATCTGGCATCCCTGGATGAAATCAAGGAAAATGACTATAACCTCAACATTCCGCGCTATGTAGATACCTTCGAAGAAGAGGAAGAAATCGATCTCGCTGAGGTCAACCGCCAGCTGGAACAGGACAACAAAGAAATTGCAGCGTTGGAAGCAGAAATCAAGGAACAGCTGAGGGTACTTGGAGTAGAGGAGTAGAATTTTTCAATGTAATGATTTTTCCGTTCCTGCGTATAATGTACAGAGGGAATTTCAAAAGAATTTTAAAACGCGTGGACACTATGATGGATGAGAAAAGATTAGGAATGAAAAAATAAATGGACAGGAGCGTGGTCATGATGGCAGATGGCGGGACCGCCGGCGATTTTTCACGGGCGCAGGCAATATATGATTCGATTTTTCCACGGATTCAGAGCAGGGAGCCGCAAATCCGCCGGCTGGAGGAGTTTCCGGGCCTGGAACGGGAGGAGCGCTTTTTCTGTTCAAATCTGGGACAGAAGCTGGCGGGCTATATCTATCATAAAAAGGGGCTGCAGCCGGTTGGCGTGGTGATCATCGCCCATGGACTGGGCGTCGGCGGACAGTGTGTCTATATGGCGGCAGCGGATTATTTTGCTTCTCATGGGTATTTTGTTTTTGCCTATGATGCTACCGGGAATGACCGGAGCGAGGGCGATTCGGGAATTGGCATGGAACAGGGAATCATCGACCTCAGCCATGCCATCGATTATGTGGAAAAGGATAGCTGCCTGGGAAAATATCCGATTGCCTTATATGGGCATAGCTGGGGCGCCTACTGTGTGGGGGCCGTTCTGCTGGATCATCCGGAGGTGAAGGCGGTGGCGGCAATCGCGGGCTTCAACAGCTCGGCGGAATGGCTCCGGTATGCGGCTGATGCGGATGATCCTTCGGGAGAATTGGCGGTGCTTAAACAGTATGTACCCTTGATCGAGCAGATGAAATTCGGCAGGTATGCTGATTATACAGCCCTGGACGGGTTTGCCAATACGCAGGCCGGCGTCATGATCATCCAGAGCAGTGATGACCGGAATGTTCCGCAGGGGATGGGCTATGATCTTTATGCGGAAAAATACGGGCAGGATCCGCGGTTTCAGTTCCAGCTGTTCAAGGATCGGGGCCATTTGTATATTTTTTATACCGATGCTGCTCGGGCACATGATTTGCAGCGTGTGGATGAGCTGAATGCGACGCTGACCGCCTATGGCAAGGCCCATGCTTTCGACAAAAGGGTGGGGTACGAACTGGATCCGGTGCTGTTCGCGGAGATTCGGGCCTTTTTTGATATGTATTGCCAGGAAAACACGTTATGACAGGGCAGTATCGGGATACAGCCGGCTGTACAAAAGCAGACTCTAGAGGAGGTTGGATTATGAAAAAAGCGATTTTATGTTTATCGGCAGCGTTACTGATGGCTGCTTTTTCTGCGGCGGCTGCTGCGGCTCCAACGGTAGGAGCACCACAGAATATTGTTCAGCAGATTCGGACGGCGGATGGACAGCAGGGGGCCGCTGTTGAGAAAAATGCCCAGCGGCCGCGGGTCGTGGTGATGTATGTGAACAATGCGAAATCCACTTATGATGCCGCTGTGGACAAGGAGATCTTCAAGTATATCAATAAGGCATTGCCGGCCGATACCTATGAGCTGATGGATGGAACGCCCTATGTGCAAAAGCTTAATGCGCAGGGTTATACGGATCTTTCCACTGCTGAGCGGGCGGATTTCATGGATGCTTTTGCCGGCTCAGGGATTGATTACTGTATTTATTTGGAAATCACTCCTTTTGTTGCCCGGGACAAAATAACCTTGTTTACCATCGGCAAGGATATTACCACTTCGGTTCCCTTCAAGATCATTGATTTGTCCACGGGGAAATACATTTATACGGGAAAATTCACGGAAAAAGCTTCTGACAGTACGATCATCGGTGATATCGGCAATAAATCCGTTGCCTTGAAGGCTTTGGACAGCGCAGGGGAAAAGATTCTTTCGGTTATCCAGACGCGTTTGCCGAAAACAAAGGCAGCTGTGACGAAATGAGGCTGCATACGGCTGGAGGCAGTGATTTGCCGTATTGACGAACCTGTAATTCTATACTATAATCAATGAGATTGAGGGAGTAATCGGCACATAGATAGTGCGGCATATCAACAGACTGTCGAAAGACTGGTATGCCTTAATTGATGAGACTCACATTATGGCAATAGGCTGTATGTGCGTCTTTTTATACAAAAAGTCAGCAGGTACAGCCATGTGCCTGCTATTTTATTGGAAAAAGGATGGAAGAAAATGGGGTTTGTTGAATTGTTTTTGCTGGCGGTCGGCCTTTCCATGGATGCCTTTGCCGTATCCGTCTGCAAGGGACTGGCCATGCAGCGGATCAGCTTTAAGGGCTGCGCGATTTGCGGTATATGGTTCGGCGGCTTTCAGATGCTGATGCCCATGATCGGTTACCTGCTGGGCTCGCGGTTTGAGAGCTATATCGATACCATTGCGCCCTGGATTGCCTTTGTGCTGCTGGCCCTTATCGGCATGAATATGATACGGGAGGCACGGGAGGCGGATGAATCCTGCCCCCGGGGCGGTCTGGACGTGAAAACCATGTTTTTCATGGCAGTCGCCACCAGCATCGATGCCCTGGCTGTGGGCATAACCTTTGCGCTGGTGCCCGTGAAGCTCATAGCGGCCAGTGCCTTCATGAATACGCTGCTGGCTGCGGGGCTCATCGGTCTGACCACCTTTGTCATTTCCTGCATTGGAGTGCAGGGCGGGAATGTGTTCGGGACAAAATACCAGTCCAAGGCGGAAACGGCTGGCGGTGTCATCCTGCTTCTGCTGGGCCTGAAAATTTTACTGGAGCATTTTGGTATTTTGTAAAACAGCCATGTAGGATTCTGGTTCCTTAGTGTCGAATGTGATACAGAAACATTGCCGGTTTATGCAGAGAAGAGGTGGTAGGCAATGTTAGCGTTTATCCATGAGAATACCATATTGCTGCTGGGACTGTTTTTGGCTTTGTTTGCCATCAGCCTGGGCGGCTATCGGAACCCGGTACTGGCGGAGATTGCCAGCGAGGGGGCTCCGCGCAGTGTGTTCCGTGTTCTGAAATGGCCTGGTGCCGTGCTGATCCGGGCTTTCCATAATCGCCGCTGGCTGTTTCTCAGCCTCCATATGGTGTTTGTGCTTTTCTTTTGCATAGGGGTATTCCTGTATCTCCAGCATACCCGGTCCCTTGCTGTGGCCTGCATCGGCTTTTTGCCGCTGGCCCTTTTAGGGATGCATTTCCTGTACTATTTATTGTGGTTTTGTGCTTACCTGGTTTATGCCTGTATCGATGTGGGCAATACGAAATTCAATCTGCTGTTTTCCCTTACCACGCTGGAGCTGCTGCTGGTATACCTGGCGATGCCGTCACAGAATGGCATTTCCCTGGGGAATTTCAGCTGCATACTCATCAATCTGTGCCTGTGCTATTTCTTTACGGCCAAGGCCATGTGCATGGTGCTGAAGGAAACCCTGCACCAGACCACCACCTTTACCCATCACAATCTGTGGAAGGTGGCTCTGACCTTATGTACGGAATTCCTTATTGAGCTGACTTTCTTCTGCTATAGCGGGGCCTGTTACTACGCACAGGCGTATAATGTTCCGATCACGCTTTTTGATGCCTTTTATTTCGTGACGATTACCTTCGGAACCATCGGCTATGGCGATATCGTTCCGGTCTGTACCTACAGCCGGGCGATTTCCATTCTGATCACCTTCACCAGTATTTCCTGTATCGGTATCATGCTCAGCAGCTTTTTGTCCGCGGGGCCGGAGAAAAAGGAGCACAATGAGTAGCGTCAAGGGAAGCTGCGGGCTTCTGCAATACAGCTGTACTAGTGAATGGAGAATGATGGAATGGAAACATGGAAACTGAATCTTTATATATGCTGTGCGGCGTCGTTTATCGTCTCTATCGGCATGAGCCAGATGGCGCCGATATTGCCGCTGTACATTGCGGAGCTGGGGATATCGGATCCGGGAGATATTGCCCGCTGGTCGGGAATCGTGTTCGGCTGCAACTTCATCAGCCTGGCAATTTTTTCGCCTATCTGGGGACGGCTTTCGGATCGTTTCGGCCGCAAGCCGATGATACTGCGGGCTTCAGCCTGGCTGGGCCTCATCATGATCGGCATGGGGCTGGCCCAGAGCGTTACCCATCTGGTGATCCTGCGGCTGCTGCAGGGGGCGCTCAGCGGCTTTCAGGCAGCGGCCATTCCGCTCATTGCCCAGGAGACACCCAAAAATCGTTCTGGCTGGGCCATGGGAATATTCTTTACGGCCCAGGTATCCGGCGGGCTCATGGGGCCTTTGGCGGGAGGATGGCTTTCAGAATTCATCGGCTATCGCCATACCTTCTTTTTGATGGGCACCTGCTGCCTGCTGGGCTTTCTGGCTCTGACCCGTCTGAAGGAGACGGTGAAGCCGAATCCCCGGGCGGCAGCTCTGGGACTGCGGCTGACCTTCCAGCGGCTGCCGCACAAGCAGGCGGTGATCGGGCTTTTCCTTACAACGCTGTTTCTGCATTTCTCGCTGACCTGCGTACAGCCAATCCTTACGGTGTATGTAAAGACGCTGGTCCCGGATTCGGAGCATCTGGCGTTGATTTCCGGGGCGGTGTTTTCCAGCACAGGCTTTGCCAGCATGCTCTTTGCCTCGCGGCTGGGACGGCTGGCGGACCGTATCGGGTCGCATCAGATCCTCTTTGCCTGCCTGACCCTGGCCGGCTTTGTGGCGATTCCCCAGGGAATGGTCACGGCCCCCTGGCAGCTGGGGCTGCTGCGTTTTATCCATGGGGTGGCCATTGCCGGGCTCATGCCTTCGACCAATAATTTGATCCGCCAGCTGACACCGCCGCTGTGCCTGGGGCGCATATACGGCTTCAATCAGTCAGCGCAGTTCATCGGAATGTTCAGTGGTTCTATCCTGGGCGGCCATATTGCGGCGGAGATCGGCATAGCCAATATGTTCTTTATCGTAGCCGCATTGCTGCTGGTGAACGCGGCCTGGTGCCGCCTGGTCATCTGGCGGTAGCTTCACGCCGCCAGGCAGCGGCTGCGGATATAAAGTTAAAGTAAAAAATGCGGACATCACGGTCTTCGAAACCGTGATGTCCGCATTTTTATAGGGCAGAGTTACTTGTCATGCTGTTTTTGGGGATCGAATTGCAGGCCCACGTAATTAAAGCCGTAGATGCTGTCGGAAAAGGCAGTATCGGATTGATCGCTCAGTTCAAGCCAGGATTTATCCGTCCTTGTTGCTGAGAGGTTCAGATTCTTTCCCAGCCAGCGGGCGGAGATGGATACCCGGACCTGTGGAATAGTCTCCAGCCGCAGATAGACTACAGGATTTTTTTTAGCGCAGTGCATGGCGGCATATTCATATAGATGGCGCATGGTTCCCACAAGGGAATCAATTTTTTCGGTGCTGATTTCAAGATGTTTGTGGAAAAATATGGCGGCCATTTCAAAGTACAGGTTGATTTCCGGATCTCCTGGTTTCATGATGAAATCATAGCGGAAAATATGTCCATGGTCCTTTTCTGACAGCATCCAAAAGGTGGGATATTGTTTTTTCTGTTTTTCCCAGAAGATAGCACTGCCAATCAGCAGCAGTGTCAAAAATTCAGCCAGCAGATAATAAAGCCAAAACAGATCCAGGGAGTGCACCTGCATGATAACCAGGCCGCAGACCAGCGGGGCGGCTATGGAACGTATGATGGCCAGCGGGAAAACAATCTTTGCCTGGCCGATGGTCTGATAATAGGAGAGCAGGGCCAGATTCAGTACGGACAAGGCCAGAGAGGGTGCGAACAGCCGCAGGGCAACCATCCATTCGCTGCTGCTGGAGGCGATATTCAGTGCCAGCAGGAACGCGGTCTGCATGGGGAACAGTTCCAATAGGAAAATCAGTCCCAGCACGGTTGCCATGCAGATTTTTAAAATGCACTGTCCGGTGTATTTAATTCCATCGGAGTCCTTTTCCCCCAGGTACAGGCCCGTGAGCTGGCAGCCAGCATAGATGATGGGGCCGGTGATGCTCAATACGACGGAATAGATGGTCAGCAGGGCACACTGAGTGACGATAGCCAGATTGCCGAACTGTTCATAGAGCATGATGTTGAATATAAAGCCGATGAGCCCGATGCCTATATTCTCTATCAGCTTGGAGGAGGACAGCTTGCCTATGGACAGCATATTCTTCCGGGAGAGCAGGGAAAAATGCAGTCGGGAGGATTTGTGCCAGAGGAAGTGCAGGCTGGAAACAGCCGTGGAGGCCAGTCCGGCCAGTATCATCGCGTACAGGGAGCCGATGATGCCGGTGCCCATATAGCCCAGAAAGAGCAGCTGCAGCAGGATTGTCAGGGCCTGCTTGACGTTGGCGGCATTGAGGGCAAGCTTGGGGTTGCTGTCGCTGTTGACAAAATAGCGGATGACATTGGAGAATACGTTCGCGCCCATGGCCAGACCAAACCACTGTCCATAGGTGATGGCCTGGGTGAGGACCTCGGGTTTAAAGCCGTATTTAGTCAGCAGAATGGGGCTCAGCAGATAGCACAGCAGGGACAGGACGGCAGCAAACAGAAAAACGAAGGTGAGACTCTGGGAAATGATGGCCTGTGATTGGGCGGGGTCCCTTTTTCCCTTGCTGACGGCAAACAGTGTAGTTCCCCCCAGACCCATGGCATCATCCAGTACATCCCACAGATAGTTGAGGGGCAGGAAGAGGGCGAGGACGGCCAGGCCGTCGGTACCGCAGAATATGGATATTATGATGAAGCTGGCCAGAGTAGTGGATATCTGGGAAGAGGCAGCCGAAAAAATCATGGGTGGGAGCAGCTTGCGAAGCGTCAGAGGAATGATGAAGAGAAGATTTTCTGAGCGTATCAAAGGAGAAGCTCCTTTCTATTTTAATCATTTCAGATATCAGATACTAGCCATATTATACGCTACTTTTAGGGTAAGAGCTATAAGTTATCGATAAATAATTTTTTTTGCTGTTGCTTCGCTGCCGGGGCCGGCGGTAGGATTCTGCCGGTTCTCTGTCGAATAAAAAAGGAGAAACGAGAAGGAGAAGGAAGGAATCGAACAATGAAGATCATGGTCAGCGGGGTTGGCAGTGTGGGTGGGTATCTCACCAGCTATCTCTGCAAATATGCGGCAGCAGGGGATTCCATCACCGCTGTTGTCCGTGGCCGGCGGCGTGAGGCTTTGGCGCAAAATGGACTGGTGCTGCACAGCGAGCTGCTGGGAGAGTGTGTTTCCCGGCCGGTCCTGGTGGAGAAGCCCGAGCAGGCAGGGAGGCAGGATGTGATCTTTGTCTGCGTGAAGAATTATTCCCTGCGGGAGGCGCTGGCCGCTTTGCTGCCCTGTGTCGATGGGCATACCGTGGTGGTTCCTGTTTTAAATGGCATTGACCATTATGCAGTTACCAGGGAACTGCTGCCGGTCGGGCAGGTATTGGATACGCTGATCTACATTTATGCTTCCGGCAATGATGATTATTCGGTGAACCAGGCCGGCCGCAAGGTTCGCCTTTGCCTGGCGGCACCGGATCCGGCAGCTGAGGAAGCCCTGTCGATGGTCCGGCAGCTGTTCGTTTATCCCGGAATCACCTGTGTGGTTCCTGAGGACATGGAGGCTGAGCTATGGATGAAGTTCATAACGAACTGCGGGTTCAATGTGATTACGGCTTATTATGGCTGTGACATCCAGGGCATCAAGGATCATCCGGAACGACAGGCGGAATACCGGGCGCTGCTGGATGAGGCCTGTGCGGTAGGTCGGGCCAAGGGAGCGGCGCTGCCGGAAGATCTGGCCCGGCGGCAGTATGAGCGGGTGATCTTAAAGAGCCAGCCGCAGCTTACCAGCTCCATGGCCCAGGATGTGATGGCTGGCCGGCGTATCGAGCTGGAGACCTTCGGCGGTACGCTGTCCCGCCTGGCGGATGCGCTGGGGGTGCCGGCACCGGTGACAAAGCGGCTGTATGAGGCCATGAAGAAACGGGAAAAGAATATTTGAATATGGAGGCGGGGAGAATGAAGAAAAATTTTTTAGCTGGTATGATGGCTGGAGTCCTGCTGTTGGGCGGTACTATGGCTGCCCAGGCAGCAGAACGTACGGTTCCCTATCCGGCGGGAGCAAAGCTGGAGGGACCGGCAGCTGTACAGGGGGCAGAAATCAATCATAAGGATTCCCTGTACTTTACCCATCCGGATTTTTACGCTATGAAGGGCAATTCCCATTTGCTGCTGCTGCATAATTATCCCACCTATCAGCAGACCACAGAGTATACCTGCGGGCCAGCCGCAGCCATTACGGTCTTGTATTATTACGGGGATAAAAGCCAGGATGAATATACACTGGCAAAGGCGATGAAAACCCAGCCCTATCCCATTGGCTCAAATCCGGCAGATATGGCTGCGGGGCTCCGGGCCCTTGGCTGGAAGGTGGACAGCAGTATGGAGGCAAAACCCTTTGAAAGCTATGAGGCCTTTGCGGCCTTTGTCCAGGAAAAGCTCAAGGCAGGGATGCCGGTTCTGGTGGAAAATGTGGAATGGGGCGGCCATTGGCGGTCCATTATCGGCTATGATACAATGGGAACGCCTTCGACACTGGATGATACCCTGATTTTTGCGGATCCCTATGATACCAGCGATCATTTACAGGATGGCTATGCCGTAGGGAACGGGGAACGGTTCTTCTATATGTGGTTCGATCATTCCATGCTGCCGGAAAGCCAGCGGAATCAGCCATGGATGGTCATCCATCGGAAATGAGATGAAAGCCGGGTTCACATTACCGTTGTCCTACGGCTTCCAATGTATATGGAAGTGTCCGGTTTTATGGAAAAAAGACCGCTGTACCAGTATGAAAAGCTGATACAGCGGTCTTTTTATATAGGAAGTTTTCAGCCAGCAATGCCTGGCGTAGTCATCTGTTCCGGGGAAAGGATTTCCGATAGACGTTTTTCGGGAAGTATGCCCTTTTCCTGTACAATATCGCGAATGGGACGGCCCGTGGTGTAGGCCTCCCTGGCCAGCATCGCGGAGTTTTCATAGCCGATATGGGGCAGGAGGGCGGTTACAATGCCGACACTCTTGTCCAGCCAGTCCCGGCATTGTTCCCGATTGGCAGTTACCTGGATGAGCAGTTTTGTGCGGAAGGCATCCACTGCATTTCTGAGATAGTTCATGGAGTTGAAGAGATTGAAAGCCATGACGGGCTCCATGACGTTCAGCTCGAACTGGCCGTTTTCTACGGCCAGGGACAAAGCCGTGTCACCGGCAATGACCTGGTAGCAGGCCTGGTCAAGAACTTCTGCGATGACCGGGTTAACCTTGCCGGGCATGATGGAACTGCCGGGCTGACGGGCGGGAAGCTTCAATTCCGCAAGGCCGCAGCGGGGGCCGCTGGCCATAAGGCGGAAGTCATTGGCCATCTTGATGAGTACCAGCGAGGTGACCTTCAGGGCAGCGGATACATCGGCAAAGAGATCTGTGTTGTTGGTGGCATCAATGAGATTGTCCGCCGTTGAAAAGCGGATTCCGGTAACTTCGCTCAGTTCCTTGGCGGCGGCCTGAATATAGGCTGGTTCGGCATTCAGGCCGGTGCCGACAGCGGTTGCTCCCAGATTGATGGTCCGGGCAGCCTCAGCAGAAAGGCGGATGCGGCGGATGCCGCGGCGTACGGCGGAGGAATAGGCAGCCATCTCCTGGCCAAGGGTGATGGGCACGGCATCCTGCAGATGGGTGCGGCCCATTTTCAGCACGTCGTGGAATTCCCTGGCTTTGTCGTCCAGGCTGTCGGCAAGGGCCAGCAGAGCTTTGATGAGCTGTGCTGTTTTTGTCTGGATGCATACCTTGATTGCCGTGGGAAAAGTGTCGTTCGTGGACTGGGCCATATTGGCATGATTGTTGGGAGAAACGATGTCATAGCGGCCGCGGGCCTGTCCCAGGAGATCCAGGGCGCGATTGCAAAGGACCTCATTCATATTCATATTGATGGAGGTGCCGGCACCTCCCTGGATTGGGTCCACGGGAAACTGATCCAGCCATTGGCCGGCGATGATTTCATCCGCAGCCAGGATGAGAGCCTGCCCGATTTCGGGGACAAGGCGCTGGGTAGCCATATTGGCGCGGGCGGCAGCTTTTTTGACTTTGGCAAGAGACACGATAAAATCCGGGTCGAGGTGCTGCCCGGTGATCTGGAAATTGTCCAGTGCACGCATGGTCTGTACGCCATAGAGCACCGTATCCGGTACATCCTTCTCGCCAAGAAAATCATGTTCTTTTCTCATTTTTTCATTCCTCCATTTTCAATGATGTCAGATGGTGGTATTTTTCAAGGCCGGGAGCATTTCACGATGGCAGCCTCCAGAATGTCCAGTCCAGCCTTCAGCTGTGCATTGGTGATGACCAGTGGAGCCAGAAAGCGGATGACGTTGCCGTGGATGCCGGCTCCCTCCACCAGCAGGCCGTTCTGCGCGGCTTCACTGATGATGGCGGCTGTGAGCCTGGCGGCTGGAGCCTTGCTTTTCTTGTCGGTGACGAATTCAATGCCGATCATGCCGCCAAGGCCGCGTATATCCCCTACCACATCATAGCGATCCAGCCATTCTGTATAACGGGCCATGACCATTTGGCCGATTTCGCAGGAGCGCTCCGCCAGGTGATCCCGTTCCATGATCTCAATGACCTTGAGGGAAGCGGCACAGGCCAGGGCGTTGCCGCCAAAGGTGCCGCCGATGACGCCGCCAGGGACAGATTCCATGATTTCATCCCGGGCGATGATGGCAGAGAGGGGGACACCGCCGGCTATGGATTTTGCTGTCGCGATGATGTCCGGTTCGATGCCGGCTTCTTTCCAATAGTCGCTTGCAAACATACGGCCGGTACGGCAGAAGCCGGACTGCACCTCATCGGCAATGAGCAGGATGCCGTTTTCATCGCAGATCTGACGTACGGCTCTGATCCATTCTATGGGAGCCGGGATGAAGCCGCCTTCTCCCTGCAGGGGCTCAACAACCATGGCTGCGATGTATTTTGCCGGAGAGCAGTTTTCAAAGACTTCCTTAAGCTTACCAATATAATAGTCAATGGCTGCTTCCAGGGGCATGCCTGCAGGCCGCCGATAGGTGTAGGGGAATTCCGCCCGATATACACCGTCCGGGAAGGGGCCCATGCCCTGGGCATAGGCTTTTTTGGCTGTCATGGACATGGTGAGCAGGGTGCGTCCATGGAAGGCACCGGAAAAGACAATGATATTCGGCCGTTTGGTAAAGGCTTTAGCAAGCTTTACGGCATTTTCGTCGGCTTCGGCACCGCTGTTCGTGAAATAGCTGCGTTTTTTTCCGCCCCGGACCGGTGCTATGGCATTGAGCTTTTCTGCCAGGGCCACATAGCCTTCGTGGGTCACTACGTTGAACATGCCATGGAAATATTTACTGGCCTGCTGTTGGACTGCCTCGACGACTTCGGGATGGCAGTGGCCGATATTCAATACGCCGACGCCGCCAATCCAGTCGAGGAAATAGTTGCCGTCCAGGTCTTCGATTACTGCGCCTTCGGCCTGTTTCATGCAGACAGGGTAGCCGCAGTGGATGGCGCTGGGGATGGCTTTTTCACGCCGCGCAATGACTGCGGCAGATTTTGGCCCCGGCAGAGAACTGGTAATGATTTTTGGTAATTCGTTTTTCAGCATGGGAATTCCTCCTTAAAAAATAACGGCTGTGCGGCAGGCGCTGATCCGTTTTGTGATCAGGCGTCATTGCCGTGCAGCCGTTGAATTGTTTCATGGGTACAGTCTAACGCGAAGCAATAGCGGGAACAAGGGTAATGAAAACGAAAATTGACGGCTTTTTTGTGCTTTACGCACAAGATGTTTTCCTGTAAGATGAAGATATTGATCCAGTGTGAGGGGGAAGGCATCATGTCTATTGAGCTGCGTACACTTTACCGTGAACTGGGAGGGCGCTATGAACTTCGGCTTGCTGCGGGAGAAAAAGGGCTTTCCCGGGAGGTGGCCTGGGTACAGTTTTGTGAGGATGAGGATAACACGGAATTCTTTCGCGGCAATGATTTGGCTATTACGACCGGCTTGTGCAAGGACGGGGAGGAATGGCTGCTGCTGTTCCTGCAGAATCTTTGCCGGCACGGGGCTGCCGGCCTGATTGTGAATATTGGAAAATACCTTAAGAAACAGGATATTACCCCGGCGGTAATGGCTTTTTGTGAGGAAAAGGAGTTCCCGCTGTTCGTTATCCCATGGCATGTCCATATCAGTGATATCATGCAGGACTGTTATAACCGTATCTTTTATGCAGTGCAGCAGGAAACCGACCTGGCCGAGCTGGTACGCACCTGTGTGTTTCAGCCGGAAAAGGCGGCGGATCTGGAAAGCGAATTCCGTCTGCGGGGGTTGGCGGGGAAGGCATTTTATCTCATGGTTTTGGAGCCTGCCGGCGTGGATCTGGATGAGCAGCTGGAACGGCGCATTCTTTTGGCGGCCAAGACGAGTCTGAATCCGCAGCCTTTCAGCTATGTCGCTTTTTGGCAGCAGAGTCGGCTGTTCCTCCTTCTGATTGGTGCCGAATCGCAGATGCCTGCCCGGATCTTTACGAAGCTCCGGCAGCTCTGCCTGGGAATTGTCCCTAAGTGCCAGCCTGTCGGCGGTATCAGCACCACGCGGTCTGGCAGCGCGGCAATGCTTCCGGGAGCCTATCGTGAGGCCGGGGCAGCGCTGGCCATTGCCCGCTTGAAAAGAAAAGAGCTGTTTTCCTTTGATGACCTGGGAACCTATCGATTGCTTTTTTCTGTTGATAATATCGGCCTGCTGCGGCAGATGCACCGGGAGGCATTGCAATCCCTGCTGGATTATGATGATAAATATCATACGCAGCTGTATAAGACACTGCGGGCCTATCTTTTTTCGGGCTGCAGTCTTCAGGCCGCGGCAGATATTGTATTCACCCATCGGAATACCATAAGCTATCGGATCGGCAAGATAAGGGATCTTCTGGACAATCCGATGGAGACGGCGGAACAGCGGTTTTCCCTCATGCTTGCATACTACATTGCGGATTATCTGCGGGCGGTAGGAGACTGAATTTGTGCCTGCCGCACAACCCGCCGGCTGCATTTTATGCAGGATGCCCTTGCCGGAAGGGATTTTATGGTATAAAATGAATTTATACCACAGGATGAACAACTATATATGGGTGATTTTATTGCAGACAAAGAGGCCTGGGCGGGTAATCATATATCCGCCCGGGCCTTTTTTTGTCAGCAGCCTTTATTTATGGAGGCACCAGGTGAGAATTGAGGTGGGAGTATGGCAATTACCGGCAAGATGCTGCTGGAGGTTCCCTTCTGTCGCGGCAAGCTGCTGCTGCGCGGCGGCCGAAGTGGTCTGGACCGGCGGATCAAATGGTTCAATTCGGTAGAATCAATGGAGAGCCTGCGGATTTTGCAGCCCTATGAGATGGCTTTCATTACCGGGGTCTCCATTGGCGGGAATGAAGAAAAACTGGTGGAGCTTATGCAGGCTGCGGAGCATCGGCACAGCTCAGGGCTGGTGCTCCATACTGGCCGCTACCTGAAGGAGGTGCCGGCCGCGCTCATTGCGGCAGCCGATCAGCTTGGTATGCCGCTTTTTGAGGTGCCATGGGATGTAAAGCTTGGTGAGATTACCCAGCGGCTGGGGGAGAGCATCATGGCGGATCGGGTGCGCAGCAAAAATCTCAGCGGACTGGTCAAGAAAATCATTTTCTCTGAGGGGTGGGCTGCAGATCCTGCGCTGGATACGGCTTTGTTTTATGATGCGAATCTGGAGGAACGCAAGCAGGTCATCATATTGCAGATTCAGGGATTTCAGCCATGGGATAATGAGCCGGCCAAGGAGCGGTTAGGTATCTTGTTTCAGGAGATACTGGCGCAGTACAGTGAGCCGAATTTCTGCGTATGGAATGGCAATGAGATCATCTTTTTGCTGTCTGAGCTCAAGGGAGAACGGCAGCGCCTGCCCCAGGCATTGCTGGACAGTCTGTCGGGGCATTTCGGCCTGCAGGCCTTCGGCGGTATTGGCGGCGTTCGCACGGATTTTGCTGAACTGCCGCAAAGCCATCAGGAGGCATCCTTTGCGCTGCGTATGGCGAAAATGAAGAATACTCCTTTTGTAGCCTATGAAAAAGCAACCTTGTTCCAAATATTGGCTCACGTGAAGGAACGGGATTTTTTGCTGAGGTATCGGGACAGGGTGCTTGGCGGATTACTGCGCTATGATGAGGAAAATGGTTCAAACCTGGTGGAGACTCTGCGGATCTATCTGGAGGAAAATGAGGATACCATGGCAACGAGCCAACGGCTGTTCATCCATCGCAATACGCTGCGGCATCGCCTGAGCCGCATTCGGGAAATCACTGGGTGCGGTATGGAGAATGCGGAGGAACGGCTGAATTTTAGTGTGGCGTTCAAGCTGCAGGAGTATATGGAATTCCTGTCGGTGAATTAGCAGTGGGTAGGAAAGAAGCCTTCCGGCGATATGCAGGGAGGCTTTTTTTTTTTGCAATTTTTGCGGATGTTTCTGCTATGGTTTCAAAATACACAAGTATATGGCTGGGAAACAGTGCAGTTTGCACATAATGCTGAAAAAACATATTTATTACTCAAACTTCGCAGGCCATTAAGACCTGTCAATCCTAATAAAATCAAGGCATCTGCCTAATAAAAATAGCATAAGCCCTGCCCATTTGGTACAATTAAGTTACCATACAAAATCCAACCAATGGAGGCTTATGCCATGAATAGTATAACACAAGATGTCCATCAGAAAAACGTTGTATCACAGAAAATGCAGAACTTCTTCACTACCTACCGTATTGGACAAATCCTACGGAAAGCAAATGCCTGCAAAATCACCGGCGTTCCAGCCATACAGATTGTCCTCTTCATATTTTCTATGGCATTTTCCAGTAAGTCCANAGCATAAGCCCTGCCCATTTGGTACAATTAAGTTACCATACAAAATCCAACCAATGGAGGCTTATGCCATGAATAGTATAACACAAGATGTCCATCAGAAAAACGTTGTATCACAGAAAATGCAGAACTTCTTCGCCACCTACCGTATTGGACAAATCCTACGGAAAGCAAATGCCTGCAAAATCACCGGCGTTCCAGCCATACAGATTGTCCTCTTCATATTTTCTATGGCATTTTCCAGTAAGTCCATGTACATGGAAATGAAACTGCACCCGGAAAAGGCTTCCTTCGGCAAGGATACGTTTTACCGGTTTATGAAGTCCTGCCACACAAACTGGCGGAAATTCACATCGCTGCTTTGCCTAAAAATCATCAAACAGACCATCGAACCGCTTACCAGCAAAGACCGACTTAATGTGCTCATCATAGATGACTCCATATACAGCCGTGCCCGCTCTAAGAAGGTAGAACTCCTCACCAAGGTTTTTGACCACGCCAAGCATCTCTACACCTACGGTTTTCGTATGCTGACGTTGTGCTGGTCGGATGGCAATACTGTTCTGCCGGTCAGTCACTGTTTGCTTTCCACAGAGAATGCGAAAAACCGCATGCAAGAGGCCTCGGTCAGTGTAGACGCCAGAAGCAATGGCGGCAGGCAGCGCAAGATTGCTCAGATGAAAGGCACTGAGGTGGTGCTCGAGCTGCTGAAGGAGGCTAAAACCCTTGGCATTCCAGCTAAACATGTGCTCTTTGACAGTTGGTTCTGCTCACCTTCAGCAATGCTGGATATCAAGGAAATTGGCTATTATGTCATCGGCATGGTCAAAAAGTCCAGCAAAATCCATTTCCTTTTCAACGGAAAGATGCAAGACGTTAAGACTATCTACAGCCAAAATAAGAAACGTCGCGGCAAAGCAGCATGGAAACTTTCCGTTGAGGCTAAGGTTGTCAAGGAGGGCCGTGAAACACCGGTGCGTCTGGTCTACGTCCCTAACCGCAACAAGAAGCGTGAATACCTTGTCTTAGCTACAACCGACATGTCGCTTACTGAAGCTGAAATTATCCGTAACTACGGCAAGCGCTGGGGTATTGAGGTCTTTTTCAAGNTCTGCAAAACCTACCTGAAGCTGAGCAAGGAAAGCCGCTCGCTTTCTTATGATGCCATGACTGCCCACGTAGCTATTGTCTTCACACGTTACATGATGCTAGCTGTGGAACAACGCGAAAGCGTTGACGAGCGCAGTCTGGGTGAACTCTTCTTCATTAGCACGGAGGAATTGGCTGATATAGCACTAACTGCTGCTGTCGAGCTCATTATCCTGGAGTTCGTAAAGCAACTTGAACAGACTGACATTATGGACAGTGATAAACTGGCGGCAATGGCAGCAGATTTTATGTCATCGCTGCCAAACCGGATCAGACAGGTCAATTCTGTCTGCCAGTCTGAAATGTTAGTAGCTGCGTAACGGCTGTACTATTGAGTTTTTTGATGTTTTTAAGGTGCGAAGTTTGAGTTTATTATATTAAAAGCGCATATAAAAAGGGAAGAATCCAGTGGGGACAAGCCTGGAGGAAGAAATGCCGCCGGGGGATATTTCCTCGCTGGCAGTTGGGAGCTGAGCAGGCTATTTTGGCGTATTGTGCAAAATGCACGATTTGCTATGGTGCGAATTGTGCGAGCAAACGTTGCTGATAAAAAAATGCTGGGATAGAATATGCACATACCAGGAAATGCAAAACAACACAAGAACGAAAGAGCAATGGAGCTTCTGTCCGGAGAACGGGCAGGAGCTTTTTTGTTCATAGGGGGGAATCAGGATGACAGAAGCATTGAAGATGTATATTGATGGCGAATGGGTGAGTTCCCTGGCGGGGAAGACGCGAAAGATCATCAATCCGGCCAACCAGGACCTGCTGGGAATTGTTGCTGAGGGCGATGCCGGTGATGTGGACCGGGCCGTAAAGGCAGCCCGCAGAGCTTTTGACAATTCACCCTGGCGTGATACAAAGGCTATAGAACGGGCGGAGCTCCTGCGCCGGCTGGCGGATGCCATCGAGGCGCATACGGATGAATTCGTGGAACTTGAGACAAAGGACAGCGGCAAGCCGCTGCGGGAAGCCGGTTATGATGTGAGTGATTGCTGTGCCTGCTTCCGGTATTACGCCGGACTGGCCACCAAGCCCCATGGGCAGACCTATGAGGTTGGCGAGGATGTACAGGCAATGACGGTACGGGAGCCCATCGGGGTCTGTGCACAGATCATTCCCTGGAATTACCCGCTGCTGATGTCCGCCTGGAAGCTGGCACCTGCGCTGGCAGCGGGCAATACGGTGGTATTCAAGCCGGCAGAGATTACACCGCTTTCGGCGATTCGGCTTTTTGGGCTGATGGAAGCGGTGGGCTTTCCCAAGGGGGTGGCCAACCTGGTGCTTGGGGCCGGGGCGACAGTAGGAGCGGCAATGAGTGCGCATCCGCAGGTGGACAAGGTTGCCTTTACCGGCGGGACTGTCACTGGCCGCAAAATCCTGGAAGCTTCCATTGGCAATTTGAAAAAAGTTTCCTTGGAACTCGGAGGCAAATCACCCAATATTGTTTTTGCCGATGCGGACTTTGAGGCGGCTGTGGATTATGCATTGTATGCAATCTTCGCGAATCAGGGACAGGTTTGTGCGGCGGGTTCCCGTCTGCTGCTGGAGGATGCCATTTATGACAGGTTTGTGAAGCGCCTCACAGAGCGGACGAAAAGAATCAAGGTAGGCAATGGCATGGCACCGGGGATTGAAATGGGCCCGCTGGTTTCTGAAAATCAGCTCAAAAAGGTGCTGCATTATATTGATCTCGGGCAGCAGGAGGGGGCGAAGCTGTTGTGCGGCGGACACCGCATGACGGGCGGTGGTCTGGAAAAGGGCTTCTTCGTGGAGCCGACGCTGTTTGCTGATACCACAGAGGATATGAGCATTGTAAAGGATGAGATCTTTGGGCCGGTACTGGCTATTCAGAAATTTCACGGTGAGGCGGAGGCACTCCGCATGGCCAACAATAGTGATTATGGGCTGGCAGGGGCCGTCTGGACACAGGATGGAGCCAAGGCCCTGCGGGTCATCAAGAAGCTGCGGGCAGGCATCACCTGGATCAATGGGTATCATTCCACCTATAATGAAGCGCCCTGGGGAGGCTATAAGCAGAGCGGCAACGGTGGGCGTGAGCTTGGAACCTATGGCTATGATGCCTATACGGAGGTCAAGCAGATCAATGTGAATCTGGCGGTTCAGCCGCTGGGCTGGTTCGCGGAATAAATATGCAGGCAGTAATCAGGAGGCGATGGGGATGTATGATACCAGCTGAAAGGCCGTATGATACAAATAAAATTCATCCCAGGGAGATAAAAGGGGGAGAACAGTAAATGAGCAAAATAGATTTCAGTAAGTTCAACTATGGCAACGCCAGCGACCATATCAAGGAGCTGGAGGACATCGTCGGGAAGGAAAATGTCCTGACAAACATGCATGACCGCGCGATGCGGGCGGCATCCTGCGCACCGTTTCCCATGCAGCGCTGGGGCGAGCATGTCCCGGATGTGGTTGTTCTGCCGGGTTCCACCGAGGAAGTTTCCGCAGTCATGAAGCTGGCTGATACGTATCGTTTGCCCGTGGTGCCCCGCGGGGCCGGAGCAGGATTGGCCGATGGAGCGCATCCGCTGGCAAAGGGTATTGTGCTCGATATGAAGCGCATGAGTGAAATCCTTGAGGTCGATGATGTGAATCGTACGGCCACTGTTCAGCCAGGGGTAAATATGCAGGAGCTGAACAAGGTCCTGGAAAAGGTGGGGATGTTCTTTACCGATGATCCGGCATCCTACGGAACCTCAGTCATTGGCGGCCGCATTGGGACAAATGGCTGGAGCGTTGGCGGTGCTGGCGGCGGCCATATCGCAAATCTCGTCTGCAGTATGGAGGTAGTGCTGCCGGATGGGGAGGTCATCCAGGTAGGTAAGGGCGGTGCAAAGAAATGCCGCAATTCCTCTTCCGGTTATCGTCTGTTAGAGCTTTTCTTCGGCCATCAGGGAACCCTGGGGGTTGTAACGGAGATCGTTCTCGACTGTGCGCCGAAGCCGGCTTGTGAATTTCCATCCTTCTTTGGCTTCAACAGCTATGAGGAAGCCTATGAATGCCTGTTCCAGTTTGGAATTTCCGGCATTAAGTGCGCAGTGAATTACATCATGTACGATGACGAAAAAATTGATTTTCTGCGCCGTGATGATGAGGCCTGGATTCCGCTGCCGCCGAATATCAAATGTGCAGTAATGGCTACACTGGCGGGCACAGTTGGTGAGGTCACCGCAGCGAAGAATCAGATACTTTCCATTGCCAAGCGGATGGGCGGAGCCTATCTTGGCGAGGAACAGGCCTGGGGTGACTGGGCGACCCGTCATGACCGGTATCATGTAGCCGAGCATTGCCGCAATAAAGAGGGACAGGTAGTGCTGATGTCCTGGCACTGTGAGGATAACTGTATGATCCATAGCAATTTGCCGAAATTTACCCACGGGCTGCACGATATCGTGAAGAAATATGTGGATAAATATGATGGCATATTCAACGATGCGGGGTGTTTTATCTATGGCGGCGGTCCCTATCGTACCTGGGGCGATTATCTTGCCGAGGTGGATGTATTCCTGAATGAGACGGCAATGACCCCGGAGCTTTGGGAGGCCTGGCTGGATATGAAGCGTGAGATTGCCGATTTCACGCTGGATTGTGAAGGCTCGGTATCCATCTGCCATGGCGGCTGCCGTGAGGGCGACGTGGATGTGGTTACGGATCGTGAGCTGGCAGGCGGGTCCTTCATGCTGATGAAGAAAATCAAAAAGATGCTGGATCCGAATAATATCATGAATCCAGGCAAATATAACCTGCAAAGAGCCTATGAGGACTGACTGCAGGCGTATGAATCAGGGGAGGTAGTGAAATGGAAATACTGAGTTATAAGAAATTCTATGATGATCCAATTCAGAAGGGCAAGCCGGTTGCTAAAACGATGGAAACAGACTGTTATGCGGTGTTTGCCTGCCGTCATAAATTCTGCCGTGAATGGTGCCCGGACTATGTGGCTGAACGCAATGAGTCCTACAGCTCCTATGGCATGCATACTTCGCTGCTGGCGCTTTCCCGTGGGCAGGCGAAGCTGGAGGAGATGGGCAATGAGTTCATCCATTGCCTGGAATGCGGCCAGTGCGAGTTGAAATGCCCGAATACGATGTTCGGCGGCGATTTCTATAAATATTCCACTACCACGGTGGATCTGGTACGCAAAATGCGGCGTGACCTGTATGCACAGGGAATCAAATACGATGGAATCGAGGAAGTCGAGAAGACCATCGAGGAGCATAAGCAGTATGATGCCGGCGCGGATGCAGAGCTTACCAGCTGGGCCGAGGGGCTGGATCTCCCGCGTAAGGGTGATGTGGTCATGTATGTAGATTATTATAATGCTTTCCAGACCCGCGAGGTGCCCATTGCGGCGGCCAAGATTCTTAAAGCTGCAGGGGCTGCCCCGGCGATTCTGGATCATCCGGCCATTACAACCGGTGAACTGCTGGATACGGATCTGGATGCCTGGCTGGATGGCGCGAAACGCAATGTGGAGGCATTGAAGGCCGCTGGAGCCAAGAAGGTCATCCTGGTGAATCCGCATGAATACTCTTATTTTGTCAAGGAGTATCCGCATTATCTTGGGACATTGCCCTTTGAGGTGGTGTATATCACCGATTATGTGAACGAACTCATCAAGGATGGGAAAATCAAGTTTGTTAAGGAATTCAACAAAAAGGTGACCTATCATGATCCCTGCAGCCTGAATAAGCTTTGCGGCAATTACCAGGCTCCGCGGGAGATCATTGCGGCGCTGCCCGGGGTACATGCGGATATCGAGGATCCGGTGATTCAGTGGAAGTATTGCTGCGGCAATGGCGTATCCTCAGCATTTCGCAAGGCACTGCCGGATATTTCCTATAAAATCAGTACGGAGCGCATGGAGCGAGCCAATGATGTGGGGGCTGAGGTTCTCATTGTTGCCTGCCCGCATTGCAAGGACATGTTTGCGGAAACCAAGACAAAATCCGGCATCAATATCGAGCCGGTGCACATTTTGGAAATTGTTGCGGAATGCATGGGAATTGAGGTGTGAAAAATGGCAGAAAAGGTTATAAAGAAAGCGGATCATTATGAGGTCGAACCCTGGAGAATGAAGGAATTCATCCAGCAGCAGGAAATGAATGGCGAGGCCATATCGAAGATCGTCAAGGATCGGATGAACTATCTGACCTGGATGCATCGGCAGGAGGCCTATCAGTGCCTGCAGGGCTATACGGAGGCAGAGCTCAGCAAATAAGATAGTTGTCTGGCGGCTGCAGAAAGCGCAGAGGTTGACCTGCGGGCAGCAGGTTGCTGGGATGGCGGGTGGTGCGGTTCATTTTGCGGCCGGAAGGGTGAAGGCAGAAAAAGAGGTGGGAATTATGCATATTGTGGTTTGTGTGAAGCATGTGCTGGACAGTACAGAGATCCGGGTGGATAAAAAGACAGGGGACCTGGTCCTGCGAGGCATACCGGCAAAAATCAATGATTATGACAAGAACGCCATAGAAGAGGCAGTAAAGATAAAAAAGGCCTGCGGCGGGGAGATTTCCCTGGTGTCCATCGGACCGCGGGAGGCTGTGAAGACCTTGAAGAGTGCTCTGGCAATGGGAGCTGACAATGCGTATCTGCTGTCACTGCCGCCCCGGCAGGCACTGGATACCCGGCAGACAGCCCTGGTTCTGGGCCGGATGATCAAAAAGCTCGGCTCGGTGGATATGGTTCTCTGCGGTGAGGTATCCGAGGATGGCTATAACAGCCAGACGGGTGCACGGCTGGCCCAGCGGCTTGGTTTACCCCAGGTCAGCTATGTCACGAAGCTGACCTGTGATGGGACAGGCTATGAGGCGCAGCGTACGCTGGAGGATGTGGTGGAGACCGTGAAGGGGGATTTTCCCGTGGTATTCACGGTGAACAGCGGCATCAACGTGCCCCATCTGCCGACTGCAATCCAGATCCTGAAGGTGAGAATGAACCGTATCCAGGAATGGAAGCCTGGCGATATCGGGCTGGAGGATCAGGCACTGAGTGCTTCGGCAGTGAAGATGCTCAGCTATGAGATCCCCACCCAGGAGCGTAAAAATATCATTCTGGATGGTCCGGCGGAGGAAGTCGCTGGAAAACTCTGGGAATGTCTGCAGAAGGAGGCGGTCTGAAATGGAATCCTGTGCGGTACTTTTATATCATAGCAGTTTCTCGCCGGCAGCGGGTCTTGCGGCGAAGGGACGGGCATTGGCTGAGAGCCTGGGGGGCCGGCTGGGAATCCTTGCTCCGGAGGATATAGAGGAGGCAGGTAAAATCCCTGCGGATGTCCTTTATACGCTGTCCACGGGGACGGCAGCACTGCTGCCGGAATCTGCGGCGGCGCTGCTTCAGCAGAGCGCTGCCGCCACTGGAGCGAAAGTGGTTCTGCTGGCTGCTACCCGGACGGGCAATGAAATAGCTGCCAGGACAGCGGAGGCCCTGGATGCAGGGTGTATTTCCGAATGCCTGTCGCTGTGCATCGATGGGGGGAAGCTGCAGGCAAAACGGGATATTTATGGCGGTATTGCCATCGGCTGCTTTGTGTCGGATACACCTGTCACCGTATGCACTATTGCCAATGGGGCCTTGGATGAAGCGGTGGCCGGGCAGCCGGCAGCCCGGGAGGAGATGGTCTTTACGGCTCCTCCAGTGGCTAAGGAAATCGTAGGCAGTGTGCCGGTGGAAAAGAGCATCAATCTGGCGAAGGCAAAGCATATCGTGTCCTTTGGCCGCGGTCTTGCAAAGCGGGAGGATATGACGATGGTGGAAAAGCTGGCCGGTGCTTTCGGAGCTGAAATCGGCTGTTCCAGACCTATTGCGGAGGAGCTGAAGTGGCTTTCCAGTGAGCACCAGGTCGGCATAACCGGCGCGCTGGTGAAGCCGGATTTGTATCTGGCGCTGGGTATTTCGGGGCAGGTGCAGCATTTTGCCGGCATGAAGGGTTCAAAAATCATTGTAGCCGTCAACAGCAACAAACAGGCTCCTATATTCCAGTTTGCGGATTATGGGATTGTCGGTGATATCTACAAGGTCGTTCCTGCTTTGCTGGATGCAATGCAGGCCTGAAACAGGAGGGATTCAAAATGGAAGCGATCCGGGATTTTTTGCCCTTTCTTGGTCCGGGGACAGCCGTTCTCATGTATTTTGCCCTGCTGCTGACAGTTCTTGTCATGGGTTATGGGATGAAAAAAAGGCTGGATCGGTATGGAGTCAGCCTGCGGGGCTTTGGCACAGCACTGGGACAGGCCTGGCAGGAGCATGGACAGGCAAGGCTGCAGACGGTCGTTTCCTTGGGACTGCTGCAGCGAAAGCTGATCCGCCGTCCCTATGCGGGGATGTTCCATTGGTGCATCTATGGCAGTATGCTTCTTTTGACTCTGGGGACAGTGCTGGTGGCCTTTCAGCAGGATGTGCTGCTGCGGCTGTCCGCAGCACCCATCCTGCGAAATGGCAGTTATTTTGCTTTTGAGGCCTGCCTGGATACCGGAGCCGGCTTCCTGGTACTTGGCCTGCTGCTGGCTATGGGACGGCGGCTGTGGGCGAAGCCGGCTTATTTGGAAAATACGGCGGAGGCCTATTCGGTGCTGGCCCTGTTGCTGTTCATTGCCCTGAGCGGTCTTGCGCTTGAAGGCATGCGGCTTTACATCCGGCCGGTGCCCTGGGCCGGATATTCCTATCTGGGCAGTCTTTTTACCGCCGGCTTTGCCGCTGCCGGCATGGACAGGGCGTGGCTGCAAAGCTTTTATGGTGTTTTCTGGTGGATCCATGTGGGGGCGGCGTTTGGTTTTCTCGCATTGCTGCCCTTCACGAAGCTGTATCATATAGCGGCAATTCCGGTTCAGCTTTTCTTTCGTGATCCGTTGCGGCCGAAGGCCAAGCTGTCGCTGCCCTTTAAAGTAGCTGACCTGGCTGAGGAAGCAGAGGATGCGCCTGAGCCGGTCATTGGTATCCATACCGTTGGTGAACTGGATTGGAAGCGGCGGCTGGCCCTGGATGCCTGTGTGAATTGCGGGCGTTGTGAAAGCGTCTGTCCGGCAAATGCTGCCGGCCGAATGCTTTCCCCGCGACGGCTGATCCAGGGGCTGGCTGGTGAGCAGCGCAGGGAGTTTCCTTTGGGAATGTCTGGCAGCCGGATTGCCGAAGCCGCGGTGGAAGCCGGTGAGCAGAGCCTGTTTGCCAGGGGGGTGGTTACGAAGGAGACCGTTTGGTCCTGCACCAACTGTTCGGCCTGTATGGAGGAATGTCCTGCGGGTATCCAGCATGTGGAATTTGTGCTGGATCTGCGCCGGCATCTGCTGGCTGAGGGTGAGATGGATGAAAAGCAGGCGGCTCTTCTTGAGGCCGTAGAGCGCAATGGCAATCCCTATGGGCTGCCCTCCTATTCCCGCAGTGAGTGGCTCCTTGAAAAAGGAGTGCCTTCCATAGAGGATCATCCGGAGGCTGATGTCATCTATTGGATCGGTTGTGCAGGGGCTTATGACAGCCGGGCCCAGCAGACTGTGCTGGCAGTTGTCCAGCTGCTTCAGGCAGCCGGAATTTCCTTTGCGATATTGTCGGAGGAAAAGTGCTGCGGTGAGGTTGTGAAGCGCCTGGGGGAGGAGGGCCGTTTCCAACTGGCCGCAATGGAGAATATCGAAATGCTGGAAATGTACGCGGATAAGCTTTTTCTTACAAGCTGTCCTCATTGCTACAATACCCTGAAGTATGAATATCGTGATTTCGGTCTGGAGCTCCAGGTGGTACATCACACAGAATTCCTGGCTGGGCTTTTGGCAGCCGGAAAACTGCCGCTGGCAGCCGGGGCGGCCTGCCGGATCGTTTATCATGATCCCTGCAACCTGGGCCGGCTGAATGGTATATATGAGGCACCCCGCAGGCTTTTGCAGGCGGTACCGGGGGTGGTATTGGCTGAGCCGTCCCGTACAGGGGACAGATCCTTCTGCTGCGGAGCTGGCGGCGGCAATGCCTGGTACAATGTACCGGAAAAGGAAAAAATCAGCTCGCTGCGACTGCGGGAAATACAGACTGCGGCTGCTCCGGATACGGTGGCGGTTGCTTGTCCCTATTGTTTAAGCATGTTTGAGGATGGAGTAAAAACAGAGGGGCTGGAGGAAGCAATGAAAGTCCGGGATATTGCTGAGATCCTGGCAGAGCATTTATCTCTATGAATAATTCCTGATAAGGCGATGATGCCTCGCTGCTGTGCGTAATGGCCAGCTGCGGGGCAGTTTGTTTTTTTGTTGATGTAAGGAGGACTGCAATCATGAATGCAAATAATGGCGGAATGGCTGTCGCTGTTGCTGAAAGCGGCGCCAGTGCCCATGAATTAAGGCGATCTCTGAGCTGGGTCGATGTGTTTTTTGTGGCGAGCGGAGTGCCGGCCTTGGTACTCTTCTCCGTAGGGGCGCTGGCAGACCAGGTGGGGACACCATCCTGTCTGGTTTGGCTGGCATCCGTACTCATGGGGTTTTCCCAGGCGTTTACCTATGCGGAGATCAGCGGGCTTTTTCCTGACAAGGCCGGAGGAGCCTCTGTCTATGGTTCGATTGCCTGGCTTCCCTACAGCAAGCTCATTGCGCCATTGTCTGTCTGGTGCAACTGGATTGCCTGGACTCCTATCCTGTCCATTGGAACCTGCCTGATTGCCGGGTATATTCTTACCAGCTTCTTTGCACCGGATTCAGCGGTTATGACCTGGCAGTATGTGATTGCCGATGTGGGATGGCTCCGGGAGGGACTTACCATTCGCCTGAATGCCACTTTCTTTCTGGGGGCGGCGATTCTCATCAGTATTTTTACGGCACAGTATTTTGGCATTTCAAAGGCGGCAAAGATCATCATTATGCTTTCCCTCACAGGCCTGCTGCCGTTGACCGTAGTTTCGCTGGTGCCGCTGCTTTCCGGTGATGTGGTGATGGCGAATCTCACTCCTTTTGTGCCGAAATCCGGAGCCTGGGATTTCGAGGGCATAGGCGTTTTTCTTGGCGGGATGTATGTGGCGGCCTGGACAACCTATGCGTTTGAAACCTGCGTATGCTATACCAGGGAATTCAAGGATCCGCAAAAGGATGTAATCAAGTCTTTAGTACGGTCAGGGCTGCTTTGCATCGTGATGTTCGCATTGGTGCCGTTTGCCTTTGTAGGAGCGCTGGGTGTGGGGGGCGTAAGCCGTCCGGATATCATCGACGGCTCTGGCGTAGGTCTGGCTCTGGCAAACCTGGTGCATGGCGGGCCGGTCATCACCGTGTTGATTATTGTGATGCTTATTCTGGCTATTTCTTTGGCAGTCATGACGTCTATGGCCGGCTCATCCCGTACGCTGTATCAGGCTTCGGTGGATGGCTGGCTGCCGCGGTATCTGTCCCATGTGAATTCACATGGCTCACCGACCTTTGCCATGTGTACGGATCTGGTATTCAATCTCATGCTGCTCATGATGTCTGATTACATGGTTGTCATTCTGGCATCTGGCTGCGGCTATATCATTTTCAATTTCCTGAATCTGCAGTCGGGCTGGATCCATCGTCTGGACAGCAGCCACATTCAGCGGGCCTATCGGGCACCGAACTGGCTGCTGGCCTTCAATTCCTGTCTGGGCTTTGCGAATCTTTCCTTCATGGGAGTGGCCATGGCGGAATTGGGCTTCAATAATATCGTTACAGGGCTGTTGATTTGCCTGCTGATCATTCCGGTGTTCATATTCCGCCATTATGTACAGGATCACGGCGTGTTTCCAACGAGTACAGCGGAAGCCTCTGATGGCGATGAAGAGCGTACCAGACATGCCGGATTCCTGCCTTATATAGTTCTGGTGTTGGGCGTTTTTACGGTATTTGGCTGCTATAAGCTGTTCAGCTGATTTTCGGGAAGGGCTGCTGATCAACACTGCATGATTTTGTGGTGCAGCGGCCCTTTTTTCTATGCGGGGGGCAGGGGCAAAGGGCGGAATTTTGGGGAATAGCAAAATCTGGGACTATCCAGTACAATAAAATTGAATAAAGGGGGCGGAGAGAATGGAGTGGAAAGAACGGCAGGAAAGGATCAGGCAGGTTTCTTATTGTGTGCAGCAGGTACTGGCGCATGAGCCCAGCTCCTGGCATGCGGATCTCCGGCCTTTGCAGCAGATGGTGGAGGCCGCGGATCAGGCTATTCTGGCCCTTCCTGTAGTGGATGCATGGGAGGCCTTCCCGGAGAAGGGCAGTTGTACAATCAAGGCGCGCTGGGAGGTGGTCTGGCTGGTGAATCAGTATCGGGACCAGCCCGTGACAGCCCTGGGACTGGATGAATTTCTGCATGCTTATCGGGTGAATTCTGATTTAAAAAAGTATCGCAGCATTCGCAATGCTGTCCGTATTTTGCAGGAGCCTCATTCTGTTGGTGACCGTATCCAGGGAATGCTTGTGCGCTGGTGCCGGGTTGTGCTGCCCTAGTACAATCTTTTTGCAAAATCCTGGGCAGCGGATCCATGGCGGTTCGGGGCAGATTCGTCTATAGTGTCAGCAGGCGCAGATGTTTAAGGCGCAGTGAGGAGTGATTATATGGATTATGAGAAGATGTATGTGGATGGGCAGTGGGTCTCGGGAAATTCGCGGAAGTGGATCGAGGTGCTCAATCCATTTACCATGCAGGTTTTTGCCCGGGTGCCGCGGGGCGATGCGGCGGATGTGGACCGGGCAGCGCAGGCAGCCAGCAGGGCTTTTCCCGCATGGGCGGCGATGCCGCTGCAGGAGCGTATTGCACTGATGGAAAAATTCCTGTTGATCTTTCAGGGAATGGAGCAGGAAATCATCGACCTGGAGGTAAAGGAACTGGGAGCGCCCTGCAGCTTTGCCCGGATAAGCCATTGTGAGTATCAGTATACCCGCATCCGTTCCTATATCGATCTTGCACCGGAGGTTCCCCTGGTGGAAAAAATGCCTGCATCCACGACCTATCGGGCTCCTGTCGGAGTCGTAGGCTGCATCACACCCTGGAACTACCCATTAGGTCAGGTCGTTCAGAAGGTCATTCCGGCGCTGCTCATGGGGAATACGGTTGTCCTGAAGCCTTCGCAGCAAACGCCGCTGACCTGCTATCTGTTGGCGGCGGCCTTGGATCAGGCAGGATTCCCACCGGGGGTATTCAATATGGTGACTGGGCGTGGCGGGGAGGTCGGCAATGCGCTGGCGGGGCACCCGCTGGTTCAGATGATATCCTTTACCGGCTCTACCCAGGGGGGCGTGCAGGTGGGGCAGCGGGCTTTGGCAACGGTGAAGCATATCAGTCTGGAGCTGGGCGGCAAATCCCCTTGCGTATTGCTGCCCTCTGCACCTTATGAGCAGGCAGTGCGGGCCTGCTTCAATACGATTTTTTTGAATTCCGGGCAAACCTGTACCGCACTTTCCCGTATGCTGGTGCCCAGGAAGCATATGGCAGCCATAGAGAAAATCATGCTGCGCCTGGCAGCGGAATATACAGTGGGGGATCCGGCAGATCCAGCTGTAAAGGTGGGGCCGGTGGCTTCTCTGGGGCAGTTCAATAAAATCAAGGAATGTATAGAAAAGGGGATAGCTGAGGGGGCCCGTATACTGACCGGAGGGGTGCCGGCGGAGCCGCGGCAGGGATATTTTGTTCCGCCGACGATTTTCACCGATGTGAGCAATTCCATGTTCATTGCCCAGGAGGAAATCTTTGGGCCGGTACTTTGCGTCATTGCTTATGAGGACGCGGAGGAGGCTGTCGCTATAGCGAATGATGTACGGTATGGGCTGAATGCAGCGGTCTGGGGCAATAAAGAGGAGGCCGTACAGCTGGCGCTTCGCATAGAGAGCGGCAATGTCTATATCAATGATGCCCCGCGGGATACGGCAGCGCCCTTTGGCGGCTGGAAACAAAGCGGACTGGGACGCGAAGGCGGTATCTACGGCATGCTGGAGTTCACACAGCAGCGGACCTTGTTTGATGCTGGAAATTAAGAAGGCATACAGTCCTTTACGCAGCAATTCCTTAAGATGTCTGCTTGTCCAGGAACTCCAGAAGGGAAAAGGATCTGTAATTCGTTATAAAAGCGGATTACAGGTCTTTTTCAGCTTTAATCAGCTGTTTTCGCAAAATATTTTGATTTATATTTTGATTTGTTGTATAAATTGGTTTATAATCTTAAGTGGAAATGATGACTGGTAATCGTTTGCTGGTGCGGCGTATATGCTGTACCGGCAGCATTCCGTAAATTATTGCTCAACCGGCAGGAAAGAAGTCTTTTTTATGTTCAAAAAGGTTACGTTGAAAACAGCATTCCAGTTTTGGAAAAAAGGGAATTATGGTGTTGTGTTCTGGGATGGGGAGGAAGTGGATTATGGCAAGGGGCATCCGGCCTTCAAAATCATTTTCAAACGAGAGCCGCAGATAACTGAACTGAAAAAGGATTTGATTTTGACCTTAGGTGAGGCTTACATGCATGGCGTGATTGACTTTGAAGGGTCAATGGATGATATCATTGCAACGATGTTCGCCAATGGAGAACCGGCGGAACGGGATTTTCAGTTCGACAAGCTGCTGCGGGCCTTTAAGGAGGAAGACGGGAAGACGGAGCGGGAGAATATCCACCGTCATTATGATCTGGGAAATGATTTCTTTTCCTTGTGGCTGGATCCTACGATGTCCTATTCCTGTGCTTATTTTGAGCGTCCGGAGGATACACTGGAGCAGGCGCAGCTCAACAAGATCGATCACAGTCTGCGCAAGCTGCATCTGAAGGCCGGTGAGCATTTGCTGGATATCGGCTGTGGGTGGGGATGGCTTATCATCCGTGCGGCACAGCAGTATGGTGTAAAAGCGACGGGGATTACTCTCAGCAGGGAACAGTACGAGGGCAGCCGCCGGCGGATCCATAAGCTGGGCTTGGATGAGCTGGTGGATGTACGCTTGGAAAATTACCTGGATATGGATGCTTCCCAGGAGAGCTTTGATAAAATTGTAAGCATTGGGATGTTCGAGCATGTGGGTAAGAAATATCTGCCGCTTTATCTGGCAAAGGTCAATCGCTTGCTGCAGGACAAGGGGCTGTTCCTGCTGCATTCCATCATGGGCTCGCGGGAGGCGCCTACCAATGCCTGGATGCGGGAGTATATCTTTCCGGGCGGCTATGTTCCTACACTGCGGGAAACCGTACAGCTGTATCCGGAATTTGATTTCCATGTACTGCATATGGAAAGCCTGCGCCGCCATTATGCCAGGACACTGCATTGCTGGTATGATAACTTTCAAAAGGTGATGCCGCAGGTGATAGAGAGGTACGGCGAGGAATTTGCCAGGATGTGGAGTCTTTATCTCCAGGGGTGTGCATCAGCCTTTTGGACAGGCAATATAGATGTCTATCAGATGCTTTTGAGCAAGAATACGAATAACGAGCTGCCGATGACCGAAGCCTATATGTATCAGTGATGTGTGGGATCTTCCATTGATAAAGGATGGGGCTTTATGGTAAAATCTGAGAGAGAAATCTATGGATTTCGCCATTCCCAGGGGAAAGGCATATTTTGAATGAAAAAGGGGCAGATATTCAATGGAAGAGAAGGACATGAAACAAGGGGATAAAAAGGATCTTTCCAAGCGAACGACACAGCTCATTGCGCTTACCGCGCTGATCCTGGCGGTATGTGCCACCTTTTCCTCACTGAAGGCAGGCGGTTTCAGCAGCAAGGCTATTCTGGCGCAGAATCAGGCCTCAGACGGCTGGGCCTATTATCAGGCCAAGAGCCTGAAGGAGAATACCTATAAGGTGCAGATCGATCAGATGAAGGCTAATCCATCACTGGACGCTGAGCAGAGGGCCGCTTTGATCGACAAATATCAGCAGACGGTGGAGCGCTATGCGGCGGAGGAAAAGGAAATCAGTGAGAAGGCCAAGGCTTCCGAGGCTTCCAGGGACAGGTTCCTGACACTCTATGGCAGCTTTGCCGGGGCATTGACCTATCTGCAGATCGCCATTCTGCTTTCTTCGCTGGCCGCACTGGTCAAGCAGGTATATTTCTGGTATATCAGCATCGGTGTAGGGGCAATCGGCATTTATTATTTTGTGAGCACGCTGCTGCAGGTATGATATGGCTGCCTGACAGAGCTGCAGGCGTATTGAAAAGGGGCTGTCGCACGTTTTGCGGCAGCCCCTTTTCAGGAAGTATTTCCTTCGATATTATTTAAAGTCCTGGTAGTTTTCGCCATAGCCATATTTTTCAATGACGTAATCCAGATCCTTGTCCCCGCGGCCGCTGAGGTTCACGAGAATGGAGCCGGTTCCCATTTCCTTTGCCCGCTTCATGGCATAGGCAACGGCATGGGAGCTTTCCAGCGCGGGGATGATGCCCTCGTAGCGGGACAGCTTGAAAAAGGCGTCAATAGCTTCCTCGTCGGTGGCAGTATCGTATTTGACACGGCCGACATCATGGAGGAAGGCATGCTCCGGGCCGACGGATGGATAATCCAGGCCGCTGGCAATGGAATATACGGGAGCGGGGGCGCCCTCACTGTCCTTGAGCATGATGCTGTCAAAGCCATGCATGACTCCCTCGGAACCAAAACTCATAGAGGCAGCGTGGTCACCGAGCTTGGCTCCGCGGCCCAGTGGTTCGACACCTACGATTTCTACCGGATCGTTCAGGAAGGGGACGAACATGCCGATGGAATTGCTGCCGCCGCCAACGCAGGCAGTGACAACATCGGGAAGGAAGCCGGTCATTTCCTGGAACTGTTCTCTGGCCTCATAGCCTACAACGGTCTGGAAGTCGCGGACCATTAAGGGAAAGGGATGGGGGCCCAGCGCGGAGCCGATGCAATAAATGGTATCCTGGTAATTTTCCAGGTAGTCCTCAAAGGCGGCATCGACAGCTTCCTTCAGTGTTTTCAGGCCGGTGCTTACCGGGACGACCTTGGCACCGAGGACTTTCATGCGGGCAACATTAGGGGCCTGCTTGGCGATATCGACCTCGCCCATATAGATGGTGCAGTCCAGTCCGAAGAAAGCGGCGGCGGTGGCCAGGGCAACGCCATGCTGTCCGGCACCTGTCTCCGCAATAATGCGTTTTTTGCCCATGAATTGGGCCAGCAGCCCCTCACCCATGCAGTGATTGAGTTTATGGGCGCCGGAATGGTTCAAGTCCTCACGCTTCAGGTAAATCTGACAGTTGCCTATGGCCCTTGACAGCCGCTGGCAATGGTAGACGGGAGTGGGGCGCCCCTGGAATTCCTTGCGGATGCGGCGCAGCTCGCTGATGAATTGGGATGAATGGCAGATCGTCTGATAGGCCTCATTGATTTCCTTAAAGGCTGGAATCAGCTTTTCTGGCAGGTAGGCTCCGCCGTATTTGCCAAATCGGCCATTTTGATCAGGATGATTTTTCAGGTAATTGGTAAAATCCATAGATATCCTCCTTCAGTATTGTCATATGTAAACTTTGAATCGTCAGAACAATGGATAATATTCGATTTCGGAAGCCATAATCCTTTTTTAAAATAAAATTTTGTGGGGACGGGATGATAAAGGTAGGATATTGCCAGTACATGATGAATAGTATAAGTAATAAAAGTTTGCGGAGAGAGGGTTTGAAAATGAAGGGTTTATTTTTGGCAATGGTTTTAGCGGTGGGGCTGTGCTGCAACGGGATGGCTTCGGCCATGGTGCAGCGCGGACATTTAGAAGGAGCTAATTTTACCATGGATTATCCGCTGGTTTATGCCCAGAATGCCGCGGCGCAGAAGGCTATCAACGGGGACATCTACACCTATATTGCCAGGGTACAGGGAAATGCGGCTGCTTTTGAGAAGAGCTCTTTGAATTATTCTGTGAAATACGAGGATGCCAGGCTCATCTCCCTGGTCTTTGTCCAGCAGGAGTACCGGGCGCGGGCAGCCCATGGCAGCTATCATTATTATGGGGTGGTATACGATAAGAACACCGGGGCCAGGATACCGCTCAGCAATTATCTGCGGGTGACACCTGAGCAGGTCATGCAGGAGGCTGAAAATAGTCTCTATACACTGACAGGGAAGAAGATTCCTTACCGTTGGCAGAATTTCTCCCTGAAGTCTGTGCCGGACCGTTATTTCCTTCTGGGAAATGGGGAAATCGCGGTACTGTTTGAACCCTATGACATGGACTGTTTTGCTATGGGGGCTACCTATGTGCGCTTTTCCAGGGAAAAGCTTGCTTATTATAACAGCAGGAACAGCTGATATGGGATTGCCATATTGGCAGAAGACCGTAGGGGTGATGATGCGGACACCATCCCTATGGTCTTTTTTGATTGTTGACAGCAGGAACCAGGTATAATATAATCTCTACTTATGTCGAATAGAAAAGTGATAAAAGAGGGATAATATTGATTGCTTTTAAAGAAGCATGGAATTCTGGATTGTTTCAGTCGGATTATTTAGGAAAGAACCTGGCGGCTGGCCTGGTGGTGGGGGTAGTAGCCCTTCCTTTAGCAATGGCTTTTGCCATTGCCAGTGGTGTATCGCCGGTACAGGGAATCTATACGGCTATTTTGTCCGGTTTTTTTGTGTCGGTTTTTGGCGGCTCCCGGGTGCAGATTGCCGGTCCCACCGGTGCGTTCATCGTGCTACTCAGCGGTATCCTGTTCAAATATGGGTTGGCAGGGCTGCAGATTGCCACCTTTATGGCGGGAATCATTTTGCTGCTCATGTCATTTGCAAAGCTGGGGGATGTGATCCGCTTCATTCCGGCACCGGTGATTGTGGGATTTACAGCTGGAATCGGTGTGACCATCTGGGTGGGGCAGTGGCAGTCCTTTTTCGGTCTGCCGGCCATTGGCCATGTGGAGATGTTCCATGAAAAGGTCTATCTGCTGCTGCTGTCCCTGCCCCAGACCCATATGGCAACCCTGGGGCTGGCGGTACTGAGCCTGCTGCTGATTTTGGTTACGCCGCGCATCCCCTATGTGAGCAAGGTTCCGGGGCCTCTCTGGGCCATGGTGGCGGCAACCTGCATTCAGACAATCGGCGATTTTCCTGGGGTGGCTACCATTGGAACGGCCTTTGGCGGAATCCCCCAGGGACTGCCGTCCCTGTCTATCCCCGCCGTGGAGCTTTCGGACGTCTTTGCCCTGATCGGGCCGGCATTCACCATTGCAATCCTGGGGGCTATCGAGTCACTGCTGTCTGCCGTGGTGGCGGATGGGATGACCGGCCAGCAGCACGATTCCAATCAGGAGCTGTTCGGCCAGGGCCTGGCCAATCTGGTGTGCCCGCTCTTCGGCGGCATTGCCGCTACCGGAGCCATTGCCCGTACCGCCACCAATATCCGCCAGGGCGGCAGCAGCCCATTGGCCGGGCTGGTGCATTGCGGGATACTTTTGGGCGTGGTGCTGTTTTTTGCGCCGCTGGCAGCGAATATCCCCCTGTCGGCGATGGCCGCAATCCTGTTTGTGGTGGCCTGGAACATGAGCGATGTGCAGAACTTTGTGCGGCTGCTCCGGGTGGCGCCGCTGGCAGATTCTTTGATTCTGCTTATCACCTTTTTGCTGACGGTTTTCACGGACCTGGTGACGGCAGTGAATGTGGGTGTGGTGCTGGCTATTCTGCAGTTCATGCGCAAGATGGTTTTTACGGTGGATATCCATGCGATCAGCCACAGGGAAATCGAGGCGGCAGTACAGAAGGAAATGGAGCGTCATCCGGAGATGCTGGTCTACACCATAGAGGGACCGCTGTTCTTTGGTGCGGTGCATGCCTTTGAACGGTCACTGGTGCATATAGCCAGGGACCCCCGCTATTTGATCCTGCGGCTGGAGAATGTACCCTTTGTGGATCTCACCGGCTTAAAAATGCTCAATGCGGTCATTCGCAATCTGCAGCGCCGGGGCATTACGGTCTATTTATGCGAGGCCAATCCTCAGGTGCGCCGTCATATGTATCGGGCGGGCATGTTCCGCACGCTGGGGCGCCAGCATCTCTGGCGCCGGTTTTCCACCGTGGTGGAAAAATGCGAGGCAGAAATGCTGCGGGACCAGTACCGGGAAGAGCCTAAATCCAGGCAGGCGGTCTGCAGCCCCTCCTATCAGTGACTGGAATAGTGTATGACGTAATAAAAGAGCCACGATTCTCCGTTGGGAAAATCGCGGCTCTTTGTGGTTATCCTTGCTGCTGCAGCTGCTGCAGCCGGTGCAGGGCACCCTGTTCAATGCTTTGCCGGTGGGCTATGCAGCGCTTGTGGATGCCGTGGCCGATGCTGCCCAGATCATCCCGGGCTTCCAGGGACAGGGTGATCTCATTTCCTTCGATGGCGTCGATGACAGCAGAGACGGATACATGCATGCCCCTGCTGGTAGGAGCTGTGTGAGTGAAGCTGATGGTGGTGCCTACGCTTACATAGTCCTGAGGAAGGTGGATATCGATGGCATGGATGGAGGCTTCGATGGCCATATGAAGGAGTTTGGGGGTCGCCAGTAGATTCTTGAGCCCGCTGGAATAGGTCTCGGGGGTATCGGAGTGCTGGATGACTTTGTTTTCAACGGCTTTCTGGCCGATGGAAAGGTATTCCCGTAAGTCGATCATGTGCGTCACCTCGTTTCATTATTCTATTTTTATTGTAAAGAATAGGACAGGAAAAGTAAATGTTTTTTCTGAAATCTGTAATAGGTCAATAGACGGAGCGTAGAAAAAGCGGGTGACGATGGACACCTTTTTTAGTAGGAAATCATATTAGCGGCAGGATATCCGGAACTTTATCACGAAGTTAAAATAAAGAATCCCGGCGGAATTCATGGATATATGGATTGATAGGGATATTTCTGATAGCCAGACAAAAGGATACCGGCTATGGGAGTTATGTGCGTACGGTTTTATTAAGGTTATTATAAAGCATCCTGGAGGTATGGTATATGAAACGGTATTTCATGATTGCATTAGCCTGTATTCTGGTGATGGCCATAGGAATCGTAGTCTATGGCGCCTGGCTGAATCACAAGGGAGAAAATGTCATTACGGAGCGGATGAGCAACCGGGCACTTTCCCTGCAGGGAGAGCGGGTGCAGACCCGATCCATCCGGCCGCAGCTTGGCTGGCCTACAGTGAATCTTTTTTCTGAAGAGATGGTGGATGCTGTGGCCCGGATTGATGGCGTGGTCCAGACTGTCTTAGTGGATCGTCAGAGCCAGGTTCAGCAGGGCCAGGTTTTAGTACAGATACAGAATGAAGAAATTCCTTTAAAGATAAAGGAGGCGGACAGCAGCATCGCCAGGTCCCAGGCAGAGCAGAAACGGGCCTATAATTCGTACCAGCGCCAGTTGAGGCTGATTGCCGGAAATGCCACATCAAAGGAAAAAGTGGATGAAGCTGAGTCTGCCTATATGGCAGCCTGCGCATCCATTGATCAGCTGCAGAGTCAGAAGGCTCAGCTGCTGGTGAATCAAAGCCGGCAGGATATCACCGCACCGATTTCGGGGGATGTGCTCATGCTTTACCGGAAGCCGGGTACCTTTGTGACCGCTGGAACAGCGGTGGCTATGATCGGTGATTTTACCCGGCTGCATTTCAAGACATCGATGTCGGATGCGGATGTGCGGTCCATGATGCCGATGGAGGAAGAAAAGGAAGTGAGCTTCCCCCAGCGGGATTTCACCAAGATTTATTATACGGACTATGGCAGCGGTAATCAGGGGGATGAGCAGAAATTCAGTGCTCATGCAATTTCAGTAACGCCGTCACTGGATATACCGGCAGAAATGCGGTATGTGGTTTGGGAAATCGACAACAGCTCTGGAATTCTGGAGCCCCAGACCTATAGTAATATGTATATCCGGTCTGAGCAGGATATGTCCGTTTTGGCGGTGCCGCTCAGTGCCATGGTGGATCAGAATAATAATGCCGTTTACGTATGGACCTCAGAGGGGACCGTGGAACGCCGGGACATCCGCGTGGGGGCCAATGACGGAGAGTATGCTGAAGTGCTGGAAGGCCTGCAGGAAGGCGACATCGTCATCGTTTCTGGAACCGATGGGCTGGAAACAGGAACGAAGGCTGATGTAGCAATCAAGGAGGCGGAATAACCATGGATCCCAATCAGATTTTTAGCCGGGAAGCTTTAGATAAAATGCGTTCACCAGAAAAGCTGGATCGCATGCTGCAGATTACGAATCCTATTGGCTGGATGGCCGTGGTTGCCGTGGGCGTGGTTATGTTTTCTGTTGTGCTCTGGTCTGTTTTCGGCGCCTTCAGTGAGAAGGCGGATGGCATGGGCATGATCATGGATTCAGCCGGTGTGGTCAATATTTCCCATACAGCGAACGGCAAGGTGGCAGAGGTTTATGTGCATACGGGAAGCCGGGTGAAAAAGGGTGACCTTATTGCCCGCATGGATCAGGCTGCCCAGAGCGCAGATACGCGTATGGCGCTTTATGATATGAATCAGGCGGCAAATGACCGGGAGGCTGTTCAGCATGCATCCCAGTATGATGCAAAGAAATATCAGGAAAAGGTCAGCGAAGAGGTGTACAGTGATTATGATGGCATCATCGATGAGGTGTCCGTGGAAAAAGGGACTGTCCTGGCTGCGGGAGCGCCTATCTGCACACTGCGCCGGGATCAGGACCGCCAGGATCTTTCCGGTGTGTTTTACGTGCCGGTGGATAAGGGGAAGCGCATTACCCCGGGCATGACGCTGCAGCTGTCGCCCAATGGCAGTGATACAAACCAGAACGGCAGCCTGCTGGCAGTGGTACGTTCCGTATCGGAATATCCCACCTCCCAGCAGGGAATGCAGAAGACTCTGGGCAATGCCCAGCTGGCCCAGTGGATCCTGACAAAGGAGAACAGTTCGCTGGTAGAGATCCGCTTTGACCTGGTCAAGGATGAGAATTCCCCCTCCGGTTATTTGTGGACTTCCGTGGTAGGAACCCATCGTCCGGTGACAGCCGGAAGCTTTTGCACGGGAACTATTGTCATTGAGCGGAAGCCGCCCTTGTCCAAGGTATTCTATAAATTCAGCCAGTGGTTAAGGAGTCGGTGATCATGAAGCATAAGACAAGGGTAAAGGTACCGACTGTGCTGCAAATGGAAGCCACGGAATGCGGAGCTGCTTCCCTGGGCATGATTTTCGGCCACCTCGGGCTTTGGGTTCCGTTGGAAAAGCTTCGGCAGGAATGCGGTGTGACCCGGGATGGCAGCAAGGCCAGCTACATTTTGAAGGCAGCGCGGGCCAGGGGCTGCGAAGCCCATGGCTGGCGCTGGAGTGCGGATTCATTGCGGGAAAAGGAATATCCGCTCCTGATACATTGGGAGTTCAACCATTTTGTGGTGCTGGAAGGAATAAAAGGCGATAAGGTCTATCTGAATGATCCGGCGATAGGACATCGGATTGTTCCCTGGGAGGAGTTTCGTACTTCCTATACAGGGGTGGCGCTTTCCATTGAGCCTACGGAGAGGTTTGTGCGCAGCGGACATCGCTACAGTATTGTAAAGGCTGTCAAGGAAAAGCTTTGGAAGGATAAATGGGCGGCGCTCTTCATCACGCTGCTGGGGCTTTTTGCGGTTGTTCCGGGGCTGGCCTCTCCGGTATTCAGCCAGATATTCCTGGATGATATCCTTACAGGCAAACATCCGGATTGGATGTTCAATCTCTGCGTGGCTATGGGATTGTCCTTTGTAATGCAGGGGATTTTGGTGTGGCTGCGTTCCTGGTGTCTGACCCGCTGGCAGCAGAAGCTGACATTGGCAGATTCCAGCAGCTTTTTCTGGCATGTGCTGCAATTGCCGATGACCTTTTTCCAGCAGCGTTTTGCCGGTGAAATCGCTTCCCGTATATCCTTCAATGAAAGCATTGCCGGTGTATTGAGCGGTTCGGCGGCTACGGTACTGCTGGATGTCATGATTGCGGTGTTTTATCTGGGGCTTTTGCTGCAGTACAGCATCGTTCTTACGGTGATCGGCGTTTCCTTCAGCTTGATCGATGTGGGGCTGTTCTTCTATCTGCGGCGCCGCATCATTGAACTGAATATGCGGGTGCAGCAGGATGCAGGCCGGGAATACGGCGTGGCCATGAATGGTCTGCAGATGATTGAGACAATCAAAGCCAATGGCAATGAAAATGAGTTCTTTACCAAATGGGCCGGTTATCGGGCCAAGGTGCTGAATGGCACTCAGGAGATCCAGCTGCTTTCCCAGACGACCACTATGATTCCTATGCTGCTGGGTGGCGTGAACACAGCTTTGATTATGACACTGGGCGGCTTTTCCATCATGGATGGATTGATGACCGCTGGTATCTTTATGGCTTTCCAGAGCCTGATGGGAAGCTTTCAGGCCCCGTTCAACCGTGTCCTGGGGCTGGCACAGACGCTGCAGCAGACTGAAATGCAGATGCAGCGTCTGGATGATGTGCGCCGGTATGAGGTGGACACCTTGAATTATCCGCAGCAGGAGATTCCTTCGGTGGGTGTTTCCCGCCTTTCAGGAAAATTGGAGCTGAAGGACATCAGCTTTGGCTACAGCCCTTTGGATCCGCCTCTTTTGGAGCATTTTTCCCTGACACTGGAGCCGGGACACTGGGTGGCTGTGGTAGGAGCTTCCGGCAGCGGAAAGTCCACCCTGGCCAAGATCGTTACCGGGCTTTATGAGGAATGGTCTGGAGAGGTGCGGCTGGATGGTCATCTGCGCAGGGAGATTCCCCGCGATGTTATCGTGAATTCCCTGGCCGGAGTGGATCAGGATATTTTCCAGCTGTCAGGAACGGTGAAGGAAAATATTACCTTGTTTGATACGGCCATCCGGCGCAGCGAGTTTATTGCCGCAGCTCAGGATGCTTGTATCCATGAGGATATCCTGCGGCTGGAGGGCGGTTATGAGGGCAAGGTGAGTGAGGGCGGACTGAACTTCAGCGGCGGGCAGTGCCAGCGGCTGGAGATTGCCAGGGCACTGGCAAACCAGCCGTCGCTGCTGGTGCTGGATGAAGCGACCAGCGCGCTGGACCCGATTACGGAGCAGCAGATCCTGCAGAATATTCGGCGGCGGGGCTGTTCCTGTCTCATAGTAGCACATCGCCTGTCCACGATTCGTGATTGCGATGAAATTATTGTGCTGCATAAAGGTAAGGTCGTTGAACGCGGCACACATGCAGAAATGGTGCAGCATGATGGACCGTATCGCCGTCTGGTAGAGGAACGGCAGCGGGGAGGTGAACAGCATGTCGATGAATGAAGAAATAAAGATGCATCGTGAAACCCTTCTTTCCGGCAAGCGGCTGACGGTTGCCAACGATATGTCCAGTGTACGGATTGTCAAGGGTACCGGTGAAGTGTATGCTGTTTTCCGGAAGAACCATCAGCAGATTTTTTTAATGGAAGTAACGGAAGGAAAAAGAATATTTCCTTTGATTGAGCCTATGGAGGCAACGGAGTTATTTCTGTATGCTGAAGAGGATATGGAGCTTGAAATCTATCCGGTGCAGCAGCCTGATCCATTGGTATCGGCTGCGGTGGATGAAATGCGCCGGAACATGCAGCAATGGTTCCATAGGCTTATTGAAATATCCTGGCTGAAATTCCTGGCGAACCGCGGCGATGATATGCTTATGCAGTGGGAACAGCCGGAATTCCTGGCGGACATGATGACCTGGGATGCACTTTGGCAGAAATTCAATGAGCATCAGGAAATACTGACTATGCTCATTGGCATGCGTTTCCGGGCCCAGGCAAAAAGGACAGCTGACAAGCTGGACTGGCGAAAAAAGCAGGCTCACCGGTTTATGGACAGTGCTGTGGGCAATCTGTTGGGGACAGATGAGTTTGATGAGGCGTCAGGAATAGTATCGCCAGATGTACGTCTGGATGAGGCTGTATATATTGTGCGGCGGATTGCCGCTGCACTGCAGATGAAGACGGAGAATATCCAGCTGGCTCCAGAGCTCACCCGCAAGCTGGACCAGTTGGGGCTGCTGCGCCGCCTGATCCAAAAGGGCGGCATGCAGCTGCGGCTGGTGTCCCTGGAGAATGAATGGTATAAAAAGGATTGCGGTGTCATGCTGGGCTATTATGGCCCCAAAAAGACACTGGCGGCTATTTTGCCGGATAGTCCGGGCTCCTATCGGTTAGTGACCCGGGAGAATGCTGATGGTATATTGATTACTGCTGCGGTAGCCGCAGAGCTGGATAAGGATGCTTTCAACTGCTATGGCGGTTTTCCGGCGAGGAAGCTCAAGGTAAAGGATCTCTTGCGGTTCATGTTCAAGCAGTGCTGGAAAAAGGACTATCAGGCCATTATTCTCACAAGTCTTGTGGCCGGCCTTATTCCTCTGTGCTCTCCAGTGGTTACGGAGACAATTTTCAGTGATATCATTCCCATACAGGATCGACAGGGACTGGCAACGGTCACACAGGTCATGATGGTGGTTGGTTTCACCACAGCGGCTATTTCGCTGGTGCGTTCTATTGCTGTGCTGCGTATCAGCTCTCATTTGGATATGTCCACTGAGGCAGCGCTATGGAATCGACTCCTGTCACTGCCGACAAAGTTTTTCCGGCAGTTCCAGACTGGTGAACTGATGCAGCGTATGGAAGGGATCCAATCTCTCAAATCCTTTGTCACAGGAGAATTTGTAGGCAGTGTGTTCAATTTTGTCTTTTCCTTCTGGAGTCTCTTCCTGATGTTTTATTACAGCATTAAGCTGACCTTGGCAGCACTGGCTGTCTGGGTTGTCTATTTCATTGTGGTTGCCTTTATTTATCGCAGGGTACTCCATCTGCAGCGGAATATGATTACGGCGACCAATAAGACCGCCGGTCAGATTCAGGAGATTTTCCGCGGACTGGCAAAGTTCCGTGTCCAGGGAGCGGAGGAACGGGCCTATTACCTGTGGTCCAAGGTATTTGGCCAGGAGTGGAAATGGAATCTGAAACTGCGCTGGCAGGGAAATTACAACGCTATCATCGGTGGTATCCAGCCCTTTATCCTGACCATGCTGCTTTATTATACGGTTATCTACGGTATGCAGGAAACGGTCAACGGGGTGAAGGTACAGACTATGGGCTATGCTGAATTCCTGGGGTTCCAGGCGGCTTTCAGCAGCTTCAACAATACCCTGGTGTCAGTGATTCCGCTGGTGGCCAGCTTCTTTACAGTACAGCCTCATATTGAGAATTTCCGCCCTATATTGGAAGCAGAACCTGAGATCACTGAGGATAAAATCGATGCGGATGTGCTTTCCGGGTCTTTGGAGGTACGGCATCTGGGCTTTGCCTATGAAGAGGGAAAGGATGTATTAAAGGATATATCCTTCCAGGTGCGATCCGGCGAGACACTGGCTGTTGTCGGCCGTTCCGGCTGTGGAAAGTCAACGCTTATGCGTCTGCTTTTGGGATTTGAGGAACCAAAGACCGGGGCTGTCTACTATGATGGCCAGGATCTGGCAGAGCTCAATGTGGCTTCGGTGCGGACCCAGATGGGGGTCGTGCTGCAGAACGGGCAGCTCATGGCAGGCGATATCTTTACCAATATCATCGGTACCAGTGCGCTGACCATGGATGATGCCTGGCTGGCTGCCAAGCGGGCCGGCATTGATGAGGACATCCGGCAGATGCCGATGGAAATGTATACAATGATCAGTGAGGGCAGCGGCAATATTTCCGGCGGCCAGCGGCAGCGGCTGCTCATTGCCAGGGCTTTGGCAAACCGGCCGGCTATTTTGCTGCTGGACGAAGCAACCAGTGCCTTGGATAACCGCACCCAGGCTATTGTCACCCAAAGCCTGCAGGAGATGCACTGTACGCGGATCCTGGTTGCCCATCGATTGTCTACCATCCGGGATGCGGATCGTATCCTGGTCATGGATGCAGGGCGTATAGTCGAAAGCGGCACGTACGAGGAATTGATTGCCATGGGCGGCTTGTTTGCTAAACTGATTGAACGTCAGGTCGCTTGAGAGGAGCCAAGGTCATGAGGGCTGAAGAAGAAAAGGGTAGTTCATATTATAATGCACTGGCAGTAGAGGCAGTGGCGGATGAACAGGCGTTTTCGGAGCTGTATGAGCATTTTTTTCCACGGGTCTATAATTTCTTGTTTTCCCGGATGAAGATGGCTGATGCGGCGGATGAGGTTACCAGTATCACCTTTGAGAAGATGTTTGTACACCTGGCTGAATATCAATCCGATAAAGCAGCTTTTTCGACCTGGCTGTTCCGCATTGCCCAGAATGGAATGATGGATTATTTCCGCCGCCAGGAGCATAAGAAGGAGGCCGTCTGGGAGGATTTCTTCGATCCGGCGGATGAACGGCCTACGCCGGAGAGCGAGGCAATACAGCAGGAAGGCAATGCTGAGCTTTTGACGGCCTTGGATGGCTTAAAGGAACGGGAACGTCATATTGTCGAGCTTAAATATTTTTCCGGCTTGAGCAATCAGGAAATCGCTGCTCTGGAGGGGATCAGTGCCGGCAATGTGGGAGTTATTTTATTTCGGGCTATTGGAAATTTAAAAAAAATATTGGCTGATGACTGTAATGAATGAACTGGTGCTGCGTATAAAGAATGAAAACAACGGGAGGGTTGAAGAAAAAGAAAGAAGGTGCAGTCATGGATGTAGAGAAAGCATTAGCTAATATGGATTTCAGCCGGTTCAGCAAAAAGCGGGTGTCCCTGAAGGCCAGACTTATGGAGGAGTTTCAGGAGGAGCTCAGTCTGGACGAGTTGGGATATGTGGCCGCGGCTGGAACTGCGCAGCACAAAAAATCGTTGGCGGATAAAATTGAAAAGAAATAAGTCCATCTTCGGGATGGATAGGGATAAGAAACAGAAACGGCAGATCAGGCTGCTGTTTCTGTTTTTCCGTTTGTAGAGCAGGAGGAATCTATATACTTATGCATATTTTTGTTGATGCAGATGCCTGTCCGGTCATCCGGCAGGTGGAAGACCTGGCCATCAAATACAATATTCCGGTGACGCTGCTTTGCGATACCAATCATGTGCTGACATCAGAATACAGTCAGATCAAAATCATTGGGGCGGGGGCAGATGCCGTGGATATTGCCCTGATCAATCTATGCCGGCGGGGGGATATTGTTGTGACTCAGGACTACGGTGTGGCAGCTATGGCTCTGGGAAAGAGGGCTATGGCCATCCATCAGAGCGGCCGCTGGTATACGGAGGAGAATATCGATACTTTGCTGATGGAACGTCATCTGGCTAAAAAAGCCCGCCGCTCCTCCAGCCGGATCCATCTGAAGGGACCTAAAAAGCGCACGGAAGAGGACAATCAGCACTTTCGCCAATCGCTGGAAAAAATGATCCTTCAGGCTCACTTCCCCCTTGACATATAAATTATTATATCGTAATATATAAATATAATAAATCAAGGGAGCGATTTCTATGAAGCGGCCTGTTCAGTCTTATATGTTTTGGGTGTTTTTAGCCTTTATGTCCATCGGGGTATTCTATCCGGCAATTGGGCTGATTGCAATCATCTGTATGGTGGCACCGGTGGTGGCAGCCTTTTGGCGGGGGCGCTGGTGGTGTGGGAATGCCTGTCCCCGGGGGAGTTTTTATGATCATGTGATGCAGCGGATCGCACCCAGGAAGAAGACACCGGCTTTTTTCCGGCATCCGTATTTTCGTGCTTTTATGGTTGCGCTTATCATGACCATGTTCGGCGTTCAGATGTATGCAGCCTGGGGGGATATTTCTGCCATGGGATTAGTGTTTCTGATCATCATAGGTGTGACCACGCTGGCAGGGGTGATTCTGAGCTTTTTCTTCCAGGCGCGTACCTGGTGCAATTTCTGTCCCATGGGAACACTGGCCATGCTGGTGACCCGTTGGCGTTCACGGTCCATGAAGACCTGCAGGGAATAACGGGCAATGAAATACGGCTGCCGCATGTTTATGCGGCAGCCGTATTTTTTATCTGGACTGCTGATTCTTGCGATGGGCCAGCAGCCGAATGACCCGGGCACCTGTGTTGTGGATACGGCGGAGGGGAGCTACCTTGGTTTTGATCTTGGGCTTCATATCCTTTACTGTCCCAAAATCGCCTCGCTTGAGGTAGGTGGTCTTCGTCTTATCTGGTTTGAAGAAGCTGCGCAGGGCTTTGAATACTCGTTCTGGTTCGGCATCCTGATTGCAGAGGAACACATCGGCGGCAACATATTTCAATTCTGTATAGGCGTGGATGGTCAAATGACCTTCGCCCAACAGGGCCATAATGGCAAAGTGGCCTTCTTCCATGGCCTGGGCATCAAATTTGAGTATGCTGAAGCCGGAATCCTTGAGCTTGTCGCGCAGGGTATTCTGGAGAAGCTCTGTATCGGAAAGTTTTTTTGTTTTGCAGTTATACATATCGATGGTCAGATGTCTGGCAATGATTTTCAACAGTTCGATCACTCCTTCGTCAAGATTTTACAGCCGAATATTACGTTCATATTATACGTGAATTTCTGCATAAAGTAAAGGGAAAGGCTATCATAGGGGATTCCCCAAAATACTTTTCAATTCGGCAAAGTGTAGACCCAGAGGGTGGTCTGCAGGTAGATTTCAAAGGTGCGGGGCCAGGGATAGCTGGTCTCCAGGGATATGTCCCGCACCTGGAGCTGTCGGGGCCCGGCGGGCAGGTCAGCGGCAAAGGGTGCGCGGAAGGCGGGCGAGGCTTTGAGTGTCTGCAGGCGCTGGTTCATGGCCTGCTGCAGCATGATATTGGCCCAGCGGTAGTTATGCTCCATGTCCAGGTCATAGACATTGTGGAAGCCGGCCTTTTTCAGCCTGGCATCCACAAGGCTGATCACATCCTTCAGGTAGTAGTAGTCTTCCAGATAGCGGTTGTCCAAAAAGGTGAGATTGGCCTGATAAAGGGACAGGCAGGCTTCCTGGCTGCCGGCCTGCTGCAGGCTGCCGGTAAAGAGCATGGCCTGGGCCAGGGCGGTGCCAATGGCGTTGCTGGTGGTATTCCAGCCGGCGTAGGCGATGAGGCCATGGAGGGGGACCTGCTGCTGCAAAAGCTGGGGCAGCAGGGTTTCCTCCGCTGTGAAGTGTTTGCTGAGATCCACCAGGGCCACCTTTTTTCCTGTATTCAGGTAGTCCATGATGCGCTGGGCGCTGGCGGCCCGGCTGCCGGCGGTCTTTTCCGTGCCGCAGGAGATGAAGAGGATGAAATCCGCTTCTTCCGGCGTATCCACCAGGCGGCCATGGAGCATCTGAATCTTTTCCGCCGCTGTGGCTGCGGTGGATACTGCCATATAGGGCATGATGAGCGCCGGGGTGGCGTCATCGTTATAGGTCAGATAGATCTTAGGTGAAAAGCCAGTCCGCTGGCTGTGGATTTCAGCCAGCAGGGTCAGGGCGATTTCATCGGCGCCGTGGGTGATGCAGACCCGGTCCGCAGAGATGTCCTGAGCTGCCAGATAGCGTCGGATCTGGCGCTTTTCCATGTTGGGGATGCCGAAGTCCTCGCTGTCATCCTGGCCGATGATGAGCCGGGTCAAAATGCCATCCTGAGCCATTTCACTGAGCTGCTCATTGAGGGCAGTGTTGCGGCGGAAAAGCTCCAGATATTTTTCCCGGCTGTTTTCGGGGATGCTTTTTTCCAGCTTCCGCAGATGGTTGTAGTCAAGAGAACTGTCAAAGGAGGAAAATTCGTCCAGCAGCCGGGAGTATTTCACCAGATCCCGGCGTTCCTCGTAGCCGTCGATGCTGGCCGGGGGCTGCATCCTGGGCAGTACGTTGAAGGCGTAGAGGGGAATTTCCGGGTGGTCCTGGTGGAGCTGCCGGAGAAAATCCAGCATGGACTGGATGTCCTCCGGGCTTTTTTCCGCTTCCCGGGCCGCCAGCAGGCCGCCGTAGAGCAGCTGGTCAATGGAAAGAATAGCTCCGTCACAGCCCTGGATATTGTCCGCGACCCATTGCCGGAGGGCTTTGGTATTTCCCGGCTGGGTATAGTAATCCTGGATTTCAGCCGGCGGCGTGATGATCTCCGTATCGCCGATGCGGCCCGCATCGATGACGAATTTCCGGCAGGGCGGACGGCTGTCCAGCGGCAGAAGCAGGATTTTATGTGCTGGTGAGGCCGCTGGCTGCAGAAGGGTGCCCGGCCCAAAGCTGTGGACATTGGCGTAGGCAGCCAGCAGGCTGATGGTGAGGAGCAGAAGAATCAGGATACGCTTTTTCACAGCAGACCTCCTAAGTCTTTTCAGAAATTATTAATTATTATACCATAGAATGGAAGTGAACATGGATTTACATAAATTTAACAGAAGACTAACAAATCCGGCTGGCTGTCATGGTATATTCATCTAAAAGGCAGGAGGATGCTATATGAAACATAAATTTCAGGTCAGCCAGTTAAATCTTTTTTATGGGAAAGCCCAGGCTCTTTACGATGTGTCCCTGGATGTGCCGGAGAATTCCGTGGTGGCTCTTATCGGTCCCTCCGGCTGCGGGAAATCCACCTTTTTGAAATCCCTGAACCGGATGAATGACCTGGTGGAGGGGGTGAACATCCAGGGCAGCGTATGCCTGGATGGAGAGGATATCTACAGCGGAAATACGGACGTGGTGGCTCTGCGCAAGCGGGTGGGCATGGTATTCCAGCGCCCCAATCCCTTTCCCATGTCCATCTATGATAATGTGGCCTATGGCTGCCGGGTCCATGGGGAAAAAAAGAAGGCCCGCCTGGATGAAATCGTAGAGCGGAGCCTGCGGGGAGCAGCCCTTTGGGATGAGGTGAAGGACCGGCTCCACTCTTTTGCTTTGGGAATGTCCGGCGGCCAGCAGCAGCGCCTGTGCATTGCCAGGACACTGGCAGTGGAGCCGGAGGTGCTGCTCATGGACGAGCCCTGCTCGGCCCTGGATCCGATTTCCACCATGAAGATCGAGGAACTGGTGAGTGAGCTCAAGGACCGCTATACCATTGTAATGGTGACTCATAACATGCAGCAGGCGGCCCGCATATCGGATAAGACAGCTTTTTTCCTCAACGGCCATATGGTGGAGTACGATTTGACGGATACGATTTTCACGAAACCGCGGCAGGAGAAAACGGAAGATTATATTACCGGCCGGTTTGGCTGAGAAGGGTGGATACAAATGGAACATTCGATTACCAGACAGGAATATATCAAGGCGCTGGAAAAGGTCCAGGAGAGGGTATTTCTCATGGGTATGGCAGCTACCCGGGCGGTGAGCCGTTCTACGAAAGCGCTGCTGGAGATGGATACGGCTACGGCCGGTGAAGTCATGGCAGCGGATGATCAGATTGATGATATGATCATCGATATCGAAGATCGCTGCATGCTGCTTATTGCGAAGCAGCAGCCTATTGCTCACGATCTCAGGGTACTGGCAACAGGCTTCAAGATTTCTACGGATCTGGAGCGCATTGGCGATCACGCCTTCGATATTGCCAAGACGGTGTCTGTGCTGGCAGCAGGCGAACCCATGAAGGAATTTTATTCCATCCGCCAGTTGTCAGAATGCGCGGTGGATATGCTGAATATGGCGATGGAGTCTTATCGTCGGGGAGATGTTTCCCAGGCGGAGGCTGTGTGTCATAAGGATGATGAGATGGATGACCTGTTTGCCCGGATTTTTATGGAGCTTTCAGCTCAAACGGTACAGGATGCCGAGCTGGCCCGGAAAATCACCCAGCTGATGTTCGTGGCCCGCTTTTTGGAGCGCATTGGCGATCATGCCACGAACATAGCGGAGTGGGTCATCTATCTGGAAACGGCGGAGCGCATCCGGAAGATCAAGGGCAAGACGGAAATTCAAGGGTGAATACGGTGCCCTGTTGTATCTGGCTGGTTACGGAGATCTTTCCACCGAAGATCTCCACCAGGAAGTGCACCAGGGAAAGGCCGATGCCGTTGCCGCCGGTCTGGCGGTCCCGGGCCTTGTCCGCGCGATAGAAGCGATCGAAGATAAAGGGCAGGTCTTTGGCGGGGATGCCGATGCCTGTATCGGCCACCTGCAGGCGGACGAGATCCTTCTCCTGCTGACAGGAAAGGGTTATGGTGCCGCCCTCCGGGGTATATTTGATAGCATTTTCCGTAAGATTGGCAAGAATCTGCAGCAGCAGGTCCCGGTTGGCCTCCACCCGTACAGGGTGGGAGGGAAGCTGGAGCCGCAGCTGCAGTTTTTTTGCGTGGAGCTGGGGGGACAGCTTTCCTTCCAGCAGCGGCGGCAGCGCGGTACAGTCAACGGGTTCCACCACCAGCTGCCGCCGGTATTCCCGGCTGTCCAACCGGGCGAGCTGCAGCAGATCCCGCAGCAGGCGGTTCATGCGCTGGGCCTCATTGTAGATGGTGGTGATGCATTTGCGGCTCTGCTCCGGGGCAGAGAAGTCATCATCCAGCAGGGTTTCAGCGAAGCCGGAGATGGAGGTGAGGGGGGTAGCCAGCTCGTGGGCGGCATTGGCGGTGAAGTCTGCCTGGCGGGCGGCCATTTCCTGCAGCAGGGAAATATCATGGAAAACACAGAGCACGTGCTGTTCCTGGTTTTCAGGGAAGGGGGCCAGAAATACGGAAAAGGTGCGCTGCTGGCCGCCTACGGGCAGCTGCATGGTCAGGGCGGTGCTTTCCGCTCCCTGGGAGATTTCCCGGGCCCGGCTGCTGAGCTCTGCGCTGCCCAGAGCATGGATGCTGCTCTTGCCCAGATGTTCTGGCAGCAGGGCGAAGATATGGGCGGCCTGGGGGTTGGCGGTGAGGATATTTCCCTGGCTGTCCAGCAGCAGCACGCCGTTGTCCATGTTTTCCAGGATCAGGGTCTGCTGGTGGGCGGTGGATTGGACCTCATGGATTTTCTGGGACAGGCTGGCGGTGAGCTGGTTGATGGTATGGGCCAGGAATTCCAGCTCATCCCCGGTGTGGATGGCCAGACGGTGGGATAGCTCTCCCTGGCCGATGCGCTGGGCGTCCAGGGTCATCTGACGGATGGGCAGCAGCTGCCGGCGCGCCAGCAGAATGGCTGCGATGATGGCGAAGAGAATGGTCAGGGCCAGGGCAGTGAGGATGCTGGCTCTGGTATGGCTGTATGCCGAATCAATGGGCAGGGTGGAGGAGGCGGTGCGGATGATGCCCCGCAGATGCTCCTGTCCGTCATACACAGGGACGGCGGCATAGAGCATGTTCTGCTGCAGGGTATCACTGTAGCGGATGGCACTGCTGGCAGTATGCTGCAGCGCTCCCTGTACTTCCGGCCGCTGCAGATGGTTGTCCAGGGCATCTGCCGGCTCGGAGGAATCGGCCAGCACTGTGCCGGCCGCGTCCATCAGGGTGATGCGCAGGCCGGTGCTGCCGCTGATCTCATGGATTTCCTCTGTGAGGGCCTTCGCGGATTGTCCCGGGGCGGTGAGCTGATCGGCCAGCAGCACTTCTATGATCTTGGCATTGCGGTTCAGGTCGGCTTTTTGCCGGTCCAGGTTTTCCTCATAGGTGAAGTGCAGCAGGTAGATGCCCAGGAAGGCCACGGAACCGATGGCCAGGGACAGGAAGGCCAGCAGCAGGCGGCGGCTGATTTTTGATTGCAGCATGACAGGTCGCTCCTTTCATTTCCTTTATTCTATCATACCTGACAGCGGGAGCCGGGCGGTTTTGCCGGTTTAACAAAAAATTTACAAAAGGGCAAAAAAGTACCCCGCAAGTGTAGGAGGGCTTGCGGGGTCAAGAGAGATATGGAGATGTTAAATTATACTGCGAAAATCTGCGATTTGGATACTATCCGCCTCAGCATGACGCAGCGGGGTAAGCTTTTTCTCAGCAGCGGGTTCGCTTGGGGAAGCCGCTGCCGCATCTATATGTTTAGAAGTTTTTTCAGTCATCATAGTGCAGGTCTCCTTTGATTTGATATCCTTATGATACGACAGGATTGTGGAAAGAAACTGAAAGGATGAAAAAAATATATATTTCTTTTGAAACCTAACATAATCTTAACAGCACACTAACAAAAAAGCGGCAGCTTTCCGTTATGATAAAAGCAGTAGGAAATATATCATGAATTGGAGAGTGAGCATATGCTTTTAACGGGGAAAATGAAAAAAATGACAGCTTTGATAGCAGCACTGGCAGTTGGTGCTGTATTAGTGGGAGGCTGCGGTGCCCAGAAGGATGCCGCCGGTTCGGGGGCAGAGCTCAGCGGCAAGATTGCCGCTTCTGGATCGACAGCGCTGCTTCCCTTATTGAAGCCGGCCCAGGAGGAATTCCAGGCTAAGCATGGCAGGGTCACGGTAAATATAGCTGGCGGCGGTTCCTTTACCGGAATGAATCAGGTGGCTGGGGGCAGTGTACAGATTGGTAATTCCGATGTGAATCTGCCGGCAGATTATCAGGACAAGGGATTGGTTGACCACAAGGTGGTTGTGGAGCCCTTTGTATTCATCACCAATAAAGAGAATAAGGTTGATAATCTGACCAGGGAGCAGGTGGTGGGCATTCTTACAGGGATGATCACGAACTGGAAGCAGGTAGGCGGCGATGACCAGCCTATAACCCTGGTCCACCGGGCAAAATCCTCCGGGTCCCGGGCAACGATTGCCGAAGTGGTGCTGCAGGGAAAGGAATTTACGGATCAGGCGGTGATCCAGGATTCCAATGGGGCAGTGCGGACGGCAGTGGCCAGTACGCCAGGTGCTGTAGGCTATGTGGACGCGCCCTATGCGGATGATTCCGTGAAGATGCTGGCGTATGATGGCGTCAAATACACTGCTGCGGCAATTATCGATGGCAGTTACCCTATCTATGGCTATGGACACATGTATACCAAAGGTGAGCCGGAAGGGGCTGTCAAAGCCTTTATCGACTATGTGCTGAGTGATGAATTCCAGAACAGTCAGGTGGAAAAGCTGGGCTTCATCCCCGTGAATAAAATGAAGAAATAAGGTGTTGATATGGAAGGGGTAGCAGAGAATATGACAAAAGTATCCGATCATGGGCATCAGCGGCAGCTGTTGTATGATCGCTATGTGAAATACCTGTTTGTGGCTGCGGCTGTACTGGTGAGTCTGTTGATTTTTTCCATCATCTTTTTCGTGGGAAAGCAGGGGCTTATGACCTTTGCGGATGTGAGTCCGCTGGAGTTCTTTTTTTCTGCTAAATGGGCTCCGGAAAGTCAGCATTATGGGGCTTTGAGCTTCATTGTGGGATCGGTGCAGGTCACGCTGCTGGCCGTGCTGGTAGGAACGCCGCTGGGACTTGCCGGGGCATTGTTCCTGGCGAAGGTGGCGCCGCAGCGCTTACGGGCCATCATGCGTCCGGCCATGGATCTCTACGTGGCTATTCCTTCCGTCGTCTATGGCTATATCGGCATTGTGGTGCTGGTGCCCTTCCTGCGGCAGACCTTCGGGGTACAGACGGGATTCGGGGTATTGGCTGCTGCCCTGGTATTGGCTATTATGATATTGCCCACGATCCTCTCTATCAGCGATGATGCCTTGCGCAGTGTGCCCCGGCCGATGGAAGAGGCTTCCCTGGCCTTGGGGGCCACCTGGTGGCAGACCCTTTCACGGGTGATGCTGCCAGCGGCTATGCCGGGGATACTTACGGGCGTGGTGCTGGCTATGGCCCGGGCCGTAGGAGAAACCATGGCAGTGCAGATGCTTATCGGCAATACGCCATTGGTGGCAACCTCGTTATTTTCACCCACTTCAACCCTCACCAGCAATATCGTGGTGGAGATGGGCAATACCATGTTCGGTTCTGTGTGGAGCAATGGGTTGTTTCTCATGGCCTTTGTGCTGCTGATTCTGTCCCTGGGCATGATCCTGCTCATTCGCCGCATCGGAGAAAGGAGAATCCCAGGATGAACGCAAAAACAACAAATTCACTGGCCATGGGGGCTTTGTGGCTGTCTGGTATATTTGTACTGGCGCTGCTGGTGATTTTCCTGGGCTATATCCTCTATAAGGGAATGCCGGTTCTTACGGCGGGTTTCATCTTCGGTCGTTCTAGTGATATTGAGGCCGGCGGCGGGGTCGGTGGACAGCTTTTCAATTCTTTTTATTTGCTTTTTTTGTCCATGGCTGTCTCCATCCCGGTGGCTGTGGGTGCCGGTATTTATTTGGCTGAATATGCAAAGGATAATCAGCTGACCCGGGCAATCCGTCTCAGCACGGAATGCCTGGCTACGGTCCCCTCCATCGTATTGGGACTGTTTGGTATGATCGTCTTTGTAAATATGATGGGCATGGGGTTCAGCATCATCGGCGGAGCGATGACTCTGGTGCTGTTGAATCTGCCCCTTTTGGTGAGGGTCACGGAGGAATCCATCCGCACGGTGCCGGATTATTATCGGGAGGCCAGCCTGGCTTTGGGCGCAACAAAGCTGCAGACCATTGGAAAGGTTATCCTGCCCAGCGCGCTGCCGGGCATCATCACCGGCATTACCCTTACGGCCGGGCGGGCACTGGGAGAGACGGCTATCCTGATCTTTACAGCGGGAACGACGGTATCCCGCTATATGGGAGATACGGATCTGCTGGCTGGCGGCGAGACGCTGGCTGTCCATCTCTGGTATCTCATGTCCACAGGCCTGGTGCCGGATCGGGATGCGGTGGCCAATGGAATCGGCGCCATGCTGATCTTCACCATATTGATCTTCAATATGGGATTGACGCTGCCGCTGAAATTGATTCAGAAGCATTTGGGAATACGAAATAATTGAATAGAAAAAATGTAAAATTCTCCAATTCTGTTTCAGGATTGGAGAATTTTATATTTATGCTGCGGTTGATATGATTGGCAGGATTAATCAAAATTATAGAGAATTAATAAATATCAGAATTGTTTCGGAAAATCTAAGGAGGATGACACTATGGGGTGGGTAAATAATATCAAAGTTGCGTATAAAATGCTGATTTTGGTGGTCATTGCCGGGATTGCCATGGCTATGATCGGACAGGGCGGTTATACAGCAGTGAATAAAGCGGATGCTGATATGAGTACAATGTACAATAAAAAGATGAAGGCTGTATATTGTATCGGCGAAGCAAAGTACATGATGAGAGATATGCAGTCCAGGGCAGCTTTGTCCATGGTGGCAGCGGATAGCGCTCGGATGCAGGAATTGAATAAGAGCTTTGAAAAGACAAAGGTCGATTTTGCGGAAAACTGGTCTGCTTATAAGGAAATTGCGGCGAATGTGCCGGGGACTAAAGAGAAATTGGCGGATGTTGAAGGGAATGTCCAGGAGTTTGAAAAGACCATGAATGAAATATTGGCCTTGAGTGCTGCTGATAAGAAGGAAGAGGCACAGGCCCTTTATAATGGTAAGGGCATATCGATCACAGCTGCTTTGCGGGACCAGTTAATAGATTTGCAAAAAATAGTGCAGAAAAACGCGGAGACGATTTATCAGGAAAACACGGCTTCAGCTGTGACAACATCGAGGTATATCCTGGTTAAAATACTGGTGGCGCTGCTGGTACTCATAGGGACAAGCATGTGGATTTCACGGGAGATAACCAGTCCGTTGTATACCATGATGGCTGCCTGTAAAAAATTGGAGGAGGGTGATTTTCGTGATTCCCCGCGGCAGGTTCAGCGTGGTGATGAATTCGGTACTATGGCGGATGTTATCGTAGCCATGCGGACAAGCCTGAATCAGCTCATGCATCATGCCAACGCCTCTTCAGAACAGATTGCCGCAGCCTCAGAGGAGCTCACTGCCAGCTCGGCCCAATCAGCTCAGGCTTCCACCCAGGTGGCTGAATCGGTGACCCAGGCGGCGCAGGCCGTCATTGAGCAGCAGTCAGCTGTTGGCAAGAGCAGTGATTCCGTGCAGCAGGTGGCAGCTTCCGTAGAGCATATCGAACAGGAAGCGGCCCGGGTAGCTGAGCATTCAGCAGAGGCTTCGGAGCAGGCTGTAGCTGGCGGGCAGAAGGTAACGGATTCGGTGGCCCGTATCCGCAGCGTGGAGGCGACGGTAACCTCATCGGCAGAGCTGGTGAATAAGCTGGGAGAGCGCTCCCAGGAAATCGGGCAGATCGTGGATACGATTTCCGGCATCGCCAGCCAGACGAACCTGCTGGCGTTGAATGCGGCCATCGAGGCTGCCCGGGCAGGCGAACATGGCCGGGGCTTCGCCGTTGTAGCCGAAGAGGTGCGCAAGCTGGCGGAACAGTCCCAGGAGGCGGCCCAGCAGATTTCAACGCTGATCAATACCATCCAGGTGGATACCGCTGGGGCGGTGGAGTCCATGCAGCAGGGACATACTGCTGTTATTGAAGGTGCACAGTCGGTCCATGAACTGGAGGATGTATTCAACCAGATCCGGTCCCTGGTGGATTCTGTTTCCCGGGAGGTCAATCGCATGGCGGAGTCCATTACAGGTGTAACCCGCGATGCAGAGACCATTACCCAGGAGGTTTCCGCCATCGGGGACCATGGCAAGCAGGTTTCCAAGGAAATGGAATCCGTATCCGCAGCTACAGAAGAGCAGTCTGCTTCAGCGCAGGAAATTGCTTCGGCCAGTGATTCTCTGGCCCACCTGGCAGAAGAGCTTCAGATGTCTCTGCGGAAATTCCAATTCTGAGAGCAGAATATTTTCTATCGGGTGTCCGCAGTAAAGGAAGCCGGGGGATAAAAAGACGATGGTTGACAGCCAGGGGAAAAAGGCCTGTCAACCATCGTTTTTTAGTTCACGAATCGATGAAAATATGTTAAAATGGAGGATGTCAGATAATATCATGGGATATATAGATGATATCATGGGATATATAGAAAATTTTCTGGAGTGACATTATGAGAATCATAACGGGAACAGCCCGCGGCTGTCGACTGAAGACGCCCAAGGGCCAGGGAACCCGTCCTACCGCAGACCGCATCAAGGAATCGCTGTTCAATATACTGGGAAACCGGGTATGGGACCAGCAGGTTTTGGATGCCTTTGCCGGTACAGGGGCTTTGGGGCTGGAAGCTTTGAGCCGCGGGGCGGCTCGGGCAGTGTTTATCGATCAGGCAACGGCTGGGCTCATCCGGGAAAATGCGGAGCATACCCATTTGCTGGAACGCTCGGAAATTCTGCGGGGGGATGTGTTTGCCGCGCTGCAGCGCTTGGCGCAGCAGGGCAGGCAGTTCGGTATTATTTTCTGCGATCCACCCTATCATAAGGGACTCTGGGAGCGGGCACTGCAGTTTTTCGATCAGTCCTCATTGGCTGCGCCTGGCAGTCTGGTGATCATCGAGCATGGGCGGGATGAAAATACCTTTCCGCCGCTGCAGAAGCTGGAGCAGCTCCGGAACCAGAGCTATGGTTCCACCACACAGCTGACTATTTTCCAAAAGCCAGGGGGAGAGGAACAATGACCATTGCTTTGTGCTCAGGCAGCTTTGACCCTGTGACAAAGGGGCATGTGGATATCTTTGAGCGGGCAGGAGCCATGTTTGACGCACTGCTGGTGGGGGTTTTCCACAATATCAAGAAACAGTCCTTCTTTTCCGTGGAGGAACGGGTAAAGCTCCTGCAGGAGTCCACCCGGCATATCCGTAATCTGCAGGTGGTCTCCTTTGATGGATTGCTGATAGATTACATGCATAGGGCTGGTGCCCAGGTCATTGTACGGGGCCTCCGGTCAGTGACGGATTTTGAATATGAACAGAATGAGGCGCAGCTTATCAAGCGGATTGCGCCGGATATCGAGACGGTATTTTTGCTGTCCCGGCCGGAATTTTCCTATGTGAGTTCCTCCGGGGTCAGGGAACTGGCGCGGTTCCATGGAGATATCCGGGGACTGGTGCCGGATTGTGTAGAGGCGGCAGTAAAACAGCGGCAGGCGGAGCTGGATGGCTGTTCCATAGATGCAGTGAAATCAATTTAAAGAAAGTGGGCTAATCGATATGGCAGTAAATGAAATCTTGAATGAAATTGAAAATCTGGTGGTAGAGGCAAAGCATCTTTTGTTTACCAATAAAAGCCTGGTGGAGGAAAATGACCTGGTCCGACTGGTGGAGGATCTGCGCAATGAACTGCCCCTGGAACTCAAGCACGCGGAGGAGATTGTCCAGGAGAAGCAGGCCATCATCGATGCCGCCCAGGCAGAGGCAGCACGGATTATGGAGCAGGCAAAGAATTATGCGGCCAAGCTGACGGATGAGAATGAAATCGTTATCCAGGCGCAGGAGAAGGCCAAGGCCATCATGACCCAGACCCAGGCCCAGGAAAAGGAGATCATGGAAAAGACAATGGCCAGCTCGCAGCAGCTGCGGTCGGATGCGGATCAGTACGCAAATCAGGTATTCGATCATCTCATTGCCAATGTGGGCAGTGCCCTGCAGGTGGTACAGCAGGCGAAGGCCGAGCTGAACCGGGGCAAGGAACAATAAGCATGAAGATTCTCATTGTGGATGACGAGGCATCTATCCGGGAACTGCTGCAGCTGAATCTGCAGCGGGCGGGCTATGAGGTGCTGGAGGCAGCGGACGGTCAGCAGGCTATTCAGCTGGCAGGGGAACAGCAGCCGGATCTGATTCTGCTGGATATCATGCTGCCGGGCATTGACGGTTTTGAGGTCTGCCGTACGCTGAAGTCAGATGCGGTGCTGGCCCGTATTCCGGTCATCATGCTGACTGCCCGGGATGAGGAGATCGACAAGGTCCTGGGACTGGAGCTGGGGGCGGATGATTATGCCGTGAAGCCTTTCAGTACCCGCGAGCTTTTGGCACGGATCAAGGCGGTGCTGCGTCGCAGTGCGCCTGCACAGCCTCAGCAGAACAAACTGTCTGCCGGCAGTCTGAGCATGGATTTTTCTGCCTATGAGGCTTTTGCCGCTGGGCACCGGCTGGCACTTACGCCCAAGGAATACGAGCTTTTGAAGCTGTTCGTGACGAATCCGGGCCGGGCCTTTTCCCGGGATGAGCTGTTGGAAAAGGTCTGGGGGTATGAGTATTACGGTGATACCCGTACTGTGGATGTGCATATCCGTCATCTTCGGGCCAAGCTCACTGAAGCCGATGCCGCCCTGGAAAATGCCATCGGCACTGTCCGCGGTGTAGGCTACCGCTTTGAACTCTAACATAGAAGGAAATGGCCGCAGAAATAGTTCTGCGGCTTTTTGTATGCCGGAAACCCAAATGGCCCCATTATTTTCCTGAAAACCGGCGGAAAAATTCTTTGCCTGTACAGGTATAAAATGTAGAAAAAGAGCAAAATGAAACAGGAATATTCAGTTTTTTCGCGAAATAATAGAGTAGAAAATAAAAGCGGCGTAAAAGGAAAGAAATTCCAGTTTTTATCCTGGAAAATAATTATAAAGGGGAGAATATATCATGAAGGACAAAGAGAGAGAAGTGTTGGCAAACGGGCAGGCAGACACGGTGGCAGGCGGACGCAAATTCATTTATGTGGATAAGCGGGCCAGACTTTCAGAAGTAGACGGCAAAGAGCATTATACGGTTTATAAACTGGACCGGGCTCTGAGCGATGATGAATTAGCCAAGCTGGTAGAAGGCGAAGCCCCTTTCACTCTGCCAGGGATGCGCTTACCCCGTGCCGTCAAGGTGAGTGAATATACGGCCTATGTGGAAAAGCATGAGGGCCGTGGCGATGATATCCGGGAATTCGGCTGATTGAAACTGAAGTCACAGATCCCGGCCAGATGCGAGCGGAACTGCATCTGGCCGGGACTTTTTTTGCTGCGGGGGAAGGCTTGATTTTACCTTGTGGGCAATTCCGGCTGGGAGTATGATGGAGACAGCCCGGAGATGGGGCGGTAATTGAGAAGGAGTGGATGCTATATGGAGGAAGAGGTCAAAGAACTGGCGAGGCTCTTGCAGCAGAGCAAAAATATTGTTTTTTTCGGCGGGGCGGGAGTCTCCACGGAATCCGGCATTCCGGATTTTCGCAGTGCCAAGGGGCTTTGGAATGAAAAGCTGAAAATCAATTTCACGCCGGAGCAGCTGGTATCCCATACTTTTTTTATGAAATACCCCGAAGAGTTTTTCGCTTTTTACCGGGAAAAGCTTCTCTATCCCGCGGCAAAGCCCAATGCCTGTCATCAGGCCCTGGCCCGGCTGGAAAAACAGGGACGGCTGAAGGCGGTAGTGACCCAGAACATTGACGGGCTGCACCAGGCGGCAGGATCGCAGCAGGTTTTTGAGCTCCATGGTTCTGTGCATCGGAATTACTGCATGAAGTGCGGCGCCTTTTATCCAATGGAATACATGCTGCATTCCACCGGCATACCTGTCTGTGAAAAATGCGGCGGCCGGGTGAAGCCGGATGTGGTGCTTTATGAGGAGGGTCTGGATTCTCAGGTCATTGATGGAGCTGTCCGGGCCATTCGGGCAGCGGATGTGCTCATCATTGGCGGAACATCTCTGGTAGTCTATCCGGCAGCAGGGCTCATCGATTACTTCCAGGGCAGCTCCCTGGTGCTGATCAATAAGAGTGAGACCGCGGCGGATCGGCAGGCGGATCTGGTGATCCATGCACCTATTGGCGAGGTGATGGCAGCGGCAGTGCAGTCCTAAAGTTTGTTTTTTTGACTTTTTTTTGAAAAACACTTGATTTTTTCCTCAAAAGTATTTATTATAAGAATTGTAGTTAGCACTCACATCGATTGAGTGCTAACAAAAGAAACTTATAAGGTACGGGAGGAAGATAAATATGATTAAGCCATTAGGCGACAGAGTTGTCATTGAAGTTTCAGAAGGCGATGTAAAGACTGCAAGCGGCATTGTGCTGCCAGATACTGCGAAGGAAAAACCGCAGAAGGGTGTAGTTGTTGCAGTAGGCGCTGGCGAATATAAAGATGGTAATCGTGTACCGATGGATGTCAAAGTCGGTGATGCTGTCATCTTCTCGAAATATGCAGGCACAGAGGTAAAGGTTGATGGCAAGGATTATCTCGTTGTCCGTCAGAATGATATCCTGGCAATTGCTGAATGATTAATTGAAAACGCAGTATAGCAAGTTGAATAAATTGGAGGCTTTTGAAAATGGCAAAACAGATTTTGTTTGATGAAGAAGCACGTCGCGCACTTGGCAAGGGCGTAGATGCACTGGCAAATGCAGTAAAGGTAACTCTTGGACCTAAGGGCAGAAACGTAGTCCTGGATAAGAAATTCGGCGCTCCCACAATCACGAATGATGGTGTAACCATTGCCCGTGACATCGAGCTTGAGGATCCCTTTGAGAACATGGGTGCTCAGCTGGTGAAGGAAGTTGCTACGAAGACCAATGATATCGCTGGTGACGGTACTACCACCGCAACGCTGCTGGCTCAGGCGATGATCCATGAGGGCATGCGCAATGTAGCTGCCGGTGCCAATCCGATGATCCTGAAGAAGGGCATCGAGACGGCTGTGAAGAAGCTTGTTGAGGAGATCAAGAGCACCGCAAAGCCGATTGAAAGCAAGGGCGCTATTGCTCAGGTGGCAACAATCTCTTCCGCTGATGAAGAAATCGGCAACTACATTGCTGACGCTATGGAAAAGGTAGGCAAGGACGGTGTCATCACCGTTGAGGAGTCCAAGGGTATGGATACGAACCTTTCCGTTGTTGAAGGCATGCAGTTTGACCGCGGCTATATCTCCCCTTACATGGTAACGGATACGGACAAGATGGAAGCTGTCCTCAATGATCCCTACATCCTTATCACCGATCGTAAGATTTCCGCTATTGCTGATATCCTGCCTGTTCTGGAGAAGGTTGTAAAGCAGGGCAAGGAGCTCATGATCATCGGTGAGGATCTGGATGGCGAAGCTTTGGCTACCATCGTTGTGAACAAGCTCCGCGGCACCTTCAAGGCTCTGGCTGTCAAGGCTCCGGGCTTTGGCGATCGCCGCAAGGCTATGCTGGAGGATATCGCAATCCTCACAGGCGGCCAGCTCATTACGGAGGAACTGGGCCGTAAGCTGGACAGCGTTGAGCTGGAGGATTTGGGCCGTGCCCGTCAGGTGCGTGCTTCCAAGGAAGAGACGACCATTGTTGACGGCTATGGCGACAAGGATGCTATTGCAGCCCGCGTTGAGCAGATCAAAAAGCAGATCAAGGAAACCACTTCAGACTTCGATAAGGAAAAGCTTCAGGAGCGCCTGGCTAAGCTCTCCGGCGGCGTAGCTGTCATTGAGATCGGTGCTGCTACTGAAGTTGAAATGAAGGATAAGAAGCTGCGCGTTGAGGATGCGCTGAATGCAACCCGCGCGGCTGTTGAAGAAGGCATCGTTGCCGGCGGCGGCACCACCTTCATCGACATCCTGCCGGCTCTGGATGAGCTTAAGGCAGAAGGCGATGTGAAGACGGGTATCGATATCGTTCGCCGCGCTATTGAGGAGCCGGTTCGTCAGATTGCCAACAATGCAGGCCTTGAGGGCTCCGTTGTTGTAGAGAATGTGAAGAAGTCCGGCAAGGGCATTGGCTTCAATGCACTGGATGGCGAATACATCGATATGATCCAGGCTGGTATCGTGGATCCGGCGAAGGTAACCCGTTCTGCACTGCAGAATGCGGCCAGCATCGCTGCTATGGTCCTCACGACGGAAACCCTGGTAGCTGACAAGCCGGAAAAGGCTGATGCGGCTGCAGCAGCCGGTGCGGCTGGCATGGGCGGCGGCATGGGAATGCCGGGCATGATGTGAGATCATTAAAACCCGATAAAATATGACTTGCGATCCCCCTCCAAAAAGTTTTGGAGGGGGATTTTTCGTACAGGAATCCTGGGACAATTGTCGAATACAGGAAATAACAGTATTTTTATGGAGGAATATGCCAATCATTTTGGCTGCTTTGTGCTGAATCCCGCCGGGACCGCCAGTGAGGAGCTGGTGCTGGATACACTGGACAAGGCTTTGCAGGTGATGGAAGAGAAGCACCTAAGAATTTCCATTATCGCCATGTCCGCGGATGTTTTTCAGGAGGAGCTGCAGCAGGCCTCTCAGGCTGGCATGGACGGTTTTGTGAGCAAGCCCATTGATCCGGGCAGGCTTCGGCAGGCGCTGCTGCAGGCCATCGGAGAAAAATGAGCAGGGAAAAGGATTCTCTGCCATGGAATATCATAAGAGGATATCTTGAGGAGGAATACTATGAACAAGGCAAGGGCGAAGGCGGAGGATGCGGCGCCGCGGGGCGTCGTGGGCATTGGAGCATCAGCTGGAGGTCTGGAAGCTTTGCAGGAGTTTTTGCGTTATCTGCCGGCGACTACTGGTTTGACCTACGTGATCATCCAGCATCTGTCGCCGGATTACAAAAGCTTGCTGGGGGATATACTGAGCAAGCATACGAAAATGTCAGTGCTGCAGGCGGAGGATAATACCCTTATTGAGAAGAACAAAATCTATTTGATTCCTCCTAAATACAACATGGAGATCAGGGATGGCCGGCTCCATCTTTCTGAGTATGACCACGGCATCATCAATCATCCTATTGATGTGTTCCTGCGTTCTCTGGCCAAGTCCTATGCCAATAAATCCGTGGCGGTGATACTTTCCGGTACAGGCTCGGATGGAACCAATGGCATCAAGGCCATCAAGGAGGAAAACGGGGTCATCATCATCCAGAGCCCGGAAAGCTCGAAATTCGATGGTATGCCCCGCAGCGCTTTGGCTACGGGCTTTGCGGATCTGGTGCTCTCACCCCAGGAAATGGCAGTGGAGATGCCCCATATCGCCGCCTCTCTCTTTGCCCGCAACAGTGAGCATGAAGCGGGGCTGAAGCCCACGGATGAAACGGTGCTCACCAAGATATTTTCCATTCTCAAGAGCATTTCCAACGTAAATTATACCTATTATAAACAGACCACAATCCTGCGGCGCATCGAACGCCGCATGGTGGTCACCCACAAGGAGAATCTGGAGCAGTATGTGGATTACCTGGCCATGAATCCTGAGGAAGCCAAGACACTGTCCCGGGAAGTGCTCATTGGAGTTACCAGCTTTTTTCGGGATCCGGAATATTTTGCGGTACTGAAGGAGCGGACCATAGCGGCCATCCTCACAAAGGCCCAGGCACATCCGGAGGCGACCATCCGGGTATGGGTACCAGGCTGTTCCACTGGTGAGGAGGCCTATTCGGTGGCCATACTTTTTCTGGAGGCCATGGAAGAATCCGGGCTCAGGCATGATGTGAAGATCTTTGCTACGGACTTGGATACGGAATCCATTGCCACAGCCAGCAGGGGCGTTTATGGGGAAAATATAGCGGAGGATGTTTCCATCAGCCGCCTGAGCCGATTTTTCACGAAGAAAAACAGCAAATATACAGTGAGCCATGATCTGCGCAAGCTCATCATCTTTTCGCCCCACAATGTGTTCCAGGATCCGCCCTTTGGCCGGCTGGACCTGATTTCCTGCCGGAATCTGCTCATTTATTTTCAGCCGATACTTCAAAAGGATCTCTTCGGCATTTTCCATATGGCCTTGAAGGATGGGGGCTTTTTGTTCCTGGGAAAATCGGAGGCCATCAACAATACCTACGATGAGGTATTCATGCCCATATGTGCGAAGGAAAAGATATTCGTCCACAATGCGGAAGGGAAGGCTCCACTGAAGTCCTCCATTGGCTATTCCATGCCCATGCTTGCCAGTGCCGAAACAGATCGGGAGATTCCGATGACAGTGGATGAGGAACGGCGGCCTGTCCATGATCTTTACTTAAAGGCTTTGGAGACCTTTATGCCCGGCTGTATCCTGGTGAATGATAAAAATGAAGTGCAGCATATCTTTGGCGATGCCTCGAACTTCATCCATATGCCCGCTGGAAAATTCACTGCGGATATCTTCACTTTGCTGACGGCTGATTTGCGCATTGCCGTCTCGACAGCTTTAAAAACCGCCAGGGAACAGCAGCAGCGGGTCACCTATACGGATATCGGCGTGAAGGGGGAGCAATCCCTGCAGTCGGTGACGCTTACGGCAATGCCTATCAACGATAACTTTGGGGAGCCATCCGGACTCACCGCGGTGGTGCTTTCCATCAACGGGGAGTCGAAGCAGTCCACAGATGCGATCCATTATGACATCGATCGGGTAGCTGCCCAGCGCATCGCGGATCTGGAGCAGGAGCTGCACCGAACCCAGGATGATCTGAAACGGACCATCACAGAGCTGGAGTCGGTGAATGAAGAGCTGCAGGCAGCCAATGAGGAACTGCTCACAGCCAACGAGGAGCTGCAGAGCTCCAATGAAGAACTGCAATCCGTGAATGAGGAGCTTTACACGGTGAATTCCGAATATCAGCAGAAGGTGGAGGAACTGGCAGGGCTCAACGATGATATGAGCAATTTCCTGTCCACTACCCTTATCGGCATCATGTTCATCGATTCCAATCTCCACATCCGTAAATTCACGAATTACATCACCGAGGAATTCAATGTGCTGTCCCAGGATGTGGGGCGGCCGCTGCAGTATATCGCCTATAATTTCATGAATGTGGATCTCATCCGCCTGTCCCAGCAGGTGGCCACAACCCTGGTACCCATTGAGCGGGATGTGGTATCGGTGAACGGCAAACCTTATTTCTTGCGGATTGCGCCCTACCGGGCAGAAAATAATAAAGTACTGGGGCTGGTCATGACCTTTGTGGATACGACGAAGCAGCGTTCGGACCAACGGCAGATTGATAACATGGAGCAGGCGCTGCAGCGGGCGCAGCGGGCCAATGCGGAGAAGAACAGCTTCCTGTCCCGCATGAGCCACGATATGCGCACGCCGCTCAACGCTATCATGGGACTGACTTACCTGACTATGGATCAGCCCGAGGTATCCCCGGAGGTGCGCAGCAATCTGCGCAAGATACAGGATTCGGGGCAGTATCTGCTGGGAATCATCACCGATGTGCTGGATACCAGCATGATCGAGAGCGGCAAGGTGAAGGCCCAATCGGAGCCGGTGCTGGAGGAACAGCTGCTTCATGAGGTAGAGGACATGATGCTGCTGCAGGCGGAGGAACAGCATATTTTCTTCGAGCGCAGCATCAATCGCTGCAAGAACGAATGTCTGGTCATGGACAAGGCCCATGTGATACAGATACTGGTAAATCTTCTGTCCAACGCCATGAAATTTACGCCGGAAAACGGCAAGGTGGAATTCATCACCGATGTGGAGCAAATGGACCCGGCCCGTGTGCAGCATATCTATACCATCAGCGATAATGGCTGCGGCATGAGCAGGCAGTTCCAGAAAAAGATGTACATGCCTTTTGAACAGGAGAACTCCCAGCAGGAGGCGGCCAGCGGTACCGGACTGGGGCTGTATATCGTCCGTAAGCTGGTGGATATGCTCCATGGCACCATTGAGTGTGTGAGCCAGGAGGGGAAGGGGACCACCTTCAAGGTAACCTTGACCTATGATGTGGCCACTCCGGAACAGAAGAGTCTTTTAACCAGGGACATCGTGACCGATTTTTCCGTGCTGAAGGGGAAGAAAATCCTTTTATGTGACGATCATGAGCTCAATACAGAAATCACGAAGTACATGCTGGAAAACAAGGATATGAAGGTCATCTGCGCTAAGAACGGCCAGGAGGCGGTCCAGAAATATCTGATGTCGAAGGAAGGGGAACTGGCATTGATCCTCATGGACATCCGCATGCCTGTCATGGATGGGCTGCAGGCTACCATGAAGATACGCAGCTATGCGCGGGAGGATGCCCAGTCCATCCCCATCATCGCGCTTACGGCCAACGCCCTGGATGAGGAGGAGCATGTCTGCATTGAATCCGGTATGAATGCACGGCTCACCAAGCCCATCAATCCTGTCAAACTGTACCGTACGCTGGTGAAATACCTGCAGCGGGAATAGGCCTTGGAACCACTGGGGATAGTGAGGAAACCTCTTGACTATTGCCGGGATATACATTAGAATATGGAAAGGCAGTTGCAAAGGAGCACGCATGTGTTCCTTTGCTTTATTTCTGCTTGAATATACTGAGGCTGGTTTCCTGTTGCCGGCGGAGGAAAAAAGAAAGGAGCTTTGTAAGGAAAGGATAGCATATTATCTTAGCGCGAGCTCTTGCCAGCAGGCAAGAGGACGAGGAAGAGGTTGTCGAATCATCAGCGGATGCCTCTCGGCCCAGTCCGGTCGATAAAAACTGTTAAAGACGGCAGGTGACTGCCGGGACAAAGCAGCGGATAAGGATAAACAGGAACATGAAAAATATAAATCATTATTTGGAGGTTCTTGCATTATGTGTGGTATTGTTGGTTACGTTGGAACGAAACAGGCAGCGCCGTTTCTTATAGAAGGCTTGACGAAGCTGGAATATCGGGGCTATGATTCTGCGGGCATTGCTGTATTTGACGGTGAAAAGATCCGGGTGGAAAAGAGCGTTGGCCGGCTGGCCTGTCTGACGGAAAAGATCCGTGACAATGTGCCCCAGGGCGTCATCGGTATCGGGCACACCCGCTGGGCTACCCATGGCCGTCCGTCAGATCGCAATTCCCATCCCCATACGGATTGCACCGGGGATTTCGTGGTGGTGCATAACGGCATCATCGAAAACTATCTGTCCCTGAAGGAAGAACTGCTGGAAAAGGGCCATGAATTTAAATCCGAAACGGATACAGAGGTCATTGCCCATCTGCTGGAGGATGTGTACAAGGGAGATTTCGAGGCTGCTGTACGCGAAGTGCTGCGCCGTATCGAGGGATCCTATTCCCTGGTATTCATGTCCCGTCATGATCCGGATCGTCTCATCTGCACCAAGCAGGACAATCCGTTGATTGTGGGCCTGGGAGACGGGGAGAACTTCGTGGCATCGGATATTCCGGCCATCATTTCCCGCACCCGTCGTGCCTATATCCTCAATGACGGCGAAATGGCTGTGGTGAAAAAGGATTCCGTCTGGATCACCAACCGCCAGGGCGAGCCTGTCACCAAGAAGGTCTTTGAAGTGAACTGGAATGCCGAGGCAGCTGAAAAGGGCGGCTATGAGCATTTCATGCTGAAGGAAATCCACGAGCAGCCCAAGGCTGTCCGGGATACCATGTCAGCTCGTATTGCCAGGGACGACAGTGCGGTGGTCATGGATGAGCTGAAGTGGACAGAGGAATACCTGAATTCCTTCCACAAGATCTTTGTCGTTGCCTGTGGTACGGCTTATCATGCCGGTCTGGTGGGCAAATATTATATTGAGCGTCTGGCCCGCATCCCGGTAGAGGTGGATGTGGCTTCAGAATTCCGGTATCGCAAGCCCATCATCGACGATCAGACCCTGACCATCGTGGTGAGCCAGTCCGGTGAGACCATTGATACCCTGGCTGCCCTGAAGGAAGCCAAGCGGCTGGGTTCCAAGACCCTGGCCATCACCAATGTGGTAGGCTCCTCCATCGCTCGTGAGGCTGATCAGGTCATCTATACCTGGGCTGGTCCGGAGATCGCCGTAGCTTCTACGAAGGCGTATACGACACAGCTGATCACTGTATTCCTGCTGGCCCTTTACATGGCCGGTATCAAAAAGAGTGTTTCCGAGGAGCGCATCAAGGAACTTCTGGGCATGCTGCGCCAGATTCCGGCACAGATCAGTGAGACTCTGGAGGATGTGGAACCCATCAAGACCTTTGCCAAGGAATATGGCTTCAATGAGGATGTGTTCTTCATCGGCCGGGCCCTGGACTATGAGGTGGCACTGGAAGGCTCCCTGAAGCTCAAGGAGATTTCCTACATCCATGCGGAGGCCTATGCGGCTGGCGAATTGAAGCATGGCACCCTGGCCCTCATCGTTGAAGGTGTACCGGTCATCGCCCTGGCAACCCAGAAGAGCGTTTACGAGAAGACCCTGAGCAACATCAAGGAGGTCAAGGCTCGTGATGCGGTGGTCATCGGTGTGGCCGCTAAGGGAGACGATGAGCTGGAGAAGTATGTGGACCATGTGATCAAGGTTCCTCAGACGGATGAGCTGCTGATCCCGCTGCTCACGGTGGTACCGCTGCAGCTGCTGGCCTACTATGCTGCCATCACCCGTGGCTGCGATGTGGATAAACCGCGTAACCTGGCTAAATCTGTAACCGTAGAATGATATTTAGGGGGCACTGCTTCGGCAGTGCCCTTTTTATGTCTTTTTTATTGTCGAAGCAATTGACAAGAAAGCCCGATTTGTAATATGATATAATACAATATCTAAGGACAGGTCCCGTTCGCAGGGATAGGTCCAAGGGTCAAATTTAACAGAAAAGAAGGGTTTACGTTGGCATTTTATTTTGCAGAACCATCGCATACATTTGGAGAGTACCTGCTGGTACCGGGGTATTCATCGGATCAGTGCATTCCCGCAAATGTATCGTTGAAGACGCCGTTGGTAAAGTTCAGAAAAGGTGAAGAGCCGAAGATTATCATGAACATACCTATGACATCCTCTATCATGCAGGCAGTATCGGATGATAACATGGCCATTGCCTTGGCGAAGGAGGGCGGGGTTTCCTTTATTTTCGGTTCCCAGTCCATTGCGGCCGAGGCGGCTATGGTTGCCAGAGTGAAGAATTATAAATCAGGTTTTGTAAACAGCGACTCCAATATTAAGCCGACAACGACTCTTGGTGAGATTCTTGCACTGAAGGATAAGACCGGACATTCCACGATGGCCGTCACCGAAGATGGCACGCCGACCGGCAAGCTGCTGGGCATCGTGACCAGCCGTGACTATCGGGTGACCCGTATGTCCATGGATACGAAGGCAGAGGCCTTCATGACGCCTTTCTCCAAGCTGATCTATGCGGATGCGGATACTTCCCTGTCCCAGGCCAATGACCTGATCTGGGAGCATAAGCTCAACATGCTGCCGCTGGTGGACAAGAACCAGCGCCTGCGCTATATGGTATTCCGCAAGGATTATACGGATAATAAGGAAAATGAGCTGGAGCTCATTGACAGCAAGAAACGCTATATCGTTGGTGCCGGCATCAATACCCGGGACTATGCGGAGCGGGTTCCTGCACTGATCGAGGCTGGTGCGGATGTGCTCTGCATCGATTCCTCGGAAGGTTTCTCCGAGTGGCAGCGCATTACACTCAAATACATCCATGAGCATTTCGGTGAGGATGTAAAGGTGGGTGCCGGCAACGTGGTGGATAAGGAAGGCTTCCGCTTCCTGGCTGAGGCTGGGGCGGACTTCATCAAGGTGGGCATCGGCGGCGGTTCCATCTGCATCACCCGTGAGACCAAGGGCATTGGCCGCGGACAGGCAACGGCACTTATCGATGTCTGTGCCGCCCGTGATGAATACTATGAGGAAACGGGCGTTTATATTCCGGTATGCTCGGATGGCGGCATTGTCCATGACTATCATATGACACTGGCGCTGGCCATGGGTGCTGATTTCATGATGCTGGGCCGGTATTTTTCCCGCTTTGATGAAAGCCCCACGGATAAGGTCAAGATCAATGGCACTTACTACAAGGAGTACTGGGGCGAAGGCTCCAATCGTGCCCGCAACTGGCAGCGCTATGATCTGGGCGGAGATCGCAAGCTCTCCTTTGAAGAGGGCGTGGATTCCTATGTTCCATACGCTGGTCCGTTGAAGGACAACGTTCATATCACTTTGAGCAAGATCCGTTCGACGATGTGCAACTGCGGCGCACTCACCATCGAGGAGCTGCAGCAGAAGGCCAAGCTCACGCTGGTTTCTTCCACGAGCATTGTGGAGGGCGGTTCCCATGATGTCATCCTGAAGGATAAGTTCTCCCGGGATTAATAAAAAAATAGAAATCTGTGCTGTTTCGGCGGCACAGATTTTTTTTGTTGACAAGGCGATTTTAATTGTGTACAATCTAAATATAAAGATTGTGCACAATTTAATTTTACAAAATACGGAGGCGAAACATGGCGAAGGAAATACGAAGGAAAAATATGATCATCATCGGTGGTGGTATCGCGGGACTTACGGCGGCGCTCTATGGCGGCCGGATGAATCTGGAGGTGCTGGTGCTGGAATCGGCCCTGGTGGGCGGTCAGATCGTGAACGCTACAGCGATAGAGAATTATCCGGGCTTTGCCTCTATAAAAGGCAGCGAGCTTGTGGCGGCAGTGCAGCAGCAGGCAGAGACCTTCGGAGCTGTCATTGACGAATTCGACAGCATCCAGCGGGTGGATCTCAAGGTGCAGCCGAAAATCGTAGAGACGGAAAGCTATATCTATGAAACGGATGTGGTGATCCTGGCTTCCGGCATGACCCGGCGCAAACTGCCGCTGGCTGAGGAGCCGAAATATTCCGGCCGGGGCGTGCATTACTGTGAGCTCTGTGATGGGCACATGTACCAGGACAGGGTCATTGCGGTCATGGGAGGCGGCAATGCGGCGGTGGATGCAGCGAATTTCCTCACCAAGTATGCCAGGAAGCTCTATCTGATCCAGCGCTCTGCCCAGCTTCGGGCGGATGAGATTTCTCAGCAGAAGCTTCGTTCCCATGAACAGGTGGAGATCCTGCTGGATACGGAGATACAGGCCCTGCAGGGGGACGGGAATCTGGAGGCACTGGAGCTGCTGGATAAGCAGAGCGGTAAAGTCCGGAGTCTGCCGGTGGACGGACTTTTCGTGAATATCGGTGTGGTTCCCAATACGGCGATGTTTGCGCCGGACATTGACCTTTCCCCGGATGGACGTATCATTGCGGGGGAGGATTGCCAGACTAACGTTCCCGGCGTCTTCGCTGCCGGCGATGTGCGGGTAAAGCCCATACGCCAGCTCACTACGGCTGCAGCGGATGGAACTGTGGCCGCGCTGCTGGCTGAAAAATACATTGAAAAATTGAAGGAGGAAAAATAATATGGTCAAGGTTTATTCGATTACCAGCTGTCCCTGGTGTGATAAGGTGAAAAAATATTTGAAGGCAAAGCAGGTGGAATTTGAGGAGTATAACATTGAACTGGATGAGGCTGCCAAGGAGGAATGCTATCGCATTTCCGGCGATCTGACCGTACCCGTCACCACAGTCAATGGCAAGGATTACGTGCTGAGCTTTGATAAGGAAAAGCTGGATGCCCTGCTGGGGCTGTAAGAGAGGGGAAGGCTATGGGGATTTATGATTTTGTGGTAAAGAATATCCGCGGTGAGGAAAAATCCCTGGCGGATTATAAGGGCAAAGTTCTGCTGGTGGTCAATACGGCCAGTAAATGCGGCTTTACGCCCCAGTACCAGGAACTGCAGGCGCTGTATTTGAAATATAAGGATGCGGGGCTGGAGATCCTGGGATTTCCCAGCAATCAGTTCGCTGCGCAGGAGCCGGGGTCCAATGATGAGGTCCAGCAATTCTGCCGCCTGAATTATGGGGTGACCTTCCCCTTATTCGCCAAGGGCGATGTCCGGGGAGAAACAGCACAGCCGCTGTTCCAATACCTGACGGCGCAAAAGGGCTTCAAGGGCTTTGATCCGGCGCACCCGGCGGCGGAACGGCTCATGGCTGCCCTGCAGAAGAATTTCCCTGACTATCTGCCGGGGGATTCCATCAAGTGGAATTTCACGAAATTCCTCATCAATCGCGAGGGGGAAGTGGCTGACCGTTATGAGCCCACAACCACACCGGCGAGTATGGCAGGAGATATCGAAAAGCTGCTGTGAAAAAGGAAGAGCTTTTAAAATTGGAAAATCAGCTGTGCTTTCCCCTCTATGCCTGTTCCAGGGAAATCATCAAGGCCTATTATCCGCTTCTGAGGAAACTGGATCTTACTTATACCCAGTATCTGGTCATGATGGCGCTCTGGGAGTATGGCTGTCTGTCGGTGAAAGAGCTGGGGGAAAAGCTGTATCTGGATTCGGGGACGCTTACCCCCCTTTTGAAAAAGCTGGAGGCCAAGGGGTGTCTGGAGAAGCAGCGTTCCTCTGAGGATGAGCGCAGTGTACTGGTAAAGCTCATGCCCTTTGGCGAGGCCTTGAAGCAAAAGGCGCTGGAAGTGCCGCAGGCCATGGCCTGTAAGGTATCTCTTCCAGAGGAGGAAGCACAGGTCATGTACCGACTTTTGTACAAGATTTTAGGAGAATTGCATCATAAGTAAAGAGAGGCCGGTTTTCCGGCCTCTCTTTACTTATGATGCAATATTTTTTTCCAGGCCTCCAGCAGCATGGCAAAATGCCAGCGGGCATTGGCTGGACTGGTGGAGGGAAGGGACAGAAACTGATGGCGGGGACTTTGCAGCAGTTCTTTGTTATAGCGTTTGAATACCTGGGCGGATTTTGCGCCATTGAAGCATATGGTATGAAGGACCGGGTATTGATGGAAAAAGGCGGCAAAGTCATTCGGGGCCGCATCCCGGATGGCTGTATCCAGGCTGCCATCCCGCTGGCAGGTATCAATGGAATCCCAGAGGGCAATATGATGCCGCAGCAGCATGGCAAGCCGTTCCTCATATTTTTCCGGCGCGGCATCCCGGTTCTCTAAGAGCCGGGCCATGAGCGGCCAGAAGCGGTTCTGGGGATAGGCATAATACTGCCGCTGAGCCAGTGAAGTAACCCCAGGCATGGAACCCAGGATCAGTATGGTGCAATTCTCATCAATACTAGGCGGGAAGCCGATACAGTTTGGTTTATTATTCATCAGGGAATCACCTTTTTATCTTTTGGTAAATTTATCGGAAAAAATCCGGCAGCGGGGCTGCCGGAGGGTTATTTCTTTTTTCGGTTTTTATTTCGCGACGGTTCCGCGGCTGGAATGGGGGCCGGGGCTTTTCGTTCCCGCCAGCCTAACCACAGCCAGGCCAGCAGAGCCAGGGTGAAGGCACAGACACTGGTCATCTGGGCGGATTTGAAAATGCCCAGCACCAGGTTCGTATAGTCGCCGCGCAGGTATTCCAGACAGAAGCGGGCTGTGGAATAGAGCATGACATAGAGCGCGAAGGTCTGTCCGCGGGCGTGGCGGGAGGCACGGTACATGAGCAGCAATGCAAAGATCACCATGTCCAGCTGGCCTTCCCAGATTTCAGCGGGCCAAAGGGGTTGATCGCCGTAAGTGTGATAGGCCAGGGTGGTAGCCGGGTAGATGATGCCGAAGGCGGTTCCTGTAGGGGCTCCGAAGGCATCGCCGTTCAGCAGGTTTGCGCAGCGCCCCAGAGCCTGTCCCAGTATGATGGCCGGTGCCAGGATATCCATCATGGCCAAAGTATCGATATGATGGCGGCGGGTGTAGATGATGCCTACCAGCACCCCCAGCAGCACACCGCCCTGGATGGCCATGCCGCCCTGCCAGACATTGAACAGCTCGGTGATATGATGCTGGTAATAGCTCCAGTCGAAAAAGAATACGTCCCAGAGCCGGGCACCGATGATGCCGCCAAGACCGCAGTAGATGCCCATATCCACCACATGCTCATGCCAGCGGCCATCCTGCTTGGCCAAAAAATAGCCCACCCCTGTGGCCAGGATGATGCTGAGGCTCAGCACCACACCATAGGCCCGGATGGGGAAGTCTCCAATGTAGAACAAATATTGATGCATAAGATTCCTCCTGTTTTGTACATTCCTTTTCATTATAACGCCATTGTTCAAGATTTCGCAACGCGAAATCCTTCTATATTATTTGAAGGGATTTTGAAAAGATGGAGATTTTTAGATAAATTTATTTGAATTTTGTCCATGGGTGTGCTACTATAGGTAACAAGTGAACATAATAAAGACTGAGATGAAGAGAGTATGTGCGGAGTAAAAGGCATAGCGAGCCGGTGACAGTGGAAGTCCGGTGCGATAGCTCCATGCAGAAGATCACTTCGGAGTTGCAGGCTGAAAGATGGAGTAGGCTGTGCCGGGATTCCCCGTTACTGGAATAGCATATGTCAGTATGCGAAATAGGTGGTATAATGATGGCTGGGCCTTCATCCTGTTTTGGGTGAAGGCCTTTATTTTGTGAGTGGCTCTCGTCCTGTTTCAGGTCGGGAGTTTTTATTTTTAGGAGGGAAATCATCTTGTACAGTAAAGTTGATACGAACCTGAACTTTGTTCAAAGAGAAAAAGAAATTGAGAAATTCTGGAAAGACCATGATATCGCGCAGAAGACCATTGATCAGCGCGAGGGCTCAGATACCTTCACCTTTTATGACGGGCCGCCGACAGCCAATGGCAAGCCTCATATCGGCCATGTGCTGACCCGAGTAATCAAGGATCTGCTGCCCCGCTATCAGTCCATGAAGGGGAAAAAGGTGCTGCGCAAGGCTGGCTGGGATACCCATGGCCTGCCGGTGGAGCTTGAGGTGGAGAAAGCCCTGGGGCTGGATGGCAAGGAACAGATCGAGAAATATGGCATGGAGCCCTTCATCAAGAAATGCCGGGAATCCGTATGGAAGTACAAGGGTATGTGGGAGGAATTCTCTGATGTGGTTGGCTTCTGGGCCGACATGGAGCATCCCTATATCACCTATGAAAATGACTTCATCGAGTCGGAATGGTGGGCACTGAAGGAAATCTGGAACAAGGGCCTGCTCTATAAGGGCTATAAGGTTGTCCCCTACTGCCCGCGCTGCGGCACGCCGCTGTCTTCCCATGAGGTAGCTCAGGGCTATAAGGATGTGAAGGAACGCTCGGCCATGGTTAAATTCAAGGTCAAGGGAGAAGATGCCTACTTCCTGGCCTGGACAACCACGCCCTGGACGCTGCCCTCTAATCTGGCTCTCTGCGTGAATCCGGAAATCGATTATGTGAAGCTCCGGGTGGCTGATACGGTTTACTATATGGCTGAAGCATTGGTGGAAAGCGTATTTGCCGATGTGGAGGGCGACCGTGAGGTCCTGGAAAAGCTCAAGGGCAGGGATCTGGAGTATCGGGAATATGAGCCGCTTTATCCCTTCGCGGTGGGCAAGATCAATAAGAAGGCGTTCTTTGTCACCTGTGATGACTATGTAACAACCACCGATGGCACGGGCATTGTCCATATGGCTCCGGCCTTTGGTGAGGATGACTCCCGTGTCTGCAAGAAATATGACCTGCCCTTTGTGCAGTTTGTGGACAGCAGGGGCAATATGACCAAGGATACGGATTGGGAGGGCGTCTTCGTAAAGGATGCGGATCCGCTTATCATCAAGGACCTCAAAATCAAGGGCCTGCTTTTCAAGGCACCGGTGTTTGAGCATAGCTATCCCCATTGCTGGCGCTGCGATACGCCGTTGATCTATTACGCCCGGGAATCCTGGTTCATCAAGATGACGGACGTAAAGGATGAGCTCATTGCCAATAACAATACGGTGAACTGGATTCCGGAAAGCATCGGCAAGGGCCGTTTCGGCGACTGGCTGGAGCATGTACAGGACTGGGGCATCAGCCGCAACCGCTACTGGGGTACGCCGCTGAATATCTGGGAATGTGAATGCGGCCATCAGCATGCCATCGGCTCCATCGAAGAGCTGAAGTCCATGTCGGACAATTGCCCGGAGAATATCGAGCTGCATCGTCCCTACATCGATGCAGTGACCATCAAATGCCCGCATTGCGGCAAGGAAATGCATCGGGTGCCGGAGGTCATCGACTGCTGGTTCGATTCTGGGTCCATGCCCTTTGCCCAGTGGCATTATCCCTTTGAAAACAAGGATATCTTTGCACGCCGCTTCCCGGCGGACTTCATATCTGAGGCAGTGGATCAGACCCGCGGATGGTTCTACTCCCTCATTGCAATCTCTACGCTGCTGTTCCATAAGGCACCCTATAAGAACGTCATCGTGCTGGGACATGTACAGGATGAAAACGGCCGTAAGATGAGCAAGTCCAAGGGCAATGCTGTGGATCCGATGGATGCGCTCACAAAGCATGGCGCTGACGCCATCCGCTGGTATTTCTACGAGAACAGCGCGCCCTGGCTGCCTAACCGCTTCCACGATGGGGCGGTCCAGGAGGGCCAGCGCAAGTTCATGGGAACGCTTTGGAATACCTATGCTTTCTTCGTGCTCTATGCCAATATCGATGGTTTCGATGCCACGAAGTACAGCCTGGAATATGACAAGCTGTCGGTGATGGATAAATGGGTGCTGTCCCGTCTGAACACGCTGGTGAAGACTGTGGATGAGGATCTGTCCGGCTACAAGGTCACAGAGGCCGCCAAGGCACTGCAGGAGTTCGTCGATGAGCTCAGCAACTGGTACGTGCGCCGCAGCCGGGAGCGCTTCTGGTCCAAGGAGCTCACCCAGGACAAGATCAATGCCTACATGACTCTTTACACGGCACTGGTCACCACGGTCAAGGCCGCTGCGCCGATGATCCCCTTTATGACGGAGAGCATCTACCGCAACCTGGTCTGCAGCATCGATGCTTCGGCACCGGAAAGCGTCCATCTCTGTGATTTCCCGGCTGTCCATGCGGAGCATATCGATACGGAACTGGAAAAGAATATGGAGCTGGTGCTGGAGATCGTGGTGCTGGGCCGTGCGGCCCGCAATACGGCCAATATCAAGAACCGGCAGCCCATTGGCAATATGTATGTGAAGGCGGAGAACGGGCTCAGTGATTTCTTCCGGGAAATCGTGGAAAACGAGCTGAATGTGAAAAAGGTTACCTTCAAGGATGACATGGAGGCCTACCTCAGCTACAGCTTCAAGCCCCAGTTCAAGGTGCTTGGCCCGAAGGCCGGCCGTCAGATCGGCGAGATCAAGGCCGCTCTGGCAGCGGTGAATGGCCATGGGGCCAAGGAGGAGCTGGATTCTACGGGCAAGCTGGTGCTGCAGCTGAAGTCCGGAGCCTTCGAGCTTTCACCGGAGGATGTGGAAGTCACCATGGCTCAGACCGAGGGCTATGTATCCCAGCGCTATAATGGAGTGACAGTGGCGCTGGAGACTACCTTGACGCCGGAGCTCATCGAAGAGGGCTTCGTGCGCGAGATCATCAGCAAGCTGCAGACCATGCGCAAGGAAAATGGCTTCGAGGTCATGGACCATATCACCGTCTATGCCTCCGGCAATGACAAGCTGGCCGCGCTCATGCAGAAGAACGAAGCCTTCATCAAGGATATTGTTCTGGCTGATGCTGTTGTCTATGGCCAAACGGATGGGTTCATCAAAGAATGGAATATCAATGGTGAGGATGTAACCCTGGCGGTAAAATAAGTTTTTTGCAGAGGATCTGTACCTGTTGGAGGTGCAGGTCCTTTTTCTGTAGATAAATTGGATTTTTACCGCTGTATATGATAGAATTTTATAGATATAGAGTTTTAGGGAATAAGAGCTAGGGTGTGGTCCCGCAGCAGGAGGTAATAAAATGGCTTTATTAGAGATAAAAAAGGCCGGGGCACCGGTATTGAAGGAAGTCTGTGTACCCGTAGATAAAATCGATTCCAAGCTGAAGCGGCTTATGGACGATATGGCGGATACCATGTATGAGGCCAATGGCGTAGGGCTGGCAGCGCCCCAGGTGGGGGTTCCCATCCGCATGGTAGTCATCGATACAGGGGAGGGGCTTTTTGAGCTCATCAATCCGAAAATCGTGAAAAAGGAAGGCTCGGAAATCGATACGGAGGGCTGCCTGAGTGTGCCGCAGATCTTCGGTGAGGTGGAACGGGCTGCCCAGGTGACCGTGGAGTTCCAGAACCGCCGGGGCAAGCAGCAGCGCGTTACGGCCACAGGACTTTTTGCCCGCTGCATCCAGCACGAACTGGATCATTTGGATGGGAAGCTGTTCATTGATATTGCCAAGAGCATCCGTCAGGGGGGAAATGAATGAAGAAACTGCGTACCGTATTCATGGGCACACCGGATTTTTCGGTGCCCTGCCTGCAAGGGCTCATGGAGGCGGCTGATGTCATCGCCGTGGTGACCCAGCCGGATAAGCCCCGGGGCCGGGGACAAAAGCTCCTGCCTTCGCCGGTGAAGGCTTTTGCCCTGGAAAAAGGGCTGCCGGTCTATCAGCCGGTCAAAATCAAGACGCCGGAGTTTGAGCAGATTTTGGCGGATATGAAGCCGGACCTTATGGTGGTGGTGGCCTTCGGTCAGATTTTGTCCCAGCGGATCCTGGATATACCGCCTTATGGCTGCGTGAATGTCCATGCATCGCTGCTGCCCCGGTATCGGGGCGCGGCGCCGATCCATTGGTCCATCATCAATGGGGAGGCGAAGACGGGTGTGACCACCATGTTCATGGATGCCGGACTGGATACGGGCGATATGCTTTTGAAGACCGAGGTGGAAATCGGGCCGGAAATGATCACCGAGGAGCTTCATGATGCGCTCAGCGCAGCCGGGGCAGAGCTTTTAGTCCGGACGGTGGAGCAGATCGCTGCCGGGACCATCCGGCGGGAAAAGCAGCCGGAGGGGATTTCCAATTACGCTCCGCTGCTGACGAAGGAAACCGGTCATATCGATTGGAACAGCAGCGCAGCGGAGATACATAATCTGGTGCGCGGGCTGAATTCCTGGCCGGGGGCCTATACCTTCCTGGATGGACAGAAATTCAAGCTCTGGCGCACCCGCGTGACCGGTGAGGCCGCAGCCGGTGCTGCCGGTGAAGTTACTGCCATTACCAGGGATGGTTTCCTGGTGGCCACGGGATCCGGGTCACTGGAAATTTTGGAGCTGCAGGCGCCAAGCAAGAAAAAGATGGCGGCCCATGACTATATCTGCGGCCATGGTCTGGAGCCGGGAACTCGCTTTGCATAAATAAGAGGGCTTTTTTATGGAATATACATCGGAACGACCACGCAAGCGCCTGTTTATGGCGCTTTTATCACTGAGTCTTTTATTCATGGCCTTCCTGGGGTATGCCGTCTGGCGCCTCACCTATCTGGGACTCATGGAAATCAATGGCTATCTGCCGCTGCTGCTGGGCGGCCTGTTCGCCGGCATCGTATTGATTACGGGCGTCGGCATCGTGAGCATGGTGGGGGCTATCCTGGGCATGCCGGGCTTGTCCGTATTTCAGCGGCAGACCTATGCGCTGATCAATCTGCTTTTTCCCATCGCCATCATGCTGGGAAAGATCTTTGGCTTCAACCGCCGCCGCATTGAGCGTTCCTTTATTGCGGTGAGCAATCAGATCATCCATCAGCGTCATATCCGGGTGCCGGCAGACCGGCTGCTGGTGGTCACGCCCCATTGTCTGCAGCTGGCCACCTGTCCCCACAAGATCACCCGGGATCCCATGGCCAACTGCCAGCGCTGCGGCGGCTGTGATATCGGTGCGCTGGTACAGCTGGCGGAGGAAATGGGCTTCCACTTTTTCGTGGTGACGGGAGGGACGCTGGCCCGGCAGACGGTAAAGAAAATCCGTCCCAAGGCAGTCATGGCCATTGCCTGCGAGCGGGACCTGACCAGCGGCATACAGGATGTCTATCCGCTGCCGGCTGTAGGGGTGCTGAATATTCGGCCCAATGGGCCATGCTATAATACCCATGTGGATATCGAGCAGGTGCGCCGGGAAATCCAGGCCATGCTGCTGCCAGCGGATCCATCGGATAAAAAGGAGAAATAAATGGATAAGGCACGTGAAGCTGCCCTGAAAATCATCAATGAAGTCCATGAAAAGGGGGCCTACGCTAATGTGGCCCTGGTACAGGGGCTTCGCCGGCAGGAGCTTTCTGATGTGGACCGTCGTTTTGTGACGGAGCTGGTCTACGGAACTGTGAAGGCCGGGGCGACCCTGGATTGGATCCTGCGCCGGTATGTGAACCGTCCCATCAAAAAGATTCCGCCTATGATTGCGGACATCCTGCGGCTGGGGCTCTATCAGCTGTTCTTTATGGACCGGATCCCTGCGTCGGCCGCCTGCAATGAGTCGGTGGAGCTGGCCAAGCGCTATGGACATCCCGGTACAGTGAAATTTGTGAATGCGGTACTGCGCACCGCGGTGCGGGAGCCGGAAAAGGCGGCCTTTCCCGAGGGCAAGGGGCAGGCGACAGCCCAGCTGTCCCTTTCTTCCCAGCATCCGGAGTGGCTGGTGCGGCGCTGGATCAAGGAGTTCGGCTACGAGGAAGCGGCGGCGCTTTGCGCCTTTGACAATGGACAGGCCGTGCTTTCCCTGCGCACGAATACCTTGAAAATCAGCCGGGAGGCACTGCTTGCTCAGCTGCAGGCCGAGGGCGCTGAGGCGGAGCCCTCCGAATGGGCACCCGAGGGAATCCGCTGTCTGTCACATGGAGCGTTGGACAGTCTTCCTTCTTTGCAGCAGGGGCTTTTCCAGGTGCAGGATGAGAGCTCCATGCAGGTGGCCCATGTGACGGATCCCCAGCCGGGAGAGTTCATCATTGACACCTGCAGTGCCCCGGGCGGCAAGACAACCCATTTAGCGGCGCTGATGAAGAATACCGGCCGCATTCTGGCACTGGATATCTATGAGCACAAGCTGCAGCGGGTGGCTGAGAATGCCCAGCGGCTGGGAATCTCCATCATAGAGACGAAGCTGTTGGATGCCCGGGAGGCTGGCGGGCTTTATGAGGGGCAGGCCGACCGGGTACTGGTGGATGCTCCCTGCTCCGGCCTTGGCGTGCTGCGCCGCAAGCCGGACGCCCGCTGGAATAAAACACCGGAGCAGCTGACTGAGCTGCCGCCGCTGCAAAAGGCAATTCTCAGCAGTGCGGCGAAGGCCGTGAAACCGGGAGGCGTGCTGGTCTATAGCACCTGCACCATAGTCCCTGAGGAAAATCAGGCCGTGGTGGAGGATTTTCTGGCGGCACATCCCAGTTTTGTGTTGGAAAAAACCGGTTCGCTGCTTCCGGGGAAGAAGCGGGATGACATGATGGTACAGCTGCTTCCGCAGCGGGATGGAACGGATGGCTTTTTCATCGCCCGCCTGCGGAGAAAGGAATAGAGCTTGGAAAATATATTTGGAATGGATCTGCCGGCATTGCAGGCAGCATTGGCGCCTTGGAAGGTGCCGGGCTATCGGGCGAAGCAGATCATGGATTGGATGTACGGACATGGGGTGACGGATTTTGCCGCCATGCCAAATCTTCCCAAGGATTTGCGGGAAAAGCTGTCCCGGTCCTTCGTGATTGCCCGACCGCAGCTGCGGGACCGGCAGGATTCTGCGGATGGACATACGGCCAAATTCCTGCTGGAATTTGGCGACGGGGTGGCGGTGGAGACGGTTCTCATGCGCCAGTCCTACGGCAACAGTATTTGTGTATCCACCCAGGCCGGCTGCAATATGGGCTGCGTATTCTGCGCATCTACGCTGCATGGCATGGTGCGGAACCTCACTGCGGGAGAAATCCTGGCCCAGGTCTTTTTCATCAATGAATTGCTGCAGCAGGAGGGGCAGAAGGTGGATACCATGGTCATCATGGGCTCAGGTGAGCCTATGATGAATTATGAGGCGGTGGTGGCGTTCATGCGTCTTTGCCATGAGCCCTACTGCCTGAATATGGGATATCGCAATATCACGATTTCCAGCTCGGGCATCGTGCCGGCGCTTTATCGGCTGGCTGAGGAAAATATTCCGGTGACATTGTCTATTTCCCTGCATGCACCCAACGACAGGCTGCGTTCCGAGCTCATGCCGATCAATAGGAAATATCCGGTGGCGGAGGTGGTGGCCGCAGCCAAAAATTATGCGGATACCACCAAGCGGCGGGTAACCTATGAATACATTCTCATCGATGGGGTCAACGATGGAGAGGAGCAGGCCGCGGAGCTCTGTCAGCTGCTGCGGGGCCAGCTGGCCAGTGTGAACCTCATTCCCATCAATCCGGTGGTGGAACGCAATCTGCGGCGCCCCTCCCCGGAGCGTATTCAGGCCTTCGAGCATTATCTGAGCCGTCGGCATATCACCGTCACGGTGCGCCGGGAAATGGGCAATGATATCCAGGCGGCCTGCGGGCAGCTGCGCAATAAGCACTTGGAATGATTTCGCGTTGCGAAATCCAGAACAATGGCGTTATAACGAGGAAATGATGTCCCGGCTCCTTCAGGCGGGCGGGGCGAGCGGAAATAACAGACAGCGAGGAGGTCGTTTCCCGCCTCGTTGCGACGCGAAGCTAGTCCCTTGTGGGAAGCGCTGATTGGAATGATTTCGCGTTGCGAAATCTTGAACAATGGCGTTATAATGAGATATGTTATTTTGTGGATCCGTATAGATCAGGGGGGATTCGGTGGGCTTTGCAAATTGGGAGTCTTTTCTTGAAAAGCATATAGAGGGTTTTTTTACCAAAAAATTCAGCAGTGAGCTGGAGCCGGCAGAGGTCATCCGGCAGCTGGAGCGGGAGCTGGCACGGCGGCGCAAGAAGAGCCGCGGGGGAGCCAGGGTGCCCAACAGCTATGTGCTGCGCATGGGAGCGAAGGACTATCAGTGCCTCTGTGCCCGGCGTTTTTTGGATGAACTGTATATTGCCGCGGAGAAGCTGGTCATACGGGAGAATTGCTTTATGGATGGCCAGCTGCACATTACGCTGGAAAAGGATGAAAAGCTGAGTCAGGGGATCTGTGAGGCTTCCTCCTGCTATGAAGAGGAGCCGGCTCCTGAGGCGGATAAAGCAGAGCCCCATACCATCGTGCTGGACCGCTCTGAATTTGCGCCGCCCCTGAATCTGCCGGCCCAGCATAAAACCGCGTCTCTCACCGTGGTGGAGGGGGACGATCTGGATTCCTACCTGGAAATCGGTGAACGGCAGGTATACATCGGACGGCGGGAGAGCAATGAGTTTATTTTGACAGACACCAATGCTTCCCGGCTCCATGCCTATATTTCCTATGAACGGCACCGGCATGTGCTCCATGACGCGGAGAGCCTCAACGGCACCTGGGTCCAGGGCAGGAAGATTACGGATTACTGCCTGTGTTCAGGGGATGAGTTTCGCATAGGCAATACCATTTTACTTTACGAGGTGATATGATTTGCCGACCACAGCTTTTTTGATCAAGGCTTTGAGCGTGGTGCTGCAGTATGGCATCCTCATTTTGCTGTTTTATTTTATTTATCTGGTTGTGAAATTCATGCGGGAGGACAGCCGGCCGGCAGTGGCGGCGGCAAGGCCCAGGGAAACGCACCAGCAGGAGGCGGTGCTCACAGTGACGGAAGCAGGCGATGCTTCCCTGCAGGGGCGGCGTTTTGCTTTTTCAGAGGCACTTTCCATCGGGCGGGGGGAAGAAAATGATATCGTGATAAATGATACCTACGTATCCCACCACCATGCAGTGATTTCGCTGGTGAATAATCAATATGTAATAGAAGATCTCAAGAGTGTGAACCACACCTATGTGAACGATCAGATCCTTTCCGGCAGAGCCTATCTGCAGACGGGGGATATCATACGCATAGGGATGGCCACGTTCCGGTTTGAGAGGTGATCGTTTTGATAAAAGTATATGAGGCAACGGATATCGGGCTGGTTCGCAGCTGCAATGAGGACAGCCTGCTTTCGCTGCCGGCAGATACCTATATGGTGGCTGATGGCATGGGCGGACATGCAGCTGGCGAGGTAGCCAGCCATATCTTTGTGGAGACGGCCCGGAAAATGCTGTCGGTGCCGGATGTCTGCTACAGCGAGCTGCTGCTCAAGAAAATCGTATTGCAGGCGAATCAGGATATTCTGCAGCGGGTAGCTGAGCATCCGGAATACAGCGGGATGGGAACCACGGCGACGGTTTTCCACCTGGAGGGCAGCCAGGGAATGTGGGCCCATGTGGGGGATAGCCGTCTTTATCTGCTGCGGGATGGATGCCTGCGGCAGGTGACACGGGATCATTCCCTGGTATCCGATTTAGTTGAGAACGGAACGATTACCCAGGAACAGGCCAAAAACCATCCTCGCAAGAATGTGCTCATGCGGGCGGTGGGCGTTGAGGAGGAGCTGGTGGTGGATACCGGCAGCTTTGCTGTGCAGCCGGGGGACAAGATGCTCCTCTGCAGTGACGGCCTCACGAATATGGTGGAGAACGATAAGATCCGGCAGCTGCTGGAGGCTGGGACGGCAGATCCGGCCGCGGCCCTGGCGGCTGCAGCCCTGGAGGCTGGCGGACTGGATAATGTCACGGCTCTGGTGGTGGAATACAATGCGGAATAAAAGCTGGCTTCTGCTGCTGCCCTCCCTGGGAATTCTGCTGGCGGGTATCGGCGTCCTGCTGCTCAAGACCTATCCAAAGGCTGATTATGCCTTTGCTCCCTGGCTGGGGGCGGTCATGGCAGCGGCCGTTGTGATTCAGGTGCTTTTGCAGCGCAGCCGTCCTATGGTGGATCCGTGGCTGTTTCCCATGGTATTGTTCTTTTCCAGCATCGGTATCATCATGGTGGCCCGGCTGAAGCCGGTCCTTTTCATACCGCAGCTTCGCTGGCTGCTTATCGGCATGCTGGTCTTTTTGCTGATGATCCGGCTTTCCAATCGAATATTATCCTTTGTGGAGTATCCTTATCTCGTGGGCATATGCTGTCTGATTGTGCTCTGTACACCGCTGTTTCTGGGGACTGAGATTGGCGGCAGCCGGAATTGGCTGGTATTCGGGCCCTTTCAGGTACAGCCATCAGAATTTGGCAAGATCCTCATCGTGATGTTCCTGTCCGCTTATCTGGCAGATCATAAGAACGTGCTGATGCTGCCGAGCCGGCGGTTCCTGTTTTTGCACCTGCCGCCCCTGCGGTTCATTGCCCCGCTGCTCTGTATCTGGGGGATAGCGGTACTGATGTTTGTAATCCAGAAGGATCTTGGCTCGGCATTATTATTTTTTGGTATAGCGATTCTCATGACCTATATGGCCACGGGAAATAAATCCTATGTGTTTTTAGCATTGAGTTTTTTTGCATTGTCGGCAGTGGCCAGCTATATGATGTTCGGCCATGTGCGGGTGCGTTTCAATATTTGGCTGCATCCCTGGGCAGATCCCAATGGGCAGGCTTACCAGGTGGTACAATCCCTGTTTGCCTTCGGCTCCGGCGGCGTTTGGGGAACAGGTTTTGCCCACGGGCATCCCGGCCTTATTCCAGAGGTCCATACGGATTTCATTTTTTCCGCGATTGCTGAGGAACTTGGCTTGCTGGGAGCGGCTATGGTGGTATTGGCTTATCTGCTGTTCTTTTACCGCAGCATCCGCATTGCCATGCAGTGCAGGCAGGATGTGCGCATTTTGCTGGCTGCGGGCTTTGCAGTGGTATTTTTGCTGCAGGCCTTTATCATTTTGGCCGGCGTTACGAAATTCCTGCCCTTGACGGGAATCACCCTGCCTTTTATAAGCTATGGCGGCAGTTCGATGGTGTCAGGCTTCATCATGCTGGGCATGCTTACAGCACTGTCAAAGAGGGAGAATGGCAATGGTTGAACGCAATATAAAAAAGTATGTGGGACGGACAGCAATTTTCCTTTTAGGCTGTTTTTTCCTTTTGTTAGGTTATATCATCTATCTGCAGACCTATATGGCGCCTTCTCTGGCAGCCAATCCGCTGAACCAGCGCAGTGCGGTGGCTGAGGCGGATATCCTGCGGGGCACGATTCTGGATGCCCAGGGCAGGAAGCTGGCCGTGAGTGCCCAAAAAGGCGAGCGCAGCTATCCCTTTGGGGCCAGCATGGCGCCTGTTACCGGCTATATAGGGGAAAAGATAGGCAACGCGGGGATCGAAGGCTATGCGAATCGGGACCTCATGGGCATGGCTGAGGATGTGAGCCGGCTGGGGCCGGTGGCCCAGCTCTTCGTATCCGACCGGGGCAACGATGTGAAGCTCACGGTGGATGCGGATGTGCAGCAGGCCGCCTATGAGGCTCTGGGAAATCGCAAGGGGGCCGTAGTGGTGCTGGATGCCCAGACCGGCGCGGTGCTGGCCATGGTGAGCCGGCCATCCTTTGATCCTGCAAATATAGAGGGCCAGTGGGAAAGCCTGCGGCAGCAGTCCGATGGACCGCTGCTGAACCGGGCTTCCCAGGGACTCTATCCGCCAGGCTCTACCTTGAAGGTGATGATGGCGGATGCCGCACTGAAGGAGAAGGCTACGGACCTGCAGGAGGTATTCAACTGCACCGGGCATATGGACCTTGGCGGCGGCTATGTGATGCAGGAAAGCCATGGGGCCGTGCATGGCAAGGTGAATCTGGAACAGGCTGTGACGGAATCCTGCAATATAACCTTTGGGACACTGGCCATGCGCATGGGTGCTTCCAAGCTGGATGCGGCCTTTGACCGCTTTGGCTTCCGCAAGACTTTTGATAATGAAATCGTGGAATCGGCCTCCCATCTGCCGGATTTTTCCAAGCTGGGCAAGGGCGATACCGCACAGGTGGGAATCGGGCAGAGCTCGCTGCTGGTGACGCCGCTGCGGATGGCTATGCTGGCTGCAGCCTTTGCCAATGGAGGCGTGATGATGCGCCCTTATCTGATTGATGAGGTTATTTCACCAGGTGGTGTTATAATAAAGAAAGGCAGTGCCGCAAAATGGCTGGAGGCCACTTCAGCGGAGCGGGCGGCCTTGATTGATTCCTTTATGGAAAATGTGGTCCAGAAAGGGACCGGGACCGCGGCCCGCGTGAATGGTATCCGGGTCACGGGCAAGACGGGGACGGCAGAGAATGCAGCCGGGGCGGATCATGCCTGGTTCATCGGCTCGGCGGCCCTCAGGCATCGCAAGATTGCTTTTGCTATCATAGTTGAGAACAGCGGCGGCGGCGGCACGGAGGCTGCGCCTATCGCAAGAAAAATCATCATGAGTTTATTGGATAAATAGGAGGTAGCATCATGACAGAGCGAGTTTTAGCCCGGCGGTATGAGCTTTTGGAGCTTATTGGCGGCGGTGGCATGGCCGATGTGTACAAGGCCCACGACAAGCTGCTGGATCGTCCGGTGGCAGTCAAAATACTGCATGCGCAGTTTTCCAATGATGCGGATTTCATTGATAAATTCCATCGGGAGGCCCAGGGAGCAGCCCGGCTGGCCCATCCCAATATAGTGAATATCTACGATGTAGGTGAGGAAGCGGGCAGCCACTACATCGTTATGGAATATGTGCCGGGAGATACGCTGAAGACCCGTATCCAGCAGGAGGGCCATCTGTCAGTGGAGGAATCCCTGCAGATTGCCAAGGAGATTGCCAGCGCGCTGGAACAGGCCCATCGTAATAATTTAGTCCACTGTGATATCAAGCCCCATAATATTCTCATGATGCCGGATGGCCATATCAAGGTGGCTGATTTTGGTATTGCCAGAGCGGTGACTTCTTCCACTATGACCTATAGCGGCAATGTCATTGGCTCAGTACATTACTTTTCGCCGGAGCAGGCGAAGGGCAGTATGATCACTCCAAAATCGGATATCTATTCTCTGGGGGTAGTGATGTATGAAATGCTGACGGGACGTCTTCCCTTTACGGGGGAGACCTCGGTGGGCATTGCCATTAAGCATCTGCAGGAGGAGGCTCCTTCCATCCGTCAGGCGGATCCCTCCATCCCACCGGTGGTAGAGGCAATTGTGGCCAGGACTATGGCCAAGGAACCGGCTGAACGCCCCAGCGGTACGGAGCTGATCCGGGATATTGAGCAGGCTGAAGCCATGCTGTATCAGAATATGGCAGCCGCCGCGCCGGATCCTTTTGCTACCCAGGTGCTGCCAAGGGTGTCGGCAAATATGCAGGCGCCCAGGAATGGGGCGGCTATGGAGGAGGATCCGGAGGATAAGAAGTCGGTATTCAAATCCAAAAAATTCATTTTTGGTCTGGTAGCCATATTGGTCATGGGCTTTTTTGTGGGCTCTTTCCTGTCCTATGGAAAGTTCTGGAGCACGGCTGAGGTGGTTGTGCCCGATGTGGTAGGCAAGCAGATGACCCTGGCCAAGCAGATCCTGGAGGATAAGAACCTGCGGGTGAAGATCGCGGAGACCTATGATGCCAGTGTGCCCGCCGGGCAGGTGGTATCCCAGTATCCGGAGGCAGGTTCCAAGGTCAAGGAGCAGCGGCTGGTGACTATTTATATCAGCAAGGGCGGCGAGGAAGTGGAAATGCCGGATCTCAAGGGCCTGTCCAGGGAAAACGCGGAGGAAAAGCTGAAGAAGCTGGGACTGAAGCTGGGAAGCGTCTATGAGAAGAATTCCAGTGAAGAGGCCGGAACGGTCATCACCCAGGATCCCCGGGCTGGGTCCAAGATCAGCAAGGGGCAGACTGTGGACATTACGGTGAGCAAGGGCGAGAAGAAGCAGAAACTGGCTCTGCCGGATTATCGAGGAACCTCACTGGAGGCGGCCAAGGCTAATCTGGCTTCGAATAAGCTGAAGGTGGGCAATGTGACCAAGGAGGCAAGCTCCCAGGCTGAAGGCACTATCATTGGACAGTCCCCGGCGGCGGGGGCTGAGGTTTTCGAAGGAACGGCCATTGATTTTGTGCTGGCCGGTCCGGCGAAGGCGGTGGATAAGAGTCCCGCCAAGCCAACAGATAGTGACGGGCAGCCTTCGGTACGGCGAAATGACGGAGCGAAGGGAAAATAGATAAAAGGGAGTTTTTCATGCAGACAGGACAGGTAATCAAGACCCAGAACAGCTTTTATTATGTGCAGGCCGGCAGTGAGGAATCACTGGTGGCCTGCAAGCTGCGCGGCCGTTTTAAGAAGGAGCGCTGTCAGGTGGTGACCGGGGATCGGGTGGAATTTGAAGTGCTGCCCGACGGCACCGGCATCATCGAGAAGCGCCTGGAGCGGGAGACACTGCTACGTCGGCCGGCGGTGGCGAATATCGATCAGGTGGTGCTCACCTTTGCGGCGGCGCAGCCGGATCTCCATCCCTTGCTGCTGAACCGTTTTCTGGTGCTGGCTGAATGGTCCGGCATCCGCAACATCCGGATCTGTGTGAACAAGATAGATCTGCTGCCCGGGGATGAGGGCGGGAGGTTCCTGGCCCTTTACGAGTCCATCGGTTATGAGGTCCTGCGGGTATCGGCCCGGGAAAATATCGGTCTGGATGCCCTGCGGGCATTGCTGCCCGGGCACGTCACCGTATTCGCCGGGCCCTCCGGCGTGGGAAAATCTACGCTGCTCAATGTGGTGGACAGCCGGCTGGAACTGGCTACCGGCCGCATCAGCGATAAGATCAAGCGGGGCCGCCATACCACACGGCTGGCTCAGCTTTTGCCGCTGCAGGCGGGCGGCTGGGTAGTGGATACCCCGGGCTTCAGCTCTACGGAACTGGAGCAGATTGAGAAGCCGGCACTGGCGGGGTATTTCCCGGAATTCCGGCCCTTTATGAATGGCTGCCGCTACAATACCTGTACCCACAGCCATGAGCCCCAGTGTGCGGTGAAGGCGGCGCTGGCAGATGGAACAATCAGTGAAGAACGCTATGAGGCGTATTTGAATATATTGCAGGAAATCATGGAAAGAAAGAAGGAATATGAATGATAAAGATAGCGCCCTCGATTTTGTCGGCTGATTTTGCCTATTTGGCAGATGAGGTGAAGAAGATTACTGAGGCCGGTGCGGAATACGTCCATATCGATGTCATGGATGGCACTTTCGTGCCGAATATTACGCTGGGATCCCCTGTGGTAAAATCCCTGCGCAAGGAGACAAAGGCCGTATTTGATGTGCATCTGATGGTGGAGCATCCGGAAACCCAGCTGGCAGCCTTTGCTGAGGCTGGTGCGGATATCATCACCTTTCATATAGAGGCAGCCAGGCATCCCCATCGCATTATCCAGGAAATCAAGGCGCTGGGCTGCAAGGCGGGAATCGCCATGAATCCGGGGACGCCGCTGGCCCTTATAGAGGAGCTGCTGGCGGATCTGGATATGGTACTGATCATGACGGTGAATCCGGGCTTTGGCGGGCAGAAATTCATTCCTTCCATGCTGGACAAGATCGAGCGGCTGCGGGAAATCATTGACGGCAATGAGTTTGCTGCGGACATCCAGGTGGACGGCGGCATCAATGCTGAGACGGGACGCCAGGTGCGCGAGGCCGGCGCGAATATCCTTGTAGCAGGTTCCTATGTGTATGGTGCGGCAGATATTCCGGCAGCGATTGCATCTCTGCGGGCGTAAGTGGAATTCAATTATTTTGGAGGCAGGAAAATGAAAAAGGCAGTGGTATTACTTTCTGGCGGGCTGGATTCGACCGTTTGCATGGCGGTGGCCAAGAGCCAGGGATATGAGACCTATCCCATCAGTTTCAATTATCATCAGCGGCACAGCATCGAGCTGGAGGGCGCGAAAAAGGTCGCCGATTTTTTCGGCGTGAAGAGGCATCTGATCATCGAGACGAATATGGAGCAGATCGGTGGTTCCGCTTTGACGGATTCCCATATCGATGTTCCGGAGGGGGATACACAGCGGTCGGATATTCCGGTGACCTACGTGCCGGCGCGAAACCTCATTTTCCTCAGCTACGCGCTGGGCTATGCCGAGGTGGTCGGTGCGTCCTGCGTCTATATCGGCGTGAATGCGGTGGATTATTCCGGCTATCCCGACTGCCGGCCGGAATTCATCCAGAAATTCCAGGAGCTGGCGGATTATGCTACGAAGGCCACGGCTGCTGAGCATCGGAAAATCCAGGTCATGACGCCCTTGCAGGATCTTTCCAAAAAGGATATCGTGCTGCTGGGGACGAAGCTTGGTGCACCGCTGCAGTTCACCCACAGCTGCTATAAGGGCGGCGAGAAGGCCTGCGGCGTCTGTGACAGCTGCAAGCTCCGGCTGCGGGGCTTTGCCGAGGCCGGCGTGAAGGATCCGGTGGAGTATGAGAATCAGTGAGGAACTGCCTATGAAGGATGTACAGAGCAGCATGGACCAGCGGGGGATTGCCATTCAGCGGGTAGGCATCAACGATGCCCATCTGCCCTTTTTGATCAAAACCCAGGATGGGGGCTTTCAGCAGGTGCTGGCCCGCATCAAATTCACTGTGTCTCTGCCGATGGAATACAAGGGAACCCATATGAGCCGTTTCCTGGAGATCCTGAACCAGTGGAGCCGTAAGCCGGTGGCTGAGGAGGAAATGGAGGCTATCCTGGGGGAGGCCCTGGATAAGCTGGATGCGGAGTCCGCGGCACTTCATATCGAGTTCAAATATTTCATTGATAAAAAAGCCCCGGTGAGCGGTCGGGAATCCGTATTGGATCTCAATTGTTTTTTCCATGGGGAGAAGAAGCGGGGGGAGGCAATGGCCTTCACTCTGGGGGTAGAGGTTCCCTATACCTCGCTGTGTCCCTGCAGCAAGGAAATTTCCCGGTATGGCGCGCACAATCAGCGCGGTATCATGCGGGTGCAGGTGCGTTTTGCTGATGGAGTGGACTGCATTTATATCGAGGATCTGGCCAGCCTGCTGGAGAAGCAGGGCTCCTGTCCGGTATACCCCCTGCTGAAGCGGGAGGATGAAAAGTTTGTGACGGAGACGGCCTATGAGAATCCTAAGTTCGTGGAGGATATCCTGCGGGATCTGGTTATCGTGCTGCGGGGAATCCAGGGCATGGAATGGTTCGCCATTGAATGCGAGAATTTTGAATCCATACACAACCACAATGCCTATGCGAGCCATGAAGAGTTCGTCGAAAAATAACGGGGCGGTACAGGCCTCGTAAAGCTGGAGAAGATCGTTTTGAAGAGTTTGATTGTAAATGCCGATGATTTTGGCCTGCATACGGCCGTGAATCATGCTATTATAGAAGGATATGAAAAGGGCTGCCTGCGCAGTACCTCATTGATGCCCACCGGAAGCGCGGTGGAAGAGGCGGCTGAGATGGCGCGCCGGCATCCTGACCTGGGAATCGGGGCCCATCTCACCCTGGTGGCTGAAAAGCCCATGCTGCCGCCTGATAAGGTTCGGAGCCTCATCGGCCCGGATGGACATTTCTTCCCGGATCATGTGGCCTTCATCAAGGCATTCCTGCAGGGAAAGATCCGCATGGCGGAGCTTTATGCGGAATGCGAGGCGCAGCTGCAGCGGATAGAAAGCCTGGGGGTGACGATTTCCCATTTAGACAGCCATCAGCATCTTCATGTGCTGCCGCGGGTCATCGATATCTGTCTGGAGCTGGCGGCCAGGCATGGCATCCATCGCATGCGGCTGCCCGCCGAAGGGTATTTTTTCTCCGGCGGTTATCCGGCGCCATTGGCCAGGAAGGCCGCAAAATGCGGACTGTCCTTTTGTGCCCAGCTGGCCAGGCGCAAGGCAGCAAGGTCCATGGCGATGCCGGATGCCTTCTTTGGCATGCTGGCAGGCGGCCATATGGAGGAAAAGTATTTCCAGGCGGTGCTGCAGGCTCTGCCGGAGGGAGTATCCGAGATTATGGTGCATCCCGGGCTGGATAACCAGGTATTGGGAGCTGTATATGATTGGCAGTACCATTGGGAGGATGAATATCACGCGGTGACATCTCCCGCAGTGCTGCAATATATCCGGGAAGCCAAAATCCATTTGATTTCTTTTAAGGAGTTATCCAATGAATAAAATCTACGTGCGCCTCATTGGCCTGATTCTGCTGGTATTTATTATCTCCGGTGCGGTCATTTACTTTACCGTGGATATAAATACACTGTCGAATCTGACGGTATTCAAGCCCTGGTCGGTGGCGCTGGCCATTCTCTTTGTTGGAATCGGCCTGGTGCTGGATGGTACCAGGCTCATGCATATGGTGAAGATATCCAATGAGCACATCACGCTGATGCAGGCTGTGCAGGTAGTGTTCGGCAATTATTTCCTGGCGCTGCTGGGGCCGGGGGCTACGGGAGGCGCAGTCGCCCAGCTCATGTTCCTGCGGCATGCGGGAGTTCCGGCAGGCAAGGCGACAATCCTGGTGATTGTGCGTACCCTGGTATCGATTTTTTTCCTCGTCTGCTGCATGCCCTTTATCTTTATGCATGATGCGGGAATTCTGCCGGGGATATCCAATGAGACACTGATGGTCATTTCTTTGCTGGCCTTTGTGGGGATTCTTTTCATTGTCTGGGCCTTCAATACCGGATTTCTCGATTATTTTTCCATACGGCTGGCCAAGCGTCTTTCCCGGGAGAAAAGCCGCAAGTTCATTGCCTTTTACCGGGACAGCAAGGGCGCGGTGAAGCTGCTGTCCTCATCCCCGCGCAGTATGATCCGGGTGTTCCTGGAGTCTGGTCTGAGCCTCATAGCTATTTACATGGTGGTTCCCTTCCTGATGATGGGGCTGGGCGTGGAAGCCGATTGGTATACGGTGATGGGGCGCATGATCTTTTTGAATATGCTGCTGTATTTTTCGCCGACACCGGGCGGCTCCGGCATTGCCGAGGGCGGTTTCGTGCTGCTCTTCAGCGAGACAGTTCCCGCCGGCACCGTAGGCATCCTGGCTGTTTCCTGGCGCCTTATAGCAGAGTACATTCCCTTCCTTATCGGTTTTTACTACACGATCACCGTATTCGGCCGCGATTTCCTGAATCGTCAGCTGACAAAATCATAAAGCAAAAAACTGGCAGGTCCATGGAAATAAGACATGGGATGCCAGTTTTTTAGCTTTCTGTTCCTTATTTGCAGTTTTCCAAGTGCTTTTTCCCTGCCCGCCATTGGATGTACAGATGGTGCAGGGCCAGCAGGGGGGCATGGAGGAGCATGCGGGGACCGCTGTAGCGCATGGCCTGGCGGATGGCTTCTCTCTTTTCCGGGGCATAGCAATGGACCCTGCAGGCTGTACAGAAGGTCTTCTCCTCCATGCAGGGACAGTGGGCGATGCGCTGCCGGGCATAGGCGAGGAGCTGGCGGCAATCCGGGCAGAGGCCTTCCCGGGAAGCGGGCCGGTGCTGCCCGCGGCAGTAAATCCGCAGCATCTTTTCCAGTGTCCGGCATTCCCGCTGCCGTTTCTTTTCCATTGTATCCATAAGCGTTCCTTTCTTTGGGGCAGATACTCTTCGTTTATGACGAGTATAGCAAATGCCGGAAGAAAATGCAGTAACATTTATCACCAAGAAGCTGCGTAGCCAATCTCCCCTATCTGTGGTAAAATAAAAGCCGTGCATAAAAGATGTGTGGAAATTGAATTTCATAGATGGAACAGGTGCTAGTCATTTTAGCTTAATAGGGAAGTTCGGTATGATTCCGATGCGGTCCCGCCACTGTATATAGGAGTGTTCCCGTATATGCCACTGGATTTTCTGGGAAGGCTGGGGATGCGATGATTTTAGCCAGGAGACCTGCCTGTTCAGCGACACCGTTCCATGCGGGAGCATGGGGTACCTACGGTTGATAGGCAGGTGGCAGATGCTTCTTTTAGTTGGACTATTGGATGGCTTTTGCCCTCTGCCGCAGGCAGGGGGTTTTTTCGTGGAAAAAAAATTGCGGGGCGGCTATACCACCGGCGCCTGTGCGGCGGCCGGCGTCAAGGCGGCATTGCTGTTCATGCGGGGGGAATACTGCCGGGAGGTGCAGCTTACGGCTCTGGATGGCACGCTGCTGCGGATTCCGGTACAGGCGGCAGAAAAGGCAGAGGATGGCGCCCGGGTAGAAATCATCAAGGAATCCGGGGATGATCCGGATATTACCAATGGAGTCTCGGTCTATACCCGGGTGCGGCTGCTGCCCCCGGGGCAGGGAATCCGGCTGCTGGCAGGGGAGGGCATCGGCAGGGTGACGAAGCCGGGGCTCTCGGTGCCTCCCGGAGAGCCTTCCATCAATCCGGGACCACGCAGGCTCATTGCCAACGTGGTGCAGGAACTGCTGGGGGAAGAAGGAAGCTGCGAGGTGACCATATCCATTCCCGCGGGGCGGGAACTGGCAAAAAAAACCCTGAATCCTGTACTGGGGATTGAGGGGGGCATTTCCATCATCGGCACCACCGGTGTCCTGCGGCCCATGTCGGAGGAGGGGTTCAAGAATTCGCTGGTGCCGCAGATCGATGTGGCCCAGGCGGCGGGATATTCCTCGCTGGTATTCGTTCCGGGAAAGATCGGGGAGGATATTGCCGTCAGTCAGGGCCTTCCTAAAGAAGCCATTGTGCAGACCAGCAATTTCATCGGCTTTATGCTGGAGGCCGCTGCGGAGCGGAAGGTAAAGAACGTGCTGCTGCTGGGGCATATCGGCAAGCTGGTGAAGGTGGCCGCCGGGATTTTCTACACCCATAACCGCATTGCGGATGGGCGGCTGGAGACGCTGGCAGCCTATGCGGCGGCCGAGGGACTGCCGCCGGACGGCGTGCGTCAGGTGCTGGCTGCGGCCACTACGGAGGCTGCACTGCCTGTGCTGGAGGAATATGGGCTGCAGCGGGTCTACGATCAGCTGGCTGCTCAGGCCAGCCGGCGCATTGAGCGGTATGTATTTCAAAAGCTGCAGGCCGGGACGGTCATGGCAACTCTGCAGGGACGAATCCTGGGCCTGGATGATGGTGCCCGGAGAATAGGCGGTGAGCTTCATTGGCATATAAAATAATTGTGGCCGGCATCGGTCCGGGGCATCCGGACTATGTACTGCCGGCAGCCCGGCGGGCGATCGGTGCTGCCAGTGTACTGGTGGGCGGCCGGCGGGCCCTGGCGGATTTTGCCCGGCCAGGGCAGCAGACCTTTCCCATCACCGGGGACATTCCCGGAGTGCTGGGCTTCATCCGGGAAAGGCTGGGGCATAGCGATGTGGTGGTCATGGTATCCGGCGATCCGGGCTATTATTCTCTGCTGGATGCTTTGCGGCGGGATTTTGCCCCGGAGCTGCTGGCTGTCATCCCCGGTATCAGTTCGGTGCAGTTCGCCTTTTCCCGGCTGGCTCTTCCCTGGCATGGGGCCCGGCTGCTGAGCCTGCATGGCCGGCGTCCCCGGGCCGCGGAGCTTCACTATGAAAAGGATGCCCTGCTGGGCATCCTTACGGATGCGGTCTACACCTCCCATAGTGTGCCGCTGCTGCTGCAAGCCCATGGCTGGCCGCCGGCGGCGAAGCTGTTCATCTGTGCGCGGCTTTCCTATGAGGATGAGGTGATCTGCGCTACGACACTGGGGGAGGCTGCGGCAGAAAGGGAATACACCCATTGTGTATTGGTGGTGAAGGCATGAGATATTTAGCGGACGATGAATTTTTGCGGGGCAGTGTCCCCATGACGAAGCGGGAAATCCGCATTCTCACCATAGCGGAGCTGGCCGCAGAGCCTGGAGCGGTGGTGGCCGATATCGGTGCAGGGACCGGCTCCCTTTCCGTGGAGGCGGCCCGGGCTGTGGGCAGCGGGCAGGTTTATGCGGTGGAGAGGAATCCGGAGGCTGTACAGCTCATCCGGGAAAATGCCCGGAAATTCGGGCTGACGAATATCCAGGTGCTGGAGCAGGAGGCCCCCCAGGGGCTGGAACAGCTCCCCATGCTGGATGGGGCAATCGTGGGCGGCAGCGGCGGTCACCTGGAGGAAATCCTGGACTGTCTGGATGCCCGGCTCCGGGTAGGCGGGCATATCGTTTTGAACTGCATCACCATGCAGACACTGGCAGCGGCGCTGAGCTATCTGCGCCAGCGGAGGGAGTATACCTATACGGCCATGCAGGTGCAGGTGAATCGGCTGCAGCCGGTGGGGGCCTATGATATGGCCAGGGGGATGAATCCCATCTTTATTGTGACAGCTGCTAAACAGGAGGAAAAAGAATGATATATATTGTTGGTGCGGGCGCGGGGGATCCGGAGCTCATTACGGTCAAGGGCCAGCGGCTGCTGAAGGCGGCGGATGTGGTCATTTATGCCGGTTCGCTGGTGAATCCGGCGCTGCTGGAAATCACGAAGCAGGGAGCGGAGATCCACAATTCTGCTTCCATGACACTGGACCAGGTGCTGGAAGTCATGGAACAGGCCCAGGGAGCCGGGAAAATGGTGGTGCGGCTCCATACAGGGGATCCCAGTATCTATGGGGCTATCCAGGAGCAGATGGATGCTCTGGCGAAAAAGGAAATTCCCTTTGAGGTGGTACCGGGGGTCAGTTCCTTCCTGGCTACGGCGGCAGCTTTGAAACAGGAATATACCCTGCCGGGTATCTCCCAGACGGTGATCATCACCCGCAATGAGGGGCGTACCCCGGTGCCGGAAAAGGAAAAACTGCGTTCACTGGCGGCGCATCAGGCCACCATGTGCATTTTTCTGAGCATCACCATGCTGGATGAGGTGGTCAGGGAGCTTATTGCCGGCGGTTATGAGGAAAATACGCCGATTGCCATCGTACAGCGGGCTTCCTGGCCGGAACAGAAAATCGTACGGGCAACGCTGGCGACGATTGCGGCGGAAATCCAGGGCAAGGATATCGACCGCACGGCGATGATCGTGGTGAGCCGCTGCCTTGGCGCTGACTATGAGCTTTCCCGTCTGTATGCGCCGGAGTTCAGCCACATGTATCGGAAGGCCTCAAAATGAGGTGCGCCATCTTCACGGCCACACCCACAGGGACAGTGCTGGCCCGGCGGATTCAGACCGCCCTGCCCGGCGAGTCTGTCGTTTTTTTCAAAGAAGGACAGGCTCCCGGAGGGGATTGCAGCTATGAGCGGCTGGCCCTGGCAGTGCAGGAGGCCTTCTCCGGCTATGACGCGCTGGTATTTGTAATGGCTGCCGGTATCGTTGTGCGGGTGCTTGCCCCGCAGCTGCAAAGCAAGCTGCAGGATCCGGCGGTGCTGGTACTGGATGAGCGGGGACAGCATGTGATCAGCCTGCTGTCTGGCCATGTGGGCGGTGCCAATGGCCTGGCCCGCAGTCTGGCAGGGGCTTTGGGGGCAGATCCGGTCATCACCACAGCCACGGATGTGCAGGGGCGGCTGGCGGTGGATGCGCTGGGCGCTGAGCTGGGGATGCGTCCCTGGCCGAAGGAGCATATCAAGGTGCTCAATGGAGCGAGCCTCAGAGGGGAGTCCCTGCAGTTTTGGCTGGAGGATGACCTTCCCCGGGGAGAATGGTATGCCCGGCAGCTGACGAAGCGGGGGATTGCCTTTCAGCGGGGCAGTCTGCCAGGAACTGCCAGGGGCTGCCATGTGGTGCTCACGGCGCGGGAGCACCAGCCGCGGCCCGGGGTCTTGTATCTGCAGCCCTGCCGGCTTATTGCCGGCATCGGCTGCCGACGGGATACGCCGGAGCCCTTGCTGGAGTCAGCGCTGGAACAGGCCTGCCAGCGGATCGGCCGGGTTCCGGCAGACGTTTCTCTGCTGGCCAGCACTGCAGCCAAGGCCGGGGAGGCAGGGCTTCATGCATTGGCTGAAAAATTGAACTGTCCGCTGCGTTTTTTTGACAATGAGACGATGCAGCAGACCATCGATCGTTATAAATTGCAGGAGTCTGCCTTCGTGCGGCAGACCATCGGCATCGGCAATGTGGCGGAGGCGGCGGCGTTCTGCAGCGTTCCTGCCGGGCGCATGGCCTTGGGCAAAACAAAATTTACGAAAGTGACGGTGGCTTTAGTATGGGAAAAATAACAGTTATAGGCATTGGACCGGGCAGCCTGGAGGATATGACGCCCCGGGCCCGGCAGGCTATTGAGCAGGCGGAGGTAGTTGCCGGCTATAATACCTATATCGGCTTGATTGAGCCGCTGCTGGCCGGCAAGGAGGTCATCGGCACCGGCATGATGCATGAGATCGACCGCTGCCGGCTGGCATTGGCGGCGGCTATCACCGGCAAAAATACCGTAGTGGTTTCCAGCGGAGATGCGGGGGTATACGGTATGGCCGGGCTGGTGCTGGAGCTGGTGCTGCAGCAGGACAAGGCTGTGCGCCCTGAATTTGAGGTCATTGCAGGAATTTCTGCGGTGAATGCGGCGGCAGCCCCTCTGGGAGCACCGCTTATGCATGACTTTGCAGTCATCAGCCTCAGCGATCTGCTCACGCCCTGGGAGCTCATTAAAAAGCGGGCGGAATGTGCGGCTCAGGGGGATTTTGTGGTGGCTCTCTACAATCCGAAGAGCAAGAAAAGGGTCGGGCATATTGAGGAGATCCGGGAAATCATGCTGCGGCACAAGTCCCCGGACACACCGGTGGGAATCGTGAACAGCGCCTCCCGGGAGCAGCAGTCGGTGGTCATCTCCACGCTGCAGGATTTCACCAAGGAGGAAATCCATATGTTTTCCCTGGTCATCATCGGCAACAGCCGCACCTATGTGAAGGAAGGCTATATGATTACGCCGCGGGGTTATGAGCTATGATCCTTGTTCTTGCCGGGACCCAGGACGGCCGGGAACTGGCTGGGCGCCTGCTGGATGCAGGCTGGCCGGTGGCGGCTTCCGTAGTGAGCCGTTATGGCAGCGAGCTTTTGGCGCGCTATGCGGCCAAAGGGCTGGTGGTCAATGACCGTCCGCTGGATACTGCCGGGCTTGCCGGCTATATCCGGCGGCAGGGCATACGGCTGTTGGTGGATGCCAGCCATCCCTATGCGGCCAATGCCTCAGAGAATGCCATGGAGGCCTGCCGGCAGCAGCATATTCCCTATCTGCGGTATGAAAGAAAAGGAACACCGCTGGTCTATGACAAGCTCTACCGGGTGGCGGATTATGCCGGGGCAGCCCGGCAAGCCGCGAAACTGGGACAGCATATCTTTCTGACCACAGGCAGCCATAACCTGGCGGCTTTTTCCCAGGCGGAGTGCCTGCGGGACCATGTGCTGACCGCCAGGGTGCTGCCGGAGCCGGAGGTGCTGCGTCAATGCCTGGCACTGGGATTTTCCCCGAAAAACCTCGTGGCTATGCAGGGGCCTTTTTCCCTGGAACTCAATGCGGAGCTGTACAAAAAATATGAGGCGGAGGTCATCGTGACCAAGGACAGCGGCCAGATCGGCGGTACCGATACCAAGGCGGCCGCGGCCATTGCGCTGGGGCTGCCGCTGGTGCTCATCGAGCGGCCGCAGGTTTCCTATGAGAATTTCGCCCAAAGCTTTGAAGAGGTGCTGGCCTTTGCCGCAGAGCAGCTGCCGGCCGCTGAACAAAAGATAAAGTGAGGAAGAAGAATGGATTTTATAAAACAGCCGATGGAAATAGAAAATAAGAGCATGGAAATCATCGCACCCCATTTGAAGGAGCTCTATCTGGATGAGGCAGAGACACGCCTGTATTCCCGCATCATCCATGCGTCTGGGGACGTGGATTATGCTCCTCTCATCCATGTCCACCCCGAGGCCATTGCTGCGGCGCAGAAGGCGCTGCAGGAGGGCTGCAATATCTATACGGATGTGGAGATGGTGCGCACCGGTATCAACAAGCGCAAGCTGGCCCAGTTCGGCGGCGAGGTCCACTGTCTCATTGGTGATGCAGCGGTGGCGGCTATGGCCAAGGCGGAGGGAATCACCCGTTCCATGGCCGCCATGCGGACCTTTGGACATGCGCTGGATGGCGCTGTCGTGGCTATTGGCAACGCGCCGACGGCACTGTATGAGGTGCTGCGGATGGCGGCGGAGGAGGATATCCGGCCGGCGGTCATCATCGGCATTCCCGTGGGTTTCGTGGGAGCAGCGGATTCCAAGGCCCAGCTGGCGGCCAACCGGGATATTCCCTACATCACAGTGGAGGGCACCAAGGGCGGCAGCCCCATTGCGGCAGCAGCCGTCAACGCCATCATGTATCTTTTGGATAACAGCCGCTGAGACAGCGGCAGGGAAAACTATCGCAAAGCAGGTGATTTCATGCAGTATCCTATTCCCCGGGTGGTCATCGCAGCAACTCAGAGCGGTTCGGGCAAGACTACCATTGTCACAGGGCTTTTGGCGGCGCTGCGGTCCCGCGGCGTCCGGGTGCAATCCTATAAGGTAGGGCCGGATTACATCGATCCGGGCTATCACGCATTGGCCAGCGGCCGGCCGGCCCATAATCTGGATACCTGGCTGGTGCCGGAAGAGCGGCTGCAGGATATTTTTGTCCGCACCGCACAGTCGGCGGAGCTGGCTGTGATTGAGGGTGTCATGGGTCTTTACGATGGGGGCCGCAGGGGAGTGAGCTCTACAGCGGAGATTGCCAGAATGCTGAAGGCTCCGGTACTCCTGGTCATCGATGCCAAGTCCATGGGGGCTTCCGCTGCGGCCATAGCCCTGGGCTTTAAACAATATGATCCAGAGGTGGAACTGGCGGGAGTGATACTGAACCGTCTGGGATCGCCTACCCATGAAAAGATGATCGCTGAGGCGCTGGAACGGATAGGCATTCCGCTTTTCGGGGCTGTAAGGCGGCAGGATTCCCTGCGTATGCCGGAACGCCATCTGGGGCTTTTGCCGGTTACGGAAAATGAAGACCGGGAAATCATTGCCGCCATGGGCCGGGAAATCGGCCCCCAGCTGGAACTTGACCGGCTGCTGGCCCTGGCCCGGTCGGCAGTACCCCTGTCGGCCGCGGAAAAGAAGCCCTCGGCGCAGGCGGCTGCCCAGGTGCGTATCGGCGTGGCCCGGGATGAGGCTTTTTCCTTTTATTATCCGGAAAGCCTGCAGGTGCTGGAGGACGCGGGGGCGCAGATTGTGCCCTTCAGCCCGCTGCATGAGGATCGGCTGCCGGCGGTGGATGGACTTTTGCTGGGCGGCGGCTTTCCGGAGATGTTCGCGGAACAGCTGCAGGCCAATGGAGCCATGCGCAGAAGCATTCGGGAAGCGGCGGAGGCCGGTATGCCCATCTATGCGGAATGCGGCGGCTACATGTATCTCATGGAGGGGCTGCGGGACTTTGCGGGAGAGAGATTTGCGATGGCCGGCGTATTTCCGGGAGAGGTACAGATGAACAAACGCCTGCAGATGGTGGGCTATGTGGAGGCTGTGCTGCAGCGGGATACGGTATTGGGAAGGGCCGGGACCGTGCTGCGCGGCCATGAGTTCCATTTCTCATCAGAGGCAGTTCAGCCTGCCGCACAGCCCTTTACTTTTGTGCGTTTACGGAATCAGGCCAGCTATGGGGCCGGTCAGCAGCGGAAGCATGTGCTGGGCTCTTATCTGCACCTCCACTTTGCGGGCTGTCCGGCGGCAGCGGCAGCCTTTGTCCATAGCTGTGCAGCCTGGCGGGAGGAAGCGTAATGGGAAAAATCATTTTAGTCACCGGCGGGGCCCGCAGCGGCAAAAGCAGCTTCGCGGAGAAATATGCGGCTCGCCATGGACAGCGTATTGCCTACATAGCCACAGCCCAGGTCTATGATGAAGAGATGGCCTATCGGGTATCCCTGCATAAAAAGCGCCGTCCGGCGCAGTGGCAGACCTATGAAGCACCCTATGATGCCCATGAGGCCCTTATCGCGGCTGGGCAGGAGCATGACCTGGTTCTTTTTGACTGCTTGACACTCTACATCAGCAATCTGCTGTGCAGTCAGGCGGACAGCAGGGATGAGGCGGCAAACTATGCCCTGCTGCAGAAAAAAATCTCCCTGCTGATTGCGCAGGCAAAGAAAAACCAGGGAACGACGATTTTTGTCACCAATGAGGTGGGGGCCGGCATAGTGCCAGACAACCAGCTGGCCCGGGCCTACCGTGATCTGTCCGGTCTGGCTAACCAAATGGTTGGGGCTGCCGCGGACAAGGCTTATCTGGTGGTCTGCGGAATGGCAGTGGATGTCAAGCGGTTAGCGGAAAACTTGGAGGATTGATTATGGCGAATTACATCATGCTGCAGGGCACGAGCTCTCATGTGGGAAAAAGTATATTGACCACGGCGCTCTGCCGCATTTTTTATCGGGAAGGGCGCCGGGTGGTACCCTTCAAGGCGCAGAATATGGCGCTGAATTCCTATGTCACCAGGGATGGTCTGGAAATGGGCCGGGCACAGGTGGCTCAGGCGGAGGCGGCCGGACTGGAGCCGATGGTGGATATGAATCCGGTGCTGCTGAAGCCCACGGGCAATTCCTGCTCCCAGGTGGTGCTGCAGGGACGGCCCATCGGCAATATGTCTGCCCGGGAATACCATAAGGGTTATTCCCTCAAGGCCTTTTCCGCTGTGACTGAGGCCCTGGACCGACTGGATGCGGCCTATGACACCATTGTGATCGAAGGGGCCGGCAGCCCGGCTGAGGTCAATCTCAAGGCCAATGATATTGTGAACATGCGGGTGGCTAAATACCTGCAGGCTCCGGTGCTGCTCATTGCTGACATCGACCGGGGCGGTGCGCTGGCATCCCTGGTGGGCACCCTGGAGCTGCTGGATGAAGAGGAGCGGGCGCTGGTCAAGGGACTTATCATCAATAAATTCCGGGGCGATGTGACCCTTCTGCAGCCGGCGGTGGATTTTTTGGAGGAAAAGACCGGCAAGCCTGTGCTGGGGATTGTTCCCCATATTGAGCAGCTGGGCATCGACGATGAGGATTCTGTTTCCCTGGAGGAAAAGCAGTCCTGTCCGGAGGAAGGCGCTCTGCGGCTGGCAGTGATCCAGACACCGAAGATATCGAATTTCACGGATTTCGACTGCCTGGCGGGGGAGGAAGATGTTTCCCTCTATTATGTGCAGGATGCGGCTTCACTGGGAACGCCGGATCTCATTTTGCTGCCGGGCAGCAAGAATACCACGGAGGATATGATCTATCTGCGGCAGTCCGGCCTGGCCGAAAAAATCCGTCAGGCCGCTGAAGCAGGGGTACCGGTTATCGGCATCTGCGGCGGCTATCAGATGCTGGGGGAGAAGATCCTGGATCCGGAGCATACGGAATCTGCATTGGGTGGAACGGATGGATTGGGGCTGCTGCCCATGCGGACCACCTTCCATGCGGCCAAGCTCACCTGTCAGGTGCAGGCGGACTGCCAGGGACTGCATTTTCTGGGACAGCAGTTGTCAGCAGCCGGTCTGCGGGGCTATGAAATCCATATGGGGAAAACCAGCTTTATGCCCCAGGCCCGGCATCCCTTCACCATCATCAGGCGCAGCGGGGAACCGTGCCGGGCGGCCGAGGGCCTGGCGGATGCCAGGGGACAGGTATTCGGCACCTATATCCACGGACTATTCGATCATGATGCTTTTCGCCGCAGCCTGCTGAACGCGCTGCGGCTCCATAAGGGACTGCCGCCCCTGGAAACGCTGCGGAATGTGGCGGCGGAGAAACAGCGCAGCTATGAGCGGCTGGCGGATGTGGTGGCTTCTCATCTGGATATGGAAAAGCTGCGGGAAATCATGGGAGAGATACGATGAGTGTAAGTATAGCTGCGTTTCTGCTGGACTGTCTGATTGGAGATCCCCGCAGCAAGTGCCATCCCGTGGTGTTGATCGGCAGACTCATTGCCTGGCTGGAAAAGCGCTTCTATCGGGCGGAGGACTCGAATATGACGAAATTCGTCATGGGTTTTATGCTCATGCTGCTGGTATTGCTCATTTCCTATGATGTGTCCTGGGGCATTGTAACCGCGGCGGAGGGGCAGCTTTGGGTTTCCTATGGAGTGCAGGCCCTGCTGCTGAGCTTTACCATTTCACCCCGAAGTCTGGCGGAAGCTGGACGGGAGATACAGCAATGCCTTTTGCGGGGGGCTTTGCCGGAGGCCCGGAAAAAGGTGGGCTGGATCGTGGGGCGGGATACCCAGCAGCTGGATGGCCCGGAGGTGACCAGGGCAACGGTGGAGACCATTGCGGAAAATATCGTGGATGGCATCATATCGCCGCTGTTCTTTTTCTGTTTAGGCGGAGTCCCATTGGCGGTGGCCTATCGGGCAGCCAATACCATGGATTCCATGATTGGCTACAAAAACGAAAAGTACCTTTATTTCGGTCGGGCGGCAGCCCGGCTGGATGATGTGCTGAACTACATTCCGGCGCGCATTACCGGGGGATTGCTGGTGCTTTCCGCTGGAATCCTGCGGCTGGATATGAAAAATGCCTGGCATATCATGTGCCGGGATGCAGCCAGGCATCCCAGCCCTAATGGCGGTTTTCCAGAGGCTGCGACAGCGGGAGCGCTGAGGATACGGCTGGGAGGCATGAATTCCTATTTCGGCCAGCCGCATTTTCGGGCCTATATGGGGGATCCGCTGGAAACGCTGGCGGCGCCGCATATCGCTGGGGCTATACGGCTCATGTACACAGCGACGGTTCTATTCCTGCTGGCAGCAGGAGCATTGAGTTTATGGGGAGGCAGATAATATGCGGTCTTTTTTCGTCGGTTTGCAGTTTTTAACAAGAATATCCATTGTTCATCAGGAGAATTGGACGATGGAGGACTTTGGCCGCAGCGTGAAAACCTTTCCCCTGGTGGGAGCAGTGCTGGGTGTCTGCTATGCCTTGCCGGCCTATGCCCTTTATATCTGGCTGCCTTCCCTTGGCTGGGAGGTGCCCCGGCATCTGGCCAGCGTGCTGCTTCTTTTGCTGCCCCTGCTGCTCACGGGGGGGCTTCATGCGGACGGCTTCATGGATACGATGGACGGTGTTTTTTCCGGCCGTTCAAAGGAGCGCAAGCTGGAAATCATGAAGGACAGCCGGGTGGGAGCCAACGGAGTGACTGCTTTCGTGCTGCTGCTGCTGCTGAATTGGGCAATCCTGCTGGATATGCCGCCTTTCTGGCTGGTGCCGGCGCTTTTTGTGATGCCGGTGATCGGCCGCTGCATGATGGCAGCGGCAATCACCTGTTTTCCCTATGCCCGGCCGGAAGGCATGGGCAAGGCCTTTGCCCAATACGCAGGAAAAAAATCCCTTTGGCTGGCGCTTTTTATTACGGTCATGTGTGTTGTTCCCTGGGGGCCGCTGGCCTGCATCGCCTTTTTGGTGAGCGCGGGATTCACCATTTGCTTTGCCCGGTATATCACAGGCGTCCTGGGAGGGCTTACCGGTGATGTGTACGGGGCGCTGACATTACTGAATGAGGTGCTGGTGCTGCTGGTATTTTTGATTGGCGTACAGAGGATGGGATGAGTATGAGGATAGAGGTAAAGGTTCCCGGATCCTGTGGCGAACTGGTCCAGGGAACGGCTGCCGGGGTTCCCTTTTTGGTCACCTGTCCGGTGAATCTCTATACCCGGGTGATTATTTCCAACGGGCCGCAGCGGCTTTCCGGCCTTGGCAGCAAAGCACAGGCTGCATTGCACCGGACGCTGGACTATTTGGGGACGGATCGGTTTCCCTTTGCGATGGATCTGCAATCCCAGCTGCCCTGCGGCAAGGGAATGGCCTCCAGCAGCGCGGATATTGCCGCAGTATGCCTGGGAACGGCAGCTGCTCTCGGTAAAACCCTTACACCGGAGGAAACCGCCCGGATTGCCGCTGGCATTGAACCCACAGATGGTGTATTCTTTAATGGGATCGTAAAGATCAACCATATGACTGGGGAATGCCAGGAAAGGCTGGGCGTGTTTCCACGGCTGCGGATCGTTGTGCTGGATACCGGCGGCGTGGTGGATACGCTGGCCTTTCATGCCAAAAATGATCTGCAGCGTTTGAGCCGCAGACATGAACAGGAGACTGCGGCGGCACTGGAACTGCTGCGTCTCCCCTGTACACCGCAGCGCATCGCCGCGGCAGCAACGAAAAGCGCTTTGGCCAATCAGTGCATTTTAGAGAAAAAGGCCCTGGAGGGACTGGTGGAGTTTGTTCTGGCCCATGGGGCCCTGGGGGTCAATGCGGCCCATAGCGGGACCATCCTGGGGGTGCTCTTTGCACCAGAGACGTCTTCTGAAGTGCTGGCTGATCAGGCTGAGGCTGTTTGTCAGGCTTATCCGCATCTGCAGTATCTGCAGACGGCGGATCTCATTTCAGGTGGGTATACTATAGAAAAAGGGTGAAAGTTTTGAGCGAACCATTTGTACATGGTGGGAATATTTATGAATATGAAGCACCGGCCGGCGGCTGGCTGGATTTCAGTGCAAATATAAATCCGCTGGGCATGGCTGCGGAGGTGCGGCGGGCAATCCAGGAAAATATCGATGGGCTCGTCCATTATCCGGACCCGCGGGGGACGGAGCTGAAGTCGGCGCTGGCAGCACATTATGGGGCTCGTCCGGAGCAGCTGGTGCTGGGCAATGGGGCAGCGGAGCTACTGTATGTATTTTTTCATCATTTCCGCCCCGGAAGGGTGCTGCTGCCGGTTCCATCCTTCAGTGAGTATGAACGGGCTGCCCGTTCAGCGCACACGGCGGTGGAGTATTATCCGTTGTCACCCCGGGATGGTTTTTCTATCCTGCAGGAAGATTTTTTGCAGCAGGTCAGCATGGCGGAATGTGTGATCCTCGGCAATCCCAACAATCCGACGGGAACACTGATTCCAGCTGTCGAGCTGGAAAAATGCATCCGCATTGCCGCTTTGCAGGATGCAATCATCATCGTGGATGAGTCCTTTATGGATTTTCGTGAGGATGCGGAAAAGTATTCGGTGCGGCGGCTGGTTGCGGAATATCAAAATCTGATTGTCCTGCAGTCTATGACGAAGTTTTATGCGATTCCCGGCCTGCGCCTCGGATTCGGCATCATGCCGGCGGGCATAGCTGCCAAGCTGGAACGCAGCAAGGATGTCTGGAATGTGAACCTGCTGGCCCAGAAGGCGGGGACAGCGGCCCTGCAGGCGTTGGAATATCAACATGCAAGCCGCCGGCTGATCCGGGAGGAAATGGCCTATCTGCAGCGGGAGCTGCAGTCACTGGCAGGAGTACAGGTGTATCCGCCGGCAGTGAATTTCCTGCTGCTGGATATTGCGGGAACAGGCTGGAAGGCAGCCGAATTTTTAGCCGCTGTACGGCAGAGGGGAGTTTTGATCCGGGATTGCAGCAATTACCCCGGCCTGCAGGACACCTATATACGGATTGCCGTCCGTTCTCATCAGGAGAATGAACAGCTGATCCGTGTGTTTCAAAAAGTATTGGCAAGGGAGCTGGCTGAGGTATGACAAAAATCATTTTACTGCGGCATGGGGAAACAGAATGGAATAAATTAGGGAAATACCAGGGCCAGTCGGATGTAGCCCTGTCTGAAAAAGGGCGGCAGCAGGCGCAGGCCCTGGCACAGCATTTTCCGGTAAAGTCCGTCCAGGCGGTATATTCCAGCGATCTGCAGCGGGCCAGGGAAACGGCAGCCATTGCCAGTGCAGCTTTTTCCTGTACGGTGCAGACGGATTCCAGATTGCGGGAATTCAATTTCGGGGACTGGGAAGGACTCACCTATGCGCAGATCACAGAGCGCTGGCCTTCGGCTATGAAAAATTTCTTTCAGCATCCGGACATATTGGAGGTTCCGCACGGAGAGACTTTTCAGCAGCTGCAGCAGCGGGCGATGGAAGCGGTACAGGAGATTGTTTCCAACCATGAGGGGGAAACCGTGGTGCTGGCTGCCCATGGGGCGGTGAACCGGACCATACTGGCGGCGGTGCTGCATATACCGCTGCAGTATATATGGTCTATGCGTCAGGATAATACCGCGGTGAATATCCTCAGGCATACAGAGGGGCATTATATTCTGGAACTGATGAACAGCACAGCGCATCTGCGGAGCAGCCTGGAAATCTGAAACTTTTTCAGAAATAGTGTTGACAAGGGATGAAAAAGCGTGTAATATAATACAAGTCGTCAGCGAACGGAACGCGGCCAGTGATGGTGAACAGCTTCCGGGATGCAGCGGCAGAGCTTCTGCAGCAGGCTTCGCAGGAAGCCGGGGATTTGAAAAACACTTCAAAAAAGTGCTTGACAAAAACCGCTGAATGAAGTAAGATATAAAAGCTGACTCAAGTGAGCGCAAGCAAATGAAAAGCCAGCAGGTGTTCTCTGAAAACTAAACAATGCAAAATGAATCATGCAACATGGTTCAAGCCAGATGTGCGGGTTTGACGCAAGTCAAACCAAAACATAAAGATTGCTTCGGCAATCACAATTTCTTTATGAATTTATTGAGCCAAACAAGGTTCTCTAATAAAACTTTATTGGAGAGTTTGATCCTGGCTCAGGACGAACGCTGGCGGCGTGCTTAACACATGCAAGTCGAACGGAGCTTTTTATTTCCGTAAGATTCTTCAGCTGGCGCAACGGGGTGGTGTTAACGGCGTAGGGCAACCTGCCCTATTGCGATGCGGGACAACATTTTCGGAAAGCGAGTTTTCTAATTTACCGCAATGATGTATATTCCATTTCTCGCATGAGAGGACTGCGATGAAGGACGCCTCATATTATATAAGCTGTCGACGAGAAGGATGGGCCTGCCCGTCTGATTAGTTAGTTGGTGGGAGTTACGGGCTCACACAAGGCGACTGATCAGCCCCTAGCCGGAGTCTGAGAGGGAATGGAACGGGCCCACCATTGGGACTGAGAGCACGCGCCCAAAACTCCTTACGGGAGGCAGCCCAGCTGGGGCGAATCTTCACGCAATGGACGAAAGTCTGACGGAGCAACGCCGCGTGAGTGAAGAAGGTTTTCGAATCGTAAAGCTCTGTTGTCAGGGACGAGCAGGGGGAGTATCAACAACACTCCCTCATGACGGTACCTGACGAGGAAGCCACGGCTAACTACGTGCCAGCAGCCGCGGTAATACGTAGGTGGCGAGCGTTGTCCGGAATTATTGGGCGTAAAGGGAGCGCAGGTGGGAAAGTAAGTCTGCTTTAAAAGTGCGGGGCTCAACCCCGTGAGGGAGTGGAAACTACTTTTCTTGAGTGCAGGAGAGGAAAGCGGAATTCCTAGTGTAGCGGTGAAATGCGTAGATATTAGGAGGAACACCAGTGGCGAAGGCGGCTTTCTGGACTGTAACTGACACTGAGGCTCGAAAGCCAGGGGAGCGAACGGGATTAGATACCCCGGTAGTCCTGGCCGTAAACGATGGATACTAGGTGTAGGAGGTATCGACCCCTTCTGTGCCGGAGTTAACGCAATAAGTATCCCGCCTGGGGAGTACGATCGCAAGATTGAAACTCAAAGGAATTGACGGGGGCCCGCACAAGCGGTGGAGTATGTGGTTTAATTCGACGCAACGCGAAGAACCTTACCAAGGCTTGACATTGAGTGAAAATGCTAGAGATAGCATCCTTTCCTTCGGGAAACACGAAAACAGGTGGTGCATGGCTGTCGTCAGCTCGTGTCGTGAGATGTTGGGTTAAGTCCCGCAACGAGCGCAACCCCTATTCTTTGTTGCCAGCACGTCAAGGTGGGAACTCAAAGGAGACTGCCGCGGAGAACGCGGAGGAAGGCGGGGATGACGTCAAGTCATCATGCCCCTTATGTCTTGGGCTACACACGTACTACAATGGGGCGCACAGAGGGAAGCGAGACCGCGAGGTGGAGCGAACCCCAGAAAGCGTCTCTCAGTTCGGATTGCAGGCTGCAACTCGCCTGCATGAAGTCGGAATCGCTAGTAATCGCAGGTCAGCATACTGCGGTGAATACGTTCCCGGGCCTTGTACACACCGCCCGTCACACCACGGAAGTCATTCACACCCGAAGCCGGTGGGCTAACCGCAAGGGAGCAGCCGTCTAAGGTGGGGGCGATGACTGGGGTGAAGTCGTAACAAGGTAGCCGTATCGGAAGGTGCGGCTGGATCACCTCCTTTCTAAGGAGACTTGGTCTTGAAAGACAGACCAGAACTCTTAGGTCGGACACATCAGGTTTTGCATTGTCTAGTTTTGAGGGAATACTGCAAGGTATGAACTCAAACGGCCTGTCTATGGACAGGTCAGTATGTTCTCTGAAAACTACACAGAAGAAAAGAAATGAAGAATTAAACATCACCGTAGTCTAACAAACAGTGTTAAACAACAGTGGGATTTAACGAACATTTTAGGATTCAAGATAAGCAGAGAGCCGCAAGTTTACTTGCGTGCGAATCGCTTATGCAAACTGTGTAAACAGTTTGCGCATCAAATTAAAGTATTGAACTTTATGGCGAAAACAAAGTAAGTTAAGCTACAAAGGGCATACGGCGGATGCCTTGGCGTTAAGAGTCGATGAAGGACGCGATAAGCTGCGAAAATGTTTGGGGAGCCGCAAGTAGGCATTGATCCAGACGTCTCCGAATGGGGCAACCCACCAGAAGTCATGT
>JGI20225J20221_1000020_pt1 | contig 186614 bp, 177 predicted proteins | sample BioMet4_FD_20221 | JGI IMG/M metagenome (IMG submission 20221) | reverse complement strand
GCAGGAATTGCTGGCGCTGGTCTATGCACTGCACAGTACCAAAACGGCACAGGACAGGAACGATTGGATTGCATCTTTCGCCGCTTGGGACAGCCGTTGACAGACATTTCTGAAAGAACGGACGTATGGTGAACATCCATCCGGCAGACGCAGTTGGTGGTACATTCACAGGTGTATAAGAGCACTAAAACGCACATTGGAACAAGCACTGTCGAACCTGTTTGTGTTTATTGATTGACCACGAATCCCGGCAACAACCAATCTGGTTGAAGGCGGGATAAACAGCCGGTTGAAAGAGCTTTTGCATCGGCATCGCGGCATGAATTTGAAGCACAAGAAAACGCTAGTGGCGCACTTCTTAAACAGCAGAAATGCGCCACAAAAACCCACACGAAATGTTACTTAACTCCAAAATAGCCCTGCCGCCACGGTACGTCATTTGGTTTTGCCCGTCGAAAACGCCCCCAATAAAGCAATGCCAAACAGTCGGTAAAAACCAGCACAAAAGTTTACTTAACTTCTTTATGCCATGAAAATACCCGCGCCGCGCGGGAATGCCTATATGACTATGGAATCCTTTTTTTACCTTGCACTGCGGTGTGTGCGCGGGATTTGCGGGCGGGGCATTTACTGCGGTTGTATCAGGGCTTTTTTATCAGGTGTTGTTCGCGGAACCATTTATAGAAAAAGCGTAATTTGGTTTTTGCTCTCCTATGGAAATCGCGCTGAGGCTATAAAACTCCGGCTGTTTTTTATTATGAACTGATTAAAAAACTTGCGGGTGATTTCATGGTTTTCCCGACGGCAAAACCCGTTCTTTTAGACTTTCGTCAGACGAATACATCCTGGAATATCCATAGCCTTGCGCATAACGAGGGTGGGTGCACTACAGGCAAGGCACTGCGGGCGGGCACGAAAGGCAAACATGAAAGTTTACTTAACTTTGTTATTGCTTCCGTCCGCCTTTTATATAAAGTAATGCGCGGCCGATAATGCACCGTGTGGGCGATTTTATTAATACACGCGGGTATTTGCAGGATTGCCGCCGATAAATTTGTAGCGTCTGGACAGGCTGTTTTGTCCGGCAAAAAGACCCGCGCGGGATTCTGCTTGCGCAGGTAAAAAAGGAAATTTCCTGTATCGCAGAGGCATTGCCGCGCGGCCTGCTGCATCACCGCTTTTGTTCCGTGGTGCGCTACATACCCGCGCAGGGAGAGATGCTCCATTGTTGCGGGGAGTTTTTTAACCTGCCCAGTGTGTATGCGCGGGTCAGTGGATTGTTATCTGAAAGGCCTGCAAAAGATTCAGGGCCTCGGGCAGGGTGAACACGGCGTCTTTTACGCGGTTTTGCGACGGGTCGATAAAATAGTTTTTCGCCGCCGAGAAATCGGCCTTGTGCAGGTTCGTGTTTGCAAACACCGTCGCGCTAAGGTCGGAACCGGTAAAGAGCGCGTTTTCAAGGTTCGCGCCGCTAAAATCGCTTTCGCGCAGTGCGCATTCGGTAAACGCCGTACCCTGCATGGAGAGTCCGGTAAAATTGCAGAACTCCATTTTACAGTACTCAAAGCGAAAAGCCAGCAAAAGCTGGTTTATGCGGGTGAAGTTTACGCCCATGAGCTTGCAGCCGCGAAAGGCGGTTTCTCGGAAACGGCAGTTTGTGACGGTCGCGCCGGAAAGGTTGCAGTTTGAAAACACGCAGTCCAGAAAAGACGAACCGTTAAGTTTCGCCCCGCTGAAATCGCATCCGCTGAAAGTGCAGACGGAGTAGTCTCGCTTCTGCAAATCCGCGTTTGAAAAATTCTCCGCCTCGAAAGTTCTGCCTTCGAATGTCTGCCGTGCCTCTGTCATTTCTTCTCCGTAATGTTAAACACGTCGCCCTTCCAGCCCGCCGCAGTAAACAGCAGGCGGCCCTCGCCGTCCTTTTTTATGCGGCGCAGGCCGTTCGCGTCCTTGGGGCCTATAAGAAAAGTTTCAGTTCTCCCGTCTGGGTGCGTTACGGTAACCGTGATTTCGGGACTAAACAGCGTGTCTGAAAAAGATGTTTTAAGCTCGGTGTTTTCCGCGCGGAAATCGCCCAGCAGATCGATAACGGCCTGCACGCTTTTTTGCGAACTGCCCTGCGCGCTCCAGCCTTTCGCGGTTTTCAATATGGTGGTTATCCCGCGCCTTGAGGTTATTTTTACCGCCGCTATATCGTCCGGCTTTATGGCGGCTATGGTCTTTGCCAGCCATTGCGACGGCTGCAGGCGGAAGGCGCGCGGCGAAAGGCCGCTTACCTCGCGCACGCCGTTTTGCAGACCACCGCGCAGGGCGTAGAACATATCGCCTTCCTGCGCCTGCCGCGTGCCTATGGTTATAACGCCCATAACGTCGCCGCGCGAATTTGAAAGCGTCACCTCCGTGCGGTTTTTATCGTCGAATCCGAAATAGGACAGGCTTTCCTTTTTGTAGGAAAGCGGCGCGGAAAGCGTCGCCTTTGACGCGTCGGAAAGAAGGGTGTCGACAAGCATGCCGTCGGCGGGAAAATCTATCGGTTTCGTGACCCGCCAGCCGTCGGCGGCGCGGCTTAGTTCGTAAGTGCCGGAGGACGTGGCGATTGAAATTGTTGCCGTCCGTTTTGCCATGGAAAGCGGAATAAGAAAACCGTCCGCCGCATGGCGGCCCCTGCGCATTTTAAGCGTTATAAACAGCGCGGCCAGTACGATAAGAACGCCCAGCATCGCGGCCAGTGTTTTAGCGCGCATCGGTCTTGTCCGCAAAGCGTTTTATATGGCGTTTTCTGCGCCATATGGCAAACTGCCACACGCACAGGCCCGCCAGCACGGCGGTGACCGCCGGAAGGAAAATATTTACGTAGCGGAAAACGGCTTTCGTCCCCGCGTCTGTTTCGCGCAGCGGGTGGAAAGGCGAGGCCTTGCTGCGTATGGAAATAAGCTCCGGGTCCTGAGCAAGCCAGTCGGCCGCGTTTAGAAAGAAAAAGGCGTTTGCCGACGGAAGCTGGTAAGAGCGTTCCAGAAAGTGCGACGTGGACACCAGCATAAGTCTGCCGCGTCCCGCCGGAGCCGTAAGCATGTGTTCCGCCTTCACGCCTTTTGGCGGTTTTGTGTAGAACGGCCGGAAGGCGTTATCTGTTACCACGGCCAGATTAAACGGTCCCTTGTCCTTCGGATGCTCAATGCCGAAGGACTGGTAGGGTTCCATGTTAAACGGTTCCGCGCCCTGCGCCCGTGTCCAGCTTATGGGCGAGGATTTTATAAGCACGTCGGTTTTCGCGCCGGCCGCCGCCGTCGAAATGAAAATCGGCGCGGCAAAAGGCATTATTACCGAGTCCATGTCCCGCGTTACCGGATTTTCCCTGCTTAACGCCGTGGCGGTCACAAAGGGCGGGTACTCCGCTATGTTATTTGTGACGTAGCGTCCCTCCTGCTTGGCTACCTGTATGGGCTGGTTCTGCGCGTCGTAAACCGTGTCCTGCCGCAGGTCCAGTCCCTTTGACGCCAGCCAGCCTTCAAGGCCGGTATCGGCGTTAAAACCCGCAAAGGCGCGTATGTTTATTTTGCGGGTATCGAGCGCGGCAAAAAGCGGTCTGCCGGAAAGCAGGTACTGGTCGAGTATAAAAATATCCTGTTCGGAAAACTTGTCGTGCGGGCCGATAAGAAAGAGCGCCTGAATATTCGGGTCTATGCCCTTTTGCGCGGTCTTGGCGTCAAGTTCCACCGTCTGCATGTCGTAGCGGGCGGTCAGCAGGTCTTCAAGGTCGTTGTCGAAATCGTAAGGCGAGGCCGCGCCGCGCGAGGTGACAAATCCTATAACCGGTTTATGCTGTGCCGTAAGCGCGGTGATTTTGGATGTCAGCTCGTATTCCAGCGCGGAGGTGTCGTTTATAAGCGGTATGGTTTCGTGCTTGTCGCGAAACTGGAGCGTCATGCCGAAAACGCCTTCCCGCGCCTCGTACTTTTCCTTTGAGTAGGTGTCAAAGCGCACGGGGATGATGCCGTTTTTAACTGCTTCCGTGCGCGACTGCTGGTTATCGTCTGCCAGATAGGTGCGGAAGGTAACATTGCCTTTTGAGGCGGACACATATTCCTTTAATATATCGTCGATATACCGGCGCATTACTGAAACCTGCGGCGGCAGTTCGCGCGAGTGCCAGAACGTGATTATCACGGGGTCGGGCAATGCGCGCAGTATGCGCTTTGTTGCTGGCGTTACTGAATAAACCTTGCCGCGCGAGAGGTCGAGCCGAAAGTAAAACAGCGAAGACAGCATGTTTATAGCCAGCACTATTAAGAGCGCGAGCGTGACACCGGCGGCGGAGGAAAGCAGAAGTTTTGTTTTTTTCGGGAGGGTTTTCATGTCAGTCGAGCCTCTCGTTCCACAGCGCGGCCTGCGTAAGGAAAATAAAGAAGCCGGAAACGCTCAGAAAATACATAAGGTCGCGCGAGTCTATGACCCCGCGCGCCAGATTGTCCAGGTGCAGGTCGAGTCCCATAAAGTCGGTAAACGAGGCAAACCACGGCGGCACGAAGGAACTTATCTTGCCGACGACGTAAAAGCCGAACACCAGCAGAAAGCCGACTATGAAACCGATTATCTGACTGCGGCTGATTACCGAGGCAAAAAGCCCCGCGCTGCAAAGCATTAGCGCGGTAAGCATGAGACCGGCGTAGGCGCAGACGGCCGCGCGCCAGTCAAGCGTGCCAAACATCCCTACGGTAAGCGGATAGATAAGCGTCAGCGCGATTGCCGCGCCCGCAACCGTAAGGGCGGCAAGCAGTTTGGCGGTAATTATCTGCCAGTCGCGCAGGGGCATGGAAAGCAGAACTTCCGCCGTGCCGGTCTTGAATTCCTCGGCAAAAAGCCGCATGGTAAGCGCGGGAATAAAGAAGGTCATCAGCAGCGGCGCGGTGTCTATATAGGACTGTATCGACGCCTGATTGACGATAAAAAGCGGCGTGGCGAAAAAATAGCCCGAGATAAGCAGAAACACTATCGCCGCCACATAGGCGGCCGGCGTGCCGAAATACTGGCCCGTCTCCCTTTTATAAAGCGTCCACAATGCTGTCATGCGGTAAGCCTCCTGAAAACTTCCTCAAGCGACGGGGTTTCGCGGCTGAGCTCAAGCACCGTCCAGCCGGATTTTACGGCGGCGGAAAAAACGTCCTTTCTTATGTCGCGCGCGGCATCGTGCCGCAGTGTTACATGCAGTTCCGCACCGTCGTGTACAATGCACTCGCTCACGCCTTCAATTGCCGAAAAAAGCGTTTTCGCCTCTTCGGCCTTCGGGCCTTTTTCAAGCGAAAGCGTAAGCCTTGCAAGGCCGTCTTCCTCGGCTATAAGCGCGGCGGCGGTGGCGTTTGCGGCTATGACTCCCTTGCTTATTATAAGCAGGCGGTCCGCCACGGCGTTAGCTTCGTTAAGAAGGTGGGTGGAAAACAAAATGGTCTTTTTGCCGCGCAGTGAAAGAATGAGCCTGCGCACCTCTGCCGCCTGATTGGGGTCAAGGCCGGATGTGGGCTCGTCGAGCAGAAGTATTTTGGGGTTGTGCAGCATGGCCGCGGCTATGCCCGTTCTCTGGCGGTAGCCTTTTGAGAGCTGGCCTATGCTTTTGCCTATCGCGGACTGAAGGCCGCAGTCCGCCACGGCCGCCGCGACGGCGTTTTCAAGCGGCGCGCCTTCAAGCCCGCGCATTTTGCCGCACCATAAAAGGTAATCGGCGGTTTCCATGTCCTCGTAAAGCGGATTGTTTTCCGGCAGATAGCCCGTAAGCGTTTTGCACAGGCGGGGCTCGGTTTCCATGTCCTGTCCGCCTATGCGCACTTTGCCTGAAGTGGGGGCAAGGTAGCCGGCCAGCATTTTAAGCGTGGTGCTTTTGCCCGCGCCGTTGGGGCCCAGAAAGCCGACTATTTCGCCTTCGGCCACGGTAAATGAAACGGAATTTACGGCCGTGAAACTGCCGTAGTTTCGCACAAGATTTTCTGCCTGAATCATTGAATCTCCCTGAGCGCGGTTAGGTAGCGGCGCATGTACGAAGCCCTGCGGAGGTCCTCAAGGCTGTTATATTCGTAAATCAGATTTGTTATTACGCGGATGAGAATGCTTTTAGGCGTCATGCACTCAAGCACGACGGGGTCCCAGCGCAGTCCGCGATAGACGACGATATTGCGGCATTCGCGCGGCGTCACGGCCTTGCCGCTTTGGCAGGGGTCGAGGATGATGTCGGACGTTTCGGTTTTGTAGCGGACGAAGAAACAGCCCGGCACGTCGATACCCGCAAAGGGCAGACCGACGCGGCGGCCAAGACAGATGAACAGCGCGTAAAGCATTACCGGCATGCCCGCGCGGTTTTTTAGCAGGGTATAAAAGTAGCTGTCCTGCGGCGTGTACTGATGCGGCGGGCAGCAGTGAAAACCCAGCTTGTCAAAAAGGACGGAGTTCATGGCCTTTATGGCCATGGCGGGTTCGGCGTCCGTAAGGCGGAGGGCTTCCAGTTCGGCCGAGACTTTGCTTATTTCAGCCGAGAATTCATTGATTGTCAGGCGCGGATAGATAAACTTGGAAAGCAGGAAAAGCCCTTCCTCCAGTTCCGACGAGCCGGTGTCGCGCGCAAACTGCCGGAAAAGCTGCTCCAGCGTGTCCCAGCGGGAGTTTTCAATCATCTTGGCGGCAAAGGGGGGAATGTTGTCGCTGTAATTTTTTTCAAGCAGGCTGTTTATCCGCTCCGGGTCGTTTTTTACTATGCCGGCCAGACTGTCGCGCAGGTCCGGCGAGCAGTCTTCCTCGTCCTGTATGAGTTTTATCAAAGCCAGAATGTCGTTGTCGGCCAGGGATTTCATAAAAACTCCGCTAATGATTTTCCATCTGAAGGCGCATCTCCTCCAGCGTGACCGGTTTTTTCCGGCTCTTGGATGCTATTTCCCGCGTGTCCCAGAAATTGTCGCGCTCCAGCACTATGCGGTAGTCCGCGAGCGCCTTTTCGCGCTCGCCCAGCGCGTCGTAAAGCTGGCCCCTGCGCAGATAGCAGTAGGACACCCAGCCCTTGTCGGGATATGCGGTGTTTGTTATGCCGAGGGTGAAATAGCGTTCGGCCGCGTCATAGTTGTCTTTCATAAGCTCGGCCTCGCCCGCGGCCAGATAGACTAGCGCCAGCTGCTCGTTCAGACCGTTTTTGTTTTCCGCCGCTATTTTAATCAGTTCCTGCGCGCCCGTAAGCGTGCCTTCCCAGTCGTTTGAATTAAAGCGGGTAAGCAGTTCGGAAAAACGGAAAAAGTCATTGTCCGGCTGGGACTTGCTCAGGTCCGAGGCCAGCTTTATGGCCAGCGGATAGTTCTTTTCAAACTGTACCAGTATGCCTATGTAAAACAGTTTTGCCTCGGTGGCAAAGAACTTGCCGTTATCGGCGGCAAGCTGCAGCTGGCGTATGCCCTCGTTGCGGCTTCCGTGAACAAAAAGCAGGGCCGTCAGGCGCAGGGCTCCGGGCAGGGTGTCGGCGTAGTAGTTAAAAATGCCGAGCCCCGCGTACGCGTCGTAAATACAGGGGTTGAGCTCAACGGCTTTCGCTAGGTTTTTGCGTCCCTTCGTGCCGTTTGTATATGCCTGCCACCAAGAGTGTTCCACCGCGTACCAGCGGCCGATTAAGCCGTATGCCGTGCCCAGCATGAAATAGGCCGATGCGTCGTCTTTGTTTGCCTTTATCTGCGTCTCGGCCTTTTTTATGGCCGTGCGCGCGTAGCCCAGAAATTCGGCGCGCTGGGTGTCGGTGTTGCGGGTAAGGTCGTAGTTCTGCGAAAACTGCCACCACGAAAGTGCGGCCAGAGCAAGGTAGCCGGCGGGACTTGCCGGGTCGGAGAGCATGAGCGCCTTGAAGTTTTCGTTAGCCTTCAGAAATTTAAGGCGGTACATGTTGTCTATGCCCGCCAGCCAGCGGCTGTCGATTTCCGTGCCGAGCGTAAAGGGTTTTACGCCTTCGCAGGAAGGCGGCACGAACTGGCCTCCGCGCAGGGGTGCGGCACAAAAAGCAAGAAGCATTGCGGCAAAAATCCGCCTGATGCGTATGCCCATGTTGAAATTATAAAATAATTGGGCATAATAATATACAGGCAAGGCCATCCGGTCCGGCCATGAAAAAGCGGGGGGAAACATGGGACTTTTCGAGGAAATAGACAGCCGCACCGCCGAAGGCGCGTTATGTGTCGCTGAAAACGGCGCGGTGCGCTGCACGGCGTGCGCCCACCGCTGTCTGCTTGAGGAAGGCGCGCGCGGCGTCTGCCGCATGCGCTTTAACCGCGGCGGAAAACTCATGGTCCCTTACGGCTATGTGTCGGCGTTTTCCTGCGACCCCGTCGAGAAAAAACCATTTTTTCACGTTCTGCCCGGTTCCGGCGCGCTGTCTTTCGGTATGCCGGGGTGCAATTTCTCATGCAGCTTCTGCCAGAATTACGACTCCTCCCAGCTTATGCGCGAGCGCACCGGCGCATGCGACATAATGGACGTCACTCCCGATGAGATAACCGCCTCCGCCCTGCGCTGCGGGGCAAGGCTTGTGGTGTCCACATATAACGAGCCGACCATATCGGCCGAATGGGCCGCCGCCGTTTTTGCAAAAGCCGCCGACAAGGGGCTTTTGTGCGCTTTCGTTTCCAACGGTTACGCCACGAAAGAGACAGTGGATTTCCTGCGCCCCTATATCCGCGCCTTCAAGGTGGACCTGAAGTGCTTTGACGACAATAATTACCGCCGCGTCATGGGCGGCAGCTTAAAGCCCGTGCTTGAGACTATTGAACGCCTGCACAGTTACGGCATATGGGTTGAAATTGTGACGCTGGTAATTCCCGGGTTTAACGATTCCGACGGGGAACTGCAAAAACTCGCGGGGTTTATACACGGCGTGTCGCCCGATATTCCGTGGCATGTGACGGCCTTTCATCCCGATTATAAAATGACCGATCGTTCCGCCACCACGGCCGACACCATTTGCCGCGCCGCGGCCATAGGGCGTGCGGCGGGACTGCGGTTTGTATACGGCGGCAATGTAATAGCGTCCGCGCTTGAGGACACATTGTGCCCTTCATGCGGACACGTGGTCGTGGCGAGAAAAGGCTTCAAGGTATGCGAAAACCGCCTTGCCTCGGGTGCGTGTCCCGACTGCGGCAAGGCGGTTTGCGGTATTTGGAAATAGCTACTCGATGTAACCCAGCTCTTTAAGAACGCGCGGATTGTTGCGCCAGTCCGGCGACACCTTAACAAAAAGCTCCAGCCGGTTTTTGCGGCGTGTGAACTTTTCAATTTCCCGCTGGGCGCACTCCCTCAGCAGTTTTATCGCCTTTCCGCCCGAACCTATAAGGATGGGCTTCTGCGAATCCCTCTCCACGTGAATGACTGCCCGTATATAGTCGGGCGCGCCTTCCTTTTCCGCGAAGGTTTCAATCTCCACGGCGCAGGAGTATGGGATTTCCTTTTTATAGAGCAGGAAAATCTTTTCGCGTATCATCTCCGCAACGTAAAAGCGTTCCGTGCGGTTTGTCCATTCGCCCTGCGGAAAGTAACGCTCGTGCTCGGGCAGAAGTTTTTCGACGGCGGAAAACACCTCTTTTATTCCCTCGCAGCGCATGGCGCAGGTGCGCGCAATGGCGGCGGGGGTAAGGCGCTGCTGATAATAAGCCGCGATTTTTTCCACTTCCTCCGGCTTTGCCTTGTCCACCTTGTTTATTACCACTATGACGGGAAGCGAGGATGCCTCGATGCTTTTTAGCAGTTCCTCTTCCTTGGGTTCGGGCAGGCGCGGCTCGGTGACGAAGCAGACCATGTCGGCGTCGTTTTTCAGAGCGCGGCGCATTTCCTCAAGCATGGTTCCCTGCAATTTATACATGGGCGCGAGAAAGCCCGGGGTGTCTACCAGTATGGCCTGACAGCCCCGGGTTTCCCGAATGGCCAGTATGTTCTGGCGGGTAGTTTGCGGTTTGGCCGTCACTATGGACAGCTTGCCGCCGGTAAGCGCGTTAAGCAGAGTGGACTTGCCCACGTTGGGCAGTCCCGCCAGCACCACAAAACCCGCCTTAAACTTCTGTTCGGTCATTAGTCGTGATTGTTGGTCCACAAAGGCAGGCCCGTCGCCTTGTCGGACTTTCTGCATTTCGGATTTCCGACCAGTTCCTGCACGAACACTTCGCAGGCGTGCACGGTTGCTCCGGCCATAAGGTGGCCGCCGGTAACCTTGCCGTCGGGCGAGGAAACCGTTATGTGCGCGTGTACCATGGGGCGTTCTTCCATAAGGCTGATATTGCCGGTTATGTTGAGTATTTCGAATTCGCCCTTTATCGTGGTCTTGTCGTACTTTTTCGCCTTCTGGTTGAAAAAACCGAAGGTGATGCTGGTAAGCGCGCCAATGGCGCTTATCACGCCGCACTTTATCTGGTTATTGTGGCAGAAGTCCTGCAGGGATTCTATGACGTCGGAACCCTTTTCCAGTCTGAACAGATAGGTGCGTCCTGTAAGATACGGCTTGTCTTCTGGCATGTTTCCCTCCTTAACACCAGCCGCCGGACCGCCGCGCCAGCACGTAATCGGAAACTGCGGCCAGCTGGCCTTCCGCGTGCAGAGCGGCCTCCTTATAAACCTTGTCGGCGCTTCCGCTTCCTAAAAAGCGGCCCCGCATGAACGGATGCAGGGTTCTGCTGATGCCCTCTTGTGTTTTAACCCAGCTATGCATTGTGGGCAAAGTAAAGTCGGTGATGCCCATGGCCTCCGCCGCCAGTTCAGCGGGATATATTGCGTCCCGCTCCTGCTTGGGCAGGGCGGCGAAGAGTTCGGCGCTTGAAACGTAAAACACGTTTACGTTGAATCCGCGCTTTATTATTTCGGGCAGCACTTCCCTTACGAAAATCGTTGTCACTCCGCAGCCTTGCAGCACTATGGTCCCGTCGCGCTTTGCCTCCGCGCCTGCGCGGCGCAGGGCGTAAAGACCGTTTACCGCTTCCGCCGCCGGCGCTAGGCCGAGGGCCGCGCGGTCAATTACGGTTTCCGGCGGACGCGTTACAAAAGGCGCAAGCAGGGCGGGCCTTTTGTGCAGGGCAAACAGAACCAGCGGCCATATTTCCTGCGGTTCCCACGGCGTAAGCGTTATGGCGGAACCGGCGGGGAAATTCTCCTGCAGAAGCTGCAGGGCCTGCGGGTCGGCGTGCGTGGGGCCGTCCTCTCCGGTCTTTAAGCCGGAGTGGGCGTTTATCATTATGAAAGTGTTGAATACGGCGTGCGTGTCCGCCTGTCTGCCTATGGCGTGAAGGCGGGATGAAACATGCTCTAGCGCCGCGATGAAGGCCGAGTAGGAGGCCGTTACACCGATGTGTCTGCCAAAAGCGGAAACGCCGGTCATTATGGAGCCCATTGCGTCTTCACATATTCCGCCGGAGGCCACCAGCCGCGATTTGGAATTGGCGCATTTATTATAAAAACCCGCGGGAAAATCCTTTGCTATTTCCTCCGCGCTTGTGGACGCGCCGAGGTCCGCCGTGGTTACAAGCAGTGCCCCCTGCGTGGTGCGGTTGCAGCAGGCAAGGGTGTCCGCCAGCTGGCGGCGCAGGGTGGTAATCTGACCGGCGGAGAGCTGAATATTTGCCGGAACGGTTTCCGGCGCAAGGGAGGAAAGTTTTTTTATGTCGGGAGCGTCCGCGCGCTGGGCGCGTTTCCGTCCGTTAAGCCTGAGCAGCGCTTCGCGCGTTTTCGCGGCGGCGTTTTGTGCGGTTTCAGGTTTTGCCGCCAGCGCGCCGCGCACGGTTTGCAGGCTGTTCCAGAAACAGTCTTCAATGACTTCCGGCGTGGAGTCGCCGGAAAAACGGGGAATCTCGGCGCCGAAATATTTCTTGAATTCCTCCAGCGCGGTATAAAAACCGTCCGAGGAAAATTTGTGGCCCGCCCCGTGCGAGGAACGGCCCTGTATGCCGTAACGCCAGCCTTTTACTGTACGGTAAACTATGGCGGTGGGCTGGTTCGTTTTCAGTGACAGGGCAAGCCGCTGGGCGGCGATAATCTGGTAAAAATCGTGACCGTTTGGAACGTTTATCACGTTCCAGTCGTGAGCAAGCAGAAGCTCGGCGGGCGTCCACTGCACGTAATCGCCCGGACGGCCGTTTTCGGGGCATACATTGTCGCTGTCTATCGACGACTGGTTCCAGTCCACGTGCAGAATTATGTTTGAAAGCTGGGCCGTGGCGGCCATGGCCATGACTTCCTGCACCCTTCCGGCCGTCATGCCGCCTTCGCCTTCGATGACGTGCACCTTGGGCGCGTCGGACGGATAGATGTCCGCCGCCGCAAGCGCCAGACCCGCCGACGCGCCGAAGCCAAAGCCGCTTGCGCCTGTTGCGATTTTTACAAAGGGCGTTGCGGGGGTGGGGTGGCCGTCGAGAGGTTTGGAACCGAATTTTTTGAAAAGGGGAGTGGCGGTTTCCGAATTTTTTCTGAAACCGAGCAGGTCTTCAAATCTGAGCTGGTCTTTTTCTGACGGAAGCAGGGCCGGGGCTGACTGCCTGAGCAGTTCGTTTCTGAGCGCCCACAGCGCGTAAAGGCCGAGAGCCTTGTGCCCTGCCGCGTAGGAAATCATGTCGGCGTCCTCGCGTGCGGGGGAGGAAAAATCGTAATCAAGCGAGTCGAAAATTATTGCCTGCGCTATGCGTCCGGATGAAATGCTGCCGCCAGGATGACCGGAAAGCGGCGCGTAATTATAGAGCATTGCGCACAGGGCGCGGTATGCGGTGTCGAGCGATTCGTAAAAGGAAAGGTCTTCCTGCGGCAGTCTGAAACCTGCGGTGAGGGCTGCATCCGTGATGTCGTAATAGCAGCCGCGTTTGGGCGAGGGGTGGAAGGGTGAGGGTTTTATGTTTTCAAAACAGGCAGCTGCCCTCATTCGTCCCCCCCCTTGGTTAAATTGAGCCTATAAAATAACAGAAAAATGTATATAATGCCCTTCGGGTATTATAGCATAATTTTTTTACCGTGCATATATGGATATATATTAGACGATATTCCTAAACGGAATGGGGCATAAAAAAACTCCCCGCCGCAAGACGGGGAGTTTTAAGGTGTTAAAAAGTTACCGGCCTATGTTTGTTCTGAGCCATTTGCCCCAGCCGGTGTAAGTGGTAAAACTAAGGGCGTCAAACTGGGGGTCGTAGGTGTCGGCGGGAAAATAAAGGGCGAGCAGCGCCGCTGGTTTTTTTAGCGGCGGAACTGATACTTGTGCTATAAGCACGTTGTTTTCAAGCACCGTCCGGAGCTGTGTCGGCATATTGCTTATGTAAACATTCGAGGCATCCAGGATGTTTATTATATGAAGCATGTCCTTGGTTTCGGCGAAAGGATAGTTCTGATACTTTGCGGCCTCTCCCCTTAGCAGCGGCCGGATGCTCTGCTTTATAGCCAGTTTAAAAAGATTGGCGAAACTGTCGAGGGCCGATGTGCGGACAACCGATAAAAACGCCTGCTTTCCCGCCTTTTCGTATTTTTCCCTGAAGCCTGTTACCAGTAAACCCGAAAGCTGTTCCGGCGACATGGTGTATCTCTGCACGAGTTCTCTTGCCATGTGCGTGTAATTTAGTCCGCCGTTTGGCATTACGGCGGGTGTTCCTACTATGAAGTCGGTGTAATTGCGTATTTCGTAATCCACTGCCATGTCCTGCATGTAGCAGGCATCGTTAACAAAAACGTCTATTTTTTTGCCTACGTTAAGCGCCTTGGCCATTTCAATTGCGGTTATGTGATTGCCGGTTTCCCAGTCATAGGAAATGCCTTTGTTCTTGTCGGCGGGAACAAGCTGCTTGCCAAGCGATTTCCAGCCCGTGCCGTGGTTCCATACAACCAGCATGTATTTTCTTGCCGGATAGTTGGTCATGCCCCAGTTTATGAAATCGCGCAGATGCCGCCAGTCGCCCATATCCACCTTGGTTGTGGTTTCCAGCGCGGGCGAGCCTATAAGCCTGCCGGGTTTCTTTTCAATGTAATAGCGGCGTATGCCGGTCCAGTCGCCGTTAGAGTAATCGTCGGCCTGCTGTTTGCGCATACGGCCCAGTTCCGCCACGAAATTAACGTTATCGGATGAGCCTATCGTTTCCAGTTCCTTGAAATTTTTTATGGCGTAGGTTTCCAGTTCGCTCTTGCCGTTAAAGTAGAACAGGACGGTCCATTCTTTTTGTATGGGAACCGGTATTCTGGCCGGAGTTTCGGCCCTGACCTGCGTTGCGAAAAGAAACATGAAAACGGCTGAAAGTTTGAAAAAATTCATAAATTGGCTAATATCCCCGAAAGATAATATATATCACCACTCTAACATGTTTCCCGTGCGGCGTCATGGGCCAATGGACCTACTTTTTCAAACCGCCGCTCAGACTGCGTATGTCCGCGCTGCCGGGTTTCTGGAAAGCGCTCAGTCCGAATTCCGGCAGTATGCCGAGCAGGTGGTCGAAAATATCGGCCTGAATGTTTTCGTAGTTTGCCCAGCGGGTGTCGCGTGTAAAAACGTATATTTCAAGCGGCAGGCCTTCGGATGTGGGGGCCAGATGCCGCACCATTACGGTCATGCCCTGGTGAATGTTGGGGTTGCTGCGCAGATATTCCAGACAATAGGCGCGGAATGTGCCTATGTTTGTAAGCCGGCGGCTGTTTATAAGGTCGCCCATTTCGGCCTTGTCGTTTTCCTTTTCTATTTCGGCCAGTTTTTCGGCCAGATAGGTTTTAAGCAGATTGATGCCCAGAAACTTTTCCAGCATGGCGTGGTCTGCAAAGCGTATGGTCTGCACGTCGATAAACAGCGAGCGTTTTATGCGGCGGCCTCCGGCGTCGGTCATGCCGCGCCAGTTCTTGAAAGAGGAGGATACCAGTTCGTAGGAAGGGATGCTCGTTATGGTCTTGTCCCAGTTCTGCACCTTTACTGTGGTAAGCGACACGTCGATTACCTCGCCGTCGGCGTCGTGCTTGGGCATTTCAATCCAGTCGCCGGTCTGCACCATGTCGTTTACCGAAAGCTGTATGCCGGCGACAAGACCTAAAATCGCGTCGCGGAACACGAGCAGTAAAATGGCGGTCAGCGCGCCTATGCCCGACAGGAAGAAAATGGGGCTTTTGCCGAAAGTAACCGACAAAATCAGCACTATGCCCAGAATGAAAATCAACAGCTTAAGGGCCTGCGCAAAGCCTTTTATGGGCAGACGTCTGGCGGCGGTCTGCTTGCCGTAGGCTTCGGTCGCGGCGTTTATAACCGCGTCGGCCACCATCAGCGCGATGATGATGAAGTAGACCGACACCAGCGCGCGCACCGCTATGCGCAAATGCGGAAACGGCGCGAACAAAACGGGTGTCGAAAAGCGCAGAATCATGGCGGGCACGAGGTGAGCGAGAGCGGAAAAAACGCCTTTCTCCACCATTATGTCGTCGAGAACGCTGGCGGTCTTGCTCGCTATGCGGCGGCCCACGGCGGTAAGTATATAGTTTGCCGGAGTGTAGGAAATGTAGCTTAAAAGCAGAAGCAGTACGGTCGCGACTGTTTCCGCCGCCGCGTTGGCGGCCGGTTCGGAGAGCATGGTTATGGCAAGAATCTGGTTTTTGAAAAACTCTATCATTTCTTTTCCTTATTAATTATTTGGCGCGAAAAAGTCTTGCAAGCGGGCAGTATGCGCGCAGGTCCCACAGCATTTCGCCGTATTTTAAGGCCGTGCCCGCGGTAAGTTTGCTCTGGCCAAGTTTTCTATCCTTGAATATAAACGGCACTTCGGCCGTCTTTGCGCATTGCGAACGCACGGCCAGTTCAAGAAGGATTTTATAGCCCTTGGGATTGAGCAGTGGTTTTGTTTTATTGAACAAATCGGCGGTAAGCAGAAAGTATCCGCTCATGGGGTCGCTTAAGCGTACGCCAAGAAAAAGTTTGGCCGCAAGTGTTGCGGTGTTTGAATAAAGCTTGCGCAGAAAAGGCCAGTTTTCAACGCCGCCGCCCGGTATTTTGCGCGAGCCTTCGGCAAGTTCCGCGCCGCCGCGCAGAGCTTCAATCAGCCTCGGCAGTATGGCTGGGTCGTGCGACAGGTCGGCATCCATAACGCCTATGTATTTTCCCTTGGCGGCGGAAAACCCGTCCACTATGGCCGCGCTTAGGCCGTTTCGCTTCGCGCGGCGCATGCAGCGCATTGCGCCGTCTGTTTTTGCCAGTTCTTCCGCGAATTCCGGCGTGCCGTCGGTCGAGCCGTCGTCCACCAGGATTATTTCGTACGAAAAACCTTCCAGCGCCTTTTTTACGCGCGCGAAAAGTTCGGGCAGATTTGCCTTTTCGTTTATGGTGGGAATGACGAGGGAAAACTCGGGCGCTTCATTCATAGGGTTTCAGTTTAGCATTCTTGGCGGCGGGGGAAAATGGCCGGCGTTTTCAGGGACGGGACAAACGGCGTTCTTTTTCGTATTATGTAGCTATAACTTATGAAAAATTTCCTCATGGTTTCGCCGCAGTATCCCCAGCGGCTTTATTTTTTTGCACAGCGGCTCCGTGCCCGAGGCTTTAACGTGCTCGGCATCGGAGACAGCGACTTCGGCGCCCTGCGCGACGATCTGCGCTGCGTCCTTTCCTATTATATGCAGACCCCCATGGCCTGCTACCGGCACGACGGCACTATCGACGAGGACGCCTACGACGCCATACGCGGCGCCGTGGCCGAAATGAGCGACACTTTCGGGCATATCGACTGCGTGGAATCGTTCAACGAATGGTGGCTGCCGCTGGACGCGCGCCTGCGCGCGGACTTCGGCGCCGAGGGGCTGACCAGCGGCGAGCTTGCCTACTTAAACCGCAAGTCCCTGATGAAAAAATGCTTTATCGCCGCCGGTATTGACGTAATGCCCGGCAAGCTGGTGGAAAACTTAAAGGACTCGGAAGCCTTTTTGAAAGCCAGCTCTAACGACATCATCGTAAAGCCCGACTGGGGCGTTGGCGCATCCGACACTCGGCGCATACGCTCGGTCGCGGAACTGAAGGAATTTTTCGCGTCGCGCCGTCACGGCGTTGAATATTTCATGGAACAGTTTGTCGGCAGCAAGGGCCGCGAACTGCTCTCCTTCGACGGTCTGGCCGATAAGGACGGCGACATAGTGTTTTATGCCTGCCATACTTACAGCGACGGCATAATGGACGTCGTGGCCGGCAGTCCCCTTAGCTACTACAACTACCGCCACGCCGAAATTCCGCAGCTTATTCTGGACGCTGGCCGCGCAGCGGTAAAGAGCTTTGCCGTGCGCAAGAGATTTTTCCATATAGAATTTTTCCGTCTCGGAGACCGGCTCATCGGCCTTGAGATGAACGCCCGTCCTCCCGGGGTGCTGACGCTCGACATGGTAAACCACGAGCAGGGCATAGACTGCTGGGACCTGTACGCGCAGGTATGCCTTAACATGAAACCGGCGGTAAAGCCCTCCCGCGATTTCATATGCACCTACGCGGGTCGCTTAAACATCATAAACTACACCTACTCGCACGACGAAATAATGGCTAAAGCCGGCGAGCGCGTGGTGTTTCACATGCCAATGGACAGCAAGGTGATGGGCGACTACACCTATCTGCTGCTGGCGCAGAATCACGACGAGCGCAGAAAACTTTTCTCGCTGGTCGATTCGCGTTGCTGATATGAGGAAATACGTCATCGCCGTCGACGAGGGCACAACCGGCGCAAGGGCCATAGCCTTTGACCGCAGCGGCCGCATGGCCTGCATGGCATACCATGAATTCCCGCAGCATTTTCCGAAACCTGGCTGGGTGGAACATGACCCGCTGGAAATTTCGGCAAGCGTGGACCGCGCCCTGCAGGAAGTGTTTGCCAAACTGCCCAAGGACAGCGTTGACAGCATAGGCATAACAAACCAGCGCGAAACCGTAATTTTGTGGGACAGAAAAACCGGCCGCCCCGCCTGCAACGCGATAGTGTGGCAGTGCCGCCGCACGGCGGCGCGGTNCGAGGCTCTGGCAAAAACGGCCAAGGCCAAAGTCATCCGCAAAAAAACCGGTCTGCCCTGCGACCCGTATTTTTCCGCCAGCAAAATTGAGTGGCAGTTCAAACATTCTCCCGCCGTGCGCAAACTCGCGCGGCAGGGGCGGCTTGCCTTCGGCACGCCGGACACCTGGGTGCTGTGGAACCTGACGGGCGGCAAGGCGCACTGCACGGATTACACAAACGCCTCGCGCACCATGCTTTTCGACATAAACAAAAAGCGGTGGGACGCGGAACTTTTAAAACTTTTCGGCGTACCTGCGGACATTCTGCCGGAAGTGCGCAAATCCTCCTCGGTGTTTGGCCATACCGTTAAAAACGGAAATATTCCGGCGGGCATACCAATTTCCGCCATTGCTGGCGACCAGCAGGCCGCGCTTTACGGCCAGACCTGCTTTGAGCCGGGCTCGATAAAGAACACTTACGGAACCGGCGCTTTTGCCCTGCTTAACGCGGGCGCGAAACGTCGACCCGACGGAAAACTGATAACCACGCTGGGCTGTGACGGCGGGGGAAATCCCGTCTATGTGCTGGAAGGCTCGGTGTTTATCGCCGGAGCCGGCGTGCAGTGGCTGCGCGACGGTCTTAAAATACTTGAGACCTCGCCTGAGTCCGAAAGAATCGCCACCTCCGTGAAAGATAACGGCGGCGTGTATTTCGTTCCCGCCCTGTCGGGCCTCGGCGCGCCCTTTTGGGATGCCGACGCTCGCGGCGCGTTTTTCGGCCTTACGCGCGGAACCGCCCGCGCTCATCTGGTGCGCGCCGTGCTGGAATCGATGTGTTATTCCACCCGCGCGGTGCTTGAGGAAATGGCAAAGGCCTCCGGTCTTAAACTGCGCAGTCTGCGCGTTGACGGCGGCGCGGCTAAAAACAATTTCATCTGTTCCTTCCAGTCGGGCATATCTGGCCTTGAAATACTCCGGCCCGAGGCGGCGGAACTTACCGCCCTCGGCGCGGCCTATCTGGCAGGTCTGTGCACGGGCTTCTGGCGTTCGGCGGATGAAATAAAAAAACTGCCGATAAAAAACAAGATTTTCAAACCGCCCTTTTCAAAAAAAATCGCGGACGGATTTTATGCGGGCTGGCGCGACGCCGTGTCCCGCACACTTACAAAGTGATTCATCGGAGAGCTTATGGAATACGACGTAATTATAATAGGCGGCGGTGTTACGGGCGCGGCGATAGCGCGCGAACTGTCGCGCTACAGCCTCAAAACGGCCCTGCTTGAAAAGGAAGAGGAACTCGCTTTCGGCGTATCAAAATCAAACAGCGGCATTGTGCATCCCGGCACGCAGAATCCCGCCGATTCCCTTAAAGGAAAACTGTGCGTGCGCGGAAATTTCCTTATGCGCAAAATCGCGAAGGAACTGGGAGTGGATTTCAAGGAAGTGGGCGAGCTCGTTGTCATATTCGACATGGCCGACATGCCCGCCCTCGTCCGCATGAAAGAGGAAGCCGAAAAACTCGGCGTTCCCGCCCTGCAGATTGTAGACCGCTCCTGGCTTGACCGCAACGAACCCAACATGGGCCCCGAAGTGGTGGCCGCGCTTTACGCGCCGACCGCCGGCATTGTAAGCCCTTACCGCCTTGTTTACGATATGTCTGAAAACGCCGCCAGAAACGGCGTTGAAATTCATACCTCAAGCCGCGTGACTGAAATAAAGCGCACCGACGGCATATGCCGTTTCGAGGTGCACACCGCCGCGCGCGACGTGTACAAAACCCGTTTCGTGGTAAACGCCGCCGGCCTGTATGCCGACGAAATTTCGGCCATGGTCGGGCTAGACTATTTCAAAATCACCCCGCGCAAGGGCGAGGAATTCCTGCTCGATAAAAAGCGCGAAAACATCACCAATCATCTGGTGTTTCCGCTTCCCACGGCCACGTCAAAAGGTACGCTGGTAATAAAGACTTCCGACGGAAACCCGATGATAGGCCCCACCGCGCACGACGTGGACAGCCGCGACGATTTGTCCACTTCCGAGGAAGGGTTAAAGACGGTGGTTTCCTTTGTCAAAAAAATGGTCCCGTCGATAAACGAAAACGACATCATCGCCTATTTCTCCGGCCTGCGCCCCGTTTCCGGCAAGGACTTCATCATAAAGCATGAAGACTCCGTGCCCGGTTTTGTAAACGTGGCGGGCATACAGTCGCCGGGGCTTACCTCGGCTCCGGCAATCGGCGAATATGTGACTGAACTGCTTTCCCGCAACGGTCTTGTGCTGACCGAGAAAAAAGACTTTCACCGCTACCGCGAAGCCACGACGCATCTTTTCGCCGTGCCGCTTGCAAAGACCAAGGGCCTTATTGAAAAAGACCCCGCTTACGGCGACATTGTATGCCGCTGTGAAATGGTTTCCGCCAAGGAAATACGCGAGGCCATAAGACGCGGCGCCCGCACCCTTGACGGCATAAAATTCCGCACCCGCGCGCAGGCGGGTCGCTGTCACGGCGGCTTCTGCACGTCGAGAATTATAAAAATCATGCACGAGGAACTGGGCCTGCCTTTCGAGGCCGTGTCAAAACGCGGCCGAGGCTCGGAACTCATCAAGGGGAGGACCAAATGATTCAGCGCGACCTTATAGTAGTCGGCGGCGGTCCTGCCGGCATGGCGGCGGCGCTTGCCGCGGCTGAAAACGGAGTAAAGGATATTCTGCTTATCGAGCGCGACCAGTATCTCGGCGGCATATTGAACCAGTGCATACACCCCGGTTTCGGCCTGCACCAGTTCAAGGAAGAGCTGACAGGCCCCGAGTATGCCGCGCGTTTTATGGAAAAAGTGAAGGCGCGCAGGGAAATCGAAGTAAGCCTGCGTTCCTTTGTCGTGCGCCTTACGCGCGACCGCGTGCTTACCTATTTAAAGCCCGGCGCGCTTGAGGAAGTGCGCGCCAAGGCCGTCATCATGGCGACTGGCTGCCGCGAGCGCACGAGGGAAATGATTCATATACCCGGCAACCGCCCTGCGGGCGTGTTTCCCGCCGGTCTTGCCCAGAAACTTATAAACATGGACGGTCTTCTGCCCGGAAAGGAAGTCGTTATAGTTGGCTCGGGCGACATAGGCCTTATCATGGCGCGGCGCATGACGCTTGAAGGCGCAAAAGTAAAAGCCGTGCTGGAAATACAGAAAAAGACCACCGGCCTTACCCGCAACGTGGTGCAGTGTCTGGAGGATTACGGCATACCGCTTATGCTGCGGCACAAAGTGGCGCGCATAAACGGCAAAAACCGCGTGGAAAGCGTGGACGTGATTAAGGTGGACGATAACTATAACGAAATTCCTGGCTCGGGCTTTAATATACCCTGCGACACGGTGCTTACGTCTGTGGGCCTGATACCTGAAAACGAACTTATCGAGCAGGCCGGCGCGGAGATAGACCGCCGGTCCAACGCGCCGGTTTCGGCGGAACTCAACAAGACCTCCATACCCGGCATTTTCGTGTGCGGCAATTCCTTCAAGGTCTACGACCTTGTGGACTGGGTCACGCGCGACAGTCTGACCGCCGGAAAACTTGCGGCGGAGTATCTGGGGAAAATATGAAAAAAGAAATGACCTGCATCTCCTGCCCGCAGGGCTGTCTGCTGACCGTGGAAATAGAAGGCGGCCGCGCCGTTTCCGTGACCGGCAACAAGTGCCCGCGCGGCGAGGCCTACGCAAGACAGGAAATCGAAAGCCCCGTGCGGATGATATCCTCCACCGTCGCGGCCGATGGTCTCGACCTGCCCATGGTTCCGGTAAAGACAAACCGGCCCATTGCCAAGGAAAAAATAATGGCGGTAATGGGCGAGATAAACAAGTTCCGTCTTAAAACGCCCGTGTCCGTAGGCGACGTGCTTATAAAGGATGTCGCCGGAACAGGCTCCGACATTGTGGCCATACGCGCGGCGGAAATATTTCGCCATTAAGCCGTTTCAGCCATAAAAAAGCCCCCGCTTTAGGCGGGGGCTTTTTTTATGGATTTGATGTTCAAATGCTATTTTCTGATAAGGAAGTTCTTGCCATCCATAATGAACTGGTAACCGGGCAGGGCTTCCGAGGTCGCCGCGCCGTTGTTTACCATTTCAGACACATGTATGGCGACGTTCTGCGCCGTTGTGCCTTCCTGCTTGGGATAAAGCAGTATTATAAGGTCCCGTCCGGCGGACAGGCGGTGCTTGGAATCCTGCAGCATCTGGGTCGTGCACATTACGGCGTAAGGCCGCACGGCGCCGTCCTTGCATTTAAGCTCCACCGTGGGGGCGTTGGCCACCATGGCGCGGCTTATGGTAGTTGCGGGTATTTCCATTATCTTTTTGCCGTCGCCGTTTTCAATGGCGATTTTGGACTTGGACGGATTTATAGCCTGTTTGGGACCGGCGTTTATGACGGCCCGGAATTTTTCATCACCGAAGGAAAAGCGCGCGGAGGAGCGTTTTACCACGGGAATGGAAACCGCGCCGTAACCGTATACAAACTGGCTGGGCAGCTGGCTGTGCTCCGGCGTAAACACTATGAAAAAGCGGTCCTTGCGGTCATAGTCCGACCCGCCGCTTGAGCTGTTATCGGCCATGGTTCCGGCGATATGTATTTTGTCTCCGGCCGCCGTGGCAAAGGTCACGCCGGTGTAAAGATAGCGGTCCTTTATGTCGAGCAGATTGACCGAAAACACGGTTTCATTTGTGACCGCGCAGGACTGATCGCAGCTTTTTGACGCGACGGCTCCCCTGCTGGCCACGCCCGCGTCAAGCGCTTCGTTTATATACATTTCCGCTTCGGCCGGCGTCATTGCCATGGCCGCGGCGGGCATAAGCATCAGTGCAAGAAGTAATTTTGTCATAACGGTTCTCCTTATTTTGCCTTCCTTATAGTGTCGCTCCACGTGTCGCTGTCGGAGACGTTGAGATAGTTAGCGGGGTCAAGCGCTTCTTCCGGCGCGTCGGCCTCGTCTGCATGCTTTACTACTTTGCGTATGCCCGCGCCTATTACACCGGCGCGGCGGTTTATGGCGTTTTCCTGCCGTTCCTGCGCGCCTTTACCGAGTACAAGACTTCCGTAAGCCTCGATGTTGCCGATGGCCTTGGCATGGTTCTTGCCCTTGACATAACCGTAGAGCATCATGCCGAACATGTGGTAGTAGGGACCGAAATTGTCGCAGCCGTCGCCCATGCAGTTGGTTATTCGGGCAAGACGGGCGGAAGTGTCAATCTGCTCGCGGTTGGGGTCGCGCCAGTAGACTGAAAGCATGTTTTCGACCGTAAGAAGGGTAAGGTACATGTCGCCGTTATTTAAGCGGTAGCTGGCGCGGAACATTTCGTGCGGCATTATGCTTCTTACGGGGCGCGCCAGCACGTAGGCTTTAAGCGCCTCTTCCTTTCCGGTTGCCATGTACTGATAGCTTTTGCCGAGGGCCATTGCCACAAGCAGTTTGGAAAACGATGTCACGTCCTCATATTCCGAAAAGGACTTGACGAATTTTTTGCTCCATTTGTGCGGGGTTCCGCGTGTCGGTGTTATGCCGTTAAGGCGTTCTTCCTGCACTATGCGCTCAATCATTTTCAGAAAGCCTTTTTTATTAAGCGGGTTCTGCTTGCTTTCCAAATAATAACTGCCGCCCTGCAGTTTCTCTTTAAGCGCCTTGCGCTGTTTGTAGGTAAGGCCGGCATCCTCAAGACCGGCGCTTTCCTCATCGGATATCACCCACGGCGGTACTGCTTCCACGTACTGCGGGGTTTCCACGTAATTGCCGAAAAGCACCCGCGCGCATTCGCGTCCGCTTTCTTTTTCCTCCGCAATGGCGGCCCAGTATTTAGGGTCCTTTTTCATTGTCTTGATGATTTTTTTTGGCGCTTTTTTCGCTTCCATGGCAAGAGAGAGGTCGCCTATGTAATCGTCTCCGGTGTTTACCGCGCTCTGGCGGTAATAATACAGCACGCCGTAAGGAATGGTGCGCATGGTTTTTTTGTCGAAAACCGTCATGGAGCGGCGCACATTATAAGGATTTACGCCGATTGCAAGGCATGCGCTTTCGGGAAATGAAATTTGGTCCGGCACGGGCGCGGGCCGTACCTCAAGCTGGGGAACCGCCGCGGGGGGCATGGGTATCTGGGCGGAAACTCCGCCGGCCAGGGCAAGAATAAAAACGGATAAAAGGGTTTTCATAATGGCTCCTTATATGTTCTCCGATAAAACAGTCTAGCCTTTGACGGCTGGAGTGTAAAGGGTACAAGGGCCCAGAAAAATCGTGGGTCCTTGGGCCCATGTATCCGCCCGGTTGGGATGATATTATTTTGTAAGGCCTCAAAAACTCAGGGAGGGACAGTATGAATAAACTCGCCGCACTGGTTATTTTATCAGCGTCCTGCGCGTATGCCGCGCCCGCAGTAAATACCGGAAACACCTATTCCGCCCTTGAAAAAGTCGGTGATGACGGCACGGCCGCTGTTGCCTCTGCAAATTTCGAAACGTCCCGCATGTCTTCCGGCCTTACAATTGACAGTCTTGGTCTTTCCGGCGGTTCCGCCGTGAAGGCCGAGGGTGTGAAATCAAAAAATAAATTTCAGGTCCCGCAGGCGGGCGCTGCCGTAAAGACGGAAGTTCCCTCGCCGGATTCCTCGGCGGCGGTTGCATCCGCCTCGGATGAAGCCGCGGCAACGGATGAAAGTGACACTAATAGTCATAAGAAAGGTCTTTGGGGCTGGCTCGGCGCAGCGGCGGCGGCCATGGGCATAGGCGCGCTTTTGATGGGTCCGATTGGTCTTTTGGTCGGCGCGGCGGCAGTGGGTTTTGCCGCAGTCTGCGTTTACGGCGCAGGCTGGGACAGCGGTTCTTCAGCACCAGTGAGCGACGGCTATGACGGCCATTACGGACACCACAACGGGAATTATCCCTACGGCTACGACGGTCATGCGCATGGTGGTTATAACAACGGTTATAATAACGTAAATAACGGCGGTTCTCACAATAACGGCGGGAACTACGGCGGTCACGGTAATGGCGGAACGTCAGGTGGTCATAGTAACGGCGGAACGTCCGGTCACAGCAACGGCGGCATGTCCGGCGGTAATAATAATGGCGGAACTTCCGGCGGTCACGGTAACGGCGGAACGTCAGGTCACAGCAGTGGCGGAACGATTGGCGGAAGCAACGGCGGGTCGTTCGGCGGCCATAACGGCGGCTCTTTTGGCGGACAGACCGGCGGCACAAGCAGTCCCCGCCCCACATCCGGCGGCAGACGCTGAAATCTTTTACTTAAAAGCCCGGCTTTAGTAAGCCGGGCTTTTTTTATACCATCAGAGTAACGGAGATTAAAAAATGTCCTTTGGTTCCATGTCCCAAAACCCTATGCTGTTTTATCTGCTTATCGGCGTTATCATCCTTGCCGCGCTTGCCGCTAAGTTATACGCCCTGCTTCAGCGGCACAGATTAAAAAATGTGGCGGACGCCTTTCCGGGGCAGATTATCTCCGGCCTGTTCCGCACCTATTTCCTCGGCACCTGGGAAAACCGCCAGTTCATGCTAAGGGCCACATACGGACCCCGTTCTTTCCCGCCGGTACTGCGCATAGTAATGCTGACGCCATGCCGGTTTCGGCTCAATATGCGGCTTGAAAGTTTCAGCGACGGCATTTTTAAAAGTATAGGCCTGAACAGGGAAGTGCAGACGGGCGACAATGCTTTCGATGGCATGTTCTTTCTTCAGTCCGACGATGCCGCCGCCGTGCAGAGCCTGTTTTCCTCAAAGGAAGCTAAAGAGGCCGCCCGTTCGCTTTCCATGAACGGCTTCCAGCTTCGCTTTGACCAAGAGGGCATAACGGCCGTAAAGGTTAACTATAACCCCGCGCTGGACCCGGTGCTGATTAAACTGCTGCTTGAGCAGATGGACGTGCTGGCAAAGAGCCTGCCAGCATAAGCGGACATGATGTGTCCGGTTGCGGGTTTAATAATAATTTAACGCGGCCGGCGCACGGTAATTTGAAAGCCCGGCTTTGTTAAGCCGGGCTTTTTTTATATTATCGTCTATTATAACGGAGGATAGCATGCCAGCTCATTTGTCGTCACCGCAGTATGCGCCGGTTTATTTTTTTATAGCGTTTGTCGCCGTCATGTTTATTATTTCAAGAATTTCCGCTGTCCTTCAGCGCCGCAGACTTGCGCAGATAGCGGCGTCGTTTCAGGGCGAGATAGTGGCGGGGATGTTCGGCGTGTATTTTCTGGGCTGCCGCAACAGCCGGCAGTTCAAGGTAAAGACCACGCAGGCTACGAGAAATAATCCAGCAAAACTGCATATTTCACTGCTTTTGCCATGTCCGTTCAAACTGCAGATAATGCGCGAAAATATCGGCTCCGCTATTTTTAAGAAAATAGGGCTTGTAAAGGACGTGCAGACCGGCGATGCGTCGTTTGATTCCGAGTTCGTTCTTTCATCCGATAATGCCGCCATGGTGCAGACGTTCTTTTCATCTCAGGATACGAAAAACAGTGTCCGGTCCCTTTCCCTTTCTGGCTTTGCGTTAAACTTCGACGCTAACGGCATAACCGCCGTAAAGCCGCATTATAAGGTCAGCGGCGACATGACGGCCCCGGCGGTCGAGGCCGTTCTTGTACAGCTTGATGTCCTGGCGCAAAGGATGGCCGGATAATTTCGCTCAATGGCCATGGGACCTTTGGACTCTGATAGCGGTGCGGGCTTAAGCCTGAAGATTTGCATGGTTTTTAACTGCGAAACCTGCCGCATAAGGGGGCTGCTCAATAATTTTGAAGACCGGCATTACCAGTCAGGACCATTTCACAATTTTATCAGCAAGGAGAGATAAATGCTTATTGAACTGCTTTCACAATACTGCATTCCGGTTTGTTTTTTAGCCGCGGTTGTAATTTTTGTACTGATTGTGGCGCGGATTGGCTCCGCTGCCCAGCGCCGCAGGCTGACGGCGATAGCGGCGGCTTTTCAGGGGGAAATAAAATCTGGCCTGCTGGGCATATGTTTTCTGGGTTATCATAACAGCAGGCGGTTTAAGGTAATGACCTCGGAGGCCGGAAATAATATACCGCCAAAACTTCATATCGCCCTGCTTGTGCCGTGCTCCTTCAAACTGCAGGTGACGCGCGAAGGCAAGGATACCTTGTTCTTGAAAAACATAGGCCTGCTTAAGGATGTGCAGACCGGCGACCCTGCCTTTGACGCGCAATTTGTTCTTTCATCCGACGCCGCCGAGGCCGTGCAGTCGCTGTTTGTGTCGCCTGAAAACAAAGAGGCCGCGCGACGGCTGGCGGACCTAGGTTTTTATCTTACCTTCGACAAAACCGGAGTGACCGCCATAAAGCCGAGCTACAATGCCGACGGCGACATGACGGCCGCTGCGGTCGAAGTCGTTCTTGTACAGCTTGATATTCTGTCGCAAAGACTGGCAGGATAATTTCAGTAAAGGGGTGTGAATGAATTCCAATATGCTGGGACCGTTGCTTTTGGGCTGCTTTCTTGTTTTGGTGCTTTTTGTCGTGCATAGGATAATGGCACGGCGCGGGCGCAGGCTTGCCGTCGTGGCGGCGCTTTTTGGCGGAGAACATAAAAAAGGTTTTCTGGGGGACTATTACCTCTGTTCCTATAACGGAAAGCCCTTTAGGCTGGAGATTTGGGAAGGGACGCGCAATCATCCGCAATCACTGCGTGTTATTCTGCTTTCTCCGGTGGCTTTTAACCTGCTGGCCAGAACGGCGAGCTTTTCCGACACAATGATGGAAAAGCTCGGCGCGCGTGACGATATACGGGTCGGCGACGGCCTGTTTGACGAACGCTACCTCATATCCGCCAGCAATCCCACTGCGGCACAGGAACTGTTTCTTGCGCCTGAAGTACGCGCGGCGGCCGCCTCGCTCATGGACGCGGGCTTTTGCATTATGGCCGATAAGGACGGGCTTTTGGTGGAACTGCCGCGTTTTGAATACGACCGCGATGTTGCGGAAGCAACTGTAAAAAAGATGCTTGATTCGGCTTTGGTTATTGACCGCGTTATCCCGCATATCAACTGACGTCCGCGCGCTTTTGCGCCGCGTCTTTTTTCAGGAAAAAACAATATGGAAATAATTGCTTATCTGGCTGTAGTGCTTGCGGTTTTTTATTTCGCGGGCAGGGCGCTTGAAGCGCGCCGCAGAAAATATTTTGCCGCGCTTGCCGCAGGCTTTGAGGGCGTGAGCGCAAGCGATTATGAGTACATGTGCCATGCCGACAGCACGGATTTTCGTCTGAGCGTAAAATTTCGCGGCAGGGGCAGTGCCTTCGGCCTTGTGATTTCCTTACCCGCCGCCATGACGGGAAAATTTGACATGGGAGACCCTGCTTTCGCCGAGCAGATCGGCCTGCACAAGACTGTTAAAACCGGCGACGCGGATTTCGATTCGGTATATGCGGTAAGGTCCGACACGCCGGAGTTCGTGCAGTCGCTCCTGCGTCGGCCGGAGGTAAAGAAGCTTGCGCTGGAAATACTTCTTTCGGATTACCGGCTCATGCTGGGTGAAAACGGCCTTTCGGCCATGAGGCTTTTTACTGATTTCAAAAAACTTGATCAGGCGCAGGTGACCATGGTTTTACCACTGCTTGTTGAACTGCGCAGGGCTATGGCGGTATGATTTAAGCCTGAGTGATTTTTTGCGGCTTTGCCGCTTTACTGATACTGTAAGGGAGAAATGCCATGCAGGGTGATTCCATGCTTCCGATGCTTGTAATGGTTGTCATTGTAGTTGGCGCTTTTGCAATTGTATTTGGACCGCAGTTTGCGGCAAGCCGCACTGCGCGGCGCAAGCTGTCGGTCTTTGCCGAGGCCTTTCCCGGCGAGGTTAAGCCAACGGCGTTTGGCAGAGCTTCTTTTCTTGGTTTCTGGAACGACCGGCAATTTTCAATTGATATTAATGAGCACACCGCAGGTTCTAACGGGAGGAGTTCGTTTATTGTAACCCTGCTTGTCCCGTGCCGTTTCACTATGGAAACGTGGCCAGCTGACGGGGATGCCCTGCTTTTTTGCAAGCTCGGCATAAACAAGCGCGCAAAGACAGGAGATGCGGATTTCGACTCTAAATTAGTGTTCAATACCAGCGACGCAGGCGCGGCTCAGGAGTTATTTTTTGCGCCGGAGGCAAGAGCGGCTATCGGAAAAATATATCAAAACCGCTTCCGTCTGTTCATGACGAAAAAGGGACCTGCGGTATTGAACATGGACTATTCAAGTGATTCCCCTGCCGTACCGCCTGATACGGTAAGGGAAATGCTGGCCTGTCTTGAAGTCGTGGCCAAATACAGTTGTGTCAGTGAGACCGGAGTCGGAATCACCGGTTAAATCAGATGGTTTTTATAAGTCCGCTTATGCCGTCCCAGACAATCTGCACGCCGATGGCCAGCAGAATGAAGGCCGACAGTTTCGATATTGTGTTGTAACCCGCCTGCCCCAGTTTTTTCAGAAACACTTCCGAGTAGCGGTAAAAAAGATAAACGGTAGTGGCCGCCAGTATTATGGAAAACATTATGGCCGCGTAATCGGTGGCCATTGCGTAACCCGCCTCGCTGTCTGCCGGGACGAGGGAAAGCGTTATGGCGAGACTTCCCGGGCCCGCCGTAACGGGCAGGGTCATGGGGAAAAAGGCTTTGTCTAGCATGCTTGCTTTCGGCGCGGGATTTGACGATGCGGGTTTTGTCGGCTGGTCGTTTAACATTTTCCACGCGGTGTTGAAAAGCAGCAGGCCGCCCGCTATGCGGATGACGGAAATAGAGATGCCGAAAATTTTAAGAAACCACCCGCCTATAAGCAGCGCGGCAAGCAAAAGAAAAATCGTGTTGCGGCCTATAAGATAGGCCAGCCTGTGACGTTCCTCGTCGGTAACGCCCGATGTCATTTCCATGAACACCGGAGCCATTGCGGGGGGATTTAAAATAGGGAAAAGGGCGAAAAAACCGAACGCCGCCCTGTTAAAAAATTCGTGCACGGTAATCTCCTTTGCTGCTTTGGCTGTTATTCTAGCAAAAATACCCTGATGCACGGATGCCGCGATATGTGTTACACTCTCCTTATATATGAATACAACGAATTTACCCGATTCCGCCGCCGTTAAAACGGTCAAGCCATGGTTTTTTGTCCCCTCGCTGTATTTTGCCGAGGGTGTGCCTTATGTAATTATTAATACGGTTTCAGTAATTCTGTACAAGCGCATGGGCATAGACAATGCCTCCATAGCCGCGTGGACAAGTTTCCTGTATCTGCCGTGGGTCATAAAGATGTTCTGGGGACCTTTCATAGACATGTACTCCACCAAGCGTCTGTGGATTGTGCGCACCCAGCTTGCCCTTGCCGTTATATTTGCGGTCATCGGCCTTACGCTGTCCGGAAACGGCTTCTTTTTCATGTCGCTGGCGGGTTTTATAACCGGCGCTTTCCTTTCGGCCACGCATGACATTGCGGCCGACGGCTTTTACATGCTGGCGCTTAAACAGTCCGACCAGTCGTTCTTCGTGGGCATACGCTCGCTTTTCTACCGCGTGGCTATGGTGTTCGGCTCGGGCTTTCTGGTATATTTCGCCGGACTCCTCGAGGCCAGAACCGGCAACGTACCGCAAAGCTGGACGATGACCTTCTTTCTGGCCGGAGCCGTGTTCATAGTGCTGGCGGCCTATCACTACCGCGTTCTGCCTAAGCTCGATTCCGANACGCCCAAGGCGCGCGACACAAGCGCGCCCTCCTACGCGGAGGTCTTTTCGTCCTATTTCAAACAGGACAATGTAATAGCCACGCTGGCTTTCATTCTGCTGTACCGGCTGGGCGAGGCCATGCTTGTGAAACTGGTGTCGCCTTTCCTGCTTGATTCCGTTGCCAAAGGCGGTCTCGGCCTTACCACCGCGCAGGTCGGCCTTGTATACGGAACGGTCGGCATAGGCGCGCTTATAGCCGGCGGCATAGTGGGCGGCTGGGTCATATCGAAATACGGTTTCCGCAAGTGCATATGGCCGATGATTTTCATACTGCATGTGCCCGACGTTTTCTTTGTGTTCATGGCGCATACGCACCCCGGCATTGCGCTTGCTTACGTGCTGGTTGCGCTTGAACAGTTCGGCTACGGCATAGGTTTTACCGCGTTTACGGTTTATCTGATGAAGGTGTGCCGCGGGTCGTATAAGACGGCGCATTTCGCCATTTCAACCGGCATTATGGCACTTGGCATGATGCTGCCCGGTTTTGTCAGCGGAGCCATTCAGCAGAAAGTCGGTTATTTCTACTTCTTCCTGACCGTCTGCGTCTGCACCATACCGAGCTTCCTTACAATTCCCTTTATCTTAAAGACGAAGGGCCTTGACGAGGACCCCGCCTGATGCAGTCGGGCGGCATACTGCCCGTGGCGGAAAATCTGGCCCAGCTGGGCTGGGACGCTTTTTTTGCCGACGGCTTTGCCGCCGTTAAAAAGGAAGGCTGCCGTCCCGCGCGCATTACCGCCGAGTATCAGGGCATATACCGCGTTATGGACGGAGACTCCGAACTTCTGGCCGAGGTTTCGGGCAGACTGCGCCACCGGGCGAAAGAGAGAACGGATTATCCCGCCGCCGGTGACTGGGTGAGTGTCGCCGCCTCGGACGCGGGCCGCGTTGTGATTCACGCGGTTTTGCCGCGCAAATCAAGTTTCAGCCGCAAGGCCCCGGGCGAGGAAAGCCGCCAGCAGATTATCGCCGCAAATGTCGACGTGGTGTTTATAGTGCAGGGGCTTGATGACAATTTTAATCTGGCGAGGCTTGAGCGTTATCTGGCGCTTGTGCGCGAAAACAGCGCCACTCCGGTGATAGTGCTTAACAAGGCCGATATCTGCCCCGACCTGCCGGACAAACTGCGGCTTGTGGCCGACGTTTCCGGCGACTGCGCCGTATGCGCCGTCAGCACCCTTACGGGCCTTAACATGGAAAACCTTACGGCTTACTTAAAGGAAGGCCGCACCGTGGCTTTTCTGGGTTCGTCCGGCGTGGGAAAATCGTCCATAATAAACAGCCTTGCCGGAAACAGCATGCTCAGGGTAAACGCCGTGCGCGAGAACGATTCACGCGGCAGGCACACCACCACGCACCGTCAGCTTTTTATTTTGAAAAACGGCGGGCTTTTGCTGGACACTCCGGGCATGCGCGAACTTCAGCTTTGGGACGGCGGCAACGGACTGGAAGACGCTTTTGAGGATATAAGCCGGCTGGCCGCGTCCTGCCGGTTTGCCGACTGCGGCCACGACGCCGAGCCCGGCTGCGCGGTAAAAGCCGCCGTGGACGGCGGCCTGCTTTCCGCGCGCAGACTGGAAAATTACCGCAAACTGCGGCGGGAAATGAAGCATCTGGATTCAAAGAAGTACGAGCGCGCTCTGGCGGAGCGCAAGGCGGCGGAAAAAGAACTGAGCCGCAAGGTCCGCGCCGCCAAGGATTTTCAGACGCTCAAGTACAAATACCGGTAGGATTTTCAGCGCGCGGCCTTTGCGCGCGTCCTCCGGCAGGCCGTCGGCCGCTTTCGCGGCATAATGGCGGCGCTGTTATCTTACTTCGGTCCGGCCGGAAGGCCGGACCTAAAAAAGGCAAGGCGGTCTTATGAGTCAGGAAATACACATTCTCAAGGGTTCGATTCTTGTTTACAAGGTGTTCGATATCGGCGGCAGCGTAAACCTCGCCGCGACCGAAAAGCTGTTCAGCGACAAAAACAGCGGCGGACGCTTCATGCTGGCCAGCGATATAAGAAAGGCCATCATCATTCACGAGTCGCCTTTGTCGGTTAAAATGGATCCGGCGGAAGTGACAATCGGCGGAACGAAATTTACGGCCGACATATCGGCCCGCGTATGGCATTACGGCGTGCTCTCCGTAACCATGCAGCTGCACATTCCCGAGGGCATAAAGTGGGACGATATGGTGGCGCTTTCCCCGCTTATTGAAAATTCAAAGGAAATGGACGCGCTGGCCGTTTCCCGCTGCCGCACATTCTGCGACAAGGCCTGCGCCTGCATAGAGGAACCATCGCTCTGGTCCACCAACGAGGACTACATAACTTACCTTATTGAAAAATTTGACGGCGCGGCCGACCCGGTCGAACTGCTTGAGAAGGCCGACGTAGCCGGTCTTATTCTGGCCGAAAATAAGGATGAGCTTGCCGATTTCAGCCGCAGAAGCATCACGGAAAACGCCCTGCAGTACGCAAAAAACGATCTGGCGGTTATCGACTGGAACAGCGCGCTCGTAGTTGACCCCGACGGCCAGCGCGATGTCGTTGACGTTATCGAGTTCTGCCTTACCCACCTGCTTGAAATGCGCTTTTACGACGATTTGCTGGAAACCAAATTGAGCACGCTTTATGATTCCATGGACCAGAAACGGCCCGGCATCATGCATAATCCCTACTATGACATGGCGGCCGAAGCCTCGCGGCGTTACATGGAATTTTCGGAATTTCTGGCGCGGATAGAAAACTCGCTTAAAACGGTCGGTGACTCCTATCTGGCCACGGTTTTCAGAGCGGCCAGCCACGAGTTCCGCTTTGAGGACTGGCGCAAAAGCACCTCGCGCAAAATGGACACTCTGGCCCAGATCGCCGAACTGCTGCAGGGCGAACTTAATCACCGCAGAAGCAACATTCTGGAAATAATCGTAATCGTCCTCATCGCCATTGAAATCGTTCCTCTGGCGGTGCAGATTGCGCAGATTGTGGAGAAATAGACCTTATTCCTTTACGCGCCACGGGCGGCTGTCATCGCCGCAGTGAGGTGTGTCTTCGCCGAGCAGGCGGGTGGTTATGGTCTCGCAGAGGTGGCGCACGTTGAAGGGTTTTGTGATGTATTCCGACGCGCCCATGGACAGGGCTTTTTCGACGGAGTCCATGTCCTCGTCGCTGGTCAGCATTATGACGGGTATTTTGCTGCCGCGCGTGGCCAGATTGCTTAGGATGTCCAGGCCGGAGAGTTCCGGCATGAGAATGTCGAGCAGAACGAGGGCGGGCATTTCGCGCTCAATGACAAGAACGGCGTGTTCGCCGTTATAAACGGGTATCATTTCGAACGATTTGCCAAGATGCGCGGCAAGCAGTTCGAATATGGACCTGTCGTCATCGACCACGACTATTTTCTTTTTCATTAAATAACCCCGAAACAGTATACGCCCTCAGTCTGTTCCGATTATTATAACATGAAAAGGGTTATTTTGCCGCATGAATTCGGACTGCGGACGGTTTTGCCGGTTTTTTTAAGGTTTTTGCAGATAATCGCAAAACGTAGGCCCTAAGGCCCATGTGCCGCGCCGCGGTTTCCTGTAAAATTCTTTAGGAAGCACTGTGTTATGCTGTAATAAAGGATAATTTATGATGACTCGTTTCCGCCGGCTTTCATTTGTAGCTCTTTTCCTTTTACAGACTCTTGCAGCCAGTTTTGTTTACGGCAGGACCATCGCCATTTATCACACAAGCGACGTGCACGGCGTTTACGGCCTGCGCCGCTCGGGCGAATCCGAACCCCCGCGCATGATAGGCGGTTACTCCGTTCTCTCCAAACTCCGCAAGGACGATCCGACTCCTTCCCTTCTTGTCGACTCAGGCGACTGGTTTCAGGGCACGCCCGAAGGCAATTTCTCCAAGGGACAGGCTTCCATCGCGATAATGAACAAAATGCAGTACAATGCGGTGCTTATCGGCAACCATGATTTCGATTTCGGCGAACAAAATCTGGCCGATCTGCTCAAGGATGCCCGTTTCCCGATTCTCGGCGCCAATATTCTAAATAACAATTCCGGCAAGATTTTCCCGTACGTCGCTCCTTATTATATAGCCAACATAAGCGGCGTTAAAATCGCTATTATCGGCGTCGAGCCAGAAACCCTTGCCCAGAGCATTGCAGCCGATGCCATACCTAACGTGGCTTTCGGCACTTCCGTAAAAGCGCTCAGCAACGCGCTTTCCGCAGTAAGAAAGGAAGGCGTAAACGCCGTTATCCTGCTTACCCATCAGACGGTCTGCAAAAGCTGCGCTTTCACTGTGGACGGCTCCAAATGGAAACCCACTCCGGAACAGGCCAGCGTAGGCAGTCTGGCTCTGGTGCGCGCTGTGCAGTCGGGCAGAATAGCCGCGGTTTTTGGCGGGCACAAGCATCTGACCATGACGCGGGGCTATTTCGACCCCAAGAGCAAGGCCACCTTTTTTGAAAGCGGCGCAAAACTGCGCGGCGTAACCCGCGTGGAACTTGAATTTGATGACACTACCAACCAGTTAAAAGGCGTACGCGGCGGCATAATCAATCTGTGGGCGGATAAAATCGGCGTGGATCAGGACATTGAAAATTTCATGAAACCCATTTTCGCCAGCGTCGGTCCCCAGATGGATCAGCCCGTGGGTCAGGCTTCCGTAGACCTCATGCGCTATACCTATACGCCGGATTCTCCGCTCGGCAACTGGATGACCGATCTTATGCGGCAGGTTACGGGCGCGCAGGTTGGTTTGCAGAACCTTACGGGTATTCGCGGCGATATCAAGCAGGGGCCCATAACCCCCAGAACTATTTACAATATCTGCCCGTTTGACAATTCCATAGTATCGCTGGATATAGACGGCAAGCAGTTGTTTGATTTTGTTTCCGTAGGTCTGCGCAACGGTCCCAGCTTCATGCAGGTTTCAGGTATCGCAGTGCAGTACCGCATAGCGGCTGACGGTACGACTCCGACCGATATAACGATGAAGGTAAACGGCCGCCCTCTTGACCCCAACGCCACCTACCGCGTGGCCACGAGCGATTATCTTGCCGGCAAGCTGATGGGCAACAATGTCAACGATACCGGTCTGCTGCTGCGCGATACCATGCTGGAAGCCGTAAGACGTGCTAAAGTGCTTAACAGGCCGCAGGGCTTCCGCATAAAAATCCTTAAATAGCTGAAAACGAAAAAAGCCCTCCGCAAGGAGGGCTTTTTTTATGGCCGGATAATTCTTTTCCGCTGTGCTGATATTCGGCGGGTGGCATTATGGCCCGACTTTACTAAAGCAGGCGTACCTGCTCTGCACCAGCCGTTGCGTGTATTTTCTCTGCCGGACAGCTTCAGGCGCGCAAGTATGTGCGGCTTTAACTGAACATTGCTGATATCGGGAAATGCCGGAGCCGCGTATTGGATATCGGCCGGATGCAGTGAAAATGATGTGTCAGGTTCCGCGCTTGGGGGGCTGGCTCGGACATTGCCGGAAAATCAGCGGCCCAGAAACACCAGCCACAGTGTTGAACCGGCTATAAGAAACACCGCAAGCGGCAGGGCTGCGCGGCTGTATTCCCAAAAGCCGATGCGGGTTTGCTTGCGCGCCGATTCAAAAACTATAAGATTTGCCACCGAACCGATTATAGTAAGATTTCCCGCTATTGTTGTGGCCGCCGCAAGCACCAGCCACAGCGTGGCCGAGTTGCCCATATGCGGCAGAAGATTCGTATAAAAAACCACGCACGGTACATTGCTTACCAGATTTGAAAGCACTGAAGATGAAGCCGCCACTGCGGCGGCTTTTGCTGCTTCGGGCGCGGCGGTAAGACCTTCAAGCCAGCCAAAGAGACCCGTAAGCGCGCCCGATTTCCTGAGCCCGCCCATTACCACAAACAGCGAGGCAAACATAAGAAGCAGTTCCCAGTCCACGTTCTTAAACGCCTCGCGCGGCCTTGTCGCTCCGGCTATTATAAGTATGCCCGCCACGCAGATTGCCGCAAGCGGCGGTTTTACATCGGCGGCAAAAAGGCCCAGCAGTAAAACCATTGCGCCGAGGCAGACATACAAAAGACGCGTTTTCACCTTAAAATGTTCCTTCTCCCCGAAGGCGACGGCCTTTCCCGCCGCGAATTCCTCTTTGTAACAGCGCAGCATTATAAAGTAATTGAGTACCAGTCCCGCCGCCGCGACAGGCGCTATTGCCGTAACGAAATACTTAAACGATACGCCGGAATGTATGGCTATAATCATGTTCTGCGGGTTGCCCATGGGCGTGAAGGCCGAACCGATGTTTGCCGACGTGGCCAGCGCGATAAGATACGGGTTAGGGTTCAGTCCGTTTTTTGTGACCGCGCGCAGAACTATCGGCGTAAGCATAAGGCAGATAGTGTCGTTCATAAAAAGCGCGGACAAAAGGCCCGACGCCCCTATTACAAGCGCAAGCAGGTGACGCGTGGTGGCGGCTTTCCGGATTATCACATGCTCGAGCAGTTCAAAAAAACCCGACACCTCCATGTAGCCTATAACAATCATCATTCCGAGGATGAAAACCAGCGTGTCCAAATCCACAAGGCGGTAGGCCTCGGGCAGGGTGACTATGCCCAGTCCCGCCATGGCGGCCGCGCCCGCAAGCGATGCCGCGCACCGGTTTAAGTGTATGCCCGGAATGTTCTGAAATGAGATGAATAAATAGGTAAGGGCGAAAATGATTATGGCCGTGAGCATTTTGTAATTCTAGCTTTTTGCCGCCGCAGGCAGAAGCGGCGGAAAAAAAGTCCCAAGCTTTTACGCCGTGGCTGCCGTGAAGTGTTTGCATTGTTTCGCTGGCGGGGATGTTTTGCCATGAGTTTTACTCTAATATCCGACGCAAAATTAAGCAGAGGACAACCGGAAGTTTTGACGGTGCTGCGGTTCTGAACTATTTGCGGTGTAGCGATGATGGCGGATGATGTTTTGCCATGTGCTTTACTCTAATATCCTACGCAGACTTAAACACGAGAGAGCCCGAAGCTATGCCGGTGTTGCGGTTCTGAACTGCTGGTGGTGTTTCGCTGGTTGGGGTGGATGTCTTTCCATGTTGTGCACCCGCTTATCGCCGCAGGCAGAAGCGGCGGAAAAAAGTCCCAAGCTATTACGCCGTGGCTGCGGTGAAGTGTTTGCATTGTTGCGCGGGGGCTGGATATTTCATCATATGGCTTACTTTCGTAGCCTCCGCAAATGGAAACAGGGGAAGGCCGGAAGGTCTTACTGTGTGGCAGTTCTGAATTTGTGCGGCTGTGTTACTGTCAGGGTGGATGTTGCTTGCCCTACCCGCCACAGACTGAAGCGGGGCGGCGGCCGCAATTCTGAAGACTTGGCAGTTTTTAACTGATTGCGGGGGTGTTGCTGGTTGGTGGACTTTTGCCATGTGGTGTGCTTGCATATCCGCCTCATGTGGGAACAAGCCCTGTGCAGAACAGGTTTTCGCTCTACCTTGTTCCGCATGGGAGTTGGCTTTTGTCCGCGCCATTCTGGGCGGCAGACAATTGCGCGTGACATAAAGATACTTTCACAGGACTGGCTGCTGTTTATGCTCGGTCAATCCGCAGACTGTCGGCTTTGATATGCGGAACATTCATGGCAGGGGGTGTCCTCTCTCAGCCGCAGGGGTACTTGCCAGTCTGCCGCAGGTTTCCGCGCGAAAATATAATGTCAGCCTGCCGGATAGTTGTTTGTAGTTTTTACCTGCGTGACAGTCCGTGCCGTATGCCAGTAATTGCGCGATATATCTGCCTTCCGTGTTTGGACCGATTGATGATTTCCCTGCCATTATCGACGGGGAATTTTTTGGATTTTGTAAAAATATTGACAAAAGTATTAACTGCTACTAAAATAGTATCAGTTATGAAACTGCTTACCAGACAGACCGAATACGCCGTGACCGCCCTGCTTGAGCTTGCCCTTGCGGAAAAGGGATGTTATCTTTCCTGTGCCGAGCTTTCGCGCCGCCGCGCCATACCGGCCGCTTTTCTGCGCGCGGTGATGTGGAAGCTGGCGGCCGCGGGTATTGTCGAGTCGAAAGAGGGTAAGACCGGCGGGGTGCGGCTTGCGGTTTGCGCCGATACTCTATCCCTGCGCGATGTGGCGCTTGCATGTCAGGGACGCGCGGATGACTGCTGCCTGTTTTCAAAAAAACTGTGCGCGTGTTCTCCGGTCTGTATTCTTAAAAAGCATGTAAGCGAAATAAGGGCGGTTCTGCTTGAAAAACTTGCCGCCGTAAAAATAGGCAGTCTGGCAAGGGAACTGAAAACGAAAGGGGGAAAATAATATGTTTTGCAGACAGTGTGAACAGACCATGAAGGGAACGGGCTGCACCATGCAGGGCGTGTGCGGCAAAATGCCGGAGACAGCCGCCATGCAGGACGTGCTTATTTACGCGGCAAAGGGCCTCGGTTACTGGGGCTGGCTGGCCTTCCGCGAAAATATAAAGGATGCGGCCGCCGACGATGTTATAAGGCGCGCTCTTTTTACCACCATAACAAACGTAAATTTCGACACAGCGCAGGTGCAGAAGCTGGTTCCCGAAGTGTGCGCCGTGCGCGACAGACTGCGCGATGCCTTCATTTCCGCCAGCCAGAAAAAACACGACAAACCATTCGTCGCTCAGGTTCCGCCGCAGGCCGGTTATCAGCCCGGCTGCTGCACTGACGGCATACTTGCGCAGGCTCCGGCCGCCGCCGTTAACGCCGATTCCTCGCCTAACGAAGACATACGCAGTCTGCGCGAAATACTGCTCTACGGTCTTAAAGGCATGGCCGCCTACGCAGACCACGCCGCCGTGCTCGGCAAACAAAATGCCGAGGTAAATGCCTTCTTTTACGAGGGGCTTTCCGCACTGACGGACGACAGTCTTTCCGCCGACGACCTGTTTAATCTCATCGTGCGTTTCGGCCACGTAAACATAACATGCATGGCTCTTCTTGACGAGGCAAACACCGGCGCGTACGGCAGTCCCGTCCCCACCAAAGTGCCTATCGGCCACCGCAAGGGGAAAGCGATTCTTGTGTCCGGTCACGACCTTAAAGACCTTTATATGCTTCTTGAGCAGACAGCCGGAGCGGGTGTCGATGTATACACCCATGGCGAAATGCTTCCCGCGCACGCCTACCCAAAGCTAAAGGCCTTTCCGCATTTCTACGGTCATTACGGCACTGCGTGGCAGAATCAGTACAAGGAATTCGACGCCTTCCCCGGCGCAATACTGATGACCACAAACTGCATACAGCGGCCCGCGAATACTTACAAAGCGCGGCTGTTTACAACCGGTCTGGTGCACTGGCCCGATGTCGTCCATATTGAAACCGCCGCAAACGGACAAAAGAATTTCGCGCCAGTAATAGAGGCCGCGCTGGCGGCCGAAGGCTTTAAGGAAGACCGTCCCGTAAAAGACATACTGGTCGGTTTCGGCCATGACGCGCTTTCAAAGGCGGCGGGAAAGGTTGTCGAGCTTGTGAAGGCCGGAAAGATAAAGCACTTTTACCTTATCGGCGGGTGCGACGGGGCAAAACCCGGCCGCAACTACTATACCGACTTCGCGCTTAGCGTGCCCAGGGACAGCGTTATAGTAACGCTTGCCTGCGGCAAGTTCCGTTTCAACACGCTGGACTTCGGCGAAATAGAGGGTATCCCAAGGCTTATAGACTGCGGCCAGTGCAACGACGCTTACTCCGCCGTGGTGTTTGCAAAATCCCTTGCCGAAGCGTTTAACTGCACGGTCAACGACCTGCCGCTTTCCTTCGTGCTTTCGTGGTATGAGCAGAAGGCCGTCTGCGTGCTGTTATCGCTGCTGGCGCTGGGCGTTAAAAAGATAAAGCTGGGGCCGTCGCTGCCGGCATTCGTGTCGCCCAACGTGCTGAATATTCTGGTGGAGAAATTCGCCATCGCTCCCATAGCGACGGCGGAGGCCGACCTCGCCGAAACAATGAAGGCCTAGTCCGGCGTTTTTCTGGCAAGCCGTCCCGCCGCTAAAAAAGCGGCGGGACGGCTTTTTATAGGTCTTCTGGCCCTTGCTTTGACGTCGCTTTTTAATAAGATAAATATATACCCGCTTTAAAGGATGCTTTATGAAAATCAAAAATCTGGCCGGTATCGTGCTTTGTCTGCTTGCGGCCGCCGCATTGCCTGCGTTTGCCGAAGTATCATATGAGTCGGAACTTGAATCTCCCGAAATTTCCGCCAGTCTTGATGCATCCCTCCGCGGGATGTCGTCGGAATTAAGCCTTTTTAAGGGCCCCGCCGCGCCTGCCGCCGCATCTAAAACGGTTCTCTCCCTGCCGCTTGCACCTATTTTTGACACCTATCTCAGCCAGACGCCGCTTTCCTTCCGCACCAAGGCCGGAAAGGTAATAAAAATAGGCGCGACCCGCGCCGTCAACTGCTCAAACGGCTCTGACGACTGCAGCGGGACCGACAACTTTTTCATCCTGTTCATGGACGGCTCGAAGGTTATTCCCGTACACGCCTATTCCATGGTCAATGTGCCGGTGGTCAAGGCCGGCAGCGCAAAGATTAAATTTGACGGCGACTCCGAAGTTTATGTGGCCAAACTTAAACTCAAGAGCCTCAAAATCACTGACCCGTCCGAAGTGGAGCTGACCATAAAGGCCGGCGGACAGACTCTCTTTACCGCCCGCGCCAGCGCGCTGCTCAGCTCGATGTTTGCCAAGGCCCCGAAGTTCAGCCTTAACGGCGCGTCCTATGCCGTGTTCTATGGCCGCGACCTTATGCAGAACAAGTCGCATCAGGCGGTTTTTAGCCCCACCAGCCGCAGTGTGCTGCTGTTTCCTGTAACAAACATGGATCTGCCTTACTACGAGCTTAACTACGCTCAGTTTTCAAGACAGGCTTTCGCTTTTCCCAGCGCGAAGAATCTTGTGTTTGCCATAAGAAACGATTCCCTGATTATTCGCCGCAACTAGCTTTTTTCGGTAAAATCCGGCCGCTTCCGTATTGCGGCCGGATTTTATTTTGCGCGGAATCCGTCTCCGCTTTCTTTCAGGACGGAAATACATGAAAAGGACACAGAGTTATGTTTAACAAGAGTTGTGAAGGTTCAACAGAGCGCCTGCTTCAGTACTGCATGGGCTATCTGCTCAGCTATATCGGCACCGGCATAATGGTGAAGTATTTCACCGGTTCGGTTTTCGGCAAGCTTCCGATTATGTCGGAACTGCAGTATCTGGTATACAGTACGGCGTTCAGCAGTCTGATGTGCGTACTCATCGTCGTCGGCCTCGGCTGGTATAAAATGAAGTCCGACCGCATGATATCGGTTCTGGGCATAAAAATGCCGCATGAAGTCGCCTATATCATCCCGTCGGGCATCTGCACGGCCATCGTAATTCCCACGACCACGCTTATGTATCTGCTGCCCATATCGGTCATGGTCGCCATGACCATAATGCGGGCCAGCGTCATCATAATCAGCCGGCTTGTGGATGCCGTTTTAATCTATCAGGGCATATTAAAGCGCAAGGTGTACCGCGAGGAAAACATCGCGGTGGTTTTTGCCCTTGTCGCCGCGTCCATGCAGCTGCTGTGGATAAAACCCGGTGATTTCGATTTCGTGCACAACAAAGTTGCCATGCTCATTTTGGGCAGCTACATAGTGGCGTACGCAATCCGCATCTACATAATGAACTACTACCGCAATACCCGTCCCGCCGGAATACAGCAGGACAACAAGGGCTTTTTCGCGATAGAGCAGTTCGCCGCGTTTACCACCATGCTGCTTGTCACCATAGGCATACTCTACTGCAGCTGCGGCAGCAATGCGCCCGCGCTTGTTGAAGTCCGTGAAGCCGTTGTCGCCCCGCATCCCCTTTGGGCGCTTGCAGGCGCGGCCGGTCTGTTTTACGGCTTCGGCGCGTTCTTCTCCGTCTTTATTTTCATGTTCAAAGGCAGAACCGCAACTTTCGCCGGCCTTGTAAACCGGTTGACCTCGCTAGTGGCCGGCACTATAGCCACCCTGCTGTCGCATTTCCTGCTGGGCTGGAAATGGCCCAAGCTGGCCGACTGGCTCTCACTCGGCTTCATTCTGGTGGCGGTATACTTCCTTTCCGCCGCGGAAAAGAAACGTTCCGCAGAACTTAAAGCCGCAAGCGAAATAGAAAAGTGCTAAACTTAGATTAACCGCGGCCTGCCGTCCTCAGTACGGGCGGCAGGCCGCCGTCGTATCCAAGCGCTTAAACTGTGAGCTAAATGAACTGCGTTTTCATCTCTCCGGAATTTCCGGAAAACTATTACCTGTTCTGCCGTAATCTGAAAAAAGAAGGCGTTACCGTGCTGGCTATAGGTCAGGCGGATTACGCCGAACTGCGGCCCGAACTGCGGGACAGTCTTTCATGGTATTACCGCGTGTCCGATTTGCACGATTTCGGTGAACTTACCGCGGCCATGGAATTTTTTACCGGCAAATTCGGACAAATCGACGCACTTGATTCACTGAACGAATACTGGCTTGAAACCGAAGCCCGCCTGCGTTCCATGTTCGGCGTGCCCGGCGTGCAGGAAGAGGAAGTGCTGTATATACGCCGCAAGTCTAAAATGAAGGAAGTTTTCTCCGCCGCCGGCATACCGTTTGCCGCCGGAGAGGTGGTGGACGATTACGCCTCGGCCTCGGCTTTCGCGGCAAAGCACGGTTTCCCGCTGGTCATCAAACCCGATAACGGCATGGGCGCGGCGTTTACCTATAAAATCTGCGACAATATCGACCTTGCTCACTTTTTCGAGGCCCGCCCCGACCGCCAGTTCATCATAGAAAGCTACGTACAGGGCGATATCGTCACTTTCGACGGCCTTACCGACCGCAGGGGCAATATTGTATTCTGGACGTCCCACGTTTACGGCAAGGGCGTAATGGAAACGGTTACTGGCGACGAGCATATAAGCTATTATTCCCTGCGCGCTATTCCGGAAGACCTTGAATCCCTGGGCCGCAGAACGGTTGCCGCGTTCAAACTGAAAGGCAGATTTTTTCATCTTGAATTTTTTCGCCGTCCCGACAGCAGCCTCTGCATAATGGAAGTGAACATGCGTCCGCCGGGCGGGCCGACCGTTGACATGTTCAACTATGCCTGCGACTGGGATTTGTACGACGCCTGGGCCCGCGTCGTGGCGGATAAGCCCGTGGGGCATTTTGAGCGGAAATACCACTGCGCATTTATAGGACGCAAGCGCAGGAACGATTATGTCCACAGTCACGATGAAGTGCTNGACTGGCTGGGCGGAAAACTTGCGCAGTACACGGAGTTCCCGCCGGTAATAGCGCGCGCGATGGGCGAGTCGGCCTACATAGTGCGCGCCGAAAGCGAGGACGAAATAAAGCAGGCCGTGGAATATATTCAGCAAATGTAAAAGTCGGTTAAAACCTTGTTGCTGTTAAAGGGCTTTCCCTGCGGAAAAGCCCTTTTTTATGAAATCCTTAATGCCCCACAGGCAGGACTTGTCTATTTTAACGCCAGACAGCCGACCAAGGAACAGCTTGCCCCATGCAATTGAGCAAAAACGTAATCAATCAATAAAAAACTCCCCGCCTTTTGGGCGGGGAGTTTTATTTGAAACCGAAAGCCACCGCTTAAGCGGGGCTTTGCATTGTCAGTCCCTGAAAATATCCACGGCTTTTTCATTGCCCGTGAAAATGTAGCCTGCCTGTTCCGAAAACGCCACCGGCCCGTTTGCAAGGTCGGCCAGCGGGAACTGCAGAATAGCGGGATCGGACGACAGCGGCAGGAAAGTGACCACGGGGTTGTTCTGCTCAATCCGGCCGACATGCTTTGCATTCTGCACAAGAGGATTTCCGTACATCATTATGTAATCGTAATTTCCCATGGTTACGCGGTCCACGGAAGGCATCATGCCGTCGAGTATTTTTGCCGCCGTGGCGGAATAGACGGTTTTGCCGTCGTAATCGACAACAAGCTTAACGTCCGAAAACTTTGGCGAGTCGGTCAGTCTTGTCAGTTTTATTTTAACCGTGTAGAGCTTGCCAGTACCGTCGAGGTCAAGTTCAATCTTGCCTTTTTTTACCGGCGGCACGCTGGTTATCGAAAAAGCGTGCGCGGGGAAGGTTTTGCCGTCGCTGGTTGCCAGCACCGCAAAAAGGCGGTCCTTGCCTTTGCAGGTTTCTGCGCCGTTTGAGCAGTTGACCGCGCGGGTAAGGGTAAGGTAAACCGTTTTGCCTTCGGCTGTCTGGAACGTGGCTTCATTTTTTAGATAGCGGTTAAGTTTTCCGCCAAGCGGAATGTGATAGGCCTGCTTCATTATGCCGAGAGAGTCCGCCGATGCGGGAACCAGCGTTTTCATTGCGGCTTTGCGGGAATGGAAAAGGCGGTCGAAAAACTGCTCGATATCCGCGCGCGAAAAGGCGAAGGCATTCGCCGAAAACGAGGCAATAAGCAGGGCTGAAAGGGTTAGCGCTTTCCTGGACATGTATCCTCCATATCGAAATTATATATGTAAGTATAGCGTTTCACGAATTTGCCGGAAAGGGTCGAAAGACCCCTTAAAAAGTACCCTAAAGACCTATATGCCTTATAGGTCCTTTGCTCATTGCATTGGCGGCCCGCTATGTCTATAATTAAGCATGAACCGTTATCCGCAACAGGAGATTTCTGTGATAAAACGTCTTGCCGCGATGCTCTCGCTTTTATTCGTTTTTTCCGCAATATCCTTTTCCCAGGATTTGAACGCCACTCATCTTAAGGATTTAACCCTGTCTAAAAATATCCGTCCCGTTCCCGTGGCGGGTGTCCGCACTCCGACCGGTCCCAAACCGGTCAAGGAATGGACCGTCATGGTGTACATGAACGGCAAAAGCAATGTCGAGCCTTATGCCCTCATCGACATGAACGAGATGGAAGCCGTCGGCTCCACCGACCAGATTAACGTTGTTTCCGAAATTGGCCGCATGCGCACTCATCCCGAAGGCACTACCGAACCGGAAGACTGGGTGGGCGTACGCCGCTATTATGTGCAGCGCGATAATGACCCCAAACGCATTACGTCGCCCGTGCTGGAACAGCTTGGTGAAATAGATATGGGCGATTACCGCCGCGTCGTCGATTTCGTGCGCTGGGCAAAGCGGAACTATCCCGCCAAGCGCTACATGCTTGTGGTCTGGGACCATGGCTGGGGCTGGATTGACCCGTCTAAAGAAGTTATGCACACCCGCTCCATTTCGCACGATTTTGAAACCGGCAATTACATAAAGACCAAGGAAATGGGCCCCATGCTCAAGGCCAGCGGCCGCGTTGACCTTTACGCCAGCATGGCCTGCTTCATGCAGATGATGGAAGTGGCCTATGAAATAAAGGATTATGCAGGGGTCATAGTAGGTTCCGAGGAAGTTATTCAGCTGCCGAGCTTCGATTTTACCGCCATATTAAACCTGCTTGCCACGCATCCGCAGGCAACGCCCGAACTGGCCAGCCTGTTCTTTGTGGACACGTTCAAGACCCTTTATACCCGTCCCGACATAGCCTCTGGTCTGGCCGAGGCAAAGTACGGCGTGCAGCTGTCGGCCCTGCGCCCGCAGGAACTGCCGCTGCTGGCCCGCATGCTTAATGACTGGACGACCGCCGTAATCCGCATGAACAATCCCGAAGCCGTGCGTCAGGCCAAACAGAAGGTTCTGCGCTTTGAAATGGGCGAGACCACCAATGATCCGGACAAGCTTATTTCCTTCTACGCGGACCTTTATAATTTCGTTCAGCTTGTGGATTACTACACGAATCCCTCTCTGCCCGGCGCCGCCGATGTAAAACGCATAAGCGCCGCCATAGAAAAACATATCGCCACCCGTCTGGTGGTAAGGAATGTTTTCTCCGGCTCGGACCGCACCGGTAAAAACTATGTGCATACGCACGGTCTTTCCATAACCGTTCCCGGCAAGCCCGGCGTGCTGGTTCCGTATGTAAACCGCTATTCCGACCTTACGTTCGCGCAGTCCTCGAACTGGATGAACTTTATGAAGTACGTAGATTCAATCCAGTAGCTTTTATTTTAACGGAAAGCCCCGCTTAGGCGGGGCTTTTTTGTTTACGGACAGGAAGATATATGAAAATAGCGCTTTGTCAGTTTGGCGTTGTCTGGAACGACCGCCGTGCAAACAGGGAGAAAATCTCGGCCCTTGTGTCCGCTGAAGTTCTGCGCGGGGCCGACTGGCTGCTTTTTCCTGAAATGACGCTCAGCGGCTTTAGCATGGATGCGGCATCCGCCGCAATCGACTCTTCCGATATGGAATTTTTCGCCGCGCTTGCCCGACGCTATAATATTGCGGTATCCTTCGGCGGAGTGCGGGACGGCCGCAATGAGATGATAACACTGGACCGCTCAGGCAGGCAGATTTCGGCGTACGCCAAAATTCATCTTTTCACCCTTGGCGGCGAGGACAAAGTTTATAAGGCGGGCGACTGTCAGACCACTTTTGAACTGGGAAAAATGCGTGTTGCTCCGGCCATATGCTTTGACCTGCGCTTTTCGTGTCTGTTTTGGAATGCGCGGAAAAGCACGGACCTTTTTGCCATTATAGCGGGCTGGCCAGCCAGCCGCGCCGCGCACTGGCAGACTTTGCTGATGGCCCGCGCCATGGAAACGCAAAGCTATGTCGTCGGTGTAAACTGCCTTGGCACAGCCCCGGAGGGGACACGGTTTCGCGGCGGTTCCATGATTATCGACCCGTTTGGAAATGTCCTGCTTGACTGTCGTGACAGCGAAGGTGTGTTTATATCGGAGGCTGATATAAACAGTGCCGTGCCTGCGGATATCCGCGCCAGTTTTCCGTTGTCATCCTAACAGGTTGCATGGCATGCGGAGTATTAGCTGTTTTCTGCCACTGGGGGGGATTCCGCGCGTGGTTTGCGGGAAATCTGGCAGTGAATGTTGTTTAAGGCAATGCAGTCCGGCCTGTGCTTTTATAAAAAGACGCCCGTTTCCAGCGGGCGTCTTTTTAATTATCATCCTGCGGGAAATCGGGATTTCGCATAAGGACTTTCGGATATACTTTTTTAGGAGGCACGGGCTTTTCCGGTTGTTTTGTAAGCACGGCGGTAAACGGCACAAGCATGGTGCCGGAAACGGAAAGTTTTTGCGCGGAGGGATTATATATGGCGGCAAAATCGTAACTGGTCATGGCGTTGCTGGTGTCCAGTTCAAATTCGCCTGAAATTGTGTTGGAACTTGCGCGCACATCGGTTTCGGCGGACATCCGGCCGTAATCCCTTGCTCCTTGCGTTGCCACTGGCAGTTTGGCCTCCGCGGCATAGAAGTCGCCTTTATGCGCGCGGGAAAAGGTTATGTCGCCTTCATCCTTTTTCCCGTTTGCAAGAACAAGCAGGTAGTGCCATGTGCAGCCGTTTTTATCGGACACGCTTTTCAGCATTACATTAAATGTAAGTTTTGACGCGTATGTGCCGCTTCCCTGCCATGTGCCGGTAGTGCGTTCAAGCATGGTCTGCGGTATCTGTGCCGCGGCGGCACAGGCTGTAAAAAGCAGGGCGGCAAATAATTTAAGCATAATAAAATATACAACCGCGCGCGGAAAAAATCCAGCCCGCTCCGCCCATTGCGTGCCTGCGACAGTGTGGATAAACCCTGTCGTCAGTCGGCAAGAAGGCCCGTAAATGAATGCTTCCGGCGGCTATGCAGCGGGCTGTCTCGCTGAATTTGGGCAGATGCGGGGGGCAACCCCGTGCGGATAAATTTTCTGAATGAGTTCAAAAGACCCGCGCCCGATTAAAAAAACAAGTGATATGTGCTGCGCTGTTTCAGTTCTTTCCTCTGCCTCGACATATCAGACTTCCGGCTGTTCAATCCACGATAAAACATACGTCGTCAGAGGTGAGTGCAGGCATGGTATGTCTTTAAAACTTTGTGCGGACAATATGGCGGTTAATTTTATGCCCGGGTTCAAAAGACCCGTGCCCGATTAAAAAAACGTGATTTATTTCTGACTCCGGAGTCGCTGGCTCGCTGCATCTTTAGTGTTTTTTATCCGTTATGAAACCGGCACAAACGGTAAGCAGCAGATTGCAGCTGGGAATTCCCGCCCGCACTCAAAAGGTCCGCGCCGGATTAATGATTTGTGGAACTTGCAAGGTGATTCCCACCGATACCATGGCTGTTTAATCAATGAAAATGCAGGTGTCCGCTACGTCACTCTTTATTAATCCCGGCGTAACGTACGCAAACAGCCGTAAAAACACCGCTAAGTGTCTCTTCCCGGCCTTTTTGCGGACGTGCTTTTATCGGGCCGCTTAGCTGTGCGGAAGTCACTTGCGGGACTGACCCGCGACCATCAGGGTTATTCGGACTGTCGCGGCAATAAAAAAGGCCCCCTTTCAAAGGGGGGCCTTTTAGGGTTTGCGCAAAACTTATTTTGTGCGGGAGAGCATCGGCACTATGGCGCGGATTTTTCCGGCCAGTTCGCCGTTAAGGCCCAGCGCTTGTATTATCTGGTTTAGAAGTTTATGCTCCTGCGGCACTACCTTTCCGTCGGCGTGCACCATTTGCACTGCCCACGCGAAGGCGGTTTCTTTAAGGCTGGGTGTAAGTACTTTTGCCGAGGCCTCCAGCACCTTCTGGGTGTCGTTCGTGCCCACAAAGCGCGCCACGGCCAGAATATAGGGGTCCACATATTCCACGTCCTTGAAAAGCGGGCACAGAAAGGGCATCATCCGCAGTTTCTCGACTTCGGGTTTGTTCAGCTTCCCGTCCGAGGCTACGGCGGAAAGGGCAATGGCCATTATGGCATCGGCCGGTTTCAGGGTTGCGGCGGAAATATTGATATCGTCCATGATTGTTGACCTCTCTTTGCTGGATTTATAACTGTTTAGCATTTTGCCGCGGGCGCGGCAACCCGCTTACAGCGGCTGGCTGCGGCTGCCTGCCGCCTTGTTCTTTTCCATAAGCAGCATTTTATGGCAGAGCAGTTTTATGTTTACCGGTTTTATAAGGTAATCGTTCATGCCGGAGGTAAAAGCCTTTTCGCGGTCTTCCTCCATGGTGCATGCCGTAAGGGCTATTATCGGCGTGTTTATGCCCGCCGCGCGGAGCGTTTTGGCCGCGCGCAGACCATCCATGACGGGCATCTGTATGTCCATTAAAATGTAATCGTATGCCTGCGCGACGGCTTTGTCCACGGCCTGCGTGCCGTCGGCGCAGCCTGTCACTTCCGCGCCCTGTTTTTCAAGAACGAGGGTGAGCATACGCAGGTTGACGGGGTTATCCTCGGCAATCAGTATTCTTCGTCCGGAAAGCGCGGCGTTAACGCTTACGCTGTCAAGCACGGTCTCCATAAGTTCGGAGGGGTTGAAGTCCTCGTGCATCACATACTTGCATAGTGCCGCCGCTTTTTTGGCGAAACCGGCCGCCGCGTCGTTTGGCAGAATGGCCACGATACGCGTGTTCGTGCCGCTCAAAATTGCGCTGATTTTTTCGGAAAAGCGCAGTCCTTCCTCGCTTATTATCTTGCAGAAAATGAAATCGGGACGGNTGATTTTTTCGGAAAAGCGCAGTCCTTCCTCGCTTATTATCTTGCAGAAAATGAAATCGGGACGGAGCATGGAGGCCGACAGTTTAGTGGTCGCGTCCTCCTGCGAAAGCACGGACAGGTCCATTTCAAGTCCGTGGTCGGTAATGACGGTTTCCAGCCGGCGGGCCAGATTGCGGCCCCCCGCCTGCGCGATGACCATAATCTGCGGATTGCGGGCAAGGGCGGTGTCCGCCACGCTGCCGGAGGCCGACTGCTCAAGCTGCAGCAGTGTGCTGAAGCTCGTGCCGCTGTTTTGCTGGGATTCAAAGGTTACGCGGCCGCCCATCTTCTCGGCCAGAAAGCGCAGCATGGCCAGATTCCGATGCTGGGAAACAAAAGTGTTTTGTCCGGCAAAAAGTTTTTTAAGTTCGCCCTGTACTTTCGCGTCTATGCCGGAGCCGGTGTCGCTTACGGTAATTTTTACCGCGCGGAAATCCCTGTCCACGCTGGGGGTGGCGTCGACGCTGACCGATATCGCCCCCTGCCGCGTATGGCGCACGGCGTTTTTAAGCATGATTATTAAAATCTGCTGTATGCGCACGGGGTCGGCTTTCACAAACAGAGGCACTTCGGAGGAAATTGAAAAATGGAATTTGACCGCCGGTTTTGCCGCCCTTGGCAGGGCCAGACGGGCAATATCCTCAATGAGCCGGTGAAGATTGCAGTTGATTTCATCAAGCCGCAGTTTGCCGGTGGACGCGGAATCAAGGTCAATGGCTTCGTCGAAAAGCGCCAGTATGTGTTCGCTGCTTTCGCGTATGGTTTCCAGATATTCGGCCTGCGAGGGGTCCAGCCTGCTTGAGTCCAGCAGGTCGGAAAAACCCACTATCGCGTTTACCGCCGTGCGCACTTCGTGCGCGATATCGGTAAGCAGGTGGGTCTTTTCGCGGACGGCATTTTCGGCCTTTTCCTTGGCTTCGCGCAGCTGGTTGCGCACCTTGATGCGCGGCGTAAGGTCGCGCAGAACGGAAACAAAAGCGGGGCGGCCTTCGTAATCGATGGTTCCTATGGAAAACTCCACGGCGATTTCCTTGCCGTTTTTCGCGATAAGGCTTGTTTCAAAAACGGGCGCGCTGTTGCGGCTGCGCGGAAACGTGCGGCGGCTGTCGGGATGCAGAAAATCGCGGTAGTCGCGGCCGGCCAGTTCCTTTAACGTATAACCCAGCATCTTTTCCAGCGCCGTGTTTATGAAGCGGACGGCGTTATCCTGCACTATGGCCACGCCGTCCAGCGAATTCTCGACCAGCTCGTGATACTTCTTTTCGGAAAGGCGCAGCTGTTCTTCAAGCCGTTTGCGGTTTGTTATGTCGCGGTCTATGCCGCGCACCGCGATGATGCGGCCCTTTTTGTCGAAAACGGGATTTGCGTTGGTTTCAAAAACCAGTCTGCGTCCGTCCTTGTGGTGGCGGATGTTTTCGCAGGCGAAGCAGGCGTTTCCGTGACCGCATGTTTTTTCCATGAGCTGGCGGCAGGCGCGTTCGCTTGCCTTGTCCATAAGGTCAAACGGCGTTTTGCCGATAAGCTCCGCCACGCTGTAGCCAAGAACCGTGGCGGCGGGGGGATTTATATAGGTGTATTTCCAGTTGGTGTCCACTTCCCAGATGATGTCAGAGGTGGTTTCCACCAGCTCGCGGAATTTTTCCTGCGCGGAGGGATTTGTCCGGCCGTCGCCGGATTCCTGCACTTTCAAAAGATAACCGGCATCGGCGCCCTCTCCTCGGGTGGCAAAGGGGGTAAGGGGCTGTTCCAGAAAATAGGCCAGATTCTTGCCGTAAATGCGGGCGAAACTTTTAAGCTGTATGAAATCTATGCGGATCTGACCCTTCTCAACCTTCGACAGGTATGACTGGGTCTTTTTTAGCAGCTGGGCGGTTTCGCGCTGGGACAACCCAGCCTCCTTGCGGGCCTGTTTGAGCTTGCCCACAAGGTGCTTGTGATAGCGCGAATAGATACTTTTACCCATAAATTTAATCTGCATAATTCTGATATTTTTATCTCCGTATGCCAAATCGGAATAATTCCAAAATGATATAAAACAGCGGGTTTGTCGACGGGCCTTAGCGAGGATGTAATTTATACTAATCCTTATAATACAAAAAACGGGGGCGGCGCGGACGGCCAATCGGTGCGGCGCGCTTTTTGCTTTGGCCGCCGCTTTGCGGGCGTCCGTTTTTTGCGCGGAATAACTAAATATGATTAGCCGGCTGTGTGCTTGAGCATCCGGCAAAAGGGCGCGCTTTCTTTATAAAAGCGGCCGCGTGTAAAAAACGCGCTTCCGCGCGGCCTGCGGCTTTTGCGCGCGGCCGCCAAAAGCCGCGCTTTCTTGATTTAGCCCCTTGTTTTATTTTCGCGGCGCTGGTAACATGGGGGTGTCGCGGGTTTGCAGGGGGCTTCAATTACGCCTCAATGGCTGGGTCCAATGGCCCATGCAAAGCCCGTGCCGAGGACAAATAATAGACTATGAACAAAACCACATCCCGCAGCTTTACCGCTTTGCTTGCACTGCTTTTCTGTCAGACGGCTGCTTTTTCCCAGGTTACCTATAAAGGTCCGGCGTCGTCTTCGGACAGCACCCGCATAAGTCCTTTTTCACAGAATGTCGATTCCATACAGATAAAACCGATTTTTTCTTCCGCTGATTCCGTGTTCCCGAATTCAGCCAAAGTCAAAATGGTCCGCGTTCCGCCAGCATATGCCCATGTGGTTTATCGCGGCCGGTTCGAGTACCTTGCACCAACAACCGGCAAGACCGGCGTTGAACTTATCAAGGCCCTGCATGAAATTACTGCCGCCAATTTTCACAGCCTCGGTTACGCGCAGGCCCGCAAGGTAATGTACGGCGTGGCCGACAACGTGGAGATTAACGGCGTTCGCGGCATACTTACCGCGTATTCGCAGGTCTTCGTTCCCGGAACCAGCGACAACGGCGACAACTACAAGGAAATAGGCGACCGCAACGGCGACGGCATAATGGACCCCGGCATCAATGCGGAACATTCCTGGCCGCAGTCCTTTTTCAAAAAGGCCGAGCCAATGCGCTCCGATATGCACCACCTGCAGTCCACTTTCATAACGCCCAACGGCCGCCGCGGCAATATGCCCTATGGCATGGTGCAGGGCGCGCCGGACTATAAACTTCTTTCCGGCACCAAGCGCGGCAGCGGGGTGTATGAACCCTCAGACAGAACCAAAGGCAACACCGCCCGCGCGCTGCTGTACTTTATGATCCGCTATTACGACCGGCCCATAGCAAACATGGACAAACGCAATTTCTGGACCGACCGCGTGGACACCCTGCTTTACTGGAACCGCATGGATCCGCCCGATGCCATGGAAGTGCGCCGCAACGACATTGTTGAAAAAGCTCAGGGCAACCGCAATCCGTTCATAGATGACTACACGCTGGCCGACAGAATCGGTCCGGAGGCACTCAAGGCATTCTGATTTCTCGCCTTACAGGCCCCGGTCCTACTGGACTGGGGCCTTTTTATTTGTAAGAATTCACAGGACAGTGTTTGTGAGGAGGTGGCTGATGCAGCCGATATACATAACCCGCGAAGGGTACGAAAAACTTCTTAAGGATCTCGAGGATTTGCGCAAGCTCAAGGCCGATCTTTCCGTGGAGATAGGCGAGGCCATGTCGCAGGGTGACCTGCGCGAGAACGCCGCTTATACCTACGCCAAGGAAAAGCAGGCCGAAACCCTTGTGCGCATCGGCGAACTGGAAGCCAAGATTAAGAGCGCTCAGCTTACGGATAACCTGCAGGTGGACAAGAGCGAGGCCCGCATCGGCGCCACGGTGACGTTTGAAGACCGCGCCTCCGGCAAGAAATTCAGTTACACTCTGGTCGGTACGGATGAAGCGGACCCCAGCGAGGGAAAAATTTCCGTCGACTCTCCGCTTGCCCGCGCCGTTCTGGGCAAAAAAGAGGGCGAGGAATTCACCGCCCATCTGCCCGTAGGCGAGAAGCATTTCAAGCTGGTCAAACTGGAATATAAGTAACAACACCGGGGCCGCGCATCGGGGGAGGCGGCCCCGTCCTGTTTTTCCCTATGAAAAAGGGCTTTACCCTTGTTGAACTGATGATAGTTATAGTTGTCATCGGCATGCTTGCCATGGTTGCCGTGCCAAAGTTCGCCGATTTGCTGGCCAGCGCGCGTGAGGGGGGAACAAAGGGACATCTGGGTTCCCTGCGCAGTGCCGTTACCATTTACTACAGTCAGACCGAAGGCATTTATCCTTCGGATAATCTGCTTTCGCTTGTTCCTCTGTTTATAAATGAAATACCCGTAGCCCGCCTGCCGCCCTATCACGGAGACAGCGCCGAAGTTCACAACGCGCTTTCCACTGCAACTCTTACAGATTTTGGCGGCTGGGCCTACAATAATGTTTCATCTTCCCCGCAGTGGGGCAGTGTGTTTGTAAACTGTCTGCACAAGGATTCCAAGGGTTATCCCTGGACCTCGCATTAAGGTTAATATTGTTTTTCCGCACTTAAAGCGCCGCTTCCTTTTTGGAAGCGGCGCTCTTTTTTAAAAGCGAAACTGCGCGGCCAGTGCCGGACCGTTATTGTAGTAAGGAATCAGCGTAAGATTTTGCCCTCGGGCTTTGCGCGCCGAGTATACGGCTTTCGCCGTAAAGTAGCCTATGGCGGCTCCGGCAAAAGCGTCGGACGCCCAGTGCGCGTCGTCGTGAATACGTGAAAGTGCGGTGGCCGTCGCTATGGTGTAGGCGGGATATTTTATCCACGGGGTATCGTCGTAGTAGGTTGCGTAGGCGGTAAGCACGGAAAAGGCGGCCGCCGCGTGGCCCGACGGGAACGACGTGTCGTCCGATGAAAATTCCGGTCCGTACCAGCGTTCGGAACCGTCCAGCGCGTTGGGCCGCTTGCGGTGAATGGCGTATTTTAAGGTATTGGCAATAAGTCCGCTGAAAACAAAACTTTCTATGGCCGCAGACGATGCGTCGGACAGGCGTTTATTGTCCGTTCCTCTTCCGGTAAGATAAAGCGCTGCGGCAGGAATCATCGTGTACTTTCCGTCGCCGAACGGCTTTACGGCTTTTGCCATATCCTTCGTGGTCTGGGAGCGGATATTGCGCGCCGTGGCGGTTATGCCTTCATCGTCGGCGTAAAGAAGCGCGAAGCCTCCCGCCGCAATACCGGCGGTAAGCCAGTCCCGCCGGTCGAAACTGGCGGGCGCGGTGAAAACGTCTTTCGCGTCAAGCAGAAAGGTTTTTACTTCTCCGTTCGCGCGTACGGGGTGCGGGCACAGCAAAAAAAGACATAAAGCGAGCAGCAGTTTATTTTTCATTTCAGACATTTTCCGATTTTTCGACGGACTGTGCAAATTCTTCAAAAGGTTTTTCTTATTTAATTTAAGGCCGTAAAAGTCTTCCGCATCGTTTTTATAGCCGCAAACCGGAAAGTTTTAATTCCGCGTTTTTTGTCTGGCTAAAGTGCGGGTTTTTAGTGTTGCGATATTGTAAAATCGGTCCGTTCGCCCGCACTTTAGCGCAGGGGCATTTCCGGCTTTTTCAGCATGGCGCTAACAGCCCAGCCTTGGGGACGGAAAAGCAAAATCCTCGACTCAAACGCCCCGTTTCAAATTGAACGCCCACGCCGAATTAACTAAAATTATAAGCGGAGGATTTAATGACCAATTATATCGACAAAGTAGCCAAAGAGCTCTCACTGGCGGAGCGCAGTGTTTCCGCCGTAATAGAACTGCTGGATGCCGATTCAACCATTCCCTTTATAGCCCGCTACCGCAAGGAAGCGACGGGCAATCTTGATGAAGTGCAGATTACCTCGGTCCGCGACCGCGTTACCCAGCTGCGCGAACTCGACGCCCGCCGCGAGGCCATTTTAAAATCCCTGCAGGAGCGCAACCTTCTTACCGACGAGCTTAAAGCCAAGGTCGAAGGCGCCGAAACCCTTTCCGTGCTGGAAGATATTTACCTGCCCTTCCGGCCCAAACGCCGCACCCGCGCGACCATCGCCAAGGAAAAAGGCCTTGAGCCGCTTGCAAAGACCATTTTCGAGCAGGGCAATGAAGACCCTCTTACCCTTGCCGCAGGCTATGTAAACGAGGAAAAGAAAGTAGCCAGTGCCGACGAGGCGCTTGCCGGCGCGCGCGATATCATCGCCGAGTGGACAAGTGAAAACGCCAATGCCCGCGCGCTTATCCGCACCCTGTTTTTTGACAAGGGTATGTTCTCCAGCAAGGTAATAGAAGGCAAGGAGACCGAAGGCGCGAAATTCAAGGATTACTTCGACTGGAGCGAGCCCGTGTCAAAGGCCCCGTCGCACCGCGTGCTTGCCATGCGCCGCGGCGAGACCGAAGGCTTCTTAATCATGCGCATTGAAGCGCCGGAAGCCGAGGCCATATCCATTCTCAATTCCGTTTTTGTAAAGGGCAATAACGCCTGCTCCCGCGAGGTGCAGACCGCCGTCACCGACGGGTACTCCCGCCTGATGTCGCTTTCCATGGAAACCGAAGTGCGCCTTGAAACCAAAAAGCGCGCCGACAATGAAGCCATTGTTGTGTTTGCAAAAAACCTGCGCGAAATCCTTATGGGTTCCCCGCTGGGCCACAAACGCATTCTGGCTATCGACCCCGGCATACGCACGGGCTGCAAAGTGGTCTGCCTCGATGCGCAGGGCAAAATGCTCTGCCACGACGTAGTGTTTCTTTCCACCGGCGAAGGCCGCGCCCGCGAGGCCGCAGAAACCCTGCGCGCTCTCTGCAAGGAACATAAAATAGAAGTCATCTGCATAGGCAACGGCACGGCCGGCCGCGAAACCGAGGAGTTTGTAAACGCCCTCGGCCTCAAACTGCCCGTTGTCATGGTCAACGAAAGCGGCGCGTCCATTTACTCCGCCTCCGAAGTCGCCCGCGAGGAATTTCCCGATTACGACGTTACCGTCCGCGGCGCGGTTTCCATCGGCCGCCGCCTTATGGACCCGCTGGCCGAACTTGTCAAAATCGACCCGAAATCAATCGGCGTTGGCCAGTATCAGCACGACGTGGACCAGACCAAGCTCAAGCAGAGCCTTGACGATACGGTGGTAAGCTGCGTAAACAGCGTCGGCGTGGACGTTAACAGCGCCAGCAAGGAACTGCTTACCTACGTTTCGGGCCTAGGCCCGTCGCTTGCAAAAAATATCGTCGAGCACCGCAACCAAAACGGCGCTTTTCTTTCCCGCGCACAGCTTAAAAAAGTATCCCGCCTTGGCCCCAAGGCTTTTGAACAGGCGGCGGGCTTTCTGCGCATTGCCGACGGCAAGAACCCGCTGGATGCCAGCGCGGTTCACCCCGAACGCTACCACCTCGTCGAGCAGATGGCAAAGGACCTAGGCGTTGGCGTGGCCGACCTTATAAAGGACGCGGGCGTACGCTCCAAAATCGATATAAACAAATATGTGTCCGAGGATGTCGGTCTGCCGACCCTGCGCGACATTTTAAGCGAACTCGCCAAGCCGGGCCGCGACCCGCGCAAGCAGTTCGAGGTGTTCCAGTTCGCGGATATAAAGACCATCGAGGAAGTCCGCCCCGGCATGAAAGTTCCCGGCATAGTCACAAACGTGACGGCCTTTGGCGCGTTCGTCGATATCGGCGTGCATCAGGACGGTCTTGTGCACGTCAGCGAAATCTCGGATTCCTTTGTTAAGGACCCCGCATCCGTTCTGCGCGTGCAGCAGCGCGTGCATGTTACGGTGCTGGACGTGGATTTGCAGCGGCGCAGAATCGCGCTGTCGATGAAGTCCAATCCCGTCATCGGCCCGAGACAGGGCGGCCAGCAGTCAAAGCCCTCCGCCGGACGGCGCGAGGACGGTTTCCACAGCGGCGGCAGCAGACCTTCGGGCAACGACCGCCGGCCCCAGCAGCGGCAGGATTTTTCCGGTACCGCAATGGGCGAGGCTTTCCGCGACCTGTTAAAGAGGCGTTAAATGAAAACCGATTATAAAACCGTAATATCTTTTCATGGCCATTCCTGTCCGGGTCTGGCGCTTGGGTTTCGCATGGCTAAGGCCGCCCTGCGGGAGCTTAAGGCCCGCCGCGATCTGGACGAGGACATAGTCGCCATTGTCGAGACCGACGCCTGCGGCGCGGACGCCGTGCAGGTTGTGTGCGGCTGTACCTTCGGCAAGGGAAATCTTTCCCTGCGCATGACGGGCAAGAACGCGCTGACGCTTTTTAGCCGCGCTACCGGCAAAGGCGTACGCGTTTATGGCGACGCGTTTTATAAGGACGACGAGTTTGACGACCGTCTGGCCGAACTCTCCGCCCTTAAAAAGCGCACGTCCGCGCAGAAAAAGGAGCTGGAAAAAATCCGCCAGCTGCGCATACAGAATATCCTGAAAACGCCGGAGCTGGCGTTTCTGCGCATTACTCCGGCCAAGGTCGCCCTGCCGCATAAGGCGGTTATTTATTCCTCCGAGCGGTGTTCTAAATGCCATGAACGGGTAATGGCCCCTTGCCTTGTAAAGAAAAATGGCAAACTGCTCTGCAAGGACTGCGCGAAATAGCAGACCGCAATCATCAAAATTAAAAGGGGCTTTCCAACCGGAAAGCCCCTTGCGTATTCATACAATCGGCTAATGTGCCGGGACCAAAAATATGGAGAAAAATGTGAACTTATTAAAAAACGGTTTTAAGCTGGCTTCGCTTGTTATTCTCGGCGTGTTTTACAGCTATGCGGCGGCAATTGCCGCCGATAAACCTGCCAAGGCCGTGAGCGCCAAAACGGCTAAAACGGCCGCAAAAAAACCGGCAAAAACCGCGCAGGCAAAAAAAGCGGCATCAACGCTTACCGTTTATTATTTTCATGGTTATGCCCGCTGTTCCTCCTGCCGCAAGATAGAGCAATACACAAAAGAAGCGGCCGACAGCGCCGCCTCCTCGTATCCCGGCAGAGTGCGGTTTTCGGCCCTGAATATCGAAGAGGACGCCAACGAGCATTTTGTAAACGATTATCAGCTTACCTCTAAAACCGTCGTGCTTCAGCCGGAAAAAAACGGCAAGGCCGGTGCGTGGGAAAAACTGGACCGCATATGGTTTGAGCTGGCCAATCATGACAGGTTCGTGGCTTATGTAAAAGCGCACATTGTAAAACAGCTGGAGGCAAAATAAGTGCCGGACATATCGATTCCGACTTTTGCCGCCTTCTGGCTGGGACTGCTTACGGCGATAAGCCCCTGCCCGCTGGCCACGAACATAGCGGCGGTGTCCTATATCGGCAAGTCGGTGTCCGACACTAAAAAGGTGCTGTGGTCGGGGCTGGCCTATGTTGCCGGAAGAACTTTTGTTTATGTCCTGCTGGGATTTCTGCTGGTTAAAAGTCTTGTGTCCGCGCCGGGGCTTTCTTTTGTGCTTCAGAAATACGGCAATCAGATACTAGGCCCGCTGCTGGTCGTCGTGGGACTGTTTTTGCTGAGGGTTATTAAACTGAACTTCCTTAGTTTCGACATTGGCGGGGAAGACAGATTTAAAAATGCAAAAGGGATAATTCCGTCCCTGCTGATGGGCGCGGTTTTCGCGCTTTCCTTTTGCCCCGTTTCGGCGGCATTATACTTTGGCACGCTGATTCCGCTTGCCGCAAAAGAATCTTCGCCCGTGCTGCTGCCCTCGCTCTTTGGCATAGGGACGGGCCTTCCAGTCGCGCTGTTTGCTGTTGTCGCGGCGCTGGGCCTTCAGTCTGCCGGACAGTTTTATAACGGCATGGCCAAGCTGGAACGCGTTGTGCGCATAGGCACCGGCGTCATCTTTATCGGCGCGGGGCTGTGGCTTTGCGTTAAGTACATTCTGCCTGTGATAACGGCCTAGCGGATTTTTTACCGCCGATATACTTTTAAGGGGCTTTCCAACCGGAAAGCCCCTTTTTATGATTGATACAGTGCAAAATATGTAGACTATTAACACCGCATTAAAGACATTTGTGCTAGGTGTCTCGCATTGCTTAGCTTCTATTGGGGAAACAATGGATATTAATAAATTTCTTCTCAGTGCCTTGGTGTTTTTTTGTGGCGCGGGACAGGCTTGTTGCCTGGACGCGTGCGCCAGCAAGGTGTTATGGAGGATTGGCGGTATGTACCATTCCGACCTTCACTTGGCTCTTTCCGATAATGGGGAAACCTTTGCCGCTGCTGAAGAGCCGCAATGCAGCATTAATAAAGGCTGTCCTGGCGATTCGTTTATAAAAGTTTTTGGTAAAACCGGTAAGCTGTTATGGACTTATCCGTCGAAGAATGCAACCCGCAAACTACAGGTGATGAGCAATCCAGCCATAAGCCGCAACGGCGACTATGTGGCGGCGCAAACTATAACGGAGTTATGCCTTAATAAATACTGGGATTCTGTTTCAGAAAGACGAAAAGATATTGCCAAGGATATCAGAATTTCTTCAACAACCCTGTGCCCGGCCAATATAGTGCTTTTTGACAAAGCGGGCAAAGTGCTTTGGTCCAAGCCGGGGCGGGGATTTATAAAGATATCGCCGGATTCAAAGTGCGTAATGGTAATTCCCGTTGTTTTTGGCGGCAGAGAGTTTTTCTATAGTGACCCATTTAAATCACCAACTAAAATAAGCAAAAACTATCCGCTGGGTTATTCTTGGAAGTTGTTTGATATGAATGGGAATTTAGTCATGGAAAAGCCGGTAAAAAGTCTTTATGACCTTCATTCCGTTCTGCTTCTGGCTCAGACAGAAAAGACTAGAGGTCCATTCTCGGATGATGGCCGCTACTTTATTTTCGGTAATGCTTTGTGGGATTCTTCCGGCTCAAAACCACAAAAAGTCGAAATAAAAGGCCTGCCGGAAAACAGCATATTTACCAATATATCGCCGAACGGCCGGTATGCCGTTGCATATTCTTCAACGGCGGCTGATTACACCAGCTATAGCTGGGATAGTCTTGTTTCCGACTACGATGAGGATGATACAACGCTTGAAGATCCTGACAAAATAGCTTATATGACATGGCCTATATATTTCATTGATCTTCAAAAACAAAAGGTTCTGTATACGAAGACTTTACCAAAGGCGAAAAACTTTGGTTTGTTACTATCCACTAAAGGGAGGGCCATGAACAACCTGCGTCTAATCTACAGAGTGGCTCCCATCCTCACAAACAAATATTTTGTAGCGAAGGATAGCAATACTGATTTTCAGTTGGTAGATGTTACAACGGGTAAGGAGTTTCTATACGCTTCCGCAGATCAAAACATAACCTCTGATGCAAATGATATTGGGGATAACCGACTTTTGATTAATACCACACTTCAAAATTTACCCAATGCGGGAACGTCTTGCAGCATCCAGTCAAAGAATGTCTATTTTCAGCGCGGCAAATATGTAATTGGGGAAGGCAAAAATAATATGGGAATGATACTGGAGCAACTGCCTTAATTCAATCGTTCTCGTGGATATGTATTTGAAAAGCTCAGCAAATTTCGGCGGTGCTTGGCTGCTTTTAATGGCATTAAACTGCGGACACAGCCGATTTTTGTGGGTCTAAAGACTTTATACCTATAGGTCCAATGCCCCTGTTCATCATTTTGCGTCCGCTGTAATATATATCAATAAGGTAAATTAAAATTCAGGGGGCTGTATGAAAAAAGTATTGCTGGGTCTGGCTGTTATACTCGGTTTCGGCGCGCTCAGCGCCTATGCGCAGGAAGAGATTCCAGCGGAATCGTCGTTGCTCGTCACCGTCGAAAACGGCAAGGCGAATATCCGCGATACTCGCTATGTGCCTCTCAGAAAAGGCGCGGGTGTTGTTGAAGTAGGCGTTTATGGCGTTTTTTTCAAGACCTATGCCACGATTAATGTCCCTCTTACGGATAATAAAATTGTGGTCGATGTCTCCAAACTCATTGAAAAAGTTCCCGCAGGCAAGAAATACAAAGTCTGCGCATTAAAAATAGTGATGGGCAAGCATACATCGTCACTGCCCGGCTGTTCCGCTGTTCTGGTTAAATAGGTTTGAGGTAAATAAAAAGCCCCGCCGGAAAAATCCGGCGGGGCTTTTTTGTATTTTCGAATTTCCTTTAGCGCTCTCGCTATAATTGTCATCTTATCGGCCTGCATTATTGACTTTTCCGCTTAATCAGCTAGAATGCAGAAAAGCAGTTACATTGCTATGGAGGATTTAATGTCAGAAAATTGTGAGTCGCTTGCCAAATGCGGTTTCTTTAAGAAGTATAACGAGAGCAAACAGCTTGCCTGCAAAGGCTTTATTGCCTCTTACTGCAAGGGTGCCAAGCAGCAGGAGTGCAAACGCATGCAGTTCCGCAAGCAGCACGGACAGGCTCCGTCCGACGATATGATGCCCAATGGCATGATGATATCGGCCAAATAATCTCAATAAGAAAGCGCCCCGTTTCAGTACTTTGGAAACGGGGTTTTTTATGCCATAAATTGCGTGTTTATAAATAAAAAAGCCGCGCCGAAATTTTCGGCGCGGCTTTTATTTGGCTGGTTAAATTATCGTTCGGTGACGGTGGCAAGCGCGTTTGTGGCCAGCGTCCACGCGGCCAGTTTATAGAGCAGGCGCGTGCCCACGTTTGCGTCCCATTCGTTGTCGCCCGACGGCGCGGGGGCCACTTCCGTAAGGTCGAAGCCGATTATCTTTCTGCCGGATGCCGCCAGCACTGAAAACACATGGTTTGCCTGCGCAAAGCTCAGACCGCCCGGAACCGGCGTGCCGGTGTTTGGGCAGAGCTTGGGGTCCAGTCCGTCGATATCAAACGATATCCAGACCTTCTCGGGCAGTGCGGCCACTATGTCGTGCGCCAGCTTGTCCCATGTCGCGCCTTTAAAAAGCGCCAGTGAAAGTTTTCTGTCGGTAAATACCTTTATCCGTTCAGGCTGTCCGGCGCAGTAGTCGGCTTCCTGCTCGCAGTAGTCGCGTATGCCAACCTGCACGAGCTTTTTTACTTCCGGTATCTTGCTTGTGGCATTGTACATTATGGAGGCGTGCGACCACTCGAAACCCTCGAAGGCCTTGCGGGTGTCGCTGTGCGCGTCGAAATGCAGTATGCCGAACTCTCCCGCGCTTCCCGCCGCGGCTTTAAACGCACCGAACGGCACCGAGTGTTCACCGCCGATTACCGCCGGCAGTTTTCCGGCTTTGAGCACTTCCGCCGTTTCTTTATAAACGTATTCGTTTACGGTAAGGCTGGCCTCGTTCACCTTTTCAAGAGCCTTGGCAAGCAGCTTGTCCCCGCCGATATCGCCGCCTACCGCTATGATTTTCTCCGCCTGTTTTCTGGTTGCGGCGTTAAGTTTTTTTATGGCGGGGGAAACCGGCCGCATGAAGATGCCAGCTTCGTAGGGTTTTACCACGTCGCCGTCGTAAAGGTCCACCTGCATGCTGGCCTCGAAAATAGCCTCGGGGCCTTTTGCCGTTCCGGCGCGATAGGATGTTGTTGCGTCCCACGTTGCGGGTATGCAGATTATTTTTGCTTCTTCTTCCGTGCAGGGCAGGCCGAAAATACCGGCGTCTGCCGCCGCTGCGGCGTTAGGGTCGAAAGTTGGCATGTTGTCCTCTCAAAAAAAAGGCCGCCGTCAGGCGGCCTTTGGAATCTTGTGCGGCTAGAATTTGAAATCTTCCAGCTTGTTTATGATGCGCGGCTTTTTTACTGTCACACTGCCGGTCTTTGCTTTTTTGCGGGCCTTCAGTTCGTTTGCTTTAAGCTGCGCGCGTTCCTTTACATAAGCATCGTATAGGTTGTCGCCCGGACATTTTGTATGCGGGTTGAACTCCCTGTGCGCGTAAAGTTTGCCGGATTTTATTTTATAAAATTCCATGAGACTTGTTATCAGTCCGTCCAGTGCCTTCATCGATGCTTCCGTCGGAATCTGCACGTCGTAATTGCCTATCATCGAAATGCCTATATTGTTGGGATTGTGCCCCGAGGTGTGCGCGCCCTCGGCGTTTACGGGTCTGCCCTCGAAAATATTTCCCGACGCGTCGATAAGAAAATGGTAGGCGATATCCGACCATTTGCGGCCCTGCTGGTGAAAATCCTGAATGAAATATACTTCCTGCATGGAATCTTCCAGTGTAAGCGTCTGGCGGGTGGCGGTGTGATGAATGGTTATCATCATCGGGGACTGCGGCGAATACGGGTCAACGGAGGGTTTTGCGTTCCACTGCTGGCGGGAAATTATGGTCTGCTTGTAATTCGGCGAGCCGAGCGGCGGCAGAACAATTGCCATCTGCGGGCCCTTGGTAGGTGCGGGCGTTTCTGGTTTTATCGTCGAATTGTCTGTGTCCATATTGTAGACGACAAGCGTTCCCCTGCCGTTTGCCGGACGTATGCGGATTTGTTCTTTCTGCAAAGAGGGATAAGAAAACTTCGCCCAGAAACGGCGGTTGGGATAAACCTTTACATGCATCTTTTCCCACGACTGTTTCGCGGTGTTGTAAATTTCCGCTCCGGTGGTTCCGGCGGGCAGTTCGCCGTCGATGAAAACCATGTCGTAAGGCTGGCTGGGCGAGCCCTGATACACGCTTGAATCGCCCGCGCTTTTAGTCGTTTGTGCGGCGCGGGTAAATTCAATTTCCTCTCCCTGCGGTTCGGCTGAAAGGGGGTATGTGAAGACCGCCAGAAGGGCGGTGATGATAAGTAAATTTTTTGTCTGCATGCGTTCAGACTAACAGATGAAGCGGAAAATTTCAAGGGCCCGCTTGCCGGTTTCCGGCTTTTAGCGTAAGATTTATATGAGAGATAAAAACACGGTCCCGCAGGTAGTCCGGACGCGGCGCATTCGCGCCGTCAGTAAACCTCCCCGCGAAAAAATACAGTTATTTTCGGGGTCGTCCAGTCTCTTCGTGCTGTTATGGAGAGATTATGGGCGGCATTACGCTGACCGTGTATTTTGACGGCCGGTTCTGGACCGGCCTTGCGGAAGATTTCGACGGCTGCGTCATTCGGGCCGGACGAATTGTCTTCGGCGCGGAGCCCGCCGACTGCGAGCTTTACGCTTTTGTCCTTTCCCGTTTCGGCGAACTGAACTTTTCCGCCGAGGCGGAGTCGGGGGAGCCTTCCGGCCCCGTAAGTTTCAAACGCGCGCGCAAACTGGCGCGGCGGGCGCTTGAAAGCAAACCGGGGGCCACGGCCTCGCGGCAGGCCATAAGCCGCGAATACGAAAAGATGAAGACCGTCCGCCGTGCCGATGCCCGCCGCCGCAAAGAGGCCGAAGATGACAGACGCTTCCTTTTGAAGTCGCTTAAACGAAAACGGAAACACCGGGGACACTGATGCTTAAATTCAGACGGGCATTTATTGAAATAACCAATGTATGCAACCTGTCCTGCCCGTTCTGCGCGCGGTCGGTGCGCCGTCCGTGCGTAATGCCGCCGGAAATGTTTGAGCAAATCGCCGCGCAGGTTCGTCCGCTTGCGGGTATGCTGTCGCTGCACGTTTTGGGCGAGCCGCTCACCCATCCGCAATTTCCTGAAATAATAAAATGCTGTTCACGCCTGCAAATGCCCGTTAATCTGGTGACAAACGGCACTTTGCTTGACCGTTTCGGCGAGGATATTTTCGCCGAGCCGTGTTTCAGTCAGATTTCCGTTTCCCTGCACGCGCTTGCATGTCTGGATGAAAAAGCCCGCGCCGAACGCCTTGCCTTTTTTGCCGCTTTCGCCGACAAATTCCGCAGACGCTTTATAATTTCCTTCCGCCTGCGCGGCGACTGGCAAAAGCCTTTCGAGCGCGAAGTGCTTGCCGCCCTGCTGGGTTTTTTCGGTACGGATGAAAACACCCGCGACAGGCGCGGCGCGTTAAAACTTGCCGAAAACGTATATCTCAATTCCGGCGAGTTTTTCAAATGGCCGTCCGGCGGCGCGCCCCGCGCGGAAAAAAACGGCTGTCTTGGCCTGCGGCACAATTTCGCCGTTCTTTGTACCGGCGAGGTGGTTCCCTGCTGCGTGGATTTTGACGCAGCGCTTTCCGTCGGCAATATAAAGGACGGGCCGCTGGCCGAAATACTTTCCTCTCCCTCAGCCGTTGCCCTGCGCGACGCCATAGCCGGAAAAACGTCCATGCCCGCCTACTGTCAGGCTTGCGGTTTTCGCGCGCCTTCGTAATTTTTTCCAGTTTCTTCTTTCGCTGAATCCCTGCGCCGTTAAACCTGCATACGGCATTTTTTGCGCGGCTTAAAATGCACTTTCCGCCGGACAAGAAAGTCGGCCAAATAAACTATAATCTAAGGCATACTTTGCCCGCGCTGGTATTTTTGCGCGTATTATTTGGGATGAATAAATTTCTAACTTACGTCTGCCGGTTGTTTGACCTTCCGCGAACCGTCGGCTGCGCCGTCTCGGCGCTGGCCTGCCTGCTTGCCATGCTGTGCGCTTTCGCAGTAAGCATGGGCGACGTGGCCCGCTATCCCGGCGTGGATAACCGTACGCGGATTGTCGGCGCGCGCATAATGGCCTCGGGTGGAAATCCTTATTTTTATAAGCAGAACGTCTCCACTCCCGCAACCCTGCTGGACCCCGTGCTTGATACGCCATATGTTTCGCGCTGTACAAATCCGCCTTCTCTTCTGGCAATGTTTATCCCGCTGTCCCATCTGGATTACAGACTGGGACGGCAGGTTTGGGCCGTTACCGAATGGCTTTTGCTGTTTATCTCGTTTCTTCTTATAGTGCGCGCTATGCCGGAAAAATTCCGCCTTGCCGGTCTTGCCGCCGGAACGCTGTTTTTTGCCTGCGGCTATTTCTGGCGGCTGCATGTTGAGCGCGGACAGTATTATGTGGTGATACTCTTTTTGTGGTCGGCCGCCTCTTACGCTTTTGCGCGGAGGGGGGACAATGCGCTTTCCGGCATTGCTCTTGGCCTTGCGGCGGCGTTCAGGCCGAGTGTGGTTGCCGCCCTTCTGCTTCCGCCTCTTCTGCGTCTTAAAAAAACCGCCGTTTTTTCGCTTTGCACCGCCGCGGCCGCAGCGGGGCTTTCCGCCGCCGTGTTCGGCCCGCGGCTTTGGAAAGATTATGTGCGTTCGTCGGAAATATGGGAAAGGACCATAGCCGACCCGCTGGCTTTTGAGCTTGAGCAAAAAATGCCTTTTGCAAAGAGCGTGGAGGGTTACCCCGTCGTTGCCCTGATGCCGTCGCACACCACAAGCGTGACGGTGCTGCACGCAATAGGCGGGAGCGTTGCGCTTTCCGGTGTGCGGAAACTGCGGCTTGTGCGCTTCATGTATCTTGCATTTCTGGTGCTGATGCTTATGCTTTTTTATCGTCTGCGTACCGTCCTGCCGCAAAGCGAACTGCTTTTACCTGTTCTGACGCTTGCCGTGCTTACGGATTACTTCGTGCCAACGCGCTATGGCTATGCCGACGTGCTTTTACTCGCGCCGGTACTGCTTGTCGGTGCGCGGGCGGCGGAACGGTTCCGCCCCGCCCTGTATCTGATGTTTGCCGGCCTTGCCGCCGGCGCGGTTTTCGGCTATGGCGTTTACGGCGCGCAGGCCACGGTGTGGCGCAATGCGCTGGTCGCCGCGGGTTTGCTTGGCTATTACCTTTCCGCCCTGCGCGGACGGTGATTCTTTGCTTTATCCCGCATGTGTTGATAGAATGAGAATATGAGAGGGCTTATGACTGAAAATTTCAAGGACAAACTTTTTTCGCGGCTTGACCGCTATGCCAGAATAGAAACATCCAGCGACGAAAACTCGACCACTTTTCCGTCCACAAAAGGCCAGCTTGAACTGTCCGCCCTGCTGGAGCAGGAAATGCGCAAAATAGGACTTGCCAACGTGCGCATGGACAAAAACGGCTACGTAATGGGCGAACTGCCCGCCACGTCGACAAAAAAAGTTCCGGCCATAGGCTTTCTGGGGCATGTGGACACATCGCCTGACTCAAGCGGCAAAAACGTCGTTCCGCAGATTCACCGCAGCTATCAGGGCGGCGATATCGTTATAAGCCACGACGCAAAACTCGTTTTAAGTCCCGTAAACTGCCCCGAACTCAAGGACTTTGTCGGACAGGACATAGTGACCGCAAGCGGCGGCACGCTTCTTGGCGCCGATAACAAGGCCGGTGTTGCCATAATAATGACGGCTTTTGAATGGCTTGCCCAGCATCCCGCTTTCATGCACGGCCCGCTTAAAGTCGCGTTTACTCCCGACGAGGAAGTAGGGCGCGGCGTGGACTATTTCGACGTAAAAGCCTTCGGCGCGGATTTCGCCTACACAGTTGACGGCGACATTACCGGCACGGTTGAAAACGAAAATTTTAACGCCGATTCCGTTACCGTCACCATAAACGGAAAGAGCTTTCATCCCGGTTCCGCCAAAAACCGCATGGCAAACGCCGTGCGCATAGCTTCCGACATAATTTCATCGTGGCCCGAGAACATGCTTCCCGAAACCACGCAGGACAGGGAGGGCTTCATAGCTTTCCTGTCTCAGAATGCCACCGTCGAAAAGGCCGTGGTGAAAGGCATTGTGCGCGAACATGACCCCGCAAAGCTGGAGTCGATGGAAAAACTGCTTGAGGCCATAGTCGCGGCAAAGCGCCTTAAATATCCCGGCGCGGAAATTATTCTTGAATTTAAGAACCAGTACCGCAACATGCGCGAGGTGCTGGACAAATACCCGAAAGTTACGGCGCATCTTATTTCCGCCATGCGGCAGTGCGGCGTGACTCCTATTCAAAAACCCATACGCGGCGGAACCGACGGCGCTCGCCTGTCCTTCATGGGTTTGCCCACGCCCAACATGTTCGTGGGCGGCGGCAATTTCCACGGTCATCAGGAGTGGGTGTCGCTCGACGGTATGCAGAAAGGCGTGGAAGTGGCCCTTGCCCTTGCCGCGCAGTGGGAGAAGCAGCCGTAATGAAAACCGAAAAACAGATAGCCCTTGAGCATTTCGACCGGCGGATGACGGAATTCCGCGACATTCTTTTCAAGGTCACTTTTACAAACCGTCACTACAGCGCCTATCACCTTACTTACGAGCGGGCCTGCCGGCTTGTCACAAAGTATTTCGGCAAGCAAAAGGAACAGGAGTTCATCGAATACGTCAACGAAAATGGCTATCCCAATTCGCCGGATATCGATTACACCACCGATTACAGACTGCACAGGGAAAGGATAAACCGCTGCATACGCATGCTCAAGAAATACCGCGAACTCGCGCAAACTTCGGAGAAGATATAGGTCCTTTAGTCCTTGCGGCCCCGCGTGCGCGGGCTAGGTTATATTGTGCGCACGTGGTGCACGGTGTCAGGGAGAAACGATGAAAAAATTTTCACTAGCCGCCGCCGTTCTTTTGCTCTGCTCCGCCTTTGCCGGAGCCGAACCTGATTTGCAGCAGAAACTGGCTGAAGACCCCCAGTATTTCAAGCTGGACAATTCCTCCGTCATACGCGAGACCCTGCCCGTGCCCGAGCAGCTGCGTTCCAAGGGCATCGGCGCGCCCGAGGCGGCCTCCGCCGTCACCAAAGGCGGGATTTCTATCAGCGAAGTGTCAATGGGACTTGATACCGCCGACCAGATTGTAAATATAGCTTCCAAGGTGTGGGACCTTATAAACCATAATCAGCCCGTGTCGAAAGTCCCCAACAAAATGCCGTATGCCACCGCCATACCCAAGGGTCTCGATACCTGGACGGTGATGACCGGCTGGCAGGGACCGTTCTCGCTTCTGAAGCACTTTGCCGTAAAAAACGTATATGGCGTCAAGGTGGCCGACGTGCAGTACCTCGTGTCCTATACTCATCATGGTGTCTATAAAGGTAAAGGCCAGTATCTTACGGGTGTGACGGCCGAACCGGTTTCCGTAAAAATCGCCTGGGGCTGGACACTCAAGATGAAAGCCAGCGTTGACGATTCCACAGTAATAAATATCGGCACTGTATCCCGCCCGAAGGCCGCCCTGCGGCTGGTTGTAAATTACAGTGTAAGCAGCATGCTTAACCATGTGGAGTATACCGATTCCTATATAATACAGGGCGACGGCCGCTATAAAGAGGAAGAAAATCACGCCGAAACGCAGGGTATGGATGCGGGTTATTGAAATTAGCTTGTAACATAGGTCCTTTAGCCCTTGAGGGCTTAGCGGGAAACGTCTATAATCTGGTATAGATACGATTTTATGGAGACTCTTATGAAAACTTTAATAACGCTGCTGGTGACGATGTCTCTGATGCCTGTATCGGCTTTCGCAGCCAAACAGCCCATGTCGCCGCAGGAAGATCCCAAATATTATACTCTGGACCTCAAGACCGCCCAGGTTGAGACTATTCCCATGGATCAGGTCCCGACCAAGAGCATACAGTCTTCCGCGATAATGGACATGACCCGCGGCGGCGGTACTACCGGTCTGGATCAGGCCAGTCAGGTTCTGATGGTTGCCGATCAGGTTGTTAACCTTACCGCTAAAATCTGGTCGCTTATCGAAAAGAACCAGCCTGTGGTTACGATTCCCGGAAAATCCCCTTACGCCACTGCCGTTCCCAAGGGCATTAAAACGTGGACCTATCTGACCGGCTGGAAAGGTCCCAAAACCGTAGTAAAACGCTTTACCTGCAAGAATCTTTATGGTATGAAGGTTATTGATATAAGATATGCCGTGTCCTATGCCTATGCTGGTTCCTACCGCGGCAAAGGACGCTATCTTACCGCAGTGTCGGCGGAGCCGGTTTCTGTCAACGTGCTGTGGGGCTACAAGCTTTCAATGAGCGCCGAAGTTCCGGACCCGACGGTGATAAACAAGGGAACGGTTGCAAATCCCATGGCCGCTCTTGAACTGGTGGTGAAGTACAGTGTGCATACGGCTATACAGCATTCTGAACTGCGCGATATTTACTACATCAGGGGAGACGGTCTCATCCGCGAGATGATATCGAATTCCAGCCTGGAATCTTTTCAGGAAATAAAAGACGGCGAAGTTGTAAAATACTACTAATTTCGGCAAAAATAAAAAGGAGGAAGTTATGAAGTTCATCACAAAAATAACTGTCGCAGCCGCAATGCTTGCTGCCGTAAGCGGTATAGCTTCGGCTCAGGGCAAGCTTTCCGATAATCCGGAATATTACAAGCTCGGAAAAGTTACCCTCACGGAAATTTCTCCTGCCCAGCTTGCGAAAATCCGCAGCAAGGGTACTACTTTTGCCGCTCAGACCGACACGACCGATCCCTATGCCAATTATAATGGCGGCGCGTCTGCAGCTTCTGGTGCAGCGACTGATCCCTCAGCTGATGCCGGCTATGACTCCAACTCCGGCTACGGCGGCACGGGCTATGGTTCTGATTACGGTGGTTACGGAAACTATGACACCTATGGTCAGAATGATATGCTTTCCAAGGCTTCGCGCCTCGTCAATCTGGGCCAGCAGGTAATCCAGATTATCGACAGAAACCGCCCCGTTGTCAGAGTTGACACCAACTACGCGACGGCCGTCCCCAAGGAAGTAACGCACTGGACCGATATGGCCGGCTGGCGCATGGGCAGCTCCAAGCTTTACGAGTTCACCGGTTATAACGCCCTGCACATGCAGGTCATCCATGTCGTCTACAGAATTCATTATGCCTTCGGCGGTTCCTATAACGGCGTAGGCAAGTACCTGACCGGCGTAAGCGTGGAGCCCGTGCAGATTAAAGTTGGCTATGGTTACAACTTCAACTCCAGCTGCAGCGTTCCCCCGGAATGGATAATCAACGTTTCCAATGACCCTGCAAAGCCAGTAGCCGCCATGAAGCTTAAAATTCAGTGGCACTACCAGAGCAAGTTCAAATCCGAAGACGGTTCCGACAGCTTCGCCGTATTCGGTGACGGTGGCCTCCGCAAGGTTGACGGTTTCAGCACTGTAAAAAAATAAATAACCGATAGTTATTAAAAAGCCCCGCTTCGGCGGGGCTTTTTTTATGCCCGACTGTGCCTGTTAAGTCTTTGTTTTCCTGCTTCGGCCGGATGCGTTTTGTATATAACCGCTTAGGTTATACTATGGACAGAGTAATAATCACACACCCATAGCGTTACATATACCGCGAAGTTTTTCCCGTCGCCCGTACACAAGCATTGCTGGAAGGCGCGAAAGCAACAAGAACGTTAATTAAGCTAATGAAGCTCATCCGCCTTGCGGTGGGGGCTTTCTATTCAAACAAAGTCTGGACCGAATCTTCTTGTCCCTGTTTATGTATGTATTGCTTTATGTTTTTATCAAAGCCAGTTGCAGAAACAATGTGAAACAGTTGCTTTGTCCAAGACAAGCCCGCTAAGCTCATAATATTGCAAGAAGATTCTGTTTTTTGCGAACCACCGTCTTTCGGTGGGGTATATAGAAAGGATGCAATAAAAAAGCGCCCCGCTTATGCGGGGCACTTTTACTTGCTGCGGGTTTATCAGAATGAATCGCGCAGTTTCGCAAGCAGTTCCTGCTGCGTTTTGTTAAGCCGTTCAGGCATGTCTATTAAGACGGAGGCATACAGGTCGCCGCGCCCGCCGTATTTCTTGATATAGCCCTTGCCTGCTATTTTCATCTTGCGCCCGCTTTTTGTGCCGGCGGGTATTTTTACCGTTATGGTCCCGTCAATCGTGTTTACGCGCGCCTGCCCGCCCAGCGCGGCATCCCACGGCATTACGCTTACCGTGGTTTCCAAATCATCGCCGTTGAGTCTGAATCCGGGGTGCGGCAGAAGTTTTATGCGCAGGAACAAATCACCTGCCCTGCCGCGCGCGTTAAGCGGTCCCTGCCCTTTAAGGCGCATTTTCGCGCCGTCGCGTATGCCGGGGGGGAGATTGACCGTTACGGTCTTTGATGTCGACTGCGTGCCCGTTCCGCCGCAGGCCGGACAGGCCGAGCGGCCTTTGCGTCCGGTTCCCCTGCAGTAAGAGCAGGTGGAGGAAAAGGGAATTGTAAGTCTTTTCTGTCCGCCGGAAAAAGCGTCTTCCAGCGTAAGCGGCAGTTCGGCTTCCTGTTCCGGTTCGGTGTAAAGGTCATCCCCGCCGAAACTAAATCCTCCGCGCCCGCCGGCGGCTTTAAACCCTCCGCCCAGCCCGCCGAAAAGCGACTGGAAAAAATCGCTGAAATCGCCGGTACTTTGCTGGCTGAACCCGCCCGAACTGTAGCCGTAAGGTCCGTAGCCCGCTCCGCCTGCGCCCGCGCCGGAACCGGCGGCGTTCTGCCAGTCGGGGCCGACCTGATCGTACATGGCTTTTTTCTTTTCGTCGGAAAGCACTTCGTAGGCTTCGTTTACTTCCTTGAACTTCTCGGTCATGGCGGCTTTCTGCGCCTCGGGGTGCATATCGGGATGATATTTGCGCGCGAGACGGCGGTAGGCCGATTTTATGTCGGCCTGGGAGGAGTTTTTTTCAACTCCCAGAATCTTGTAGTAGTCCTTGTATGCTGCGCTCATCTTAGCCTGATAAGAACAAAAATAAATACCGGCACGAGGGCGATTAAAATATACTGTTCAAATACCCGTTCCGGCATCTGCAGAAAATAATGGCCCAGTACGCCCGCCACGGCGGCGATGCACAGGGCGGTCCAGAAAATTATGTAGGTCAGCCTTTCGCCGTTTGCCGGTTTCTGCTGCTGGGGCTGTTCCGGCTGGGGCTGTTCGGTTTTCTTTGTTTCATCCATAGCTTAATTATACGAAAAAATCGGCGCGGGCTTGATGAATTTTCCGCTCCCGCCCTGCCGTTGCAAAAAGTGCGTCATTTCCGTTTTTCCCCGCCGCCGTTTCGGCGCGGATATTATCCCGTAAAAAAGCGCATTAAAATACGGTTTGCGCATAATACAGCCACTCCTGCAAATTACCTGCCGGAAAACGGCGATTTGTCCTTTTATATACATTAGAAAAATAAGTATACTGGTAGCGACCGCCAGTGCGGCCGCGTTTGTACACCTGTCCGGCATCCCGCTTCCCCTGCTGAAAACGGCGTTTTTTGCCGTGTTCCGGCGGAAAGGGAGATTTCGGAAAGGTAAAAAATTCCACAACTGGAGAATCAGCTCTTATGGCTCAACAGTCTGCACAGACACAGACTCCGGCGCCGTATAAATGGTTCGTCGCAGGCGACATTAACGGCTTTTTCGGACTGATGTTCGACAATATGACGGTGCTGTCTTTTCTGGCCGGCATACTTGTTTTCGGTTTCGGCTTTCCCGCCGATATCGTGTATAAAAAGATGTTTCCCGGAACCGCCTTCGGCGTGTTCTTCGGCGACATCATCTATACCTGGATGGCTTTCCGCCTTGCAAAGAAAAGCAACAATCCCAATGTCACGGCCATGCCTCTGGGACTGGACGCCCCGTCGACAATCGGTATAGCGCTTGCCGTGCTGGGCCCCGCCTTCCTGTCGCTTAAAGGCCGCGGCATGGCTCCCCACGACGCCGCCATGATGACCTGGTACATCGGCATGGCCACCATGGTTATGATTGGCGTGGTCAAGATAATTTTCTCCTTTATCGGCGGCTGGGTGCAGAAAGTCGTTCCTCAGGCCGGACTGCTGGGCTCGCTTGCGGGCATCGGTCTGGTTCTCATCGGCTTTGTGCCTATCGTAGAGATTTTCAGCCTGCCGCTTGTCGGTCTTATTTCGCTCGGCATCATTCTTTATACGCTGGTGGCTAAAATCCGTCTGCCTAAGAACTTCCCCGGCGTTCTGCTTGCCGTGGCGCTGGGCACGGCGCTTTATTACATTCTCGGACCCATGGGCCTTGTCGGCGGAACTTATGCCGCGCCCGCGGCCGAGCTGCATCTGGGTCTGCCTATTCCCACCATGGACTTTGTAAAGGGTTTCGGCGAGGCTCTGCGTTATCTGCCTATCGCCATACCGTTTGCGATTCTTACCGTGGTCGGCGGCATCAACGTTACCGAAAGCGCGCGCGTGGCGGGCGACAATTACAATACCCGCAGCATACTGCTTACGGAAGCTTTCTCCACCCTCGTTGCCGGTCTGTGCGGCGGCGTTGCGCAGTCAACCCCGTACATCGGCCAGCCCGCGTACAAAGCCATGGGCAGCCGCGCTGGCTACACGCTTATCACCGGCCTGTTCATCGGTCTGGGCGGCGTGCTCGGCTATGTAAGCTACATAGTTGAACTGATACCGCAGGCGGTCATAGCGCCTATTCTGGTGTTTGTCGCGCTCGATATCATGTGTCAGGCTTTCCACGCCTGTCCCGTGCGGCACGCGCCGGCCGTGGCGATGGCCTATTTCCCGACGGTCGCCCGCCTGCTGCAGATAAAACTTTCAAACCCGAGCTATGTGCCCGTCGATACCTTCAAGGCCATGCTTGCCGCGCCCGGAAAACAGCTGCCCGAACTGCTGGTTACCGTGGCGCTGGGTAACGGCTTCATCCTTACGGCCATGCTCTGGGGCGCGTTCATATCCAAGATGATTGACCGCAAGCTGCGCGTGGCGGCAGGTTATCTGGGCATACTTGCGGGCCTTTCGTTCTTCGGCATAATCCACTCGGCCATACCCGACGGCAATATGTACCTGCCGTGGAACCTGCCCGAGCCCGCCCGCCAGATACCCTTCCAGTTCGCGACGGCATATCTGGTTCTGGCGGTTTTGCTTTACGCGATGTCCTACACCAAGGAAAGCAAGGAGCCTATAGTCGAGGACGCTCTTTAAATGACCATCTACTCGCTGATTAGTTTCTTCGGTCTGTGCGTCATGCTGCTGCTGGCGTGGCTGATGTGCACGAATAAAAAATCCGTCAACTGGCGCACCGTGATATGGGGTACGGTACTGCAGGTGATTTTCGCGCTCTTCATACTGAAAACGCCCGTGGGCCGCTGGCTGTTTACCGGCATCAACGACATTGTGGTGGGCCTGCTGAACTTTCAGGAAGAAGGCGCGAAGTTCGTCTTCGGCGGCCTTGGCATAGCCCCCGGCAAGGAAGGCTCCATGGGCTTTTTCTTTGCCTTTCAGGTGCTGACCTCGATAATCTTCCTGTCCGCGCTGATGTCCGTGCTGTATTATATGGGCATCATGCAGAAGGTGGTGCTGTTTATCGGACGCATAATGCAGAAGACCTGCAGCACTTCCGGCGCGGAAACGCTGTGCGCCTCAGCAAACATCTTCGTGGGCCAGACCGAGGCTCCGCTTCTGGTGCGGCCGTATATCGAGGAGATGACGGAGTCCGAACTGTTCTGTGTAATGGTCGCTGGCATGGCCACGATATCGGGCGGCGTAATGGTTGCTTACGCAAGCATGTTAAAGCCGTTCTTTCCCGACGCGGCCGGTCATCTGCTTGTGGCAAGCGTAATGTCTGCTCCCGCTTCGCTTGCCATAGCAAAGCTTATGATTCCCGAAACCGGCACGCCCAAAACACTCGGCGTGCTCAAGCTGGACTATAAGGACCCCAGCGTAAATATCATCGAGGCCGCCGCAAACGGCACGTCGCTTGGTCTTCAGATGGCGCTTAATGTGGGCGCCATGCTGATTTCTTTCATGGCCATACTGGCCATGATAAACTGGGGTCTGCATTACGGCTTCGGCCTGTTCGGTCATCCCGATATCGGGCTTGAACAGCTCTTTGGCTGGGCGCTTTCGCCTTTTGCCTGGGCTATGGGCGTGCCCTGGCACGAAGCTCAGGCCGTGGGCAGATTCATGGGTGAAAAAACCGTGCTGAACGAGTTCGTGGCCTATTCAAGCATGGCCAAGTACTGCACGGCAACACCGCTTTCGCCGCGCGCCATGATAATAAGCATTTACGCGGTCTGCGGGTTTTCAAACCTGCTGTCCATAGCCATACAGATTGCCGGCATAAGCGCGCTTGCTCCTTCGCGCAAGCCCGATCTGGCGCGGCTTGGCATAAAGGCGCTCATCGGCGGTTCGCTGGCCTGCTTTATGACGGCCGCAATCGCCGGAATAATGATTCCGTAAGTCTGACTGAAGCAGAAAAAAGCCCCGCCTTTCGGCGGGGCTTTTTTATTTGGAGGAATTTTCGGAAAGACTTCGCTCCGCCGCAAAGCGCGCCGCGTGCGGCCCCAGCAGTACCACAAGTATAAAGCGCGCAAACTGGAGGGCCATGACAAAGGGCATGTCCACATTCGTGCCGGAGGCGATTATTGCGGCGGAGTCCATGCCGCCCGGCGTTGTGGCGAAATAGGCTGTAAGCCATGAAATGCCGGTAAGCGCGGAAAGCACACCGCCCAGCGCGGCGCAGGAGGCCATAAGGGCGAATATGGCCACTAAAATGGCGGGCAGGGCCTTTGAGGCGGCCTTTACGGTGTCTTTTGTAAAGCGCAGGCCTATGCTTATGCCTATGACAGCGTAGCTTGCGGCCAGAAAGGCCGGAGGCAGTGTCATGGGCGCGGTGCCCGAAAGCTGTACCGCCGCGCCAAGGGCCATCGGCACGATTATGGTTCCGCCGGGAATTTTAAGGCGTTTTGCTATATATATGCCAACGATTATTACAATTATTGTCGCGCCAAAGCCGCCCCAGTTCATAAGGTGTCTTGCAGGCAAGGCGGGCGATGCCGCTGCGGTGGTTCCGCCGCAGGCTTCGGCTATAAATGTCGAGCACAGGGCCACTATTGCGGCGCGCAGATACTGCATGAAGGCCACGAAGCGGATGTCCTCGCCATAGTCGGCGGCCATCATGGTCATGGCGGTCGCGGCTCCGGCCGAAGTGCCCCATACCGCCGAAGTTCCGGGCAGCAGGCGTTGCCTTACAAGCACATAGCCCACAAGCGTGCTTGCGGCTATGATAGCCAGTATGACAAGCAGAAAAATCAGCCAGTCTCCGCGCAATGTTCCGATGATTGCGGGGGTTATGCTTCTTGCCACCAGACAGCCGATTACGCCCTGCGCAAAATAAAACAGCGGTTCCGGCACGCGCAGTTGTGTGCCGCGCGCCGCAAGCCATATTGCGGCTATCATCGGGCCGATTAAAAAGCCCGCCGCTATGTGAAGCAGGGACAGTACGCCTGCAAAAGCCGCAGCCAGCGCGGCAAGCACTGCCCATGCCGCAGGACCGGATTTAATGTGTTGAACAGAAAAAAATTCGCGTGGCTTTGCCATTAAATATCTCTGAGCCGCAGTGCTAGTGCTTATGTGCCAAGGCGTAACGTGCGGTTCACTTACAAGTATATCACGGCGGTTTAGCTGTGTGTAAATTACCAAGGGTACTAGGCGCATTCTGTTAAGTTACAGTGGCCTGTTTTTGAAATACCGGACGGGCGTTTGCTCGCTGGATTTATTCCGGCTCCTAAAGATTGCGGAGGCTTCGTGGTGTTTAGACCGGTAGTGTGCGAATATTTTCCAAGCTGTGCCAATAAAACGGTTTGGTGATTCAATCTTTCTCTCCTGCACCCGCGCTGGTGTTGCTTTAATAGTGCACTCATGTCTGGCATGGACGGATAACCCGCACGCGGTGTAGTAGTCGGCGCACAAGCGGATAGTAAGCGAAGTCGTTGTACGTTTATCCGTGCGCGGGTTGGCAGTCTGAAGGGGGAATCGGTGGACTCATTTGTGTGCGGGTTTTTAGAAGGTCCGCAAACTGGCGGGCAGGCTGTCATTCTCCCGTAGTGCTGAAATTATCTTCTGCGGACTTGTCGCCTCACTTCTGCCGCACGTTCACGGAGAGTTTTTTATAACCTTGGGAATAATCCCGCCACTCCAAAATTTTACAGGCGGNAAGTGTTCCGTGCTCTCGCCGGAAAAATTGCGCTATGGATGTAGTGCGCCTGTCTGCTTCTTTATGCAGTTGTGCCAACGTCGGCTTGCAAAAATGCGTTGGTGCGCGGGGATTTTTAACAGCGATTTTTTGTGCTGTCAGCCAATAAAAAAGCCCCGCCGTAAGGCGGGGCTTTCGTAATATGCGCGGCCTAACACATTAGCCGAAATGATAACGCTTGCTCAGCGGTTTTAATATTTTCCAGCGGCATTTGAGACCCTGCGGAAAGACGGCGAAATCGCCCGCTTTAAGTGTTACATTGCCCGCGTTTGTTTCTATTTCCGCGCTTCCTTCAACCAGCAGGCATGCTTCGGGGACCATATAGTTCCAGCGAAATTCGGTCGGCTCTTTCTGCCAGAGCGGCCATTTGGCCGCAAGCTGGCGGTCCTGCTCGGTAGCTGTTCTCACTTCAATGGGCATAAAAAATTCTCCTATTTGCCGAAATAGCCCATAAGCTGCGCCTCAGCGAGTATGTGTCCTTTGGCTTTTTTCATAAGTTCGGAAGACGACGCTTCGGCTTTTGCGTCGATACTGCCGTCCAGCGCATACAAACGGAAATAGTATCTGTGCCGTGCGGGCGGACACGGGCCGTCGTAACCTATTTTGCCCGATGAGCCGCGTCCTTCCGTTACGCCCTTTGGCAGAGCGGAACGTTTAAGGGTTTTTAACGCGGCGGGAATGTTCCATATTGTCCAGTGCGTCCAGACGCCGTAGGGCGCGTCGGGGTCGTCGACAATCAAAAGCAGTGTCTTCGCTTTTGCTGGAACATTTGTAAAAGTAAGTTCCGGCGCGGTGTTTGCTCCTCGGCAGGTGTAGCGGACTGGAATGTCGGAGCCGTTTTTGAAATCCGCGCTGATTGCCATGGGCGTTTTGCCTGCGGCAAAAAGTCCCTGCGTCCCGGCCAGCGCGGCAAGGCACAGCACTAATGTTTTCATTTACTTCCCCCTTGCCGACATTGTAGGCATAAAAAAGCCTAAAAGCAAACGCTTTTTTTGTGCCGCCCGACATTAAAAAGAGGGTCAGGAAATTATATACTGAATACGCGATGAAAAAGATTTTCCTTATATGCGCGGCGCTTTTGCTTGCCTTCCCGCTTTTGCATGCGGGCGACAAGAAAGACGACAAGGACGAAGACGCCCTCGTTCTGCTTTCTCCCGCCGACGTGAAGGGCTTTTATATTCCCGCCGATATGTCCTTCCGCCGGTCCATGGAAGTGACGCCCGTCGATGAAAAGTTTATAAACCTGCGCGTAAAGGCCGGGGCTTTTGAGTCTGAAGGCAAACTTTTTCTGAACGGGAACAAGGTTTACATGCGTAAAGGCAAATGCGGCTTTTTCGTCTATTTCCGCCCTGGCGGCGAGGCCACTGTAACAGGCGCGGGCGACCGCTGCCGCGTCTCGGGCATAATGGGGTGGAGTCAGGCGCTCGACGGGGAATTTCAGCGCCGCTCCGTAGTCACCGAGGCTGAAGTCGCGGGCCTCTACCAGACCTCGACCGACGTTTTCGACGGCGCGCTCAAAATAGATTATTCTTCCAAGGACGGGCTTACGATTTATCTGCGCAACGTGGAAAAGGACGGCTTCCGCCGCACCGGTTCGCTTTACGGCAAGGCGAAAATAGCAAAAGACGCCGATTACCTTGTGTTCGACCGGCCGGACTGCAGCGTGATGATTTCCTTTACGCGCGACAAGAAAACCTCCGCCGTAAACGCGGCGCGCGTGGAATTCGGTTCCAAACCCTGCTTTACCAAACTGACCATGGCCGGCGAGCCCGATTACGCCGCCGTATATAATTTTGTTCCCGACGAGGAAAAAATAAAGGAACAGAAACGTATCGCCAAGGAAGAGGAAAAAAAGCGCAAGGCGGAAGAGGAGAAAAAGAAAGCCGCCGAGCAGGAACGCCAGCGTCAGCTGGAAGAGGAGTCTTACTGATTATCATGGATACGCGCAGACTGCTTACACTTTCCGGTATCATCGCGGGCATTTTCGCCCTCGCGTTTTTCATTTTTTATGCCGGAGTATATTCCGGCACGGTCCGCGCCCTGCGCCTTACGCAGGACGGGACTAACGAGACCGTCTGGAAATCGGACGGCGCCATAATGCTGCTTGTTCCGGCCGGACAGACCGTGGCCGACACCGGAAAAAAACGCGTAAAAAAACAGACGGCGGATTTTCTGCTCGATAAACAGGAAGTCACCAACGCCCGCTACGCGGCTTTTCTTAACGCCGTAGGTTATGAAAAAGGCCGCGAACTCATGCCAATGTCTGGCATTGAACTGGCGGGGAAAACAAAAACTTTTGTTTCGCAGGAAGGAAAGGACGAGCTGCCCGTTACCGGTGTAAGCTGGCTTGGCGCGGCGGCCTACTGCCGTTTTCACGCAAAGCGTCTGCCAACGGCGCTTGAGCACCAGAAGGCCTGTTCGCCCGATTATGTGCCGCATGTCTTCCGGCTTGGCCGTCTGGGCTTTACATTTAATCCCTTAAAGTATCGCGACCGCAGCGGTTATCTGCACAAAGCCGGTTTTATGCGAGATAACCGTCTGGGCGTTTATGACATCGCCGCCAACGCCGCCGAGTGGACACAGGACGTTTATGCCGCGGACTTCGGTCTGTCGGGCGCATATCCCGAAAGCGCGCTTAATACGCGCACGCTTGCGGGCGGTTCATTCTCGGCGGGGCCGTCATGCTTTTTGCGGCGCGGCTTTGCCGTTGGCGATACTCCGCAGGATGCCGGTTTTCGCTGCGCGGCCGATCTGGAACGCTGGCCATAGGAGCTTTTATGCACTGGGTTATACTTACTCTTGCCGGAATGTTTGAGGTGGTCTGGGCCGTAAGCATGAAATACTCTCGCGGCTTTACGCGTCTGTGGCCGTCGGTGCTCACAATCGCGGCAATGCTTGTCAGCTTTATTTTGCTTGCGCGCGCCGTTGATAAACTGCCGCTGGGCACGGCTTACGCCGTCTGGACGGGTATAGGCGTTGCCGGAACCGCCGTGCTTGGCATATGGCTTTTTTCCGAGCCTTCTGGCATTGTGCGTGTGGCAAGCATTGCCCTTATTCTGGTCGGCATACTTGGCCTGCGCCTTTCGGCCGGATGATATGTATAAGTGGCTTTACCTCGCTCTCTTTTCCGGCCTCTGTTATTTTTACTTTGCTGAACTAAACCAGTATAAAAATACCGACAATATCCTGCCGCAGGTGCAGGGTGTTCCGCTTCAGCGGGAAGCGTCCGATAAAAATTTAATCCGCTGCAGCCGCGGCGGTTATGACTGGGAAATAACACCGCTTTTCGACTACGAGGCCACGGCTTTTGTGTTTGGCGTGTCGCATAACTTTCTAAACCTTCTGCACGGGACGGTTCCCGCCGATCTCGGCCTTTTGTGGGGGGACAACGCCCGTTACCGTTATTACAAGGACGTTAAACTGCGCGTGCTGATGAACCATTACACCGCGCAATGGAAACAGGGCGGGCACTTCAACCTTTTTGCCGCCGCCAATACCCACTGCGCCACCTGTAATGACGCGGCGGCTGACAAGCTGCGTTCCATAGTTGCCGGCGACCAGATTCGCATACGCGGCAGGCTGATAAACGCCAAAATCACGGAAAAAGGCTGGTTTTCGTCGCGTACGAGTTTCTGGGAATCCAGCACCACGCGCGAGGACACGGGCGAGGGCTCCTGTGAATTTTTATATGTCAGTTCGCCTGACGACATAGAAATACTGCGTCCCGCCTCCCGCTTTAACAAATACATGTTCCGGTTCTGTTTCTGGGCCATTCTGGCGCTGACGCTGTGGCTTTTTATAGGCGCGCATTTTGAAGCCGCGGAATTTGGGAGGAACGGATGAAAAAAACGGCATATCTGTTAATTGTTCTTGCCGTGACCGCGCTGATTTATTTTCGCGGTCTGACAAACGACCATGCCTGGCCGGACGATTTCGCCATGTATATTATGCACGCGGAAAATATGGCCGAAGACCGTCCCTACGCCGATACTCCGTATGTGCAGAACCCGCTAAACGATTATGTGGGACCGCGCGCCTATCCGCCGGGCTATCCGCTTTTGCTTGCTCCGGTCTATAAAATTTTCGGCCTGAACCTGAAGGCGTTCAAGGCGGAGAATGTGGTATTTTTTCTGCTGGCGCTGTATGCCGTGTACATGCTTGTACTGCCGCGCATAGGCGAGAAGGGGGCGTTGTTTGTCGTTCTTCTGCTGGCGGCAAATCCCTGGTCCTTTGCCTTCCGGCAGTATATTTATTCCGACTGGGCGGCCATGCTTTTTCTGCTTGGCGGTTTTCTTTTCTGGCGCGGATACCGCGAAAATTTTCTTATGCGCGATGCCGCGCTTTCCTCGCTGTTTTTCTTTTTTGCCGTGCTTACGCGCACGGTCTGCATAATCGCGCCGGCGGCGGTTGTGCTGTCTTGCCTGCGCGGGCAAAGATTACGCAAGGCCGCCTTGTCCGTCGCGGGCATTTCACTTGCCGCCCTGCTTGTTGTGCGGCTTGCCGCGTCGGGCGGAAACACGCCGTCTTACTATCTGTCTAATATGCGGCTTGGCCAGCTTATAGGTTCGGGCCCGTGGTACGTGTCATTGCACGATGTCGTCTTCGGGTTTATGTTTCCGTTTTCTCAGTTTATTTCGCCGGATAGCAATGTGTTTGCCGTTATCGTGTGCTGTGCGGTTTTCATATTTGCCGCGGCGGGTTTTATAGCCTGCGTGCGGCGGGACGGCTGGGGGGAGGCGGAGATTTTTCTGCCGCTTTATTTCCTGAGTTTTTTAGTGGCCTATGACTGGCCCCGTAATTTTTTCCCCGCCGCGCCGTTTTATCTTTCCTATGCGGTGCTGGGCCTGACCGCTTTTGCGGGACGTTACGCAAAACGGGCAAAGCTGATTATTGCGCTTGGGGCCGTACTGCCGTTTCTGGTTTATGCGGGCCACTACCGCTCGCCTCAGCCGACGCAGGCTAGTGTGATGGAAAAAAACGTGGCGGAGATGTTTAGCTTCGTGCGCGCTCTGCCTGACTCCTCAGTGGTTATGTTTCGCAAGCCGCGCGTCATGTGTCTGCTTACCGGCAGAAAAAGCGTTTCCTTTCCGCTTGGAGCGGATGAGACCGTTTTGCAAAAAAATATCGCGGACCTTTCCGTGAAATATGTTGTCGCCGGACAGTTTATGCGCGACAGACGCGAGGTTCTGCCCGTGGTGCTGACTAATCCGCCGTGGCTGCGCACGGTTTTTGTAAACAGGGATTTTATAGTTTATGAAGTGACCGCGCGGACGCGCGGCTAGCCTGCGGCTCAGTACTCGCCTTTTCTTAGCAGTTCCTCGTCGCTGAAACCGAAATGATGCGCCAGTTCGTGCAGTATGGTGCGGCGCACCTCCTGCTCAAGCTGTTTGGGCGTGGAGGCGACGCTTTCCAGATTTTTCTTAAACAGGGTTATCTTGTCCGGCAGGATGCCGGAATATTCCGTACCGCGTTCTGACAGGGGAACACCTTCATACAGGCCAAGCAGGTCCGTACCGTCTTTGCGCGCCTGCGCGGGCGTGGGGTGTTCCCTGACCGTTATAACCAGATTGTCTATTCTGCTTTTTATCGCGGCGGGAAGTGCCGCCAGAGTAGCCGCGGCGAGCTTTTCCATTTCGCCTTTGGTCATCCGTCTTATTCCTTCAGAATATTGGACTTTATTGCGTTTTCCCTGCTTAAATCGCTGCCGGACTGGTTCTGTATCTGATTGATAAGTTCCTTTTCCGTGGGCAGGTGTATGGCGTCGGGAACTTCGGATGTGAGGATATCCTGCAATTGGCGGAAGAACTGTTCCTCAAGCGTGCCGTTTGTGTAGCAGCGTTCTTTTTCAGACGAGGAATAATTGAAAACTTCCATGTATGTCGTCGCGGTGACTTCCACCTGTCCCAGCTGTTTGCCGGGGGTTACAAGGATGTTCATTGTGTAGCGGCCGGAACCGTAGGGACTGAACCAGTTGTCGATATTTGCGCCGCAGACCGCGATTTTCGCGAAATCTTTTTTCTCCTCCACAAGCACGAACTCGGTGTTTATGAAGCCGCTTTCCCTGCTGGTGTTGCGCACGGGTATTTCAAGGCGGGCGAGGCTTTTGAGGGCCGCGTCATAGACGGCGGGAATGTTTGCCTGATAGACGCGCGAACGCGGCTGGGACGATGCCGCCGGTCTTATCGCGCTTCCGGCACAGCCGGAAAGCAGGGGGAGAAACAAACAGCAGATTAAAGCTTTTTTCATAAATATTCCTTTACTGCGCCGCGCCCAGTTCCGGATAACAGATGCGAAACGGCTCCGGTTTGTGCGAGGCAAACCACTCTGCGTTCTTGCAGCCAGTGGTGGCGAAACCGCCAAGCGAAAGGCGGTAGCAGTTGTCTCCGTTTGCCATTACCGCCGCGAAATCGGAGTCTCCGGCCAGCTCGAAAAAGCGGTTCATGTCCGCGGCGGCTTCCGGGCCGCGGCGCAGGCTGAGAAGTGAGGACGCCCGGCCCAGATAGAAGCACGCCTGTTTTGCGTTTGCCGATATGGCGGAGGAAAAGTCGGACATGGCGGAGGGAGAATCGTTTTGTATTTCCTCTATAAAGCCGCGCAGGGCGAAATCCCAGCCGCGGTTTGCAAGGGGAGCCGAAGCTATGGACGCTGAAAAATCCTCGCGCGCCATGCGCAGACCGTCTTTATAACGGAAAATTTCGGACAGTTTAAGCGTGGCCGCGCCGCGCCGCAGATAAAAGGGCGGAAGCGGGTCAAGAATTACGGCGTCGTTATAAAGTTCGCGGGCCGCGACGAAAGCGTCCAGCTCGTCAGAAGACGTTGCAATCAGGGCATCGCCTTCCTTTGCGCAGGCGGCCGCGCGGGCCTTAAGCCGGTTGGCTTTTGACTGAGGCAGGCTGTTTATTTTCTTTATGGCACGGTAATAGTTCAGCGCGCGGTGCGTTTCCTCCTGATCGGTCGCATTGGTTTCCCACGCAATTGCGGTTGTGTCCTGCTTTATTCCCAGCTCCGCCGCCACGGGTTCCGGCAGGGGCGGACGCTGTTTGAAAGAGGCGTTCAGCGGCGAGGAGAGAGGCGGCTGTTTGCGGGTGGTTTTTTGCGCCGCGCGCGGTTCGCCGAGGGCTTCCCTGCATGCTTTTATGTCGTAACCCATGGCGAGCAGTTCCTCGCATTCATAGCTTGCGCCCACGATGTCGCGGGCATTGGAATCGGTGTTATAGCGGAAGAAAAGCTGAAGATTGTCGGCCGCAGGTGCAAAGTCGCCTTTCTCCATGTAAAGCAGGGCCTTTGCGTGATACACGCCCGCGTTTGCCGGCGTAAGGCGCAGTGCGGCATCCAGATCGCGCAGTGCCAGTTCGGGATTGTTGAGGTCCTGCTGCAGCATGCCGCGCAGATAATAGGCGGTTCCGTCGATGCCTTCGCGGTCGAGTTTTATAACCTCGTTATAGTCGGCCAGCGCGTCCTGAAGATTTCCAAGCCGTTCGTTTGCCATGCCCTGAAACAGACGGGCCAGCGGGTCGGATGGATTTTTTAGCGCCTCGGTGGTTATTTCGGAAAAAGCTCGGGCCGGGTCCTGCGCTATTTTTTCGGCCATAAGCTGATACTTGTCCTGCCTTTGAAGTATTGCGCGCAGTTCGGCTTTCTTGAAGGCGTCCAGCTTGCTGCCTGAAATATTGCGCGCCCTGGCGCGCATGATTATAAGGTCGCTGTAAAGCGCGGCGTTGTCATCCGGCTCTATGTTCTGGTCGGTGACGGAGTCGTGTATCGGTGCGCGCACTACCGGCACGTGCCTTGTTTTGCCCTGCTTTATTTTTGCGCCGCCTGCGGCGCAGAGTCCGGCCGAAAACAGCAGTACGGCCATGAAAACTGACAGTTTTTTCATATTACCCCTTGAGGCTTTTTACCCTTTTTTCAATATTGCGGCACAGGTAGATGTAAGTCCGTCCGCGCGTGTCGGTAAGGGTGAATGATTCCAGATTCAGAAAACCGGGTGAAGACTGGTCCGCGAAAATTTCCAGTTCGTAGCCCGGCAGCAGTTCGTACGGAAGCGACGGACTTGCCCGCATTATCGGCTGGGGGCGATTGTCACGCATATCGGCGCGGGCCGAACTTATCACGATAGGTTCCCCGGATATGTTCTTGATAAGCAAAACGGTATATGTGCCGGGAAAAGAAGGGTCGCCGAAAACCGCCATATCGTACTCGCATCTGATATCCAGTTTCCGCTTTTCCTTCTTTCCGGTCCTGCGCAGAAGCAAAACGGCTGCGGCCAGCAAAACCGCTATGGAAACGGCGTAAATCATTATGCTTAAAATCTACCAAATAATAGGGCGCGGCGAAACGGCTTGTTGGCCGTCCGCAAATAAGGGATAATCGGGTATGGATAATATCGTTTATTCCACCGACCCGAACTGGAAGCCCTGCCCCAAATGCGGAGCCAGTCCTTGCCGGTGCGCGCCGCCGGTAAAACTAAAGCAGGCCGAGCCGGTACGCCTGTCTTTCCGCCGCACGGGAAAGGGCAGCGGCGTGACGCTTATCGAGCGGCTTGCCATGCATCCGCAGGGCAAAGAGGATTTGCTTAAAAAGCTTAAAAAGACCTTCGGCGTGGGCGGCAGCGTGAAAAACGGCGTGCCCGAACTCCAGGGCGACCTGCGCGAAAAAACCGCCGCCCAGTTGCAGACGCTGGGCTACAAGGTGCGCATTTTGCAGTAGCCGCGCCTCAGACTGTAAAGACAGTTTTTCCCTGTTTACGATGCCGGCCCCGCATGAGGCGGGGCCTTCTTATTGCCCTTGTTCTATGCCCCTTGTATCTTGCTGTAAAACAATTTTCCTAACCCACTTTTCCAAAAAATTACCTGCATGAGTTACCAGTTTTTCATCACGGCCATCTGAAGGGTTCTTACTGCCATGGAATAGGTTGCAGCGTATTTGATAGATAAAGTCCGCGACATTTTCGAAATCAAAAGAATCTGCAAGGGTGATGTTGGTATTTTCATGCCCTGGGCGCATGTCATGCACCGGAGGTAACTCCTTTAGGCTCTTTAGGTCATTCTGTCCCTCTTCTTTTACCGCTTCAAAGGCCGCACGGAAGCAATTATTACCACTTTTTAACCACTCTTTTTTTTCGTAATCCGCGCTTCCATTGGATGCATTAGTCAGCAGTGCATCAAAACATTGGTAGCAGACGAAGAAATGGATAAACGGGTCTTTTTTAGTTTCAGTATGAGGCGCGCACAAATCTTCGTCCCGTTTAAGCCAGTTTGAAACTCTGTCTAGTATCTGTTCATCCATATTTGTATGGGCAATAGTAATATGAATTCCTGCTCTTGCCTTTCTCCTGTATGTGCGGAATTAAAAAAAGCGGGCCCCAACGGGGCCCGCTTTTTTTTAGATTGCTTTCAGAATATCCAGGGCGGCTGGGTAAGCGCCTTGCGGTAGTTATTGGGGCCGATTATCTGAATATAATTGTCTATCAGACCCTTGCGCTTGAGATACGAGCTTGCCGCGTCCGGCGCTGTTATATTAAGCCGGAAAGCTTTTTCGGAAGGAAGTATTCTGCTCTTGTGCATGCGCTGGCTGGGATTTAACACGCTGTTTATCATCACCAGCAGGGAGTTGGTGCAGCTGTTTTTGAACAGGTCATAATACTCGCCTTCGCGGTTTACCACGGCCTGCTCTATCGCCTTGCGCGTAAGCTCCACGGTCTGCGCTCTTGTAAGTTTAAGACGGTACGGGCGCACGGGTTCGGCCGAGAGATTCTCTTTCTTTTCCAGATAGAATTTTGCCGTGCCCAGCGTGTAGAGTATGCGGTAAACGCCGGCTATGGCTTTTTTGAATGTGTAGCTGTCGCCGTTAAAGCGGCGTTCCGCGTCTATTGAAAGGCACATTACCGGCGTAGTGGTTCCGTCTTCGGCGGTCACGCCGCCTTTTCTGAAGGTCAGAAACAGCAGACAGTGGTCGCCCATTCCGAGCTTGCCGTTGTCTTTAAGTTCTGCCTTTTTTACAAAGTAAATGTCCTTTACCATGTCGGGGTGGATTACGGCTTTTTTGAAAATGAACACCGGACTGCCGTCCGAAAGGATTTTTACCTTGCCGCGCGCGTCAAGCGCCGCGTCCCACGCCATGTTGCCCACGGTGTAGGTTGCTCCGTCCTTGTTGATGAGGTATGCCCGTTTCTGCCACGGCAGTATTTTGCGGCTTTCAAACGGCACGCGGGAGGAAAGGTCAATGCGGGTCACAAGCAGTTCGTCGCGGTCGTCAAGTTCCTTTACCTTGCCTTCCACATATATCTTTTTGCCGTCGAGGGCGGTAAGCCCGTCGGCTCTGGGGCCAACAAGCAGAAAGCGTCGGCCGTCGGCGGTGGTCATAAGGGGAATAGCCGTCGCAAGCGAAAGCGTTCCGCGCAGTTTGTAGGGAATGGTGTAGTTTTCAAAAGTGTTTACGCCCAGTTCTCCGTTAGTGGCGGTAAGTACCGGAATGGGCGACGGTTTTACGTTTATGCCGCTCCAGTTGGTCTGCGCGGAAAGGGGGACTGTAAATGACAGCAATGCAAAGGCTGAAAAAACGGTGTGTTTCATAAATCCTCCTTCTGTATATTAGCTGTTGCTTGGGTGACCCGCAAGGTCCAAAGGACCCAAAATTATTTAGCCTTGCCGGAGTATTTTTCGAGCATGGCAAAAAGTTCTTCCTTCTTTATCGGCTTTGCCAGATAGTCGTCCATGCCGCCTTTTAGGCAGGCTTCGCGGTCTTCGGCCATGGCGTGCGCGGTAAGGGCTATTATGGGCGTGTGCCAGCCATTTTCTTTTTCAATTTCGCGTATGGCGGTGGTGGCCTGAAAGCCGTCCATTTCAGGCATCTGTATGTCCATTAGGATAACGTCGGGACGCTTCTGCTTGAACTTTTCAACGGCCTGCAGGCCGTTTTCCGCTATGGTAACGGTGTGGCCTTTCTGCTCCAGACGGCGCAGTGCCAGTATGCGGTTGTTGTAGTCGTCCTCTACCAGCAGTATGTTTAGCTGGACGGTTTCATCCTGTATGGAATGGCGGGTTATAAGCATGTCGCTGGGGACGGCGCTTTCCTCGCCGGAAATTATGGCGAAGGCTTTTTGCAGGTCGTCGGCGCAGACGGGTTTTATAAGATACGCCGAAATGCGCAGTTCCCTGCATTTTTTAGCGTCGCCGGCCTGTCCGGCGCTGGGCATAAGCAGTATGCGCAGGTCGTCCAGTTCGGCGTGGCGGCGTATTTCCTCGGCCGCTTCCCAGCCGTTAAGCCCGGGCATTTGCAGGTCCAGAAGCAGAAAGGAAAATGGTTTGCCCTCTTTTTTCGCGGCCAGCAGACGGTCTACCAGCCCCGCCGGGTCTTCGGCGGACTGGGCTGTCATCGACCAGCGTTCCAGCGTGCGGCGCAGTATTTCGCGGTTTGTTTCGTTGTCGTCTACTATAAGCGCGCGCTGGCCGGAGAGTTTTTCAGTGTCGCGCGTGCCCTCGTGCTGGCGGCTTAAGCCCGCTTCAAAGGGAATTGTAAAGTGAAAGACGCTTCCTTTTCCCTGCACGCTTTCGGCCCACAGGCGGCCTTTCATTTTGCCTATAATCTGTTTGCAGATTGCAAGCCCCAGCCCCGTGCCGCCGTATTTGCGCGTGGTCGAGCCGTCCACCTGCACGAACGGGTCGAATATCGCGCCCATTTTGTTCTGCGGTATGCCTATGCCGGTGTCGGCGACGGTAAAATGTATTTCCCGCGGCGCGTCCTTTTCGCCGGAAAGTTCAGCCGTTATGCGTATTTCGCCCTTGTCGGTGAACTTTATGGCGTTTGCAAGCAGGTTTACTATTATCTGCCGCAGTCTGCCGGGGTCGCCGATAATAAAGCGCGGAATGTCGGGCGATACGTCAAGCAGTATCTCCAGATTTTTCTGGTGGCCTTTTATGGCCAGCGTTTTTACGGCCGCGGTAACGGTATTTTTCAGGGAGAATTCAATCCGCTCCATTTCGATTTTANNGGNTTCGATTTTGGAAAGGTCCAGAATGTCGTTTATGATGCTAAGCAGATTTTCCGCCGACGATTCCACCATGCGCAGATAGTTCTGCTGCTCCTGCGGCAGTTCGCCTTCCAGCACCATCTGGGTCATGCCGATTATGGCGTTCATCGGCGTGCGTATCTCGTGCGACATGTTGGCCAGAAACTGCCCCTTTGCGATGTTTGCCGACTCCGCCGCTATGGCCATGTCCTGCGCTTTCTGTATGGCGGTTTGCAGTTTGGCGTTGGTGTCTTCCAGCTTGCTCTTGGCCTCCATGAGGCCCTTGTTGGTGCGAACCAGTTCTTCCGTGCGCTGTTTTACCAGCGCTTCCAGCGCGTCGTGCGACTGGCGCATAAGCTCTTCCATGCGCTTGCGGGCCGTTATGTCGCGCGCTATTCCTGCCGTGCCTACTATGGCTTCGTCCACGCCGCGTATGGGGGTTTTTACAATTTCAATCCACGTCACCGAGCCGTCGGCCGCCTCAAGGCGTTTTTCATCCCTGCGCCGCTGTCCGGAAACTATTACGTCGCCGTCTTCCGCGTGATATTTTTCGGCCATGGCCGGATCGCTCCAGACCGCGTAATCGTCCCTGCCCACTATTTCGTTCTGTGGTCTGCCGCAGGCTTTGGCGAAGGGTTCGTTTACGGCGATGTAGCGGTCCTGCGCGTCTTTCAGCCACGCCATGTCGGGAATGTTGTTTAGGAGTGCGCTCTGTTCCTTGTCCTTGGCTTCCAGCTGACGGGCAAGCTGTTCAAGTTCCATGGTGCGTTCGCGCACGCGGCTTTCAAGTTCGTAGTGCGCGTCGCGCAGTATGCGCTCAACCTGTTTCTGCTCGGTTATGTCTACAAAGGTCACCAGTATCATGCGGCGGCCGGATGCGTCCTTATAAAGGAGTTTGCGGACTATAAGGTTGTGCGGCGTGCCTTTGCCGTCTTTTATTACGGACTCGGCCTGAGAGTCCTGTCCGGTGCGCAGCACTTCGTCGTCCTGCAAGGCCACGGCTTCGCACTGCTCCTGCGGCAGGTAGTCCATGTCGCTCTTTCCGACAAGCTTGTCGCGGTCCTCGCCGACAAAGGCGGCAAAGGCGCTGTTAAGCATTATCCAGCGGTGGCTTTCGTCCTTTACAAACACCGGCACGGGCAGGGAGTTTAATATCCTGTCAAGGAAGTTGCGCGACTCGCGCAGGGCTTCCTGCGTTTTCTTGCGTTCGGTGATGTCGATTAATATGCCTTCAAAATGGGTCGTGCGGCCGTTTGCGTCGTGGCGCGGTGCGGTGCGGTCCTCTATCCAGCGTACTTCGCCGCCGCGGTGGATTATGCGGTATTCCACGCGGGTTTCCGACAGATAACCCGTGGGTTTTGCCGTCACTTCCTGCAGAATATGGCGGTCGTCGGGGTGGACTATGTCAATGTACTTCACCGTGCCGGTTATGAAATCCTGCGGCTGGTAGCCGAACTGGCGGATGTTATCGGAAACAAACTGCACCGGCAGTTCTTTTTCGGCTTTCCACAAAATGGCTACGGCGCTGGTGCGGTTTATGATTACTTCCAGCTCGCGGCTTCGGGCCACGGCGGATTTAAGGGCCTCCTCCGTGCGGCTGCGCAAAAGCGCGCCGCCCAGCGTTCCGGCCAGCGCTTTAAGTATACTGAGCTCGGTGTCGCTCCAAAGCCGTTCGGCATGACAGTCGTCGAAACCTATAAAGCCGAGAAAAGTGTTGTTTGCTATTATCGGCACCAGCAAAAGCGAAACGATGTTCTGGTCGCGCAGATGCGCCTGCTCAAGCGGCGGCAGGTCGCTGATACGTCCTCCTACGTGCTTTCCCTCGCTTAACTGCATGTACCAGCGGGCTATGAGCGCGTAAGGAAGACGCTGTAAAATCGGGTTGTCTATCTGGGGCGGTATTCCGGGTTTTACCCATTCGTGGAGCTGCCGCGCGAATTTCTCGCCCGTGTCGGGGTCCTCGAAATTTTCAAAAACGTATACGCGGTCCGATTCCACCGTCTGCCCTATTTCGGCGATGACCGAGGCTATGGCGGTTGAAAATTTCGGCTCGGTCACCATGCTGCTGACGCTGCGGGAAATGGTTTCGAGCAGCCGGTCCTTGCTGCGCAGTTTCTGCTGGGCTTTTTCGCGTTCGGTTATGTCGCGGCTTACGCCGAAAAACGCCGGACGGCCCTGCCATGTGCCCATGGAAACGCGGGTTTCCACCTCGATGATTCTGCCGTCTTTGGTCTGCAGCGGTATGGCGGCCGTGGCCGATTTGTGCTCAAGCACGCGCTCTATGGCGTCGGCTGAATCCTGTCTGCGGTGCGGCTCATGCAGGTCCATTATGTTTTTCGAGCATATTTCCGCGTGCGTGTAGCCGAGCATCTTGTCGGCCATGGGGTTTACGTTTATTATGTTGCCGGATGAGTCGGTGACGAAAACGAAATCCTCCACCGCGTCGAAAAGCGATTTGAAGTTCTTTTCCGATTCGCGGCGCGATTCCTCGCTGTTTACGCGGGCTATGGAATTGCCCATCAGAAGAGCTATGGAGTCGAGCGCTATTTTCGCCAGCGGGCCGAAATCGTCGGAGGTGTGCGAGCCTATTTCAATGCACGCGACTATGCGGCCTTCGTTTAGTATCGGTATTATGGCTATTACCTTTATACCGTCCTTGCGCGCCGCTTCTCCGTACTCGCTCTTCATTTCCGCGGTTTTAAGGTAGGAAATTATGCCCCTGCTGAAAAAGTGCATCACGTCCGGCGTGGCCTCGACAAGGCCGACCGCCGCCGCGCAGGCGGGGGAAATGCCCTCGTGGCTTTTCAGGAACATGTTGCCGCGCGCGTCGGCCAGATAAATGGCGCCGCTGTCCCCGCCGGAAATGCCCAGCGCGGTTTTAAGACATATGCGCATTACCTGCGACATGTCGCTTGCCGCGCTCAGCGCCACGCCAAGATCGCGCTGAAGGGCGTTGAGGTATTCGGCGTTCTTGCGCTCCGTTATGTCAAAGCCGGAGCCCAGTACCGAAAGCTGGCCTTCGAAATCTATGGTCGTGGCGGCCAGTTCAATCCAGCGGGTCTGGCCGTCCTTGCGGATAATTTTTATTTCGTAGCGGGCCTGCGGCGCGTCGCCCACGCTGCGCAGCGCGCCGCGCTGGCGCACCAGTTCCTGATAATCGGGATGTACGATATCCCAGAAATTCATTTCCATCAGTTCCGCGCTTGCGTAGCCCGTTATTTCCTCGAAGGCCATGTTGACGAACATGTACTTGCCGCCGCGGTGTATGAAAATGGCCATTTTCGTGTTGGCCGCCAGACTGCGGAAGGCCGCTTCCCTGCGCATGATGAATTTTTCGGAAATCTCGCGCGCGGAAAAGTCGCGCTCCATGGAGGCGAATAGTTCGTTGACCGCCTTGGCCAGTCCGGCCATTTCGTCATCGCCTGGCGCGGACGTGCGTTCCGATATGCGAAGTTTTTTTATGAAATCGGTTATGTTTTTTACGTAGCCGAAAACGAGACGCTGTATTAGGACGAGTGCAATGAAAATAATGGTCGCCGCCGCCACCAGCAGCAAAAGCATTATGGTGCCGATATTGGCGCGTATCTTATTATAAAAGGAAAAGGGAACGCTAAGCTCCAGCAGAAGCGGGCTTTCCTTCGGCGTCGGGAGGCGGACTATGGCAAAAGCAGTCTTTCTGTGCAGGCGCGCGCCGGTAACGTTTCCGGCAAGCGCCGCTTTTGCCTGCCCGCATGCCGCATGTCCGCAGGGCTCGCTGTAGACGGTTACTTTCGCCTGCATTATTTGTTCAAGCTGTTTTGTGTCTGTCTTGCGGGCAATCAGCAGTGTGCTGCTTGTGTCATGCAGGGGCGCCCATGCCGCCAGATAAAGACCGGAGGGAAAACTGAGCACGGCGGAGCCGCTTGGCTGTTCAAGACTGGCGCCGCGCAGTTCCTGCGTAAGCGCCGAGGTCATAAGTTTGCCGGACTGCCTGTCTAAAGCTATGCCGGCCGTCCGGCCGTGCTCGACTACCGCAAGGTCGGTTATTTCCAGCCGTCTGAAATCGTCGGGTGAGGGGATATGCGCAAGCGGTAAACGCCTGTCGGAGGGAAACAGTGTGTTTGCCGAACCCATTACGTTTGCTTCGCCGCGCAGGCGGGCAAGACGGGCCTCAATATTTTCCAGCGCGGTCTGCGCCGTGTCGGCGGCGGCCTTGAGTTCGAAACCTTCGGTGGTCTTTAAGAAAATCGCCTGCGTGGTGGCGTACACCGCACCCAGTATCGCCAGTATGGAAAGCGCGATAATAAGTATTATTTTCCGTTTTATCGACATGGCTGTACCGTTTTTTTTCTATCCCCCGCGGATGTAGTTAATTTAACCTAATATTGCTTGCCACTTCAACAGGAAAATATGCCGCCGGATATAGGTCCAAAGGCCCTTACCAAAAAAGATGAAATATATAACAATATGGTAATTCCAAAATGGAGGGAAGATGAATAAGAGGATCGTGCTGCTGGCTGCTGCAGTCGTATTCGGTTTTTCCGCCGCTTCTTTCTCGACGGTGCCGTTTAACAGGGACCTTTCCGTTCCCACCGCCGCGCCTGCCGTTAAAGACTGGACCATAATGGTGTTTATGAACGGCAAGAACAATGTTGAAAAGTTCGCTAACATGGACCTGCAGGAAATGGAGAAGGTCGGTTCCACCGACAGAATGAACGTCGTCGTGGAAATCGGCCGTCTTAAAAAAGGCACACAGCGTCTTTTCGTTAAAAAATCCAGAGGCACGGGTTATGCTTCTCAGGTTATCGCCTCCTATCCCAGCCTTGATATGGGCGACTACCGCAATGCCATTGATTTCATCAACTGGGCCAAGCAGACCTATCCCGCGAAACATTATATGTTCGTGCTCTGGAACCACGGCCTCGGCTGGATCGACCCCGTTCCCCAGAAGGCCACCCGCGGTATTTCCTTCGACGATGAAACCCACAACTATATCCGCACCCGCCAGCTCGGCGACATAATGCGCGGCGTGGGCGGAGTGGACGTTTTCGCCGCCAATGCCTGCCTTATGCAGATGGCGGAAGTGGACTATGAAATCGGCGCTTACACCTCCGCAATCATCGCCTCCGAGGAAACCATGCTCGCCTACGGTTTCGACTATACCAAACTGCTCGGTCTCATTGATTCCAACCCCAATGTTACGCCAGCCGCCATCGGCAAGTCCATGGTAGCGTGGTGGGGTGAGTTCATGGATTCCATCCCCCAGATAAAGGATGTCCCCGGCACGCTCTCCATTGTAAAGCCCATGGCCCTTAAGGACCTGCCGGGCAAACTCAACGGTTTTGTTGACGCCGTAATGGCCGCCAACGAACCCAACTCCGTGAAATATGCAATAGCCCACGTCGTGCGCTTTGCAAGCATAGCCGGCCCGCAGGACAAGAACAAAATGCTGTCCTCCTACGGCGACCTGTATGACTTTGTAAGACTGGTCGATTCCCAGTCCCAGAACCCTCAGGTTCATGCCGCCAGCCGCGACCTGATGAACTTCATCACCAACGACCTCGTGTACAGCTACGTCGGCCTGCATACCGATGCAATGGGCGATGATTACACCAAGACGCGCGGTATCGCCATTGAACTTACAAAGAAAGCTAACCCCGTGCCCCCGCAGTTCGACAGCCTTATGGAAACCAACTACGCGGACCTCGCTCTTTCAAAAGCCAGCCGCTGGGACGAGTTCATTAACTGGACCAACGGTGTGTGGCGCGGCAATACCTCTTCAAGATATTGATTCATGCCATAAGCCGAAGCCCGCGCAGGCGGGCTTCGGCTTTAAGCGTCTTGCCGTTATGCTTTAACAATGGTTAAATGTATATAGATAAGTTTTGGGAGGCTGAATGAAAAAAACGCTTGCAGCTGCATTTATACTTACCGCGTCGGTGGCTTGCGCGGCCGATGTGACAATGGGCTCGTCCGTTTTTGTGCCGGAAAATCCCGCAGCGATAAAAAAGACCGTCGCTAAAATAGAACTTCCCGCTGTCGCCAAACCCGAAATGTCAGTAATTTCCTCGGTAAATCTTCTGGCCGCCTCCGCAAAGGATGCCAGATTGTTTTCATCCTCGAAAAACCAAACCGAGTGCGACGCTTTCAATGCCTTCTGGCTGCCCCAGCTCAGAAACGCCGGCTACAATGTAACCGGCACCGAGTGCAAGACCGGGCTGGCCATAATAAACTATCAGCCTAAGGACGGCAAGGTCATCCGCGTGTTCATCGGTGATGAAATGAATTACGACGGAACCAGCGAAGTGGCGATAGCCGCCGCCAAGGACGTTGTGACCGGCGCGCTTGAAAAAAACGGCCTTAAAGTACTTTCCTCCTACAGACTCAAGCTGGATATTTTCCGCCCCACCTTTGTTGTTTACTACGAAACCAAGCTGGACGAAAAACAGGAGCACGAAAAACAGTTCCGCATCCTTAATACCGAAGATGTTGACCTTAACCTGCTGCGCGCTTACGGCGTCAACGTGGTGAGAACGGAAAATTCCGACAGGGTTTCCTATCTGGGCCGCGAAGTTGGCGTGGCATATCGCTATTCCTCGTCGCGGGAAGGACTTGAAAACAAGGTCAGCCGCGCGATAGTGGATATAGTCGCATCCGGCGGGCAGTATTTCAACGCCTCCTACGGCGAATCGGACAAACGCGCACCTGAATATTACGTCGCGGCGCTTTACTTTCTCAGGTAAATTCAAGCTGGCTATATAAGCGGCGGGCCTTTGGGCCCGCCGCTTTATTTTGGAGAGAACCGTGCATACAGTTGACTGGGTTATAGTTGCGGCATATTTTGTGATGAGCGCGCTGGTGGGCGTATACTTTTCCAAGCGCGCGGGCAAGAATTCGGATGAATTTTTTCTTTCCGGCCGCAGTCTGCCGTGGTGGCTGGCCGGCACATCCATGGTGGCCACTACCTTCGCCGCCGACACCCCTCTTGCCGTTACCGAAATGGTCGCAAAAAACGGCATTGCCGGCAACTGGATGTGGTGGAACTTTGTCTTCGGCGGAATGCTGACAACTTTCTTTTTCGCCCGTCTGTGGCGGCGCGCCGAAATAATGACCGACGCCGAGTTTTCCGAATTGCGCTACGGCGGCAAACCAGCCGCTTTTCTGCGCGGCTTCCGCGCGCTTTATCTGGGCGTTTTTCTTAACTGCATAATCATAGCGTGGGTAAACCTTGCCATGGCCTCGGTCCTGCAGGGTATATTCGGCCTTTCGCCTTCCGCCGTCAAAATAACCGTTTTCGCCTCCCTGCTTCTTACTGCGGGCTATTCGGCCCTGTCAGGTTTGTGGGGCGTTGTAGTGACCGACGCAATACAGTTTGTGCTGGCCATGAGCGGCTGCATAGTGCTGGCCGTCATGGTGCTTAAACTGCCGCAGGTCGGCGGCATGGCCGGTCTTCAGGCAAAACTGCCGGAGTGGGTGTTCCGGTTTACACCCGTCGTAAACGGCTCGGCTTCAAGCTCGGCCGGCGGCGTGCTGTCGATGAGCGCGGCGGCGTTTTTTGCCTTCATCGGCGTGCAGTGGTGGTCGGCGTGGTATCCCGGCTCGGAACCCGGAGGCGGCGGCTATGTCGCACAGCGCATGATGTCTACAAAAGACGAGCGGCATTCCGTGTTTTCGACCCTCTGGTTTACAATCGCCAATTACTGCATACGCCCTTGGCCTTGGATTATCGTTGGTCTTACAACGCTGGTGCTTTACCCCGACCTCGCGGCCGACCAGAAACGCCTTGGCTACGTTTACGCCATGCGCGATTATCTGCCGGTAGGTCTGAAGGGGCTGCTGGTTGCGTCGTTTTTCGCGGCTTACATGTCCACCATTTCGACGCAGGTCAACTGGGGTTCGTCTTATGTGATAAACGACTTTTACCGCCGCTTCGTCGCAAAGGGCGCGTCGGAAAAAAAGATAGTGGCCGTGTCGCGCATCACCACGGTGGTGCTGGCGCTGCTGTCGGTGTATGTTATGACCCAGCTTGACACGATTTCGGACGCGTGGGCTTTCCTTATGGAAGCGGGCGCGGGCTTCGGTCTTGTGCTGATACTGCGCTGGTTCTGGTGGCGTATTAACGCGTGGAGCGAAATTTCCGCCATGCTGGCCTCGCTTGTCGCCTCCGGCGTATTGCGTGCATTTACCGATATAAAGTTCCCTATATCGCTTTATTATGTCGTAGGTTTTTCCACTGTCGTGTGGCTGGCCGTAACTTTTCTCACCAGCCCGGAAAAGGACGANGTGCTTATTTCCTTTTACCGGCGTGTCCGTCCCGGCGGTATGCTCTGGCGCAGGATTTCGACTAAGATACCTGATGTTAAGGGCGACTGCGATTTCGGCGTGATGTTCGTTAACTGGGTCTCGGGCGTGGTGCTTGTGTACACGTTCCTGTTTGGCATAGGCGACCTTATACTTGCCAAATATGCCCTTGCCTCGCTGATGTTTGTCATAGGCATATCTTGCGGCTTTATAATCTGGCACAATCTGGCCCGATATACCGCGCCTGCGAAATAATGAGGCTGTCGCTTCTTGGCAGGGCGGGCGCGGAATGTGCCCGCCCTGTTTTCATATATCGGAAACGCTCTTCGTCCGTGAGCGCGCGTCCGGATATGCGCGGGCGGTTTTTTGCCGGACAACAAATTCCGGCGCAATATTGTAATATGTAGGAAACAGGGGAGGCCCCGTGCTAGGCAAACTTCTCGCAATTTATAAACCGGCAGCATTCAAGGAAAGACTTCCGAAGGACAAACAGGACGCCGCATACCACCGCCTGCGCTGGCAGGTCATGCTTACCATTTTCTTCGGCTATACGGGTTTTTATCTGGTCCGCAATAACTTTTCGCTGGCCAAACCTTATCTGATAAAGCATGGCATGACTACCGGCGACGTGGGACTTGTCGCGGCCGCGCTGTCGCTTGGTTACGGCATAAGCAAGTTCGTGATGGGCAATTTTTCCGACCGTTCCAATCCGCGGTTTTTCATGGCCACTGGCCTTATTCTCTCCGGCATCATAAACCTGTTTTTTGGTTCGCTCTCCGGCGTTTGGACAATGGCGTTTTTCTGGTTTCTGAACGGCTGGTTTCAGGGTATGGGCTGGGCGCCCTGCGCGCGCACACTCACCCACTGGTTTTCCGACCGCGAACGCGGTACTAAATTCGCCATATGGAACGTGGCGCACAATGTTGGCGGCGGCCTTGTAGGGCCAATTGTAAACAGCGCCATTTTCCTGATTGGTTCGTGGATTACAATTTTTTACGTTCCCGGCGTGATTTCCCTGATACTAGGCGTGATGATAGCCATTTTTCTGCGCGATACTCCGCAGTCCTGCGGCCTGCCGCCTATTGAGGAATATAAAAACGACTATCCCGAAACCGCCGTCGATGACAGGGAACGCGAACTCTCCGGCAAGGAGATAATGTTCAACTACGTTCTCAACAACAAGGCGCTGTGGATTCTGGCGCTGGCAAACGTGTTCGTCTATGTCGTGCGCTATGGCGTGCTGAACTGGGCGCCCACTTACCTGACCACGGTTAAATGCTGCTCGAATGAAATGTCGCGCTGGCAGTTTTTCACTTACGAATACGCCGGTATCCCGGGCACCCTGCTGGCGGGATGGCTAAGCGACCGGTTTTTCCACGGACGGCGCGGCCCAGTTGCCGTGTATTTCATGCTGGCCGTGTCTGTGGCCGTTATGGTGTACTGGCTTAATCCTCCGGGACATTTCATGGTGGATTTTGCCATGCTCTTTACCATTGGTTTCATGATTTACGGCCCAGTCATGCTGATTGGTGTTTCCGCCGTTGACTGCGTGCCCAAGAAAGCCGCCGGAACCGCCGCCGGTTTTACCGGTCTTTTCGGTTATGTGGGCGGCGCGGTAATAGCCGAGTTAGGCATCGGAAAGGTGGTTCAGCATTACGGCTGGAACGGCGGCTTTACTCTGCTGCTTGCTTCCTGTGTGCTTTCCATAATATTCCTTGCGCTTACGTGGAAGACGCACGAGCGTAATTAACCGATGCTCCGCCCGTGCGGCGGTGCGGTTAGTAACTAAAATATATTGCGGTCTCAGGGGCTTTCCTTATGGGAAAGCCCCTTTTTTTACAAGACTGTCGGCCTGTCCGGCAGTCCTGAAGTGCCATGCGCTGCGGCGCGGACAGCGGATACGGGTTATCAGCGCATAAAAAAGCCCGCCTTTCGGCGGGCTTTTTTTAACGGTTTGGATTATTATTTGGCTTCAGTCGCGGCGGCTTCTGCCTTTGCCTGTACTTTTGCGGCTTTCTTGGCTGCTTTTGCCGCGGCTTTTGCGGCAGCTTTATCTGCTTTCGCCTTTGCCTTGGCGGCGGCTTTATCTGCTTTAGCTTTTGCGGCTGCTTCCTTGGCTTTTACTTTCTCCGCTTCTTTGGCGGCTTTCTTGTCGGCCTTTTCCTGTTTAAGGGCTTCGCGCGTTGCGCTTATTTTGGTGCGTATATCTTCTTTTTCCTTGGTCATCTGCTCTTTCATGGCCTTCTGCTTGTCCTGCAAGGCCTGCTTTTCGGCTTTCATGCTTTCCTTTGCCGCTTTCTGCTTGTCCATGAGCGTCTGCTTTTCCTGCTTTAGTGCGTCGAGCTGCTGTGTTACTGCGCTTTCGGTTGTGTCGGCTGCGGTCGCGACGGCTGTCTGGCTGTAGCCGCAGGTTGCTATTGCGGCTATAAAGGCCGCGCTGAGTATTACCTTATTCATTGAATCCTCCTGAAATTAACTGCTACAGTGATTATACACATTTTATTGTTATATAAATAAATATAGGCCCTTTGGCCCTTTCCGACGGGGCCTGACATGGTAAAATAAAGTGTAAATCAAACTGCCACGGATTGGTGTTTATGTATAAATTTCTTATTGTCCTAACAGCGCTTTTGAACCTTTCAGCCTTTGCTTTTGCTGTTGACTCTCCTGTTGTCCTGCGTTCCGATTCCGTCGTACCAAAGGCCGTGCTGAACACCTCCATACTGTCCATTGGCGGCAAAGCGCCTTGGACCGTCATGGTTTATATGAACGGGAAAAACGATCTGGAACAGTCCGCTATTTCCGACTTTAATGAAATGGAAGCGGTCGGTTCCAATAAAAACGTGAATATCGTCGTAGAGCTTGGCGTGCGCGGAACAAAAAAAGGCGCAAAGGGCACGGTGGGCAGATATTATGTGCGCAAGGACTCCAATCCAAAGGAAATAACGTCCCTGCCTGTGATGAAATTTCAGGCCGACATGGGCGACTACCGCAATGTCATCGCTTTTGTAAAGTGGGCCAAGATGCTGTATCCCGCTCAGCGTTATATGCTGATTCTCTGGGATCACGGCACAGGCTGGGTTGACCCCAAGAAAGGCGTAAAGGCCATTTCATTTGATTTCGAGGAAGGGTCGTTCATACAGACCACCCAGATGGGTAAAATTCTGCGCGGAACGGGCAATGTCGACATGTACATGAGCGATGCCTGCAACATGCAGATGCTGGAAGTGCTTTATGAAATAGGCACGAAGGCCGATGTGCTTCTGGGTTCCGAGGCTCCTCTGCCGGTCTCCGGTATCGACTACACAAAATTCTTCCGCATCTTCAACTCGGCTTATGCGCAGACAAACAAGGCTCTGGCCTCGGCGCTGGTTGCCGGATTTCCGATTTCAGACCGCACCGGTAAAATGCCGATTCAGTTATCGGCCGTGGCTTCGGAGGACTTGCCGATACTCGGCGCCTATATTGATAACTGGATAGTCGGCGTTACCGCGGCAAATGACAAAGCCTGCGAAAGCCAGATGGTAAACGATGTCCAGCGATTTAACATGGCTCTTATGCCGTATCCCGGCGTTTCCATGTACGCGGATTTGTATGACATGGTGTCAAAGTATCTTAAATGCGCGGATAAATCCTCCGCGGCGGCAAAGTCGTCCCGCGCGCTTATGAAGCAGCTTGAAAAGACCGTGATTGCAAACCGCTATCTGCCGTCTAAAACCGAGCAGGGGTTCCACCCCTATGGCGTGGCCATTACGGTTCCGCTTAATAACGGCGGACTGCTGGCGGATCTGACTGCCGACTCTCTTTCCAACAACTACAGCGATTTGGTGTTTGCCAAATCCACGCAGTGGCCGAAGTTTCTCAAACGGCTTGAAAATATGCAGTTTGAATAATGGTTTAGCTTTCAGGGCCGGCGGGAATTTATCCCGCCGGCTTTTTTTATGCCCGCATGGTCATGTGGTTTTTTTGCCAGCACTAAAGCCGTGTCGCGAGGGACATAGTTAAAGGCTGAATCATTATCAGGTACAGCTTAATTTGCCTATGGCGCATTCATGGCTTTAGTCCAGAACACAAGTCGCGGGGGGCAACTAGTTGCAGTAACGGCCTGCATAATGTGCCTGCTGACTGCATGTGCGGTCGGGGTGTTTTGGCTTTGTCCGCGCGTAAGTTTGTGCCGCTTAAAAGTTCACTTCTGTGAATGGTTTTCCTTTTAAACAATTCGTTATCCAAGTGCCGGCACGCCAAAAAAGTTAGTGCCGGGGTTATGGTCGGCCGTATAAAATAAAAATACGTTACCCGCTGCGGGTTATCTTTCCAATGCTTTACCGCGCCGACTTTATGCCTGACTTTCATGCTCGGTGTCAGCGGACTATGCCGAAAATATTCTGATAAGGCAATGAGTTTTAACCGCAGACAGTAGCCTGTGCCAGCCAATAAAAAGAGCTAAGTAAACTTTCGTGTTTGCCTGCAATTGCTTTTACTGTTATGTGCTCTACGGGTGGGGGAACTTCGCGTTATGTGTGAGGGCATTAATACTTCAGAATGTCCCGGTCTGAAAGTATAACCGAAAGGGCTTTTCCGTCGGGAAAGCCCGCTAAAAAGCGGAATCAAGGGTTAGCTGACGCAATAAAAAAAGCCCCCCGCCGGAAAGCGGGGGGCTTTTGCAATATCCCTTACTCCTGCGCCTGTAAAATGGCGGTTTCGGCTTCGGCTATTTTGCCGTTCAGTTCCTGAAGTTTCCCCGTCAGTTCGCCCGCTTTTACATGGTCGGTGTAGACCTCGGGCTTGGCAAGCTCGTCCTCGGTTTTTTCCTTTTCCTTTACAAGATGCTCAAGTCCCTTCATCATCTTTTCAAGTTCGCGCAGTCCGATTTTTTTCTTTTCCGGCTCCGGCGCGGCGGCCGGTTTAGGCTGCGGCTTTGGCGCGGCGGGGCGGGCCGCAAGGGCGGCTTCCTCGGCCTTCTGCGCCATACGCTGGCGGAAGTAATCGTAATTTCCGGGATAGACGGTAAGCACTCCGTGTTCGGCGTGCAGTATTTCGTTTGCTATGGCGTTGATGAAATATACGTCATGGCTGATGAAGCAAAGCGTGCCGTCATAATCGCGCAGGGCGCGGACGAGCGCGTCCACGCTTGCAATGTCAAGATGCGTGGTCGGTTCGTCGAGAAGCAGCAGGTTCGGCGGGTTAAGCAGAATCTTTGCAAGGGCAAGACGGCTCTTTTCTCCGCCGCTGAGAACCTCGGTTTTTTTGAAAACGTCGTCGCCGCGAAAAAGGAACGCGCCCAGCACCGTGCGCACGAAAAGCTCGGGGTGACTGCGGCCGCTGTCAAGCGCTTCGGCAAGCACCGTGCGCTTGGGGTTAAGCATTTCCGACCGCCGCTGGCTGTAATAGCCGCAGCGTATGTTGTGGCCCAGTATGCGTTCGCCTTCGTCTGGTTCGATTACGCCGGCCAGAAGTTTAAGCAGGGTCGATTTGCCCGCGCCGTTTTTACCGGCCAGAGCGATTTTCTGATTCTTTTCCAAAGTGTAATTCAGACCCTCGTACACTATCAGGTCGCCATAGCGTTTTGTCACGTTTTTTAGTGTTACCACGCGCTGTCCGCCGTGCTCGGGACGGGGAAAGTTGATGTGCACGGATGGGCCGTCGGTAGGCAGTTCTATAAGCTCTATTTTTTCAAGACGCTTTATGGCGCTCTGCGCGCGCGATGCCGTAGTGGCTCTTACGCGGTTGCGGTCAATAAAGTCCTTGAGCTTTTTTATTTCGTCCTGCTGGTCGTTATAGCGGGCTATAAGACGCTGGCGTTCCTGCTCGGCCTGATCGATGTAAAACTCGTAGTTGCCGTTATATACGCGGATGCCCTGGTGCTCAAGGCTGACAACAGCCTCGCAGACCGTATTTATGAAATCGCGGTCGTGGGAAATCACTATGATTGTTCCGCTGAAACCGACCAGCCAGTCCTTCAGCCATTCCACCGACGAGAGGTCCAGATGGTTTGTCGGTTCGTCCAGAAGCAGAATGTCCGGCCGCATAAGAAGAAGTGATGCAAGCTCGGCGCGCATGGCCCAGCCGCCGCTCATTTCACTTACGGGGCGGGCAAAGTCGCTGTTTTTAAAACCAAGACCCGCGAGAATCTGTTTTGCGTCTGCTTCCGTTTTTGGCGAGGGGTCGTCGATTTTTGAAAGCGCGGTGGCAAGAACGCTGGTGTCCGACACCGTTATTTCCTGCGCCAGATAGCCCGTGGTCAGACCGCGTTTGAAACTGATTGTTCCGCTGTCGGGCTCGGCCAGTCCCGTCAGCATTTTGAAAAAGGTGGATTTGCCGCAGCCGTTAGGCCCGACGATTGCAAAGCGGTCTCCGTGGTTTATCTGCAGGGAGGCATTTTGCAGCAGTACTCTGTCTCCGAAAGATTTGCTTATGCTCTGTATCGAAATCATATATATACATTTTCCCAAATTTAAGGCCTCTTGATAAGCGGTATCTTGCGGCGGCGGCCGCGATGTGCCAGAATTTGCTTATGAAAAAATATCTGGTTCCGCTGTTTTACGGCTTGCTGGCCCTCTTTTCCGCTTACATGCTTTTTTACAATCTTGGTTCCCGCGTGCTGTGGGCCGATGAGGCCGAAACCGCCCTGCTTGCGCAAAATATAAACCGCTTTGGCGTGCCAAAAGTTTCCGACGGCAAAAACACCGTTACCGTGCTGGGTTCCAGCATCGATTCCAATTCGGACGGACTGTGGATATGGGCCCCGTGGCTGGATAAATACATTGCGGCGGGCTCGTTCCGCCTGTTTGGAAAATCCACGCTTTCAGCGCGTCTGCCTTTTGCCTTCGCGTCTTTTGCGGCGCTGTGGCTTGCGGTTTTGCTTGCGCGCAAACTTTACGGCGATGATAGGTACGCGCTTTTTACCGGTTTTATTCTGGCATCCAGTCAGTTTTTTGTTCTGCACGCGCGGCAGTGCCGCTACTATGCCCTGCTGTTTTTAGGGGCGGCGTGGCTTCTTATAGGCGTGCGCTATATAGCGGAGGGAAAATCCCTGCGCGGCGCATTGCATACGGCTGGCGCGCTGGCGGTGCTGTTTTATTCCAACTATCTTGCGGCGGCCGGAAACATTCTCGCCCTGCTTGCGGCCTGCGTGTTTTTCCGGCGCGGCGTTTCAGGCGTGTGGAAGGCGGCGGGCATTGCGGCGGCGGCTTTTGCCGCGCTGGTGCTTCCGTGGACGCTTTACGCCCGCATATGGGAACACGGCGGCGTGCGCGTGGCCGAAAGTTTTTTTAGCAAGCTGTGGGCTTATGCCATGCATGTTAATTTCTGGGTATTTCCGTTTGTGCTTTTGCTTGTGCCTCCGGCGGCAAAGTGGTTTGCCCGCCTGCGCGAAAAAAACATTGCGGCGGAACTGAAAGGCCACAGCAAAAAGGAGCGGCGCGAACTGCTTGCAAAGACCCTGCCTGCGGCAAGCGGTCCAAGCGCGGCCGCGCTGTTTACCGAAAAATTCATCTGGCTTTCCGTTCCCGCCCAGCTTGTGTTGCTTGCCTACGCTCCGGCAAATGTTTCACAGCGTTATCTTTGCGTGCTCGCCGTGCCGCTTGCGGTGGTTTCTTCCGCGCTTCTTCTGCGGCACGCAAAAGGCACGGTAATGTCGGCGGGGCTGGCCGTGCTGTTTTTCGGCACTAATCTGCCGGCCTTTGTGTTTTGGCCGTGGCGCGGCGATGCCGTGCCGCAGTCTCCGGCCTGCCTGACCGCGGCCGAAGTCTCGGTTCCTTATAAAGACCGGCTCGACGACATTCTGGCCTATTTCCGCGCAAACGCAAAACCGGACCAGACTGTCTATGGTTTCGACCCCGAATTCGCCTTTATCTTTTATACCGGCATGAAGGTTACTGACGGCCGTTTTGCCGGTGCAGAACTGCCTGTTCCTCCGCCGGACTGGGTTTTTGCCGACACAGCATCCGGCGTTACGGCTTACAGTATGCGCCTGCCCGATACGGCCGAGCGTTTTTACGAACGCGTGGACATTCCCGTGCACGACACCAAACGCGCCTCCGCCATACCGGAATCGGACATGCACGAACGTTTTACGCCGGATAAAATGACGGTGTTTCCGGTGTATAAACTGCGCGCAATTTAATAGAATCAGTAAGCAGCTTTGGGGGGATTTAATGGACAAAATAGCGATACGCAAGGAAGACTACGCCCGTCTGGCGAGAATACTCCGGAAGGTTTATTTTCTTACAAACCTCACCATGGGCCAGCTGGAACAGATAATTCCGCGCATTTTCATGGTGGAGTGCAAAGCCGGACACAAGGTCATAAAACAGGGCGATGCGGGCGACGCACTTTTCATGGTGGCCGAGGGCAGGCTGTCGGTACACGTTAAAAATGGTTTTTTCAGCCTGTCGCGCAAGGTGGGGGAACTTGTGCCGGAGGATTTCTTCGGCGAAATGGCCCTGCTTGGCAGGGAGCCGCGCACCGCTACCGTTCTGTGCGAGGAAGACTCTAAAGTGTTTGTTTTGCAGGCGGCGGATTTTAATTTTGTGCTCAAATCAAATCCCGACTTTGCCCACGCAATGGAGGAAGTCGCGCTGGAGCGCAAACTTCACAACGCGCAGTAGACGATTCGCACAATAAAAAAGCGGCCCTTATTGGTCCGCTTTTTTTATTGGTTCAGTTTGGTGTGTCACACTGTAAGAGGCTGCTTAATTGATTCAGCACAACCTCGGTGATTTGCCGATGGTTGTTCCGCCCGAAACTGTTCCATGCATAAGCGGAATTTGAAACTACACATAGACATATAAAAGCTATAAGTTTTGTTTTCATTTGATTTTTCCCTTATTAGGACAAGGGGTGTAAGACCAATCGGAAAATTCATCTATTGATATTTTCCCATGCTTACCATTCTTTATTCTGTTATTTAACACATAAATTAAACTGCCGCCGCCGCAAACTTCCATCATTGGTTGTAATTTTAAATAATCATTATCATCACCCAAGGTAACAATACAATCACGCAGAGCTCGTCTTAAATACCTATCCGACATGGATGCATTTTTCCAGCAAAACGAAAGAACTTCTGCCCCGCCTATTTCGGTAAGCTGCTTCACAATACTTTCATGAAAACTGATATCTCCTAAATCCTCCCCTACAATGCCATCAAAATCATCCGGGAATCCTGTTGTAAACTTAACAAACGGTTGCGTTTCATACATGTGCATGAGATACGGAATATCCTCCGTCATGCTGCTGAACTGTACTGTCCATCTCATCTTTTCGTTTTTCTGATATTCCTTCAGCACATCACGCCGTCCATATTCCTGCACGAGCAATTTCGCCAACTGGTCCCGCTCCGCTTGCTTTATGTTTTGGTCCGTGTATAAGGCATAAACGCGGTTTTCATACTTAGGATTCGCGATTATTTCAAGCAACCGTATTGATCCAGTACCCTTCTGCTTATATTCGGCTTCAACATCGTCCATAACCAAATCATCAAGTTCCCTAAGCAAATCCACAACCGGAAATAGCGAACCGTCATATTTTGAAGCCAGCAGAACTTTCAGCAGTTCGGGATCGCGGTACTCGCTTAACGCTTTTTGCGCACAATCAACCGGAAATTCATTAATTGCCCTGTACGGCAAAACATACATCTTGTAAAAACCGCTCCAAAAGCTGTCGATATCCGGCGGATAAGAGTTATAGCTTTCCACCTTTTCCCGGAGCATCGGAACCAGGCTGCGGTCACCAAGCCGCGCCCGCGCAATCCAGCTTATGCATTGTAATTCTCGCCCGCCTCTGGCAAGTTTCACTTAAGCCGGTATAAGCTCTTTTTTGTTAACGTCAACATCAAAACCTTTATAAAACCAATCGAACGTCATAATTCCCGCTTTACGCAATTTCCCGGTCATGCTATACCAGTCTTTCACGTCCTGCGGCGTGCTTATTTTATAAGCTGCAACTTTCTTGCAGGCAGCATCATCTGTTGCTTCCTTGCTGGCCCGGAGGCACTCTTTCAACAACTCCTTAAACTCTCCGCCTTGCGCCGGAGCCATTGCAAAACCCAACAACACACAACCTGCCAATAGTTTTTTACGCATAAGTGTCCCTAAAGGTTAAATTCTCAAAGCCAGTTAATTGTAATTACCCACCCGTTACCCAATACTATGACGTTTTACAGATATTAAAAATCGGAATATTATAATGCACCCCTGTCAGTCAAGCGGTACAAAGCAGCACTATTTCGGCTTTCTGCTTCGTAGTCCATTCCCGTTTTACCATGACGGTTTTTCAGTTTTCAGCAATAGTCTACTATTTCGCGCCTAAACTCTTACAGGGGTTCAGTATAAGGCTCGTAATGAAAGACCGGTTCTTTTCAACTTCAGCGCGGGGTGTTTTATAGGAAATTATTTTAGATGGGAGCGAATAAGTATGGCGATATTTTATCTTATGGCATGACGAGTTAAGCTTGCAGGCAACCCTATGCTTAATACTTAGGGCGGTTAGTTGTATTCGGGTGTTTGCCCAGGAAACTACGGCGTTTGCAAAGCGAAAGTATAGCGGCGTTGCCTGTGTTGGCTAATGCAAGCACAAAAACAGGACGGTTGTTGACGGCGGGTGTTCAGAGTTTGCCGAAGGTTACATCGAAAACATGGCCGTTCATTACGGCGCTTATGCAGTTTTCCGTGGTTTCGCCCACGGCGCAGACGGGGTGGGTTATGGCTTCCGTCCAGCGCTGAAACTGCTGGTCGGGCCAGTAGATTATCTCCACTTTGCGGCGCGGGTCGGCATCGTGCAGAAAGTCGCGCAGATTTTCGGCCTGCTGGCGGCCTTCCTTGATTACTATAAGCCGCTTGTCCTTCATGCGCTTTACAAGTTTCGACAGTTTGTTTAACGCGGTGTTGCCGCATTCAATCCACAAATCCACTTCGCCTATGTCGCTTAATGCCACCAGATCTGGCTGAAAGCCGTGGTTTACTATCGCCACGTGATTGGGACTTATGTCGGGTATGAGATTATAATTCCAGAAAAGCAGAACGCCCGTCAGCTTGAGCGCCATGTGGTCCTGCGTTTCCATGTCGTTGGACATCAGCGGAACGCGGCGGGTTTCACCGTTTATGGTAAGGTCGCAGCGTATTCTCACGGCCATCCTTGCGGCGCTGTCGGGGTGACAGCGTGGCACGCGTTGTCGGGTTGCATGAATAAATTGTATATCGGCGCGCACCCGTCAGTCAATGCGTTTGTCCTGACGGATATATATTTATATAATACGGGTGCTAAGTTTCCACTTTACGATGATAAAGATTACTTCAGCCGTCGAAATAATACGGAAATTCGGGGAAAGCGACCCCGTACGCGCCGCCTCCGCGCTTGAGGCTTTGCCTCCGTCCGACGCCGCCACCCTGATGCTGGCCCTGCCCGTCACCGTGGCTTCTCCCTGTTTTGAAAACCTTACCCCGCGCGGTGCCGCCGCCCTCTGCGAGCATATGCCGGTTAACGATTTCTGCGGTTTTCTTTCGCGCATGAACACGGCTTCCGCCTCCGCGGTGCTGCGCTTTCTGCCGAATGATAAAAAGCGCTGCGTCGTGTCTTGCCTTCCGCACGAATTTGCCGAGGAACTGCGGCTTATACTCACCTACCCGCACGACAGCGCCGGCGCGCTTATGCGCCCCGATTTCACCTATTTCCGGCAGGGTATGCGCGTAAGCGAGGTTATTGCCCGACTGCGCAGTCTTGCCCGCCGCAACATGCCGACGACCTACTGCTACGTCGTGGGCCATGACCGTCATCTTATGGGCGTGCTTAACATGCGCGACCTTATAATTGCAAATCCAGCCGCTACCGTGGAATCGATAATGCGGCGCGAGATATTCACCGTTTCGCCTTTTGAGGACCGTCAGCGGCTCATTCAGGTTTTCAGCGAGAAAAAATATCTGGCCATTCCGGTCGTTGATTCCTGCGGCGCGATACTCGGCGTTGTAAATACCGAAAAGCTCATTTCATCGACCGAGGCCGAGGCCACCGAGGACATACAGATACTTTTCGGCGCAAACCCCGACGAACATCCCTTTTCGCCGATGTGGTTTAAAATACGAAAGCGTCTGCCGTGGCTGAACATAAACCTGCTGACGGCCTTTATGGCTTCGGCCGTCGTCGCGCTTTTCGAGGGGCTTATAGCGAAAGTCGCCGCGCTGGCGGTGTTTCTTACCGTCATCGCCGGACAGGGCGGCAACGCGGGCATACAGTCGCTTTCAATTACCATACGCGGTCTTGTAATGCGCGAAATCCAGCTTAAAGATTCGTGGCGCATGATAGTCACCGAAGGGACCGTCGGTCTGGCAAACGGCATTATCATAGGTATAGTTTCCATGCTGGGCGCGTGGCTGTGGAAGGGAAACATTTACCTTGGCATGGTCGTGGGAATAGCCATGGTGCTTAACATGCTTGCGGCATGTTTAAGCGGCGCGTTCGTGCCGATTTTAATGAAGCGGCTGGGGTTTGACCCCGCGCAGTCATCGGGCATTTTCGTTACGACCATTACAGATATCGTGGGGTTCTTTTCATTTCTGGGCTGTGCCTATCTGTTTCAGGATAAGCTGATGTAGGGGAGTCCGCAGTGAACCGAATAAAGGAATTTTTCGCCCTCAACAAAAGCATGTACGTGATGATTGCCATGGTCATCCTCGTCGGCATGGGCGAGCGCATGGCCGAACGCTTCCTGCCGCTTTACGTGCTGGCGGTGGGCGGAACCACCGTGGCCGTAGGCATGCTTAACGCCATGACAAATTTTCTGGGCGCAATATACGCCTTCCCCGGCGGCTGGCTTTCAGACCGTATAGGCTACCGCAAATCGCTGATGGTTTTTGACGCCTGCGCCATGCTGGGATACCTCATAGTGATTTTGTTTCCCGTCTGGCAGGCGGTGTTTGTCGGCGCGGTGTTTTTCATAGCGTGGAGTTCCGTTACCCTGCCAGCGGTGATGAGCCTTGTTTCCTCCGCCGTAAAACGCGAAAAGCGCACCATGGGCGTTACGGTAAATTCCTTTGTCCGGCGCATCCCCATGGCGCTGGGGCCGCTTTTGGGCGGGTGGCTTATAGTTTCCTACGGCGACGTGCGCGGCGTGCGCATTGGTTTTATCTGCGCTTTTATTCTGGGCGCGGCGGCCATGTGGATGCTTTACCGCTATCTGCCGGATGAAAAACCCGCAAAAAGCGACGGGGAGTCCGACGGACTCTGGGATTCCTTCAAAAACATTAACGCGCCGCTTAAAAACCTTCTTGTTTCCGATATTCTCATACGTTTTGCCGAGCAGATTCCCTACGCTTTCATAGTGCTGTGGGTGGTGCAGGTATGCGGGGTAAGCGCGTCGGCCTTCGGCGTGCTGAGCATGATTGAAATGGTCACGGCCATGCTGGTCTATATCCCCGTGGCCTATTTTGCCGACAGGTACGGCAAAAAGCCTTTCGTGCTGATGACCTTCGTGTTTTTTACGGCGTTTCCGCTTGTGCTGTATTTTTCCAGAACCTTCTGGGCTCTGGCCTTCGCCTTTGTCGTGCGCGGGTTAAAGGAGTTCGGCGAACCGACCCGCAAAGCTCTTATAATGGAACTTGCGCCAGAGGGTAAAAAAGCGTCCACCTTCGGGGCTTATTATCTGATACGCGACCTGCTTACCGCTGCCGCCGCGCTTACAAGCGCGTGGCTGTGGAACAAATCGCCGTTTGCCAATTTCTTTACCGCTTTTGCCTGCGGCGCGCTGGGCACGGCGCTTTATGCCGTGTGGGGACGCGACGTGGAAATGCCGGGGAAAACGGCATGAACTTTCCGGAAATGTCGGACGTTACTCCGGCAAAAGTGGCCGATTTGCGCGCGCGCATAGCGCGGCTCGGCATAAGGCTTTCCGATATCGAGGAAACCTTCGTGCGCGGGTCCGGCAAGGGCGGGCAGAAGATAAACAAGACTGCAAATTGCGTAATGCTGCGCTATACTAATATGGATATGGTGGTTCGCTGCCAGCGGGAAAGAAAGCGCTCCATAAACCGCTTTCTGGCACTGCGCGAACTTGTGGACAGGGTTGAATTCGCCGTTTCGCCGCAAACCTCCAGAAAACTGGAGGAAATAAACGCCGTAAGAAAGAAAAAAGGCCTGCCGCCCATGACGGTACGGCCGGAAAAAGGGGAAAATGTATGAACGCGTCAAAACTTACTCTTATGGGGCTGCTTGTGGTGGTGCTTGCCGGCGGCTATGTGCTCAGGGACAAGCTCGGCCGGATGATGGACAGTAAACTGCGGCCCGTTATGCTTATTCATCAGGAAACATATCAGATTACATCCGCGCCGGATTTCCTTAAAACGCTGGACGCCGGACTTGTCGGCTCTTCCTATGATAAAAACATGCGCATCTTTGCCGTGACCAACCAGACCGAGTGGAACGGCATAAAGGGCATGCTTGTAAACGAGGCGGGCACGCCTGTCGCCGATATGGATTTCAGCAAGTTCCAGGCCGTGATAGTTTATACCGCGGCCCGTCCGGCCTCTGAGGTCAGGATAAATTCTTTCGACGAGTATAATTCCTCCGTGCGCATAAACGTAAGCCGCCGCATAAAGGGACAGGCGATAAACGACGCCGCAAACGACAAGGCCCTTCTGCTTGTCTACGGCAAAAAAGGCAAGCCCGTGCTGGCCGAGGTGAAGGAATGACGCCGGCCATAAAAGTACAGAAGCTCGACCCCGCCGCGAAGCTGCCGCACCGCGCGCACGCCGACGATTCCGGCGCGGATTTGTTCTCGCTTGAAAATCACGTCATCCCGCCGCACGCGCCAGGCAAGGTTCGCACCGGCATAGCCATAAGCCTGCCGGAAGGCACTTCTGGGCTGGTGTGGGGCAAAAGCTCGGTCGAGACGCTCGGCGTAAAGACCATGGCCGGTCTTATCGACGCTGGCTATCGCGGCGAAGTTATAGTATGCCTGTACAATCTTACCGACCGGCCGTTTGAAATAACGGCGGGCCGCAAAATCGCCCAGCTTGTCGTGGTTCCCACGCTTTATCCGGCTTTCGAGGAAGGGGAACTTGATTCCTCCGGCCGCGGAACCGGCGGTTTCGGCAGTACTGGCACTCATTGATTTTTGGAGAAAGGGCCCGCCGCTTCGCGCCGGAACACGGCCGGAAGGCGGGCTTTTTTGTTTTATGGAACAGGAACGCAGCATCATACATATAGACATGGACGCTTTCTTCGCGTCGGTCGAGCAGCGCGACAATCCGTCCCTGCGCGGCCGACCCGTCATTATCGGCGCGGACCCAAAAGGCGGGCACGGACGCGGCGTAGTGTCCACCTGTTCCTACGAGGCGCGGCGTTTTGGCGTGCGCTCCGCCATGCCCGTGTCGCAGGCTTACCGCCTGTGCCCGAAGGGCGTGTTCCTGCCTTGTGATTTTCGCCGCTACTCCGAGGCATCCCGCCTTGCCTACGGCGCGTTTTACGAGTTTACGCCCGACGTGGAACCCGTCGGCATAGACGAGGCTTTTATGGACGTTACCGGCACGCGGCGGCTCTTTGGCCCGCCGGAGGAAGTGTGCCGCAAAATAAAGGCGCGCGTGCGCGAGCTTACCGGCCTTTCCTGTTCGGCCGGACTGGGGCCTAACAAGATAATCGCAAAAATAGCGTCCGATTTTAAGAAACCCGACGGGCTTGTCTGCGTAAGCGCAAAAGACGCCGCCGCTTTTCTGGCCCCGCTTGCCGTTTCCCGTATGCCGGGAGTGGGACCGTACGCAAAAGAGAAACTGGAATCCGCCGGACTGCACAGGCTTGGCGATATTGCCGCCGCGCCCGCCGCCTTGCTTGAACGTCTGTTCGGCAGTCACGGCGCTTGGCTTATAAAAGCCGCGCGCGGCCTTGATGACCGGCCTCTTTTGCTTGGCGAAGCGCCCGTTTCCGTCAGCCACGAAACCACCTTCGAAACCGATACCGACGACGAAGAACTGCTCGAGGCCGAACTGCGCCATTTAAGCGAAAAGGTCGCCGCCCGCCTGCGCGGCCTTGGCGTGCTGGCTTTTACCGTTACCGTTAAAATACGCCTTGCCGGTTTTGAAACACATACCCGCGCCGCGTCCCGTGTCCACCCCACGGCTTTTCCGGACGACGTCGCAACCGATGCCCTGCGCCTTCTCCGCGCCTTTGACAGGCGCGGGCGGCTTGTGCGCCTTATAGGTGTTAAGGCTTCGTCTTTTACAACGCTTGAACAGGGACTGCTTTTTGAAGACGGCGCGGCCAGAGCGCGCAAAAAAAACCTGTACCGCACTGTCGATGAAATTTGCGGCCGCTTTGGCCGTTGCGCCCTGCAAAGCGGCAGCGGCCTTCTTTACAGCAAAAAGCGGGATGAGGAAAATACTGATTCCTAATTGGAATAAGCGCGCGGCCTTTCCCGTCGGAAAACCTTGTGGCGCGTCCTATACTAGTCTATAATGATTCGGTAGGGTAATTTAGATTATGAAAAGCTCTTGCGCGGATAATACTTCCATAGATATTGCCATAATTGGCGGAGGAGCCTCCGGCCTTGCGGCGGCTTATGCCGCAGTCTGCGCCGGCGCGAGGGTTGCCGTTTTTGAAAAGGAAAAAATGCCCGCCCGCAAACTGCTTGCAAGCGGCAACGGACGCTGCAACCTTACAAACGAAAAGCTTTCCCCGTCGGGCTATCCCGGCGGAACCGCGCTGGCCGCTTCCCTTATAAACCGCTTTGACGTTTCCTATATAAAGAAGTTTTTTGAAGACCTCGGCGTTCTGCTTATAACCGAACCCGACGGCCGCGTTTTTCCGCGCACGGGCCGCGCCGCTTCCGTCGCGGGCGCGCTTGAGCACGCGGCGCGCGAAAAAGGCGCGGTGATGTACGCCGGAGCGCGCGTCACGTCTGTTTCGCGCGGAAGCCTGTTTTCAATATCGGCGGAAGGCCAGCCGACAGTCAAGGCCAAGCGGCTTATACTTGCCTGCGGCTCGCCCGCTTACCCGCAGCTTGGCGCGACGGCCGACGGCTACACTCTGGCAAGAAGTCTCGGTCACGCCATAACGCCGGTATATCCGACACTCGTCCCCCTGTGCGTAAAGGAAAAGGGGCTTAAACGCCTCTCCGGTCTGCGCGCGGATGCGGAACTTGTGCCGTCCTGCGGCGGCGCGGCGCGCGGCGAACTGCTTTTTACCGACTACGGCCTGTCCGGCCCCTGCGCCATAAACGCAAGCCGTGCGCTTTCGCGCGGCGCGGGTGAAACCGACTGCCGCATAAACTTTTTCCCCGAATACGATGCGGGCGCTTTTCCAGCTTTTCTGGCGGCGCGCGCGGCGGTTTTTCCTGACCGCCGCATAAAGGATTTCTTTATAGGCCTTTTGCCTGAAACGCTTGCAAACCTTACGCTCGATTTTGCCGGTCTGCCGCCTAAAAAAACGGCGGGTGAACTTACGCCTTCCGAACTTACGCGCATATCCGGTCTGCTTACCCGCTGGCCCGTTACCGTAACAGGCAACCGCGGCTGGAACGAGGCCATGGCAGCATCCGGCGGCGTGAATATTTCCGAAATTGACGCCGCGACGATGGCCTCCAAAAAGACAAACGGACTTTTTATCACCGGCGAACTGCTCGACGTCGACGGCATTACCGGCGGCTATAATCTGCATTTTGCCTGGGCCTCCGCGCTTAGCGCGGGCAGGGCCGCTGCGGAGGGATTGTGACTCTTACCCCGCGCGAAAATGAAAAACTCATCGTCCGCCAGACACACCCCAGCGGCGCGGGCGGAGTGCGGGTCTACAAGCTTGACGAGCGGGAGATAGCGCGCGAATATCTGGACGCCGAACTGCGCGTTATAAAGACCTCCGGCCATATTCCCGACGGCGTGGCCGTGGAATATCAGGAAGACGGAACGCTTTTTTATGAGTGCCGCTTTGAAAACGGACTGCGGCAGGGACCGGCGCGAATCTATTTTGACAACGGCTCGCTTGAAATCGAGAAGAATTACAAGGACGGCCTGCTTGACGGCCGCGTGCAGATTTTCGCCGAAAACGGCAATCTGCTTGAGGAAGTTGAATACCTGCGCGGCAAGCGTCACGGCGTGCGGCGCAAGTTTTTTCCCGACGGGCGGCAAAAGGAAGTGTGCCGCTACGACAATAACCGCAAGCATGGCCTTTACCGGATTTATTTCGATAACGGCAACCTGCAGTCCGAAATGGATTTCGAGCACGGCCAGCCCGTCGGCATGGCCCAGCTTTATTACCGCAGCGGCGGACTGGCCTGGAAAATTAATTACGTGCACGGCGAACCAGACGGCGCGGCCATAAAGTACGACGAGTCCGGCAGGCCCTGCGAGGAATGGCTCTACAGCGGCGGACGCGTTACCGAGAAACGCGCGGTATGAAACGAGGAAACATTATGGAAGGAAACGTCAGAAAACCTATAGGAACCTGCTTTGAAACGGCGGCGGATTATATTTTCCTTCTGGACATGGAAGGCCGCATGGCCGACGTGGGCGAGGAAACATCCCTCAAACTGGGCTTTGCCCCCGGCGAACTGTGCAGCCGCAGTTTCTTTTCGCTTTTTCCGCCCGCCCGCCAGCTGGAGGCCGTGGAAAAATTCTGTCAGGCCCTTGTCGGTCCTCATCCTTCCTTTGACATACCCCTTGCCCGCCGCGACGGCACGCCCATCGATGCTGAAACAAAGATAAAGCGCTTCCGCCTTGGAGGCGATGACTCCATTTTCGTGGCCTGCACCGAGCATACGTCCCCTGCAAAGGGCAAGCTTTCCGTGGCGCGCGGCGCAATGCCGATGCGGCATCTGTCGGATTTTCTGCCCGTGGCTTTCTGGACCATGTCGGCCGACTGGCGGCAGATTATTTACATGGGCCCCGGCTTTGAAAAAATTTACGGCCGTCCCGTCTCCCAGATTTACGCAAACCCATCGCTTTGGCTTTCCGCCATGGAGCCGGAGGACCGCAAACGCGTGCTTGCTCACCTGGATTCCGACTCCGCCCACCAGTGCGAATATGAATGCCGCATCCTTCGGCCCGACGGCAGCCGCCGCTGGGTCAGGGTGCTTCAGTCGCCGGTGTGCGGCATAGGCGGCGACATAGCCATGTATTCCGGCGTCATGGAGGATATTTCCGACCGCAAGGAAATTGAAAACCGCGCCCGCGAAACCGAGGCGCGCTACAAGGCGCTTGTTGAAAGCCTAAACGTCGGCGTTATAAGCGGGACCGACAAAGATCTTTTGCAGATAAACAACACGCTGGCAAATCTGCTGGGCTACAAATCATCCGACGAACTGAAGGGCATGAACCCCGACCAGCTTTTTTCCGACCCCGACGAGGCCCGCAGTCTGCGCGAAAAAACCGCCAGCCGCGGTTATGTGCGCGACGCGGAAGTATCCTTCAAGACCAAGGAAGGAAAGGATATCTGGGTGTCGCTTAACAGCCGCGCCCAGTATGACGCGGGAAACGGCGAGGTGCTTTATAATTCCGTCGTGGAAGACATAACCGACCGCCGCCGCACCGAAATGGCCCTGCGCGAAAGCGAGGAGCGTTACCGCGTTCTTTTTAACGGCGTGATGAACGGTTTTGCCCTGCAGGAAGTCATTTTTGACGAGGACGGAACCCCAGACGATTACCGCCTGCTGGAAATAAATCCCGCGTTTGAAAAACTTACCGGCCTTACGGCTTTGTCGTCGGTCGGCAAAACCCTGCGCGAGGTGTCTCCTTCCCGTTTCCGCGACTGGTCGCCGGCCTACGCAAGCGTTGTAATGTCCGGTCAGCCTGTGCATTTTGAAAGTTTCTCCGGTCCGGGGCAGTGCTATCAGATAACCGCCTTCTCGCCTAAAAAAGGGCACATCGTTACCGTGGTCGCGGATATAAGCGAACGCAAACGTGCGGAAAAGGAACTTAAGCAGTCGCAGGACAAACTGCGCGCGCTGGCTGCGCATATACAGTCGGTAAGAGAGGACGAGCGTTCCCTTATTTCCCGCGAAATTCACGACGGTCTGGGCGGCGTGCTTACAGGTCTTAAGTTCGAGCTTAACGTTATGGAAAGCATACTTTCCGAACCACAGCGCGCGGGTGATACGGAGCTGATGCTTAAAAAAGTACGCTCGATGACGGAACTTGTGGTTTCGACGATGAAAGAGGTTCAGCGCATAGCGCTTATCCTGCGGCCGCCCGTGCTGGATGACTTGGGCTTTACCGAAGCCATACGCTGGCTTACTCAGGATTTTCAGGAACGCACGGAAATCAGCTGCCGCGTGTCGCTTAACGTCACAAACGCCGAGCTGGACCGCGACCGTTCAACCGCAGTGTTCCGCATACTTCAGGAGGCGCTTACCAACGTTGCCCGCCATTCCGGCGCAAAGCTGGTGCTTATAGACCTGCGCCGCGAAAAGGACAACCTTATCCTTGAGGTTAAGGACAACGGCAAGGGCGCGACGATGAAGAAACTTTCCGATATAAAATCCCTCGGCCTTATAGGTATGCGCGAACGCGCGCACGTATTCGGCGGAGAAGTGGATATCGCATCGCAGAGGGGAAAAGGCACTCTAGTAAGGGTCAAAATACCGCTTAAATAGCAGTTTTCAGCGCAACAAAAAAACCTCCCTTCGCGGGGAGGTTTTTTTGTTTTTGCAAAGCCTAGGGCTTTCGTATATACAGCGCCAGCAAGACCTTGTCTTCGTTGGCCGGTCCGGTAAGCCAGTAAGTCTTGCCGTCTTCGGTAGCATAGCCGCCTTCAAAGTCATAATCGGTCAGATACTTTGTAAAGAACGGCATGAAAAGTTCCGGCGTGCGCGGACCCATCATCCAGCTTGCGCCCGTGCGCGCTACCACCACGGCCTTTATTTTTTTGTCCGCCAGTTCGTCTATCGCCTGTCCCTGATATTTTTCCGCCGACGGCGTGGCGTACATAAGCGGGTACATGATTACAAAGCGCGTGGCGCTTTTACGCTTGGCGTAATAAAGTATCTGCGGCTCCGACCCGCCGATAAGAACTTCGTCGGAATCGGTTGTATATTCGCGCAGTTTCTGCGCCATGTCCACGGATTCCGCAAAGGGATTGCCGCGGTAAAGCGCAAGTATGAAATCGCGGGGGGAATAACGCACCTGCTTTACCATGGGCGCAATGTTTGCGATTACCGCGCCGGCGCAAACAAGCACGGCCGCTTTCTTGTTCATGGTCGACAGAAACCCCGCGCCCGCAAGCGCGATAAACGGAATAAGCAGTATGTAATAATGCCCGTTTGCGTCGCGGTAGACAGCCAGAAAAGCGCAGAGCAATAAGCCGCCAAGAAACAGCCAGCGCGACGGGCGTTTGTAAAAATAACCGATGCACAGCAGTCCCGCCGCCCACCAATAAACGGCCAGTTCCTTTATGTGCGTTACCAGCGCCGACGAGCCTTCGCCGAGCAGTACGGCCATCTGGCTGTTGAATTTTACATTAAGCTCCCATAACGGCCCGCCCGCGCCGCGCGCTATAAAATATCCGCAGACAAGCGCAGTGGCGGCAACGCCTCCGGCCAGAACAAGCGATGCGTGGCGCACACTTTCCGTCCTGTTGTGCCGCCACACCTCATAAAACCACACGCCGTGCAGCAGCACCAGAACAAAAAGACATATCGGCTTAAACAGCAGCGCCGTCGCCGACAGAAAACCCGCCCAGAACCATACCTGCCGTGCTGTGTGCGTGCCTTTTGAAATGAACAGGGCCAGTACAGCCGTCATAGGCAGAAGCATGAATTTTTCCGTGTTCGCCGCAAACGGATAGACTGCCGGAGTCGCCATGAGCGCAATGAAAAGCCACGGCACGGCAAAGCCCGCCAGCCGGCCGTAAAGTTTTTTTGCGCACCAGCCAAGCAGCAGAGCCGTGGCAAGCAGAAATAAACCGCCTATTACATGCACGGGCCAGACCGCCCCTGGGCTTATAAGGTAGCCGAGCAGGTATGTAAATATTGTAAGCGGCGGCTTGTGCAGAAAAGTGTCGAGATATGGAACCATGCCCTGCGCCGTTATCCAGGCGGAATAGGCGTATTCGCCCTCGTCGCGTTCGAAAGGCGCGGCAAAAGTGTTCCAGTTAAGCGCGATATAAAACAGCGTTACGGCCGCGCCGTTTATTACGGCCGGCCAGAAAGTTTTTGTTTGCGGTTCGGACTTGACGGATTTTTTTTGCATGCCATGTCCCTTAAGTTTGTAGAATATCTTCATTATAACCTTTTATATTCAGCAGGAGGACAGATGAAAGCCAGCGAAAAAGTCAGGCATGACGTGCTTAAAGCCATGGACGACGCGATGAAGGCGTACGCCGACCGTGATATGGAAAAGGCACTTTCTTGTTATGCCAAGGACAATGATTTTGTTTCAATCGGAACCGGCAAGGACGAGATTATGCGCGGCCCCGAGGAAATGAAAAAAGCCCTGCAGGAAGTTTACGAGCAGACGGAGAAATTTTCCTTCAAGTCTAAGGTGTTCGAGGTTTCGGCCTGCGGCGACGTGGCGTGGGTAAGCGGCGCGGGAATTTATGACATAGTTGCCGAAGGCGAGAAGATAAAAATGGAAGGCCGCTTTACCGTTATATTTGAAAGGCGCGACGGCAAATGGCTGATGGTGCATTCGCACTATTCGCTGCCCGCCGAGCAGGACGACGGGTCGGTGCTGCCCGAAGAGTAATTTTTTCTGCGCCCGTCCGGCGTGCTGGGCTGCTATTTGCCGAGCGGCGGCCGGACGGGGGAATATATCGCATTTTACGACGGGAAATTGAACATTTTTGCGAAATGTGATATAGTATTGAGGTAGCGGATATATATCTGTTATTCCCCGGTAGCTCAATGGTGGAGCGCTCGGCTGTTAACCGATAGGTTGCTGGTTCGAGTCCAGCCCGGGGAGCCAGTTTGGCGTCTGAGTGCGTAACTCAGCCGCATCCAATAAAAGCCCTGCATCCGGTATTTTACCGTGCAGGGCTATTTTTATGCCTTTTTCTCCTATTATTGCCTTATGCAGGACCAGATTCATAAGTTCCTTTTGCTGGTAAGGTTTCATCTGGGCGAAGACTTCGCTGAAGTTTTGCAATACTTTGCTGATTTTCTCATGACTCAGGGCGTGGCGCTGCAAGTCCTCAATTACAAATGCAAGTTCTGAAATTCCGGTTTCCAGATCCTTGCGGCGCATAGCCAGCTTGTCCAGTTTCTCCTTGAGAAACCCGGCATTACTGTCGCTTGCGACACAATCCCACCGGTTCATGAGGTTGTCGGCAGTGTTCTTGATCTTTAGTAATTCCTTTTCCAGTGCGGCTTTCTGTGTTTCCAGTTGCGGCAGCTCTTTATAAGTTTGAGCATTTGCTGTGTTGACTATCTGCGAGACGATGCGTTCGTCGCAAGCCAGGGTTTTTACGCGTTCAAGTACAGTTGTTTCAATTTCTCCGGCTGGCACTTTCCTGCGGCAGTCGCGATTTTTGCACACATAGTAGTAATACCGGACATTGCTTCTGCCTATTCCTGAAGTGCCTTCCATCGGGCTCCCGCACTTTTCACACCACAGTAACCCGCTATTGAGGATATAACTGTGTTTGAGCGGAAGTGTGCCGTTATGTTTTGTTTTGCAGTTTTTCTGAATCAGTTCCTGTACAGCATAAAACTTTGCTTCATCAACAAGCGGTGGCCAGACTGCTTTTACAGTGCGATACCGCTCGCTATCCGGCAAGGTGGATTGATCTTTATTCCTATTACTCTTGTTCACTTCTTTAAGCCCGATATAGGCAAGATTGGTCAGTATCTGCTGCACTGAGGTGTAGCAGAAGCGTCGCCCCGGATGTGAAATGTTTCGCCGCGATTCATATTGCTTTGTGCGGTAGCCATGAGCGTTGAGCGCCCGGTAGGTTTGGATAAAGGAACCGCATTTTAAATAGGCATCGAATGTGAAGTTGACGAGGGCTTTCTCCTGCTCGTTAGGGATAATATGCCCTTTGTGGACGGGATCAATGTCATACCCGATCAATTGGCTTCCGGTCCATAATCCACGGTCGGCGCGGGCGATACAGGCCTCGCGTGTACGCTCCGAGGTCTGCTCGCGTTCGAATTCTGCCAGCGCCATCATGATGGTGATAAACAATTTGCCCTGCGAAGTGGTTGTATCGTAATTCTGTTTAAGGCAGACGAATTCCACATTGTATTTGGCCAGCAATTCGAAAAAGCTCAAGAAGTCCCGGACGGAACGGCTCACCCTGTCCAGCGCGGTGCATAATACCGTGTTTACGCGTCCGGTCTTTATATCCTCAAACAGCCTGCCGAACTCGGCGGTACGAAATGAATCCTTGCCGGATACGGCCTTCAGTTCGTAACGCTCCGCTTCAATCCAGTCCTCGCCGCAGGCATTGGTTTTGTACTCAACATGCGCCTTCAGCCGCTGAAGCTGGTTGACGAGCGAACCCTCCTTGTTCTGCGCCTGCCTTTCCGTGCTTACCCTGATTATGAAACCGCATTTTTTCTGCATAATTATCTCCCTGTGAACATTAAGTCATTCACATGATAGAGTTGCTTCCGCCTGAAAGCAAGCCATTTCCTGATGCGTCCTCGGAACATCTCGCGCTTATGTCCCGTGCCTTTTTAAGAGCTTTGACCGCGCGCTCCTCTACTATTTTATTAATGCGGATTTTACGGCTGGCAAGCAGGTAGTCACACACGCCGTCCGCCAGCAGCTTTATCAATTTGCCGCAATCTTCCCGTGATAATTCGTTGCTCAGAAAGCTGACTTCAATGTTCATGGTTTGCCTCCTGAGCGTGCATACGACAATCCGCCCCAGACTGTCGGACCTCCGTTATTCCTCCGTGATTTAAGAAAACGGCATTTTGCGGCAAAATAGTAGCAGGGCTGAAGACACTTCCGAATTTAAATTCGGAGGTGGCGCGATGCAATTTTCAGCCCTGCAGTATAAAGGTGGTTTTGATGATTGGGAGGTGGCGGTAGCCAAAAAAGTGGTACATGGCTTTCTGAATCAGTGGAAGTGTCTTCAGCCCGAAGACTTTGATGACCTGACTCAGGAAGCATTACTGCATTGGCTGCAAAACAGGCACAAGTATCGTGCAGGGTTGAATTGCAACGAACGCACTTTTATGGCGCGTGTCGTGAAAAACCGGCTGTGCGATATGCTAAAAGCCATGCTGTCGAAAAAACGCCGTCCGGAATTTGGAGAGGCAATCAGCCTCTATTCGGAAGCCGTACCCGGTTCCGACGACGGCGAGGCTATAACTTTTGAAGAAATAATTGCCGATCCGCGAGATAATACCTGGCTTGAATTGAAGCTGGATATATGTGCGGTTACCAGCAAGCTGTCAAAACGGCAGCAGTTGTTATGCAAACTGCTGGCTAGTGATATGAGTATGCAGGAAATCAGTAAACACCTTGGTGTTGCGCGTGCGACTCTTTATGACGATCTGGCACGTATCAAAAAAATATTTGAGGCAAATGCGATAGCCGGATATGCAAAATAATCCGACATTTCGGTCGGGCCTGTCGTATGCATGGGTGTAGTTAACCCAGCAAACGGAGGCAGCATGAAAGATATCTATGTTTTCCATCTAGGCCCGGAGGCCGTGCCTGAATATGCCGAAGCGCAAATGATTCTGGCTGTTGTGGCAATTGAGTGTCTGTTCGGCAAAGCGGCAGTGCGTGTGGGTATGCGGTATGCCCTTAACCACGACAAGAACGCGATTGTTGTTGAATCCGGCAATGAGGCTGGCGAAGCTCTTGTACGGGTATTTACGGGTTTTCTTATACGCGTATTTGGCGAAACGGCTTTCAGTGTTGAACATACCAAGGCCGGTGCGGCATGATATTGCGCGACCGGCAAAAGGTATTTGTTGAGCGCAGCGTTACTGCGCTACGGGATCGCGGTAATACGCTTGGTGTTGCGCCCACAGGGGCTGGCAAGAGCATCATGCTTGCCTCTGTTGTGGGCAGGTTGGGTTGTGCACGCAGCTGCATTCTGGCCCACCGCGACGAAATTACGGCACAAAACATGGACAAGTTCCGCATGGTTAATCCCGATGTGCCGGTTTCGGTGGTGGATTCCCGTGAAAAGTCATGGTCAGGCAAAGCCGTGTTTGCCATGGCGCAGACTTTGGCACGCGACCACAACCTTGAACAGTTGCCCTCGCTGGACATGCTTGTTATTGATGAGGCACATCACGCCCGAGCGGAAAGCTATTTGCGAATTATAGAAGCCGCAAAGAGCCGTAATCCTGACCTGATGGTGTATGGTGTTACCGCTACTCCAAATCGCGGCGACGGCAAAAGCCTGCGCGATATTTTTGATAACTGTGCCGACCAGATTACCTTATCCGAACTTATCGGCTCCGGGCAGTTGGTTCGGCCACGCACATTCGTAATAGATATCGGCGTGCAGGACGGTTTACGGAAAGTCCGCAAGATGACCGACGATTATGACATGGCCGAGGTTGAAGCCATAATGGACCATACACCTTTGACCGAAGCAATTATCCGTAATTGGCGTGAAAAGGCCGGTAACCGGCAAACCGTGGTGTTCTGTTCCACCGTGGTGCATGCCAGCCATGTTTCGGAAGCTTTTATTGCCGCTGGCGTAAAAACCGAACTTGTAACCGGTGAAACCGCCGAAGCTGACCGCGCGCAGATATTCCACAACTTGGAATCCGGTTCAACACAGGTTCTTGTAAATGTCGCCGTGGCTACGGAAGGGTGGGATTGCCCTCCGGTATCCTGTGTTGTTCTGCTGCGGCCCTGTTCGCATAAAAGCGCGATGATTCAGATGATAGGGCGAGGATTGCGCAAATTTGAACCTGACCGCTATCCCGGACAGGTAAAGTCCGACTGCATCGTTCTGGATTTCGGGACATCGGTCATCATGCATGGTTCATTGGAACAGGCCGCCTCCCTTGAACTTGAAAAACAGCTGAAAAAGTATGAAGCTCCGATGAAAACCTGCCCCAACTGCAAGGCGAAAATTCCCTCGGCAAGTCATGAATGTCCTTTTTGCGGTTATGAATTTGAGGCGAAAGCTAATACCAAACCAGAGCTGAATGATTTCGCCATGACAGAGTTTGACCTGCTGAACCGTTCTCCATTTAGGTGGTGCAATATCAGGCAGGACGGCTCGGCGGTAGTGGCTACCGGCTTTGACGCTTGGGGCGGCATATTCAGGCATGGCAACCACTGGTGCGCTGTGGGGGGAATACGGAAAAGCCCTGCGAAACTGCTTTTTGTGGGCGAAAAGACCGCCTGCCTTGCCTCGGCAGACGACTGGCTTCGCCTTAATGAAACGGAAAGCGCGGCGCATAAATCCTGCCGGTGGCTGTGTCAGCCGCCGACCGAAAAACAAATCAGCTATCTGTCGGGGAACTATAATCCGCAGACTCGATACGAGGCTGCGTGCCTGCTTACACACGAGTTCAACCGCCGAAGTATTTCGCAGGTATTGGGGAGGATTTTATGATGCTGGAACGCGCACTGGCGTATGCGGATTTGGGCTGGGCGGTGTTCCCGCTTATGCCGAACAGCAAAGCTCCGCTTACAAAGCACGGCTTCAAGGATGCCAGTAAGGACCCCGCAGATATAAAACGCTGGTGGACGGACCAGCCTGCGGCAAATATCGGCATAGCAACCGGCGTGATTTCGGGCCTCGTTATTGTGGATGTTGATGTAAAAAACGGGGCCAAGGGCAACGAATCGCTGGCAAGCATGACTGGCATGACACCTACCCTTTCAGTAACTACGCCTAGCGGCGGGCAACATCTGTATTATGCCGCACCCGGCCCGCTGCGCTGCCGCATAGGGTTGCGCCCCGGCATCGACATCAAGGCTGATGGCGGGTACATTGTTGCCCCAGGTTCAACAATAGACGGCAAATCATACGAGTGGGTGGATGTTGAGGCTCATTTGGTCATGCTGCCGGATTCTGTCGTTAAACTTATGTCTGTCAGGCAACCCGTCAAAGCCGCTGCTTCTGGTGCGATGATTACGGAAGGTAAACGCAACGATACTCTCACCAGCATAGCGGGGAATCTTCGCAGGAGAGATAAGAATCTGGACGAAATATTTGCTGAACTCAAAATAGTAAACACTACCCGTTGTCAGCCGCCCTTGCCTGATACCGAAGTGGAAACCATAGCGCGGAGTATTTGCAATTATCCGGCTGGTGCGAGGGAGCCGGACGAGGCTATCCGTCCGCCGGGGTTTACCGATGACGCGCTGGCACTGGCATTTACCGAACATTATGGCGCGGACTGGCGTTATGTTGCAGCATGGGGCCATTGGCTGCATTGGAACGGCAACTGCTGGCGGCGTGAAAATACTTTGCGGGCTTACGACCTGGCCCGGCTTGTTTGCCGGGAAGCGGCAGCGCGCTGCCTTAAAGCAAAAACGGCGGCTAAAGTTGCCAGCGCAAATACGGTGGCGGCGGTGGAACGGCTTAGCCGTGCCGACAGGCGTCACGCCGCTACTACCGACCAATGGGACCGGGATTTGTGGTTGCTGAATTCCGCAACAGGTGTTGAGGATTTGAGGACCGGGCAGGTTCGCCCACATTCACGGTTGGATTACATGACCAAACTGACCGCAGCAGGCATTGCCGATGAACACGCAAAACCCGAACGCTGGCTTGCCTTCCTCAACGATGTTACCGCTGGCAATGAAGAACTTCAACGCTATCTGGCGCGTATGGCGGGCTATGCTTTGACTGGTGCAACTACCGAGCAGGCATTGTTTTTCCTGTATGGCACGGGTGCGAACGGTAAATCCGTATTTCTCAATACACTGGCGGCTGTGCTGGGCGATTACGCCACAAACGCGCCCATGGATACATTCATGGAAACTCGCATGGACAAACATCCCACTGATCTGGCGGGACTGCGCGGCGCGCGGCTAGTAACCTCCATAGAGGTGGAAAAAGGACGGCGCTGGGCCGAGGCCAAGATCAAATCGCTGACCGGAGGCGACAAGATATCCGCGCGTTTCATGCGGCAGGATTTCTTTGACTACAAGCCGCAGTTCAAGCTGCTTGTGGCGGGCAACAACAAGCCGTCAATCCGCGATGTGGACGAGGCCATGCGGCGCAGACTACACCTTGTGCCGTTCACGGTAACGATTCCCACCGAAAAGCGTAACCATGCTTTGCCTGAGCAGTTGCTTGAGGAGCGGGACGCGATACTACGGTGGGCTATAGACGGCTGCCTTGAGTGGCAGCGCATCGGACTGAACCCTCCTGACTGCGTTCTATCCGCCACTGAAGAGTATCTGGAATCGGAGGACGCGCTGGGCCGTTGGATTAGCGAAGAGTGTTTTCAAGATGCCAATGCGCGGGCGGGCGCGGATGAGCTTTACCAAGCGTGGAAGGTATGGGCTGAAAAGGGCGGCGAGTATGTGTCTTCTATGAAAAAGTTTGCTGAGGATATGCAAAAGCGCGGGTTCAAACGCTTGCGTTCCAGCAGACAGCGTCTGTTTCTGGGCATCGCGCTTAATGGCACGGAAGTCCAGCAGGACTTGGTATGAAAAACACGGTTTACCAATACGGAGTGACGGGTGTGACGGGTTGCTACATATAACCCGTTCACGCGCGCGTGGCGCGCGCACGCAACAGGGGTTTCGTTGTCATCCGTCACATGTGTCACTGTATTGGGGAAATGTGTGAGGCTTAATTGCTGCCGGACGATAGGGTTTCAGAAGCAATATCAACCCAAAGCCCCGCCATACCCCCCGGGGGGGATCATTTCCTCCCAGTCTTTTGACTATAGACCGCCATGGGGCTATGTGTACGCGCGTGCATAATTCGCAAGGGGGGGGGAGGGCTGTATGAAATAAGGAAAGCACTGCTTTCCATGCGCGTCGAGAAAAGCATACTAAAGCATTTTAATAGGGGAATTTATGAGAGGCAGAAAACCAAAACCTACTGCACTGAAGATGCTACATGGCACGAAGAAATGCCGCATAAACTGGCGGGAGCCGAAACCCGTCGGGCCGATCGGCGAACCGCCGGACTGGCTCGACGATGTATCAAAGAACTACTGGCGCAGTGTTGTAACGACTATGGGCAAGGTGTTTACCGCCGCCGACAGGGGTGCGTTTGAAATGCTTTGTAAATCCTATTCCCGTTGGAAGCAGATGGAGCAAGAGCTGGAAGCTAAGGGCACGACTTATTATCCGTTCGGTGTGTGTGAAATTATTGTTGGTGGTGTAACCAAGCTTGTGGGCGAAACACATCCCCGTCCGCAGGTGGCACTCATGAAGATGTATTACAGGCAATATTGCCAGTTGTGCGCCGAGTTCGGCATCACACCATCCGCACGCACTCGAATCATCGGTCCAGGTGCCTTCGTGGGCGAGGAGAGCATCCCTGATGAACAATTTGGCGATGAAGTATAAGAACTTTTCGCAGCAATGCGCGGGGTGTTGGTTTTATTGTCAGATGTTCACTTTTTTCCGCTGTTCACATACCGTGTTCACTAACCCAAAATAGTGTTAAATTTACTATTATCTAAAAAGATAGTAGTTAATGTCCCTAAAGCGGTTTTGCTGTTTAGGTGTCTATAGTACATGGCAATAATAAGTCCTCTCACATTTTTCCGGTTTGCGGCGGATCATAGCGAGCTTTTGGAACGCCTCTATGAAAAACGGTCGCGCCTTACCGAGGCGGAATTACGCGAGTTTGTCTGCGTCAACCGCAAAGATACCGATCCCGCACCGCAACACATAATAAACCAGCTTGAAGAATTGGGCATAATAGAACCTTCACCTGAAGCTACTGCGGCGTATGAGATGCGTCGCCCTGTAGCGCAGCTGATGGCCTATCTTTTGCATGAGTACCGGCTTACCTCGGTGGAAGTTATACAGGCGTACCTGACGGATTTACAGCAACTAGGCAATAGCCTTGATAATACCATTGTCGGGAAAGACGGAGCTGTCGCTGTCCGTCTGCTAGCTGATGCCGCAGACGAAGTTGAACGCATGCGCCAGGATTCCAGCCACAGCCGGGAGGCTGTTGTTGCGGAAGTAATCAAACTGAAAGCCAATAAAACCAGCCTGGCGGTTAAAGAAAGACTTGCGCGGGTTAATTATCTCTGGACGAGATACATGGTGCCGTTGCGCGATATGCTGGATGTTCATAAAGAAATGGAGCGTCAGCTTGATACATTAAACACGATACTTGCACACGGCGAAAGCGTATTTGAGTTTGATCTGGCGGTACAGCGAGAATTTATTGCCTTGAAATCACGAGTGCTGCGTTTGCGAAAGGAAATTGCCGTAGATTTCAAGGAAAGCATTAAAGAGCTTCTGCCGTTGCATGACCAGTTGCATAGGGAGAGTGCGGTTTCGCAGGGAGCGGCCTGTGCCTTGCAGCTGATAAAGCGTAATGGCCTTGCCAGCCTCTCTTTGCCTAAAAGGCTCGCTATTTCTTCTTGGCGGACAGACGGACTCTTTGCCGACGAAGCCTTGCGGTCTTATCTGCTGGCGCTGAAAGGCTATACACCAAAATTGCCGCCGCCGCTTGTCCAAGTTCAGGAAAAAGATTTGTCTAATATCATTTTGGCGGATGATTTTGTGGCTAAGGCGCAAAAGGCAATCCCGCTGGATGACGCACTTGAATGGCTTATCACCGAATATCCTAAAGCCGCCCCAGAACAATTGCTGCGCTGTTATGCGCGCCTATACTACGGTGAATTTGGGCAAGTAAAATTTAACAGCGGCGAAGAGAAAACGTACAAAACAAAAGCCTGTTCTTTCTTGGCGGTGCCTATGGGGGTAACAAAAGATGCAAACTGAAAAACAGATTTTTTCTGCAATACCACATTTGATGGAGATTTTCGACCTGCTCCGCAAAGGCAAGCATATCGCGCCGGAAGATACCGGTATCTATTTTGATTTGCAGACAAATGAGGCCGCGCTGACCGAACTGTTTACTCAACTCGGTTTTGAATTGATACATCATCCACGCGGTTTTTATTATTTCAGAGGTGATACCGCCATAAGTGATACATCCTCTAAAATGGCGGTTTTCATGTTTATTCTGGTGGAATCCATCGCCGACGCGGGGGGAAGCCCAGCGGAACAGATTATGGCTGATATTTTCCCCATAGAAAACCTAGAACATCTTCGGCGCGAGCGCTACCGCGCTATCATGCAGGAAGCTGGTATGGTTACGGAGGAAGACTTGCGCCAGACTCTGCGTACCATGGAACGATTCGGTTTCCTCAAAATGGAAAACGCGGACGCGTTCCGTTTCAGAACTCCGGCTTACCGTTTTCTGGATCTGTGCATGGATATTTTTAAGGAAAATGAAGCAGCGGAGTCGAACCAATGATTTCACGCCAAGGTTTAAGCCGCCTTATCGCTATCCATTGCGGCAAATATGATTACGCCAATATTGAAACGGCCTCATCGCTGCATCTTGTCGGTCCGAATAATGTCGGCAAGACCTCGCTGATATCTCTGCTGCAGTTCCTCTATATTGACGATCAGCGCAAAATGCATTTTTCCCGCGATAGCGCGCAAACACGCCGGTATTATTTCCCTGACCCATACAGCTATGTCATTTTTGAATGCATGACACCAACCGGGATTCAATGCCTTGGCGTACATGGGCTTGGTCCGCTAAAGATGAATGAATATGAACGGTTTGCCTGGACAGGGAAATTTGAGGAAGAAGACTTTCTGGATGAAAACCGCCGTCCTTTACCATATGAGAAAGTTAAAGAAAAACTCGCCTTAAAGGGTTTTGTGGAACTGGAGCCGCGGCATTTGCGCGCGGCGTTAACAAGTATAGGTGACAATAAAGGTATAAATCTGGGGCTGGTCCCTCTGCGGCATCGTGAATATTACGAACGCTTTCGCTCCGCATTTTGCAATTTACTGCGGCTTGCCCATCTTAAGCAGGAAGAGCTTAAAGAGCTGCTGCTGGAAATTTACGATTCAGAATTTCAGGTGCGCACCATTGATCTGGAACGCGGCTATGCAGCTCAATATTCAAATGTCANGCGTGATGCNCAAAATTTGCANCNGCTTAAAGNNCTGGCNCCCGANATTACAAAACTTTTAGCGCACNTCACCGCNCGTGATANTTGGCGCAAACGGCTGCCNGNTTTGTGGGAAGCTATCGGAATCNGCTATGAAAACGAAAAAAGCCGGTTGGANACAGAATCTGCCGATATCTCGACGCAACTGGAAAAGCTAGATGAACAAAATCTGGTAATCCGTTCCGGTATTGAAAAGGCACAGGAACGCAGGGTAACTGCTGCATCCGCCAAGAACAAGCTTGCTGACGAGCTTGCCGACCTTGAACAGGAAAAAACGCGTTTTGCGGATTTTGTGCTTGAATGGAAGCAAGCGCGTCAACAAATTCTAAAAGATGAGATAGAGTTGCTGGCTTTTCAGTTACGGGATGCTAGCGAAGACACCTGTGAACGCGTCAAAACCCGCATAGACCGGACAACTCGGGAATTATCCGGGTTGCGTACGCAATTGGAAAACGCAGAGAACAATGTCGCCGTTCAGCTCAAAGGAAAGTTCGGAACAGAAAAGATGGAGGCGGTTTTCAAAATACTCAATCCAGCGTTGCTCAGCCTGCCGCTGAGCGCAGACGGCATTGCAGTTACTGACGAGAATACCGCGCTAATTGCGCTTGACCGTATTCACGACAAAATCAAAGCCGGTTCCTTTGAAGCTGACGGGGCCAGAATCAATGTCGCGAAAATTCCTGCCCATGAATTTGACGGTTATACAAACCCGGAATTACTGCGTGTCGAGATAGAGAACCATGAACGCCAACTAAACAAAGACACTCTTATACTTGAAACCATTGCCAAAACTGATGAGTTAAAGCAGCAGAAGTCAGCTAAACAGGCGGAATTATCCGTGCTTGAGCGCGAATTGGTGGCATTCGAGGCTTTTCGCAACAAGCTTGTTAACGAGCCGCAGTGGCGGGAACAGTTTTCCACATTTGAAAAAGACGAAAGCTATGCCCGCGACGAACAACAGAAGCTGGAATCCACCCGAGAGGAACTGCTTTCCACACGCGATAAATTAAAGCGTAAAGCTGAAGAAATCGACCGTAAACGGCAAAGTCTACTCAAGCAGAGGCAAGCGCTGCCATCTTTGCCCGATGCATGGCGCGAAACGCAGCCGCTGACATCTGTTCCAGACGAACAGGCGGATTTTGATACATTGCTTTCCATCTATCGGGATGGTTTTGCAAAAGAAGAACGGGAAAACGATTTGGCTCAGGATTATTTTGCTCGCATAGAAAAAGCCACTTATTCCCGGCATAAAGGTACGACGGAACAGGAAACTGTAGAAACCTTGCGCCAACAGCTGGAAGCGTTACCTGAGAAAGAAAAACTTGCGCAGCAAGCCTGGACCAGCCTTGCTGTCAGTATGAAAAATGCTTTTAAAGGCTTGGCACGGGATATGGAAACGCTCAAGGCCAAGGTAACCGAACTGAACCGGAAGCTCGGGCAGGTCGATATTTCAAATCTCGACAAAGTCAGGCTTAATGTTGAGCCTCGCCGCGAATGGCAGGAACGTTTGCAGGCTATAATTATGGCGGATGACACTCCGCTTTTTGCCGACATTGCAGGTGCCGATAAGGCTTTGGAGGAATTAGGCGCGCTGCTGGGCAAATATCCGCAGGTGAAGTTGCAGGATATGTTCGACTTGCATTTTGAGGTGACCCGTCCCGGCGGGGAAAGCCGGACATATCCTGATTTGGACAAGATTGAGTCTAACGGTACAACAATTACGATAAAGGTGCTGGTGAACTTATTGTTGCTGCGCGGACTTTTGGATAGCGATAAAGTTGTTTTGCCATTTTATCTGGACGAAGCTTCAAGCCTTGACCGCGCTAACCTGCTGGCCATAATGACTACGGCAGACAGCCTTGGCTTTGTGCCGGTGCTGGCAAGCCCCGACGCTTTGGATGCTGCAGAATATGTATATTTCGTCCGTGAAGCAAACGGCAGGGTTGCTTTGGATAACAAATCCCGTATCCGTTGCAGACGGACAGAGCCGGAGGTTGCAGCGCTATGAGACATCCGGCAACATTAGCTAAACTGCTTCAAGCTCTTATGGCGGACGGCTCTGTGCCATTGTCACAGCTCTCTCAGTCCATGAAACACAGTCTTGCAACGCAATTTGACGCAGGGATATTGCAGGTAGAGCGTGCCGGTGCTGGTAGCCGGGTTGTGGTGAAAAACAAAGAAGTTTTATCAGCTTTTGCCGCCCAGCTCTTTCCGGCGGGGCTTGCCTTGCCGGATACCGCTGGGCTATCGCGAGCCGATGCCATTAGTCATTACCGTGACGCAAAAGTCTCTGCCACTGCCATGGCCGAGCCCGTTTTGCTAAGAGCTTTCAATAACGCGGTATTAACCAGAAACAGCGCTGTGTTTCCGGTAGCTAAATTGAGTGATGAATATGGTGTAGCGTCATTCCTTTTGCAGGAACCGCCCTTCTGGGGTTATACGGGCAGGAGTGCTGTCGTAGAAAATCTGGACTCGTTCATATCTTTTGAGCGACTGAATGTCCCTTCAGACATTGCAATCTACGCTGGGGGGAAAATGTCCGGCAGAATGCTTTCATGGCTTGCTTCAGCCGAGATGAGCAAGTGTGAACTCTTGCATTGCGGTGATTATGACCCAGTAGGAATAGCTGAATATTTACGGCTAAAAGAGACCTGTGGCGACAGGGTAAAGCTGTTTATACCGGCAAACATTGAGGAACTGTTCAGAAGATTTGGCAAACGCGAATTACTGGAAGATTCCGAAGCCGTCCTGCGCCGTCTGCGCTCTACAAAAGACCCCGACGCCCTGCGCATTATTACCCTGATGAACACCTACAACACCGGCCTCGAGCAAGAAATCCTTCTAGAAAAAGAAACGAATCCTAACTTTTGACGTGATGGGCTTATTCAATTGGGCTGGATAAAATTCGGTGGAAGCATGACGATCGAAGCTTGTTGTAAAGTATAATTTCTGCTGGCCTCGGAGTGGTTTGCCATTAATACTTACCACTGATATTGTTTTGTATTCCTATCGTGTTTATAAAGTTGAAGTGATACGGATAGACTCCAAATAATATATTAATATTAAATATTTAATATAATAAAAGCAATATGACCAGAAATCGATATTGTATGTCGTTTACAACAGGCGGCCTCTTCCACAATGAGTCGCTGAAACTGGCTATTTTGTATCTTGAACTGGAAAACTGGAATTCTGTTCAAAAAAAAGCCATTTCTGGGAATCTTTTGCAGGCTAGGACGATATCGACATTAATACGTGTATTGCACGAAGTGATAGACCGTCTTAAAACTCTCAATCATGAAGAACTGAACCTGCTAGTCTATTCTAATCCGCAGGATCAAAAATATCTCCTATGGCTAGCAATTTGTCGAAGATACAAATTTATAGCTGATTTTTCTATTGAGGTGCTTCGTGAACGCTATATAACGTTTAAAACTGATTTAAATAACGAGGATTTTGATTCATTTCTCAATAAAAAAACAGAATGCCATCCTGAACTCGATAAGCTGAGCCTTTCGACTAGGGCTAAGCTACGACAAGTTCTTTTTAAGATGCTTCGAGAGTCGGATCTTTTAACAGAGAATAATATCATCAATGCTGCTATGCTCAGTCCCATACTCTTGAAAATAATAGCTCGTGTCAATAGTGGGGATGTTTTATTTTTCCCTGTATTTGAATCTGATATCAAGGGGATATCAAAGTGAAAACTGATATGTCCAAAATGTCGCTGGCGGAGCGCTTCCAGCATCTCTGTTCTGTGATATCGGGAGAGCGGTTTCTTAAAAAGCAGGGTCTTGGCAACGAAGTTCCATTTTTTATTTGTCCGTTTAGCCCTAATGAGTCCGTCGAAATGGAACGACTTCGCCGTAAGTTGATTAGCCGTCTTGAACAATCCAATGTACGGGTCTTGGACATCAACCTGTATGATCTCTCAATAGAAATCCTTAAGGCTCGCGATATATGGAAACAGATCCTTGAGATGGAGCAATCTGTTTCCAAAGAGCAGCTCAAAGAACTCTTGCAAGGCGTTTTAGATCCAGAAGCACATCTTATTCCGGCTATCGCCGATAAGCTGGCAAGTGCTAAGCCTGATGTCATGTTCCTTTCTGGCGTTGGTGAAGTCTTTCCATACATTCGCTCTCACACTGTGCTCAATAATCTTCAAAGTACGGCAAAAGAAAAGCCGACAATCATGTTCTTCCCGGGAGATTACACTCACTCGCGTGAGTCTGGGGCATCGCTCGATCTCTTCGGAAGACTTCACGATGATAAGTATTACCGAGCCTTCAATATCTTTCACTTCGAAATTTAAAATGAGGAATCTTCCATGACGCTTAAAACAATTTTCCAAAAACCGATTGACCGTCCGATTGAGGGAGTCATAAAGGCTGATGATGAGGCCAGTCTCCGCCTTGAGATGGAAGAATATGTGCTCACTAAGGAAGTTGAGCAGCGAATGGAGGCGTTTCTGGATGCCTACAACAAGTATGAAGGGGCTAATGGCGTCTGGATATCAGGTTTCTTTGGATCAGGTAAATCTCATCTGTTGAAGATGCTTGCGCTGATTTTGGAAAATCGTCAGATTGATGGGATATCTGCTCTGGATTTATTCGTTTCCAAGTGCGGCGATAACGAAATTCTTCGGGGAGACATCAAGCGTGCTGTTGCCATTCCATCCAAGAGTATTCTTTTTAATATTGATCAGAAGGCTGACATCATCAGCAAGACGCAGACCGATGCGTTGTTGGCAGTTTTCGTCAAGGTGTTCGACGAAATGTGCGGTTATTACGGGAAACAAGGACATATCGCTCAGTTTGAGCGCGACCTAGATAGCAGAAGTCTTTATGTAAAGTTTAAGGCAGCCTACGAGGTCTGTGCAAAGCAAAAATGGGAAAAAGGGCGTGAGCAGGCACTCTTGGAATCTAAAAACATTGCCAAGGCCTATGCTCAGATAACAGGAGATAATGAAGCTGCATCCCTTAACATACTGGAAAAGTATCGCAACCAGTATCGCGTTTCCATTGAAGATTTTGCAGAGCAGATTAATGCATATATAGAACGCCAGGTCTCAGGATTCCGGCTAAACTTTTTTGTAGATGAAGTCGGTCAGTATATAGCAGAAAACGTTAAACTCATGACTAATCTGCAAACCATTGCGGAAAGCTTGGCTACGAAATGCAGAGGCCGCGCATGGGTCATTGTTACCGCGCAAGAGGATATGAATTCGGTATTGGGGGAGATGGGCAAGCAACAAGGCAACGACTTTTCCAAGATTCAGGCGCGGTTTTCTAATCGCATGAAGTTGACTAGCGCCGACGTTGCTGAAGTTATCCAGAAGCGCCTATTGATGAAGAATAGCGATGGCGTTACTCTTCTGTCGGATATTTATCACGACCATTCCAACAGTTTTAAGACACTTTTTGATTTTGCCGATGGCTCTCAGACCTATCGTAATTTTCAGGATCGAGATCATTTCGTTCATTGCTATCCGTTTATCCCATATCAATTTTCACTATTTCAAGCCGCTATCCAAAACCTCTCGCTGCATAATGCGTTTGAAGGCAAGCACAGCTCAGTAGGTGAACGCTCCATGCTGGGCGTGTTCCAACAAGTGACTATACAGATTGGTGAACACGACGTTGACCAGCTTGCCACTTTCGACCTGATGTTTGAAGGCATTCGTACCGCATTAAAATCAAACATTCAGCGGGCGATACTTCAGGCTGAAAAGCATCTTGGAGATGCTTTTGCCATTCGTCTGTTAAAGGCTCTCTTTCTCGTCAAGTACGTGAAGGAATTCAAGCCAACCGTGCGGAACCTGTGTGTTCTGATGATGGACACGATAACACAGGACCTGCCGGAATTGCGCAAGAAAATAGAAGAAGCCCTTAACCTTCTAGAACAGCAAACCTACATTCAGCGCAATGGGGAACTGTATGAATATCTTACTGATGAGGAAAAAGACATTGAACAAGAGATAAAGAATACAGAAGTGGAGTCTTCCGATATAGCGGATGAAATTGATAAGATCATTTTCGACTATGTCATTAAACATCGCAAGATTCGCTATGATGACAATGGTCAGGACTATCCGTATTCAAGAAAACTCGATGATAAGCTTCATGGCAGAGAGTATGAGCTTGCAATTCATGTAGTCAGTCCGTTTCATGAAAACGCTGCAAATGAAGCTGTACTGCGAATGCAAGCCATGGGGCGTGATGAACTTTTGGTGCTGATGCCGTCCGATGACCGTATGGTGCATGACATACTTATGTACAAGCGGACGGAAAAATACATTCGCCAGAACATGTCTACCGCTCAGCAGGATGCAATAAAGCGCATTCTGGCAGACAAGGGTTTTCAGAATCGGGAACGCTATGCCGAAGTACAGAAGCGCATCCAGAGTTTGCTGGCTCAGTCTAAATTGATTGTCAACGGCAATGATGTTGAGTCTAACTCGACAGATGCTCAGTCTCGCATTATACAGGGGTTCCATGAACTTATTTCCAGGACGTACCCCAATTTGCGGATGTTGCGCGGGATTCCCTATGCAGAAGATAAAATTAAGAGTATTTTGCAGGACAGGGAAGGTACGATGGAGGGAACTGATGTCACTTCACTGTCCGAGTCCGAGCAGGAAGTATTAGCCTTTATTCAAAGTAATAACCGGGGTGGGGTTCGCACCACATTAAAAAACCTTCTTGAGAAGTTTGACCATAAGCCATATGGCTGGTACTATGCGGCGGTACTTTGTATCCTTGCCAATCTCTGTGCTAGGGGCAAGGTCGAGGTGAGGGTTGAAGGAAATTTGATTGAAGAAGATGACTTGGAACGCGCTTTGCGCAATACTCATGGGCATCCGAATGTTGTATTAGATCCCCAGGTGGAATTTACTGCGTCCCAAGTGCGAGCCCTAAAGGAATTCTATGCGGATTTTTTTGATACACCGCCACGAGTCACTGAGGCTAAATCTCTTGGCAAAGAGACTGGTCTTGCCATGAATGAGCTTATGCATAAGCTCACTCCACTTGCGGCCCAGCAATCGCAATATCCGTTTCTTGCTGCTCTTGTGCCGGTGATCGCAAAGCTCAAGGAGCTTTGCGGCAAGCCATACACATGGTATCTTACCGAACTTGTTAGGCAAGAAGACTCCCTGCTCGACATGAAGGAATGCGTTATCGATCCTGTTCAAAAATTCATGATCGGCGCACAGAAAGATATTTTCGACGATGTCCGTAAGTTTGTCCAAGTCCAGGAACCAAACTTCGCTTATATTGATGGTGCGGAGGCGGTGGAGATTCAAAACAGCCTGTTTGCCCCGGACTGCTTTAAAGGCAACCGAATGCAGCAGGTTAAATCTCAGATGGATGTGTTGCAGAAAAAAGTTGCATCACGTATTGATGCCGAAATTGCTAAGGCTAAGGAAACTATTTTCGCGCTCAAAGAGCGCCTGTGCGCTATGCCGGAGTTCTCGACATTGAGCTCTGAGCAGCAGGCGCAGCTTACCAATCCGTTCAATGCACTTATAGCCTCTATTGAACGCCAGGACCTAATTGCTGTAATTAGCGATACATTGCGCAGGTTTGAGGAGTTGGAATATCAGCACCAGCTTTCTCAAATGACAGCTTGGGCACAATCTGTTTCTGATACCAAGTCCGGCTCTAAGGGGGCGGATACAGCAGAGCCGCGCAAGGATGCGCAAAAAACCGAATCGGTTACATACATCCCAAGCCGTTCCATCCGGGTATCATTTGAAAAAGCCTGGCTGGCTGATGATGCTGATGTAGACCAGTATCTTAAAGCAATGCGGGAAGCGCTACTAACCGAAATTCGTAAGGGCAAAAGGATTCAAATATGAGCAATGGCCTGCAGCGCCTTGAATTAAAAAATTTCACAGCTTTTAGCGATATCGCCATCGATTTTTCTCCCAAGATTAATATAATCATTGGGGAAAATAGTACGGGTAAAACGCATTTGCTCAAGGCTGCCTATACTTTGTGTTCAGCCGGAACATTAAGTAAAAAGACTCCTGAGATTAACAAGGATGATCTTACTGTTGCGCTCACAACTAAACTAATGCGACTTTTTGTGCCGCTGGATGATAAGTTGGGGAAAATGCATCATCAGGGGGCATCGGATCAAGCCTACATGAAGGTGCAATTCGCGAATGGTCAAAAGATTGCTTGTACATTTTTCAACAACTCCAAATTACTGGAAATTGTAAGTAATAGCCATGATTGGCAAGACAGTGCCGAGGCGGCTTTTATTCCCACAAAAGAAGTTCTCTCTTTTATGAAGGGGTTCTCTAGTCTGTATGAAAAATATGGACTCTCATTTGACCAAACCTATCAGGACATCTGCATTCTGTTGGACCTCCCGGAAATGCGCGCTGAGCTTAGGCATGAAAAAAATAAATGGGCCATGGATGAAATCAGATCAATCTGTGGAGGACATTTTGTTTTTTATGGCGGTGGCAAAGTTACATTTAAGACTGATGATTCGGAATACTCAGCCAACTCCATGGCGGAAGGCTTTCGCAAGATTGGAATGCTATCTCGTTTGCTTGAAACCGGGTCTATTCAGCCTGGAGTTAGCGGACCTCTTTTTTGGGATGAACCAGAAGCTAATTTAAACCCAAAATTGATGCGGATGCTTGTGCAGATTTTACTGGAATTGTCCCGAAATGGTCAGCAGATCATTTTGGCAACCCATAATTATGTATTGTTAAAATATTTCGACTTGCTTATGGACAAGAAAAAGGATGATCATGTGCAATTTCACAGTCTTTACCGAGATGCATCATCCCATGAGATCAGAGTTACGACAACCTCCGAGTATCTGAAAATAACCCCCAATCCGATTGATGATGCTTACGGCTCTCTCATTGACCAAGAGATTAAAAAAGACATGGGAGATCTTGGCAAATGAAGATAGTTGCGACCGATGGATTTGAATTCAGTTTTGAAGATGCCATTGATGCCTTTGTTTTCGATGAGACCGACAAGCAAAAACAAACATTTCATGGCGCACCCATGAAGGGGGTTGATATTGTAGCTGAGTTTGAAACGGCATACATATATATCGAGCTAAAAAATTATGATGATGTGTCGATATATGATGATGGCAGTGCTAATACCGGAGATGAAAAGAAAGCGCGGGATGGTTTCAAGTGGTTAAAAAACTATTTGAAATATAAGTTTCGAGATTCTTATCTTTACCGACATGCAGAAAATAAAGTCGAAAAACCAATTCATTATATATGTCTGATTAACTTTGACAATGCATTAAACCTGCGTATGCAAAAAGCTCTAAAAACAGAGCTTCCCGTTGGCAAGGCTTCACGTAGATGGGTACATCCTCTTGCCACTAGTTGTCAAGTGGTAAACCTTAAAAAATGGAATGATAATTTTCCAAAGTGGCCAGTAAAACAAATATCTACAGTTGCTGATGTGACTGTGGGAGCGTAAAAATTATGGAAACCACGAAGCTTAAAAATTTTGCACAGTTTGCCCGGCGAACCTTGATGGGAGAGATCTCCGCCAAGCTTAAAATGGTGCTGGCTACGGATAGCGTGGCCAGGCGCGAGAGCCAGGATGCTGTTAAAACTTTGGATACCATGGTTCTTAAGCATGGCGAGGCACATGTTGTTGAACAGGTATCATACACTTGGTTTAACCGCTTTTGCGCACTACGTTTTATGGATGTTAACCGCTATTCCAGAATTGGCATAGTCTCCCCAGCCGAGGGCCAGTTCCAGCCAGAAATTCTGGCCGAAGCCAAAATGGGCCACATAGACGAAGAAATGGTGGGTGCTAAAGTCCGCCAGCAGGTGTTTGCATTGCTGGACGGCAAATCCCCCAGCAATGATCCGCAGGGTGAAGCTTATCGCTTATTGGTTGTGGCTGCCTGTAATAACTGGCACACAAACATGCCGTTTTTGTTTGAACGCATCGCTGATTACACCGAACTTCTGATGCCGGATGATCTGCTCTCCGGAAAATCCATTCTGGCCTATACTCGCGAGACGATGACTCCGGATGTCTGCCAGGATGTCGAGGTTATCGGCTGGCTGTACCAGTTTTATATATCCGAGAAAAAAGAAGATGTGTTCGCAGACTTAAAGAAAAACAAGAAAATTTCGCCAGAAAATATCCCTGCCGCCACCCAGCTTTTTACCCCGCGCTGGATTGTGCGCTATTTGGTGGAAAACTCCTTGGGTCGCCTCTGGCTGCTTAACCGCCCTGCGTCAAAGTTGATAGAGAAGATGGACTACTATATTAAGCCCGCGCAGCCGGAAACCGATTTTCTGCGCATCACCAAGCCGGAAGAAATTAAGGTTTGCGACCCCGCCTGTGGGTCGGGGCACATGTTGGTATATGCTTTTGACCTTTTGTATGCCATTTATGAAGAGGAAGGCTACGATCCTGCCGATATACCGGAGAAAATACTTACCAATAACCTCTATGGCATAGAGATTGACGAGCGTGCCGGTGAGCTGGCAGCTTTTGCGTTAACAATGAAAGCCCGTTCGAAACAGCGCCGCTTCTTCGGTAAAAAACTGCAGCCGAAGATTTGTGTGTTAAAAAATATTGCCTTTGAAGCTATTAATAAGGCGAATGGCCTTTTTGATTCCAAAAACAATGTTAATGAGCTTGATGTTTACATGGATTTTATCGGTCGTGACCTGTTCACCGCCCCATTGCAAAATACCCTGCGCCAGTTTGAAGAGGCCGATAACTTTGGCTCATTAATCCGGCCTGAGGTTACGGATGTCGCTGAAGTGTTGAAAATGCTGGACGAAAAGGATGTCTCCGGGCAATTGCTGCTTCATGCTACACATCAGAAAGTGCTGCAGGCTTTGCAGCAGGCAGACTACCTGAGCCCTAAATATCATGTTGTGATTGCCAACCCGCCTTATATGGGTGGGAATGGTATGAATGCCAGATTAGGATCATGGGCTAAGGAGAATTATCCTGACAGCAAATCGGACCTCTTTGCCATGTTTATCGAACGCAATCTTGACCTTGTGCGGAAACAAGGCTCGGTTGGTATGATAACCATGCAGAGTTGGATGTTCCTTTCTTCATTCGAATCTCTGCGCACACAAATTCTTAATCAGGATACTATTTTATCAATGGCCCATCTTGGGGCAAGAGCATTTGATAGTATCGGTGGGGAAGTGGTTTCCACGACTGCATTTGTCTTGCAAAATGGATACAGTCCATCATGCAAAGGTAGTTATCTGCGGTTAATTGATGGGAACTCTGAATCAAAAAAAGAAACTGCTATCCGCACAGCCATTTATAACCCAAAATGCGGCTGGTTTTACCTTGCGTCTGCTGCGGATTTTAAAAAAATCCCCGGTTCGCCAATAGCCTATTGGGTAAATGAAAATATTCTTCTTTCTTTTACTCAAGAAAAGCTACTCGGAGACATTGCACAAGTGAAAATAGGAATGGGGACTGGGAAAAACGATATTTTTGTTCATGATTGGTGGGAAGTGAATCACTCGCAAATAGACTTTTCATTAAAAGATGTTAACAAGTTAGATAATAGCAATGGTCGGTATTTTCCCTACAATAAAGGTGGTGACTATCGTCTTTGGTATGGTAATCTGCAAAAAGTTGTTTGGTTTGATTCGGCTGGTCGGAATTATATGAATACTGTGCCGGGGCATAGAGAAAATGGAGGGTGGAACTATTACTTCAAGCAAGGTTTAACTTGGTCTTTTATCAGTTCTTCAAAGTTTGGCGTTCGCTCATTACCTTCCGGATTTGTTTTTGATGTGGCGGGCTCAATGTTATTTCTTGATGACAAAGAAGTTAAGTATGTATTGGGTTTTTTGTCATCAGTGGTTTGCTTTGATATTTTGTCTTTGCTAAATCCTACATTGAACTATCAAGCAGGTAATATCAAAAGTTTACCCATAAAATTGAGTAATGATAGACATGGTGAGGTTACTGAAATTGTCGAATGTAACATCTCCCTCGCCCGGGTCGATTGGGATGCCTACGAAATCTCATGGGACTTCACCAGCCTGCCTTTAATACAAGTGGCTAGGGAGCAGTTGCTCGTGAACCGTGAAGCAAAGGATTCAGAATCAAGTCTAGCCACTACACTTTCATTCGCATATACCAAACTGCGCGAAGATTGGAGAAAAGTGACTTCACGGATGAAAGAGCTTGAGGAAGAGAATAACCGCATTTTTATAGAAGCCTATGGACTACAAGGGGAGTTAACTCCCGAAGTTCCACTGAAGGAAATTACCCTGACTTGTAATCCTCACTATCGCTATGGCGGAGAGCATAGCGAGGCCGAACTGGAGACGCTGCTGCTGTCCGACACCATGCGCGAGCTGGTCTCCTATGCCGTCGGTTGTATGTTCGGCCGCTACTCCATCGACAAGCCCGGTCTGGTGTTGGCCAACCAGGGTGAAACCATCGAGGACTACCTAAAGCGGGTTCCTGAGCCTAGCTTCCCGGCGGATGACGACAATGTCATCCCCATGCTCGATGGCGACTGGTTTGCCGATGATATTGTTGAACGCTTCCACAAGTTCTTGCGCGTTACATTTGGCGACGAGCATTACGATGAGAATATTGCATTTATCGAGCATGCACTCGGTAAAAAAGGGAAACCACAGGATATTCGGTCCTATTTCCTAAAGGATTTCTATACCGACCATGTCAGGCGTTACAAGAAGCGTCCTATATACTGGATGTTCTCCAGCCCAAAGGGCAGCTTTAATGCGTTGATTTACATGCACCGGTATAGTCCCAATACGGCTAGCGTGGTGCTAAACGATTATCTGCGCGAGTTCCGCACAAAATTAGTTGCCAATAAGAGTCATCTGGAAGCACTAAGCATCAGTGCCAGCGCTTCCGCTGGCGAAAAAACCAAAGCACTTAAGGAACTGGAAAAAATCCAAAAGATCCTTGTTGAGTTGGACGACTACGAGCGGGAAACGCTATACCCGCTTGCATCCAAACAACTAGCCATTGATCTGGATGATGGCGTTAAGCAGAATTATCCAAAATTCGGGGCCGCCCTAAAAAAAATCCCCGGCCTGGATGCAAAGGAAGATGACTAGAGTGCCAGGATATACTGCGCCTTAGATCTGGCTACTATATAGGACGAACAGAATGAATGACCGCATTATGCAATCACTAACCAAACTTTTTGAACGCTATCGAATTGTTTTCTGGCACGATGAACAGCGTGAATTGCGCCAGGATTTTACGGAACTGGCATTGCCTGATGTTGTAAAGCTGGAAATTGCCAACAATGAGTATCAAATTAAATACCGAATTTTGCGTGAGGTGCCGGATCAAAAGTTCCTGTTGTATCGTGAGGGACCTCGTCTTGATGACATGGATAATTGGTTGTTGGATATACAATTGTCCAATGGAGAGTTTCGCACAGATCAGGTATCTATTTGGCTATCGGAACTGGACCTTGGTCTTGAATTTGCAGGCCTGATTCATGCTCATGAGGAGTTTTTTAAGAAAAATAGGCGCAAAGAAGCGCTGAAAAAACTTTTGAAGCCTGAAGATACCGCAGGACTTATCCGACTAAAGATGCTTGCCGTGTGCGTTGGTAGTGAACCTCGCATGGATACCGTGCTGGAAAACCTGCTTCAGGAATTGTCCGACGATAGAGGCGAGAAGTTCTCGCTGCTTGTACGATGCGGGCTTGACAGCTTCCTATGGGAGCAAATGAAACGGTGCTATGGGTATGTGTCAGAAGCCTCTGGCATACGCGATTTTGTTATAGAACTATTCAAATCCTGCTATGTAATGGGTACCGACGGCAAGGCAAGCCTCACCGGTGATGCTCTGGTATTTCTTAAACGCTGGAAAGATAGCCGTCAGTTTGAAAGCAGCTTTGAAAGGCTCTCCGAGGAGTGCGCTAGCGTGCTTGGAATCGAGCAAGATTTGGCAAAACGCGATTTCCGCACGCTTGCCGAACTGGATTATTTTCGACTGATAGACTTGAAGATTATCAACGATATGGTAAAAGCTATCGCGTCGCGCACGATATCCAGTGGCGATGTCGCGCTCTTTGTCCGCCAAAGGCGGCAAGCCCACTGGTATCAGAAATATCAGGACTTATATCTGGCGATTGATTTTGCGGCACAGTTCATAAGCAAATTTGGGGAAGCCAAACTGGACATGGATAACTTGGCAGATGGCGCTCAGCGCTACAGTAGTTCCTGGTATCAGTTGGATCAAATATATCGTAAGTTCACCTACCATGTGCGGAAATCTGGACAAGCGTCTTTGATGGAATCGCTGACCGAGCAAATTGAAAATCTCTACTCCAATAACTATCTGCTGAAAGTGAACAACAACTGGCAGTTTTTTGTTGATGCTGTAAGCAGATGGGATGTATCGCCAATGCTGCTGCAAAAGGAGTTCTTCGAGAAACAGGTCTGCCCCTTCCTGACGAAGGATAATAAGGTCTGTGTTATTATCTCCGATGCGATGCGTTACGAAATCGGCGACGAACTGCTCAGCCTCATTCGCAAGGAAGACCGCTATAGCGCCGAGCTGGAGCCTGCGCTCGCCATGCTACCAAGCTATACTCAGCTTGGTATGGCAGCCCTTCTGCCAAACAAAGACCTGGCAATTGTGGATAATGACACAGGAACGGTGATGGTGGATGGACAAAGCTCTCAGGGTAGTGTAAACAGGGAAAAAATTCTCATTTCAGGTATGAAAGGCAAATCCGCAGCCGTTGTTTCCGCAGAGGAGTTGCTTGCCATGCCGCGTGACGGTGATGCTGGCTACCGCGTCCTGTTCAGCAAAAATGATGTTGTGTATGTCTACCACAACAGGATTGATGCCACAGGAGATAAGCGGGATTCAGAAGAGCGGGTTTTTGAAGCAGTTGAAGATGCGCTGGCGGAGTTAGTTAAAATTATACGCAAACTCTCCACGGCTAATGCCACAAATATGATTGTTACGGCTGACCATGGCTTTATCTATCAGAACCGCGATATTGAAGCGAGCGATTTTTCCGATGTCGAGGCGGAGGGAACGCAGATTCTGTTTCGGGACCGCAGGTTCGTGCTAGGCAAAGGTCTTAGGGATATGCCCAGTCTGCGCAAGTTTACATCAAAGGTACTTGGCCTTGCCGGGGATATTGAAGTACAGATCCCCAAGTCTATCAATCGATTGCGCCTTAAGGGGTCTGGTAGTCGTTTTGTGCATGGTGGAACATCGCTTCAAGAAGTGGTGATCCCTGTGCTAAAGATTAATAAGAAGCGGCAAAGCGACATTACAAGCGTAGATGTGGATATTATGCGGGGGGGCAGCTCGGTAATTACCTCTGGTCAAATGGCTGTTGCGTTGTATCAGGTCGCTCCGGTTACCGACAAGGTGCAACCAAGAGTGCTGCGTGCAGGGATATATACTGAGAAAGGAGAAGTGATCTCCGATATCCACGATCTAACATTTGATCTAGTCTCTGCTAATCCACGAGAAAGAGAGATGCAAGTGCGTTTTGTGCTTACTCGCAAGGCTGACGAAGTCAACGATCAGGAAGTTATCCTGAAACTTGAGGAGAAGCATGCTGGGACTTCGCATTACAAAGAATATAAGTCGCTCAGGTATTTGATGCGAAGATCTTTTACCAGCGATTTTGACTTATAAAGGACAGGTGCTATATGACCGAGCTTGACCAAAAAATTAATAAACACTTTCCAGGGCTTGTTGTTCGCAAGGATCTTGTTAAGACGGTAAAGGGCAATGCCATCGTTCCCACTTATGTGCTGGAATACTTACTGGGCCAATACTGCGCCACCAGCGATGAAGCGACAATACAAACTGGCATAGAAACGGTAAAGGAAATTTTGAGTAAACACTATGTGCACCGGAATGAAGCGGGCTTGATCCGTTCAAATATCAAGGAAAAAGGCCGCTACAAGGTCATAGACAAGATAAGTGTTGCGCTAAATGACAAAGCCAATGTTTATGAAGCTGAATTTTCCAATCTCGGTATCAAGAAAGTATTGGTTGATTCAAATACTATCAAGACCCATCCGAAATTATTGGTCAGCGGAGTCTGGTGCATAGCAGATATTTCCTATGAGTTTTCCGATGATCAAAATAATTGCCCATGGATACTGACCACACTGAAACCTATCCAGTTATCTCATTTCGATTTTGATGCCTATGTTGAGGCGCGCAAGCAGTTTACTACCGACGAATGGATTGATCTGCTGGTGCAAAGTATCGGCTTCAATCCAGACATGTTCGGCAAGCGTAGCAAGCTCAACCAACTGGTCAGACTGATTCCATTTTGTGAACGCAACTACAATCTAATTGAACTTGGCCCCAAAGGGACAGGCAAGTCTCATATCTATTCAGAATTCTCTCCACATGGCATCTTGATATCAGGTGGAGAGGTTACCGTTCCGAAACTATTTGTTCATAATTCTACAGGTAAAATTGGTCTTGTCGGTTACTGGGACTGCGTGGCTTTTGATGAGTTCGCCGGGAAAAATAAGCGTGTTGATAAGGCGCTTGTGGATATAATGAAAAATTATATGGCAAATAAATCTTTCTCGCGCGGTATTGAAACACTTGGTGCAGAGGCATCCATGGTTTTTGTGGGTAATACGCAGCATACAGTTCCTTACATGCTCAAGCACTCCAATTTATTCGATGAACTACCCGAAAAGTTCTACGACTCCGCGTTTCTTGATCGCATACATTTTTATATACCCGGGTGGGAGGTTGATATTATTCGGGGTGAGATGTTTTCTAGCGGTTATGGTTTTGTGGTGGACTATCTTGCGGAAATTTTAAGATCGCTTAGAAACCATGATTATTCAAATCTTTATATGGAATATTTATCCCTGTCTTCGGATATATCGACTCGGGATCGAGATGGTATCAATAAAACCTTTTCAGGCTTAATGAAGATACTTTTCCCTCATGGCGGCGCATCGAAAGAAGAGATTGAGGAATTACTCAGATTCTCGATTGAGGGGCGTAAACGTGTTAAAGACCAACTGATGCGGATTGATTCCACCTATGGCAACGTAAACTTTGCTTACACCGATCCTGCTAAGCAAGTCAAAACCGTCACGACCCTGGAGGAAGAAGAATACCCAAACTATTACAATAAAACCGCGTGTGAAGGTAAAAGTGGGACACCTGATCCGGATGTCCTTACTAAGCCTGCAACCGTGACGCCTCCTGTCGAATGTGTGCTCCAAGAAAAACATCTAACTTTTCAGGAAAATCAGAAAGGCATATCTTTTGATGTGTTGCTTGGGAAATATCTAGAAGGAGCGCGTAACATTGTAATTACAGATCCATATATACGCATGTTTTATCAAATTCGCAATTTTATGGAATTTTTGGAAACCGTTGTTAAGTTTAAAGCTCAAGATGAAGATGTTTCCGTTCACCTTGTAACAACTGAAGATGAATTTAAAACTGAACAACAGAAAGAAAATTTCGAGAAGATTAAAGAAGCCAGTATTGCCGTTGGTGTTGATTTTACCTGGGAGTTCGTGGATTCAGGATCCATTCATGCCCGACACATTGTAACTGATCATGGCTGGAAAATTTCGCTTGATCGTGGACTGGATATTTTTCAACATTACGAGATGAATGATACCTTTGCTTTTACCAACCGCTTGCAGAAATATCGCCCATGCAAGTCGTTTGAGATTACATTTATTAAATCACCCGGATCAATATCCGAAAAGCAGAATTAAGTGTGACCTTCCCCTCATTATTTTATCCAACTGGAATGTTAGTCTCAGCTGGATGCTGGAGTCTGATACTGCATGGCAATAAATTTTCTTGGCCAAAAATTCCTAAAATTGAGATGGAGTCTGGTAGCTAGTGTTATATAGGCATGATCTGTGAAACAAAACATATAAGGCGGAATAGGAAAATGAGCAAGAAACTACCTGACAATCAAATAGCTTTTTATCAGTCACCAGACGGAGCTGTGAACATTGAAGTATTATATGCTCAAGAAAATGTCTGGCTAACGCAGAAAAAATGGCGAAATTGTTCGGCTGCACACCGGATAATATCTCGTGTAATGCACCCCTGTAAGTCAAGCTGCACAAATAGTAGACATCCGGTCTGCATAGTATGATACTTCTGCCTCATTCGGCGGCCTGTATCCTAGCGTCGAATGCAGGTAACTGCTGTTATAGCTTTCAACCCAGCTGTTCAATTCGCGTTCCAATTCCTGTGGACTGTTCCAGTCTTTCAGCCAGATTAATTCTTCTTTAAGCGTCCTAAACATTCGTTCGGTGTCGGCGTTACCCTTCGGGTTGTTGTAGCTTGTAAACGCCTGCCGTACGCCCATTGCCGCGCAATTCCGCATAAACCATGTCGATGTAGGCTGACAGCCGTTATCGCTCATCAACGATACCCCTGCGCCATTAATACCGTCCGGGAACTGGCGGTTTGCCGCTTCGTTTAACGCCGCGAACCAGTGCTTCGCGCGGCACTGCATCCCGACATAATGCCCGACTACTTTCTTCGTGTACCAGTCCACGACAAACACAATGTACAACCACCCAAAATCCTGCACCAGCACCTTGGTCATGTCGATGCCCCACCATTCGTTTGGCTGGGTCGGGCGCGGCTTCTCTCTCGACGATGTCCGCTTGGCTCTCAGGCGCGTATTCGGCGTTATCAGTAAGTCATGCTCTTTCAATAACCGATACACGCGCTTATGGTTTATGTCCTGCCCGTCAATGTACCGCAGATGCGCCCAGATTCGTCGATAGCCCCAGAACGGGGGCAAAGATTTGAGTTCGGTAATTCGTTCTACTAGGACCGCGTTAGCCGCATCTACCGCTTTACGTCGGCGGCGATGCCTCACAGCCAGTCCTCGTCGCTTTTTTTTAACTCCAAGGTCAGTTCGCCGATTACGCGCTTTAATTTCGCATTCTGCCGCAATAGCAGCTCTTCTTCCTTGCCGCTATCTTCAAACACCTTGCCTATATTCGTAAGAAATTTCTCGCGCCATTGATAATACTGCACCTGGCTTATGCCGTGTTCCGCGCATAACTCCGCCACAGAACGCCCTTTTAACCCCTGCAGCACAATCTCGGCTTTCTGCTTTGTGTCCCATTTCCGTTTTACCATGACTGTTCTCCCTGTTTTCAGCCATAGTCTACTATTTCGCGCCTCAACTCTTACAGGGGTTCAGTATACTCGCTTCATCTGAAAAAACTTTACAAAGAAAGCGAGTTATTACAGCAGGCAACTGCCGAGGAATTCTCGGTAGTTCAAAAAGAAGATGAACGTGAAGTCTCGCGCAATCTCACTTTTTACAGTCTGGAAGCCATAATCGCCGTGGGCTACCGGGTGAATTCCGAGCGCGGCACCCAGTTCCGCCAGTGGGCTACAGGCATACTGAAAAGCTACATACACAAAGGGTTTGCGCTGGACAGCGACCGGTTTAAGTATGGTTCCCGGTTCAGCGCGCGGTATTTTGACGAGCTTTACGAAGAAATCCGCGATATCCGCTCAAGCGAACGGATGCTGTATCAGAAAATAACCGATATTTACGCAACGGCTATCGACTATTCGCCGAAAGCTTTCGAGTCTCAGCAGTTTTTCGCTACAGTGCAGAATAAGCTGCATTTTGCCATTACTGGCAAAACTGCGGCGGAAATTATCAAAGAACGCGCCGACAGCAAGAAGGCGCACATGGGCCTTACCACAAGGCGGCGTGCACCTAAGGGCAAGATTATGCCCAGCGATGTGCTGATCGCCAAAAATTATTTAAACAAGGACGAGCTGACGATTTTCAATCGCATCGTTAACATATATCTGGATTATGCTGAAATGCAGGCGGCGCGGCACATCCCGATGACCATGCAGAACTGGATAGAAAAACTGAACGCTTTCCTGCAATTTAACGGACGAGAGATTCTTACTGATGCCGGGAAAATCAGCCATGCGGTGGCACAGGAATTGGCTTTGAAGGAATATGAGCAGTACCACAAAGTTCAAGACCGCGAGTATGTTTCGGATTTCGATATTGCGGTCAAAAAAATGTTGGCAAAAGACCATGCGGATGACAAAAAGCCCGGCAAGCCCAAAAAAAGACCAAAGCAGTGAAATGATGCGTTTATATTTTCTTTGGCGATATCGTCGATTTTTTTAGCAAATTCAATATATCATTTATTATGTCGTTGGCTTGCGCGCGCAATTTTGCCTCAGCAATTTTTATGCGGCCAGGGGTGGTGTTAAGGCTGTAGCCGCCGGAGTTGTCATTGCCGATAACTTCCGCAGGGCTTTTAAGCTGATACTCGATATCTTTCCGGAGTCTTTGCATCTTTTGGTGAGAAAGATGTGTAATCAGTTTCTCATTTTTGAAAAGAAGCATGCCGTCTTTGGCTTCCTTTCTGGCAACAGCCAATCGCAAGAAAAGCATAAAACTTCCGGTCGAAAGTTGCATTTCTCTGTCATCAATGAAAATCTGTGGTCTCGGATTGTTTAGCCCTGTGATATGGACCTTGAATTTACCCGGGATAATGTCATGTGGTGTAGCTTTTTCTTCTAATACTCGCGGTTCCGGTATCTTCGTGCCGGTGGCGGTATAAGTCAGATCACCAAGGTGGAGTTCACCGCCTTGCTCCAGATGCTTGGCGGCATGGCTTATCTTTTCGGCATACTCTTTCTTAACGGTCACGGGTATAGTGATGTACTTTTTGATGCTCTCCGTAAGCAAGGGCTCAAAATGCTTGCCGTAATCTGCAATTACTGCAAAATAGTCGCTATTCTGGTCAAGGAACGCATTGAGCTTTTTTATTTCCGGTCGTCCCATTACTTGCCATAGTCGGTAATAAGAATCCAGTTCTCTGTAACCTAGTAGTTTGACCAGCGTGCTTTTGGCTTCGTGTATTCGCGATGATTCCAGTTCGCCTGCGGTAAAGAGAGTCGCGTCAATAATGGCATTTAGCCCGCCAGTACCAATGTCAACCAGAAATTTTGATTGTCTACCAATCCATTTATCCATAATCTTGGCTTTATATAAGAATAAGCCGTCATATTTCCGTTCCAGCGCTAGAAGCTGGTTTGCTTCATCTCTGTTGAGCTGCTTTGCGATTATGCTCCCTGCGCCATCGCAAAGCGTTTGCGGAGTATGTTCCTTGTGCATGAGTGCGTGATAGAATAGCACGCACAGTTCGGACTTTATGTGATGCAATTTTACACGCAAGTCCCCCAGAAAAGTCTGTTCGCCATTGCTGAATCTGAGAGCACAGAAATTTTCCCACTGTTTCAGGGAATTTGCGAATGGACTGCTTTCACCCTGCACTTTCCATCCCGGATCGAGGGTTGGATTCATCAATGTAAGCTTAATGAAAAAACGATCAGTACTGAAATATTCATAGGGATAGCCATAGGCAAGCAGAGAATCCCGCTTTAGGTCATAAAAGCTTTCAAATTGCCGGAGTTCTTCGGCCAGTTCATCATGGGTATAGAATGGCTCAAACCCGCCAGCCCAGTTGCGAATCAAGGATACGCGGTTTGCCAAAACATCAAGGTCGGTTTTTTCAAATAAGGCAAGTGCCTGTTCTGGGCTCAGATTATAAAAGGCCTCTTCCAGCGATAGTGAAAGCCCATACCCTGTGAATTGCTGCTGGCAATACGGTTTCAGGTATAACTTTTCAGTAATTGCCTTGATTCGGCTGGCATGATTCGGGATATTGAACCTGTCCGCCAGTTTTTCGGCATAGCTTACTATATCCGTTTTTGAAGTGGGAACTGGCAAATAAGAGTTATCTTTTCTTTGCATGGCGGCCTCAGGGCAGTCATTCCTATTAATTACTTTTCTAATTCTACGAAACTTTTGAATGTCTGTACTTGCGCGGCAATGCACCAAACTTCAAGTTACTTGAGGTTTTGTGCATGCAAAAGGTTGCTTTGTGATAGCAGGCGATGCCCGGATATTTGTTACATCTGGTTCAATTATGCACAATATACATAATGATTAAGGATATTGTGTATGCCAAAAGACAGAAAAGCGGCGGAAAAACTGTTTGAATTTGCTGTTCAGCAGCAGGGGTACTTTACCCAGAAGCAGGCCATGCTTGCCGGGTATAACAGGAATGCCACATATTTCTATTCAAAAACTGGGGAGTGGATTAGAGAAAAGAGGGGCATTTATCGCCTTGCAAAATTCCCTCTGGCGGACCGGCCTGACCTTGTCGTGTGGGCGCTATGGTCTGCAAACCGCCGTGGGGCAATCCAAGGGGTATTTTCCCATGCGACGGCGCTTTCTCTCTATAACATAACCGACGCTAACCCGGCAAAGCTGCATATGACAGTTCCGCCTTCGTTCAGAAAGCATAATCCCATCCCTCCGGGAATCATCCTGCATCGGGCGGAGATTGCGGAATCCGAGAAACGCAAAGTACAGGGGTATTATGTTACAACACCTCTCAAAACGCTTCAGGATATGTATTCTGCGAAACTACTTGAATATTCTGAAATTAGGCTGGCAGTTAAACAAGCGGTTCAGAAAGGGCTGATGACACCCGACGAATCTGACCGATTTAAATTTTGAACGAATAATCCATGCATTAAAATGCGGACTATTTCCGCAAAGCACTTGAAAGCCGGATCAATGCATATGTTGATCATGGCATTGATGAAATCATGGATTCTAAGGTGTGCCGGTCAATAAAACGCAATTCGTTCTCGTCCATGACAAAACGACGGACATCTTTAACGGCGGCTGCAAAATCCACCGTGCCAAGCCGTTCCAGCATGAAATCCTTAAGTGTAGCATCGGTAATGCAGAGGTTTTTCCCTTCTGTCTGCTCGATTGCGTTATTTAGCAATTCAAGGTTTGGCTGAACTTTTTTCCCAAGATACCAAACCAGGTCGTAAAAATCCCGCCCTTTTGTGTATTTCCTGAAAAAACAGGCATGAAGCTTTGTCGCAAATAGCGACGGCAAGTCAAAGTGCGTAACACTGAAAATATAAGTCTTGTTCAGTGTTGTGTTTACTACTTGCCAGCCTTTCGGAGGATTGGTGTCTACTTCCAGTTTTATGGCAAGTTTTTGTGTTTCAAAAGCGCCGAGCCCCAACTCTTTTAGGAGTCCCGGGAACTTTATGAATGTGCTATGCACGGTTTTTCCGGTTTTGGGATTGCATTCAACCGGCAGGTTATTTAGCTCGAAATAACGCTGCATCTTCGTCATGGTTTTTTCGAAATCATATCCATTTTCGGAAACGAGCGAGAAATCCAAGTCTTCTGAAAAACGGCGCAAGTCAAACAGGACACGCAACGCCGTGCCGCCCACAAACGCCATGTTTGAGAAGGCATCCTGGTCCGCCAGATTCTTGAGTGCCATAATCTGCAGAAACTCGCGGGTCCGGTTGATTTTTTCAACATCGGACATCGTGGAGGTAAATTGCTGCTTGATAACTTCAATCATTCGCCAAGCTCCTCTTTTACAAAGTCGCAGAAAGTCCGCATAATGCCGTCTAGTTTGGCATTGCCGAAAAATGATGCATAAGCTGTGAGCTTTTCAAGATCAAGATTGTCCAGATTCTGAAACCGGTAGGATTGCGAGAAAACGTCTTTATCTCCAGCTTTGAAGCGTGGCAGATTTAGATAAATAAAATCGGCTACAGCTTTTTCCGGTTCAGCGATAAAATAGGCAAGGCCGGACTGGTCTTTTTCTGCCTTGAACCCACGAAAGGCCGAACGCTTAATGTGCTGGTAAGAGAATTTACCGAATTCATTTGGGAACCGGGCAGGATTTTTAGTTGTTACGGAAGTTACCTCTACCACCATTTCCGGGATAAGGCCATAAAGCCCCAGCGCATATTCAAGGCTGATATAGGAGGGGGAGTAAATCTGCCCGGCTAAGAACAGATTGCTGGGCTCAATTTTGCGTTCTGTTTTACCCAAGGCATAAAGTCCACGCCGCAATTGCAACAGCAGGCCTTTTTTCTGCCAGTTTATGAGCTGGTTGTACATGGTCTGCCTGTTGCCAAGCTTGACCACATCCTTGCCAGTCAAAATGGGCATACCTTGCGTGGCGGCTTTGAATTCTTGAAAGTTCATGTGTCCCCGCAATTACTAAAATATTGGTAATTACTCGTATAGTATACCATCGACTCGCTTTTTCCGCAATAGGCCAAGCCAGCAACCGATGCCGTTAACCTGCCAATAAACTGCCGTTAAATAAGTCCTGTCCTGATACCAAATCTAGGCCACGACTATGCGTAAATGCCCGCTGGCATCCTTTTTATAGCGGATTGGGATATTGTCCCAAAGCAGAACCTGATTTCGCATATTTCTGACTACCGATGCATCGAACGGTATGTATTGCCCACAGTTAGAGACGGTTCCGGGGAGCCACATTTTCCTAAAGATAGAACTTCTGCCCATTTAGCGCCCGGCGCGATGGGCAGTTTGTATTTTATGTGGCCTCCGTCCGGCGTATCAAGGTCTATGCGCTGCACCCAAGCCCGCAGGAAAGACTTGGTCTCCGTTATCGAAGACCCGTTCAGAAAGCCGCGCAGCTCCTCCGAGTAGTCCTTAAGCTCCTTGTCCGACACGTTTATAGTTTCCTTGGCCAATTCTGCCTCAAGCGCCGCTTTAACCCCGTTAAGGGTATCCAACTGCCCTTTTATGTCCTTTATGCGTGGTGCGAGGTCCCCAAGGTCTACCTGACCGGTTTCCAGCGCGTTGTATAGCTTTTGCAGGCGTTTATTGACCTCGATAATCTTGAGCTCCTGTTCATGCACGCGTTCCCTCAACGTACCCTTTGTAGCCAGCAATTCTTCGTTTATGTCCCGAACAAGCATTCCAAGGTGTTTTGTGGTAATGACACGTTCGCGAAGTTTTGAAATTACCGCGGTTTCGAGCTTCTTGCGGGGTATGAAATGGCAGTCGCAGATATTTTTGCCGCGCTTGAGGTAATTCTGGCAGGCGTAATAGAAGAACTTGCCGGATTTGGCTGAACTGCCCACCAGCTTGGTNCCGCATTTGCCGCAGTAGACCATTCCNGAGAGCAGATAGTCNCTGGCNACTTCNCGCGGGTGCATGATAGCGGGGGCGCGCTGCTTTAGCTCAGCCTGAATCTTGGTGAAAAGTTCTTTGTCCACAAGGGCGGGATGCGCGTCGGGTACGCGGATTATCTTGTCGTTTTCGTTTTTCTTTCGGACTTCCTCGCTCTGCTTGAACCGGTTAAAAATCATCGTGCCGGTATAGGTTTCGTTCGTAAGCATGTAGTATATAACCGTTTTGCCCCACGCAAACCCCGCCCGCGTTTTCAAACCCTCATCGTTTAGCGTTTTGACAATTTCCTTGGCACCATAGCCTTTGCCGGCCATTTCAAAAATGCGGCGCACAAGCGGCGCTTCGGCAGGGTCGATGTCCAGCTTGGCTTTTTCGTTACCGTTAACCATGACTTTGATGCGTTTGTAACCGTAAGGCGCTGTGCCGCCGTTCTGGAAACCACGCGTTGCGTTCTCTTTCATTCCGCGAATAGTATCGCTGGCCAGATTGATTGAATAGAACTCGTCCACAGCCTCAAGCATGGCTTCCATGAGGTGGCCTGACGGGGTATCGTCTATCGGCTCGTTTATGGATATGACATCGATGCCGTGCTTGCGGAGCAGTTTTTTATAGAGGATTGAGTCCTCGCGGTTACGAGCAAAACGGGAAAATTTCCAGACCAGAATCGTGTCGAAAAGACAGATTTTCTGTTTGGCGGCGTAAATCATTTCCTGAAATTTGGGCCGGTCGGCCGAGCGTGCTGATTCGGCTTCATCAATGAACTCAGCCGTTACTGTGCCGCCCTTTTTGAGGGCGTATTCGCGCAGCGCTTTTAACTGGGCGGGAATGGAAAGGTCCTTGTCGGCCTGTCCCTGTGATGAAACTCTGGCGTATAGTGCGGCTTTCATATTGTCTCCACGGGTGCGGCGATTTTGAAAAACACATAACCGCTTATTGCTTTAGCGCCGGTGATGTCCTTGGCGAGAGCGGTTAGCGACCGATACTGCAGGCCGTTGCACTCGAACCCCTTTTCCAGAACCTTTACCATGTATTCCTGACTTTTGTATTTCCGCACGAGTACGGTTCCCTCGGCGGGTGGTATGCTTTTGCGGCGGGCAGGTTTGGGGGCTTCGGCTACTGCAGGCGTGGCAAGTTGTTTCTTGAGCGCCTTCTTGGATACGGTCTGTTTTTTGACTTTAGATTTGGTTTTCATAAATTCTCCCGTTATTTGCTTGCGTTAAAGTATGCGGTCAGGAGGCTGACGAGCATCTTGCCCCTGCCTCCGATATGCCAGTCGGTGTTGGCCTGCGGCTTTACATCGCTTTTATAGTCGTAGATGCTGAAATCCAGACCGTTTATCCGGCCGGTCCATTCGGCCTGCACCTTGCCGTCGCCGGAGAGGCCGTTCTGCGGCTTGCCGAATACCTTGACCAGTTGCTTGTAGGTGGTGCCTTCCGGCATATAGCCCGACAGTCCGGTATCGGTAAGGTCGGCCTTGCCCATTTTTACTTCGATTTCCATTTCGATATTCGCTCTCATAAATCCTCCGTTAATAAACCGTCTCTTTGATTTCGCCGGTCTTGGGGTCCAGCGTCTCGTATTTATGCCGTTTGTTTGAGCCCAGCCCTTCGTACCACTGCTGCTCAATATTGCCGCTGAATTTTGCGGCCGGCAGGGCTTTGCCGGCATCATCTATCCGTTTCTGAAGCAGGGGCAGGTGGTCTTTCATTTCGCCGGTCGTCGGAATGTTCTCGGTATAAAAATCCATGCCGTCGATAAAAATCGTTATGTAGCGGCTGTGGTTGCGTTTGGTATTCATATGACCTCCACTCTTGCCACGATTTTGCCGTTGTGGCGTATCTCGAAGTGTATCTGCGCTTCCGCATTTTTTACTTCCGGTCTGCCTGCCTGCTTTTGGGCTTCGGCCTTTGCTGCTTTCAGTGTTTCAAATTCGCCCAGTTCCTTGCGTACCGTGCTGCGGAACCTTGTACCTGCGCATGCTACCGATACCGCCTCTACTGTGTATTTATCCGTCTTTATCGCGTTCATTTTATCCTCCGTTTCTATTCGCGTATGGTTTGCTTACATCATGAACATAGCTTCACTTCTACGAACAATCAAGTCACATGAAGAGGTTATAAGCGCGAGATTAAAAGGCGGTCTGAATTGTCTGTTTATATGCACGACAAACTGGTACAATACTGGCCAGCAAAACGTCTGTAAAGCGAGGTGCGTATGCCAAATCTGGGCAATATACTGAAGCAGGAAATCAACCGTCTGGCCCGTCGGGCAGTAAAACCGGCGCTGGCCGAAATGCACAAAGATATCGCCGAACTTAAACACCGTATCGCGGAACAGCATAAACTAATCCAGAAGCTGGAAGCCGACAATTCAAAACTTGTGGCTGACCTTAATGGCCGTACCGGTAAATCCGTTATCCCGACCGGCGAAGCCGCCGGCAAGATACAGCGGCTTGGGCCGAAACTTATACGCGCGCAGCGTAAACGCTTAGGGCTTTCACAGCGCGAGTTCGCGTTACTGCTCGGCGTGAGCGTCAATACTCTGGTACTGTGGGAAAGCGGCAAAACCAATCCCCGCGAAAAGGTGCGTGCGCAGTTTGCCGCCATACGCGAAATGGGCCGCCGCGATGTGAAGAAACTTCTTGAAACCAAACCGCAGACCGAAAATACAGAATCCATAAATAAGTAATCACCGAAAAACTATACGCCCGCCCCTGCCTCTGGCGTGTCGCGAGGCTCTGACGCTTTCGCGACGGCAAACACAGGGACGGGCTTTTTCACGCTCAGGCGAGCTGGAGTTTTTCCAGCCAGTCCTTGCCGACCAGCTTGTTGAGCGCGGCGATTACCGAGTCGATTGCCCAGCCGATGAGCATACCCTCGACCGATTCGGGCATATACGGAATGTCGACCAGCGCGTTGATTATTGCCACGGCCAGTTCTTTTTTGTCCGCGCTCTTGAGCGCTTCGTCCGAGCCCGTCGCCTCCACAACGCAGATGACATCGGGGATAACGGCCGCCGCGTCCTTGAGGCTTTTAACGGCCTTCACCTTGTCCTTGAGGCCGTCCAGCTTTTCCAGCAGTTCCTTCGCCTTCTTTTCGTAGTCCATAACTCCTCCTGTTTTTTAATAGCGGCAAATCGAAACTCCAGCTTATCCGCCATTTTGTGTCGCCGGTTTTGCCGACCATCAGCGACAGAATCTTCTCAAGCCAGCCGGGCATACTTGCCGTCCTTGAACCCGAGCACCTCGCATTTGGTGCCGGCGCTTATGTGCAGCCAGCGGCTATCGCCGCGGCGTTCGTCTATCAGCTGGCCAAACTTGAGGCCCGACTGTTTCCATAGCCAGTTGAACGTGTCCTCTATGCTTACGCCGTCCACATGAAAATCCACCGCCTGCCCCAGCATATGCTGGCTGTTTGCATTGCCGCCAACTGCCTTGTTGAGTTCATAACACCGATATCCGGAATGGATTATTACCGGCTTGCCGTAATGTGCTCTTACTGGTTCCAATAGGTCAATGCAGAGCGAACGCATCTGTCCGGTATAGCAGAGCGCCTTGCGGCGGTTGAGTTCCTGATACTCGGCCTTACTCGTGCGGGTAAGCTCGAAGAACCCGAAATGTTCAGTCAGTCTGAAGTCGTTCATTTTCCACCCCATTTAAGCAGCAGCTGAAACACCGCGTTGACGATAAGGGTAACGCCGCCGACTATCCATGAAACCTTTGCCTTGAGGTTGCGCAGTTCCTCGGCCAACCCGACCTGCCCGTTGCCGTTTACCGTGTGTTCGAGTTTGGCAATGCGACCGTCGCTTACAACCTTGTCCTGCGCGTAGGTAGCAAGGTGAGCGTCCTGTTTGGCCTCTATGCGCGCGAGGCGTTCCAGTATCTCGTCTATCTTGCTCATAGTTCCACCTCGCTGACCGTGCCGTCTGCGGCGGTTTCCAGCCGCCAGAATTTATCGTCATGGTAAAGATCGCCAATGCCTACATTGGCAGGGCGCGGCACCGCGCTGTCATAGCCCTGCTCGGCTTTATAAGTTTCGGCGAACTCGCCGCCGCAAACCAGAATCGTTTTTACAATGCCGTTTTTGATGAATGCGTATTCCATAATCACTCCCACCACCACACTTCGCAAAATCCCGAGCCGCCGGAACCGCCCGCTCCGGCGTAAGTTGAGGAAGACCCGCTGTATCCGGCACCGCCGCCTCCTCCGCCAGACCCGCTGTTGGCCGCACCCGCTGTCCCGGCTGTATTGGTCCCGCCCGCCGCGCCTTCGCCGCCAATCTGCCCGGAAAACGGGTTTGCTCCGCCCGCACCTCCGAATTGTTGGTATGAATTGCCCTGCGCGCCGTCCATTCCCTTTTGCCCTGCAACGGACCCCGCGCCGCCCTGACCGCCGATACCGGGATATGAACTGTTTGTAGAGCTCTTGCCGCCTTTGCCGCCATTGCCGCCAGCGGCCGAGGCCAGCGAACCAAACGAGGATGCGCTTCCCGCGCTTCCTGCGTTGCCGGTGTTTTGAGCCACCCGTGTTCCGCCGGAACCGCCCGCGCCTATCGTTACCGTTACATTGCCCGTTACGGTCAGAAATCCCTGATAAACCCCGCCCGCGCCGCCGCCACCGCCTCCTCCGGGCGAGTACTGCGCCGAGTATTCACCGCCGGCCCCGCCTCCGCCGCCACCGCCCGAAAGCACCACATAAACCGTGTCCACCCCTGCGGGGCGGGTCCAGGTGCCGGAAGAGGTAAACCGCTGGTACTTCCTGCGGCCGACCATGTTCAAAGCTATCGGTATTGCCATAAAAGCCTCCTTAAACCAGAACCGAGCAGAGTACCCAGATATCAACCGAGCCCTGCGTCGCGGCGTTAAGCTGTGCGCCAGTAGCGGTTGCCGTAGCCGTTATCAGCACACCGCTGCCGGAGTTTTCCACAAACCCGCCCACAGCGCTTTGCAGTGCCGCGTTATCCACGGTCTGGAACACATCGAACGCCGAGGCGTATTTGTTGTTCTTCTCCGCCGTGCCGACCGACACGGTATAACCTGTCAGCGCGCCGCCGGTAAAAGCTGTACTGTGTTTGATGACCACTTGATGTATCACTCCGAGCGCGGGCAGTGTGAACAGGGTTATAGTGCTGCTTGCCGCCGCCGCTGAAAAATTCGCGTAAGTTTTTGTTACTTTGCGCCAGACCGGCAGATTGTTTGCAGCCGCACCGTTGCCGGTTACCCTGCCCTGAAAGGTATTACCTGCAGTGAACACGTTGTCCTCGCCGAGTTTGGCCAGCGCGGTAAGGTCGATATCCGCCTGCACATCTTTTAGGCTCGGCAGAAAGCCTGTGACATCGTCAAAATCAACCAGCGTAGCGCCGTCGAATGTGGCCGTGCCAGAGCCGATAACATGCAGTTCCAGCGCCAACGCGGTGGCGGAGGCCGCAACTTCGTGCGTCAGTTCCAGAAACTCCCAGTTGCCTGACCCAGTGTGGAAAGCCGAAACCGTCGAACCAACACCGTCAGACACCTTTATCCGCGCGGTATTGGGCGCGGAACATTTCACCCAGCACCATGCTTTCACCGTCCGGCCTTTCACTGCGTTCTGCTCGGCCGACAGCTGGTACAGATAACTGTCAGCCGTGCCGTAAGTAAGCGCCGCGGCGTATGAGCCATATACGCTATCGGCAATGCGGGTTACAGCCGCGCCTGCGCCGTTAAGTGTCCAATCATCTGGTGCGGTACTTGCACCATTCGCCCATTTGCCAAAATCGCCGTTATTGACCAGATTCCACGGCACCATGTTCACATGGCTGAAATCGTTATTGAACTTAGCCGCGTCCGGCGTTTCGGCCGCGCTGTCGGCAAAGACATGCGGCAGTCGTTTAGTTCCCATAAACAGTCTCCCTGAGCGTTAATTGCGTCTGCATTTTGCCGGCATCGTGCGCTGCTTCCACCACCCTGCCGGTAAAGCCGAACGCGGTCTGCTGGCTGTCGCCCCACAGGCCGATATCGGATTGCCCCAGATGCGCCGCCGTATCGCCGATATGCCACACGGCGTGCGCGGGGTAAGTGTCGGTAACATTAACCCGCACGATGTCACCGGCCTCGATTTGCGGCATAAAGCGGCAGGACAGTTCCATTTCCCGGCGCGGGCGGCTGCACAGCGCGAAATACTGCAGGGCCGCGCCGGTTGCAAGGTCTGCGTCGTCTTCCAGCAGAAACCCGCCGCTTATGGAGAGCGACCGCACACCGTAGCGCGTGCAGGAATTCGGCTCCGGCAGGTTCAGCGTGTCGGGCAAAACCGTAACGGAATACTCGCCGTAGCTCGCCTTTATCTTGTTGTAAACCGCGTCGATGCCGTCCTTTATGGACGAGATTTCCCTGATATCGCGGTTTGAAAGCGTGATATCCGGTGTTGTGCCGGTGCCGCGCGGCCTGAAAAAGAAACGTCCGGTGCGGGTAAATCCGTATTCATAGGAGGCAAGTTCCGCCAGTTTGGCAATCGCGTCCAGCACCGTCATGTCCGAACAGACGCACATTTTGAGACTTGCGCGTGAGGTGTAATAGGTCAGCGCATGAACCGTTACCGCAGGGAAGCTCTGTCCGTTATCGGACGAGGTACGGGTGATTTCAACCTGTCCGTAACGTGCGGCGGGGCTGTTTATCTGCCCGCCGGAGCCGATTGCGGCAAATGCACTCCACGCCGAGCCGTCAGCAGATGTCCGGGTTCTGTACCCGCTTGCGGTGCCGTCCCAGTTTGAGACCGTTTCTTCCTGCCTGCCGAATGCCACAATGTCGGCCGAAAAATCCAATGTCGGGTACACCTTAGTGCCAACAAGCGGAAGCACAGGGTCTGCCGGCAGGTCGCCGTAATCGCCGCAGTGGCGTACATAGCCGATATAGACCGGCTCGCTTCCGGTATTGCCGGAGGTTACCGCGCCGAAATCAATTATCGGGTCCACCGCCGTGCCGGCCGTGTAGGTGTAATTGACCACCCGCGCGCCGCCGACGAATGCCACGACACGTCCAGGCTTGTGGTACAGGATATACTGCGTGTTCGGCGCGGCCATGCCTGACCAGAGGGTGATCTCGCCGAGCTTAACCATGCAGGAAATGCCTGAACCGCCCACATCGGTGCCGATGAGTATCTGCGCCTTGTTCGCGCCGTCGGCCTCATGTGCGATGCCGAGGTACACAGACTGGTTGGCGTATTCCGACACCGCGCTGAACGCCGCCATGACGGCATTGCCCGCCGCGCCCACAGCCCTGCGCCAGCACAGTGATGAAGCGTCGGTATTTGAGGCGTATATCTTGAGCGCGTTTGAACCGCCGCCGATGTCCGCCGGCCAGTCGGCTGATATTTCAGCTTCGTAACTGCCGGTGTTTTCGTACTCCTCCCATTCCGGATCGGCTTTTGTGGGCAGTTCGTCGGCCTCGTAACGGACATTATCCTCTGTATGTGTATATGCCGCCTTGCGGTATACTCGGTTCGGGAACAATACCTCGCTGATATCGCGTTCGTCCGCCGGGAAACCCATGCTGTCGAGCAAGCCGGAGACCGCCTGATGTATCGGCAGGCTTGTATGCCAGCAGAAATAATCGCACGCAACCGCTTCGCCGGTTGAGGGTGCTGACTTGAAGGTGATTTTTGCCTGAGTGTCATAAGTGTCAGTATCGGCGATGTCGTAATCGATGCCGGGCAGTTTGAGCACGCCGCCGACCGTAACCCGCCGTATGCCGCCCACATTCTTTTCGGCGGTCAGGAACTCTGTAGTTGTGCCATCGCCTGTGCCGAGTATTTCGCCGGTTACTGCGGTTGAATAGTTTTCGGCATCTGCGTCGTCCAGCAGGATATGCGGTGCATCGAGGCTGACCTGCACGGTTTTGTCCTCGGCATAGGATGTCATGCCCGACACATAGCCGGTAAACAGCACCACCTCTTCCGACTCCGTGCCGTCGGCGTATTGATACACCGCCGATACTTTAAACATCGTGCGGTATGCGGTGTAACCCAAGCGTGCATTGTCATCCCGCAGGAAAACGCCGTAATCCGCGCGTTCCAGCCATTCGTTCGCGCCGTTGCACAGCCGGATAGAAAGCGAGCCGGTGCGGAACTCGTTAAGTTTTACGGCATCCAGTTCTTCCTTGGTTTTGCCGAGTTCGCGGATAGCCTTTTCATTGATTACCGTCCAGTCGGGTTCATGGACAAACTCCTGAGAGCCGATGTCCCAGTACCTGCGGCGGTACGCCACTATCCGCCGAACCGAGGTAGAACTTAGCTTCTGCGCCTGCAGTATGCCTTCGGAAAGCGTTATCATGCTTCCTCCGCCTTGAACCCGACCGACAGCCCGCCTGATTTCACCTTGCTGATATAGCCGCAGGATACGCTGTCACCCGATGCCGAGACCTCATATATCGCCTGCGGCAAGGTATCCGGCTCCGGGTAAAGCACGAACCCGCCAAGCGCGCATACCGCAAGCAGAGTGTCAGCCTCCGCCTGCGACAGTCCGGCAAAGGCAAGATTCGCGCTCCAGCGCGTAACCCTGTCGCCCGACCATTTGACCAGCGCGGTTTTGACTCCGCCGTCCAGCGTATCTGTGCTTATCGTTATGGGAGTAAACGCCGGCTCGTAACTGTAAAATCCCTTTTGCGGTGCGAAAAGCGTCCGCAGCGCCCAAACCTCGCCAATTTGTTTTTCCTGATTGGCCGTCTGGGTAGAACTGAAGGTTATCCGCAGACCATAAGCCTGCTTTGCCGTGAACGCCGCTTTGAGCGATATGCCGGCGCGATTTGCCGAGGTCAGCGTTATAGCGCCGCCCCAGCCGCCAGATAGTTTGAACTCCAGCACGGCGGTAACCGCGTTGCAGTTTTGCAGTATTACGGTATCCAGCGTTTTAAGCGCGGCAACACCGTTTTCCTGAAAGAGTATCTCTTCCGTGGCGGCGGAACTGCCGCTTGTTTGACCGGAGGTTTTCCAGACTGTGCTGTAATCACGGTCATACAGGCGGTATGCCACGGCCGCACCTGATGACACGGTTATCAGGCTGTTTTCATTGACGGCGTTGGGGCCGTAAAATATCGGATAATCGCTCATGCCGCCCTCCGGCCGTTGCTTTCAGCGGCGCTGCGGCTGTTGACCGCGAAAGATACCGCGTTCGGCGTGCGGCGGCGTATCTGTTCCGCCAGCTCGCCCAGCACGCGCTCGCGCTCCCCGCTGTTAAGGTCAGCCACCTGCAGGGTCATCGTGATGTTGAAGGTATTGTTCTGGCCCGCGCTTTCTCCGTTATCGAACACGCTGTTGGGTATAACCGTTCCGGCGGTATCGGGCACGAAGAGCTCCGGCCCGTTCTCACCCACAAGCGCGACCTGTCCCGCCGTAGGCCTTCCTCCGGCCGCAAACCCGCTTGAAAACCCCACAATCGCCGCCAGTATGGCCGCCGCCGCGACCAGACCGACCGCTAGACCGATAAACGGTATGCCTGCGTGCGCCGCCACCGCCTTGGCCTGACCGACTGCCGCCGCCTGCGCTATTTCCGTATGCGCCGCCGCGGCGTTTTCCGCCACTTCCTTTGCCGTGGCCACGCTCTGTACCGCCGAGACCGCCGCCGTCGTGTTTGTCTGGAACAGCGCCATGGCAAGCGTCTGGGCTTTCTCAAGCGTCCACATCACGACCTTTTTAGCCATAATCTCGGCCAGAATCTTGAAAATGCTCGCTTTAAACGACTGCCACACGCCTTCCATAATATCGCCGAGGTTTACCGTGCCGGATTCTATCGCGGCAAACAGTTCCTCAAACCCGCCGGATAATGCCGACACCGCTGCGTTGAATGTGGCGGCGAGATTATCGCGCAGTTCCGTTGACGAAACGAACACCTGATTGAACGCGTCCTGCCATGCGGTCGCAAACGCCGAAGCCTGCGCGGGCGTGTCAGCGCCCATTACAGGCAGTTCCGGCACCGACGGCACATCTATCTGCGGCGCTGAAATGCCGCCCGAAAACAGGCTTTTGACCGCACCCAGTTTGCCTGACACATAGCCCTGTGCCTTGCCAAACCCGTCAGCCACGCTTTCCGCGATATCACTGCCAGTGTTGAGCGCGGTGTCGGCAATGATGCCGCCCCATTTCTTCACCTCGCCTGCCACGGTTTTAAGCGACTGACCGATCTGCGAGTTTCCAAGCGCCGTGCCGGTATCTTCGACAAACTGTTTTATCGCCGCCACCGCGCCGTCGAGGTGCAGGTACTCAGCCACCGTCATGAAATCACGCACCCAGTTTTTGAAGTAGTCTTTGAGTGTTTTGAACTTTTCCTGAAAGTACTGCACGAAAAAGTCGGTGACAGTAAGCACATCGGCGAAATAACTCCGGCACGCCTCCCGAAATGCCTGCATGAGCGACTGCCAGGTTTTCACGATAGCCGACCATTTGTCGATTATGATTAACCCGACAGCAACAAGCGCGACGGCGATAAGTCCGGCCGGGCCGGCCAGCGTACCAAGAACAGTCAGCATTACCTTAAACGCCGCCACGATATAGCCCAGCACCGGCATGAGCCCGCTTAACGCCGACAGAAACATACCCAGCGCCCATATGGCCGGGCCAAGCGCGGCGGCAACAAGCGCGAGCGTGACAATCCAGTTCCGCGTAGGCGCGTCGAGGTTGGCGATAAACGCCGAGGCTTTCTGCACCACGGCCGTAAGCATCTGCGTCAGCTTTATAACCGTCGGCATTGCGATATCGCCAAGCTTTATAAGCGCGACCTGAAGAGTTGCCAGCGCCTTGGCGAACTGCTGGCTGGCGTCTTTATTGGCGATATTAAACGCGTTCTTTAAATCCTGACCGCTCGCTTTCGCGACATCCGCTATCGCGCTTCTCGCTGCCTCGCCATTTCTGCCGATTAGGTTTAACAGCCCCACCAGTCCTTCCGCTTCCGGAAACACCCGCGCCATGGCGGTTTCGTTCTCGCCGAAGTGGTCTTTTAGCGTCTGCAGTACCGCCAACAACCCTTCCTCTTTAAGCTGGCGGCGCAGGTCCTCAAACGACAGGCCGACATATTCGAGCGCGGTGCGCGTGGCATCGGTCGGTTTGAGCAGGGTGGTGAATACGCCTTTAAGCGCGGATACGGTCTGCCTCGCACCCATGCCCATGCGAGACATCGCCGCAACCGCGCCCGACACCTCGCCGAATGAAATACCCAGTTGCGCCGAAACCGGCAGCAGTTTGCCAATAGCTGGGGCAAGGTCTTCCAGCGGCATCTTGCCGTTGCGCACAGTCGCTATCAATACGCCCGCCGCCGTTGCCGCGCTTAAGTTTGCGGGGCCATAGGCGTTAAGCGCGGAGGTTACGGCTTCGGCGATTGTCTTTGTATCGCCCATGCCGGTAGCCGCCGCCATTGCTGAAACCTTGAGCGTTTCCAGCGCGGCCGAGCCTCTTAACCCCGCCTGTGCAACCGAGTACATAGCGTCGGACAGTTCTTTCGGCCCCTTGCCGGTTTGTGTCGAGAGTTTCAGTATGGAGCCGCGCCAAGCGTCCACTTCTTCCCGGCCCGCGCCCAGTATCGCCACTGTTTTGTCCAGACTGTCATCAAAATCCGTGGCGAACTTCACGGCAGACAGCGCGGCACCGGCCAGCGGCAGGGAGATGCCGTAGGTTATCTCCTTGCCGATAGCCGTGAACCTGCGGCCCGTTTTGGCAAGCGTCTTCTCCGCTTTGACTAGTCCTTCCTCAAAGCTGGCTGTTCTTGCCGTCAGGTTTACTATCAGGTTGCCTATTGTCGCCATGTGTGCCGCCCATCATCGCGTTTATCGCCGTCACTTTCGCGAGCATCTCGCGCCAGTCCTGCCTAGGTTTCTCGAATTTCGGCAGAAAATCCTGCGCTTTGTATGGCTGCGTGCCGCTTTTGCGAAACACGTTAGCCGTGGTTGAGGCGATTATGCCCGCCCTCAGGTCTGCCCTGTCCTCGCCGAACGGCTCCAGCGCGTAATACGCCCGCCATTCGGCCAGTTCGCGCGAGCTTATGCGGGCCAACAGCTCGCCCACCGTCATGCCCAGAGCAAGCGCTAACCGGAAATAGAACCTTCGCTCCGGGCGTTGGTGAAATTTTCAGTCAGCTCCTTCACGTCGCCGTCGGTAAGACCCGACAAGGTCTGCGCCGCGCTAAACAGCCGGTTCAGCGCTTTAGCCGACTTTTCACCCAGCCACTGCACGTCCTCTTCCGTAAACAACGCGCTGCCGTCCTCGGCAATGGCCGACTGCGCCACCAGTTTTGCCCGCAGGTTTTTCATGTTCACCGTGGTGTTGCGGCCCTGACCCTGCACCACCCCGGCTTCAAACCGGTCACGCTCCGCGCCGGTCAGTGATTTCAGGCGAACTGTCCCGCCCCATTCCGGCACTTCAATGTCCTGAGTCTGAATATCTGCGGCCTGTCTGATCTGTTCCTTGTTAAGCAGCATTGTTATCTCCTAAGCCGATAAGGTCGGCTGGCCCGTGATTTTAAGTGTCGCGCTCGCGCTCAGTTTGCCGTCAACAGGCGCGCTCGGTTCAAAATTTGTGACGAACGCTGAAAAAGTCCAGGTCGTGTGCGCCGTGTCCGGGAACTCGATTTTGAAGTTCTTCTTCGTCCTCGCCGACATCGCCGTGGTCAGCAGATGCTGGCTTGTGTTGGCGGGCAGGAAGTTGAGTTCCAGCTTCACCTCGCCGCCGTCAAGCAGACCTCCTGCGTATTCCTTCCACCCGCCGGCCGCCGTGTGGCTCGTGATGTCCACCGTGTCCATGCTCATGCCGGGGCCGGTTATGCCGGTTACCTCGGCAAGCGCGGCAAACACTTCCGTGCTCGCGCCGTCGCCGATTTTAAGAGTTGTGCCGAATGCGCTTATCCCTTCGCCCATAATTACTCCTCCTTGTGCCAGACCAGAATATCAACCGTTACGTGGTACAATCCGCTGTTCGGGCTGAATCCGTCCGTTTCGTTATCATTAAATGCGGCCTGTATATCACCGCTGTTTTTGCCGTGCAGCGCCGCCACCGCCGACAAGGCCAGTTGTTTGGCTTCAAGGTAATCATCCGAATAACAGTCAAGCTGGAACCGGGATGAAGCTAACTTTGAAGGCCCGTCATGCGAGGCGTAGCGGATGCACGACACCTTGAAATAAACCATCGCCGGCATTTCGGCTTCATCAGGCAGACGGACAGGGTAAATTCTGCTGCCGGCCACTGCCGATACCGCCTCATCCTGCCGCAGAATGTCGTACAAAGCCTGTTCAGCGAGCATTATCGCCTCCGTATTTCGCCACCAATTTCCGGTATTCCGCGTCGCACGCCTGTATCGCTTCTTCTTTCTTGCTGTCGAACGCCGGACGCATGAACGGTTTTGCTTCCACCCGCCCAACGATTTTGTAAACCCACTTTTTGCCAGACTTATGCGACCGCACAGCCAGCGCGTGGCCGAACTCCACCAGTCTGCCGTACCACGCCCGCCAGTGCAGGCCGATTTTTGCCTTTACCTCGCCTTTGAGCGAGTCCGTGCTGATTGTGGTTGCGATGTTGTCTTTCAGGTGTCCGACAGTTCCCGATTTTTTGTGGCCTTCCGGGTACATATGCTCTGAACCCGCGCCGACAGGTGCGTTCCTTGCGGCCTCGGCACGGATAACCTCCGCGCCGTTTCTGACGGCACGCACGGTCGCCTTACGCAGGTCAGCGCCGCGGATGTTTTTTAACGCAAGCGTCAGTTCCGGTATGCCTTCGAGTTTTATTTCCGTTATCTGCGCCATAATCACACCGTCCTTTTGCACAGCAGCTGGAGTTCTATATTGCCGGCGGCGGGATTGATGATTTCCACAATGTCGTAACTGTCGCCTCCCGCAATCGCCCGCCAGCTGGGTTTTACATCGGCACGATAACGAATAATTATCCGCACCGTGATTTCGCTGTTAACCTTGGCTGACTCAAAGTATTCCTTACCGCGAAGCGGCAGCACCGCCGCCCAGACTGTTGCGGCATCTGTCCACACAGATTTGGCCTGCCCGACAGCGTCACGGCTGACAGTCTGTGACTGCAACGTCACTCTGCGGTTCAAGCGCCCCGGGTTCATAACTGCCTGCCCCACAGCCGGTATGGTGCCAGCAGATACTTAACACCCATCGGCAGTTCCTCGAACCTCAGCGCGGTTTCGGCCACGGCAACGCGGTTTTCATACCAGTGTGCCGCCAGCAGCATGATGGCCTGACGAATAGACTCCGGTACCGTTGTCCCGCTGTCGCCGTAGCCGCACACGAACTCGACCGCCAGCGGGTTGGTCCAGCGCAGGCTGACACCCTGCAGGTTTCTGACTTTCAATGTCGCAGGTTCCGAGATAATGTCAGCGTCATAGTCCGAGGGTGCCAGCAGATGTGCCGAACCGGTTTCGTCATACAGGGTTACCGAGGTTACAGCCTGCACCGGTCCGAACGGCAGAATGATGTCGCGCGGATTGGCGGGATAATGCCGCCATGTCTGCGTTATCAGCCGCCGATTGGTGGCGTTTTCCACGCATTCGCGCGCGGCTTTGAGCACGCCGACGATGATATTGTCGTCATCGGCATATTCCACGCGCGAAAACGCTTTCTGTTCCGCCACTGTTACCGGTTCCACCGCCGGGCCGGATACAAGCTGTGCCATGATGTTTACCTGTAATGTGCCGAGATGTAGACCGAATCCACTGCGTCGTTCTTGCGGAAGCAGATGTCGGTATACGCCAGCGGCAGGTTATAGTTGCCGAAGTCCAGCACGGCGTTGCTCTGTGCCGGTGCCACGGCGTGAAATACGGCACTCACCGTGGTAGTCGAGCCACAGTTCTTGTAGATCGTTACCGTGGTTGCGGTCGAGGAGCTGTTGCTGATAACCAGTTTCTCGATTTTCGCGCCGCCGGCTATCTGCGGGGCCAATGTCGCGGCTTCCGTTACCGGAAACGTGCTGACATTAACGCTGACATCGGCCGCTTTCGCTGACACGCCGAACATCAGCGACGCGCCCAGCATGAGCAGCGCCATTGCCGCCTTCGTCGCGCCAGTCACACCTTTCTTGTCGCGTTTGTAAGGCTCGATGAATTCTTTGTAGGCTTCCGCATCGATATCGGAAAGCTGTATGACCGAGCCTGCTCCGTAACTGCCGAATTTCTTCTTTACTCTGTACTGTCTGACCATGATTCCTCCCTTATCTGAACATCAGGTGCGAGAATGCCGCGCCCTGAATGACATCTATCGACATGGCCTGCGTGAAACGCAGCCAGGTCTGGTCCTGCATGAAGGCTGAATTGAAGCTGTTGCCGTCCATGTCGGATGCTTCCTGAGATACCTTCACCGCCAGTCCTTCGCGCGGCGAGATTACCAGCGCGCGGTTGAACCGGCCGTAGAATGCGACCGTCATGTTGGAATCCTCGCCCAGATTGTCCGGTATCGTAGGGCATATGGCATAGGGCGAGTTCCAGATAGTGGCCGGGATATTGCCAGTCGGCGGCTGCCAGATGTAGTTGCCCTGATTGTCTCGCAGTTTGATCAGCCGCTTGAGACCATTGCGGTTGAGTACCAGAGTCGCACCCTGGGAGTTCGCGGCGCTGAGCGAGAACAGTAGTTCGATGATGTCATTGAAATCGACATCGTTGCCCGCCATCGGCACAACCTTCACGCCGGAGGCATTCAATATGCCGTTGAACGGGTCGCCTTCCGCTGTATTGCCGGTGAGGGCAACGCGTTCTATTTCGAGAGCCATTGCCTCGCTGATTAGTTCCGACAGGAATGCCGTCAGGTTGATTGCGGAGTCTCTCAGCAGTTCGTCCGTGCATTTGATTACTGCGGCCATTACCTTCGCCACCTGTTCGAGCTGGCCGAATGTCGGATTGCTGACTGGCTTGCGCGCTCCTTCTGCTACCCAGCCCACGCTTACGCTGGTAAGCTGGCGCGGCAGCTGGCGTTTCCAGCCAGACATCGGGATTATGCTTGCCAGCTGCATTATCGGCGTGGAATCCGCCAGCATGCGTATTACCTCCGCGCTGAACTCGGTGGGTACGAGGTATCCGCCGAGAGGGTCGCTCCCTTCCGCCATGACGGATTTTGTATCCGTCAGCATGGGGCTGCGCAATTTTGCCGCGAGCAGAAAATTGCGGATATTACCGAATTTCCGCCCGTATTCCGAGGTCCACGGCTTTTCGGCAACATTCTTCGGCGAGGTTTTGAAGGTCTCCGCGCGCGCCATGACCTCTTCTGGATTCTGCGGCGGCACCTGTCTGCCGGACGGCTCGGGATGCAGTTTCTTTACCACGTCCTCCACCAGTTTCTCGGCTTTCTCCTTGGTAAGGCAGTCGTCCAGCCGAGCGTCCAGCGTTTTGCGAAGCTCGTTTATCGAGCCCATGATTTCCGTGTGTTCCATCTTGATTCCTCCGTTGGTTTTTTCTGATTCCAGCGATTTCACGGCCTTGCTGACCGCTTCCGCCAGTGCGTCGGGGTCGGCGGGTACCGCAACCAGTGAAATCTCGTAAATTTCTGCCAATGTAAGCTGGTTCGGCGCGTCAGGGTTTTCGTAATGGAACTTCCCTGCGATGCTTATACCCTTTGCATGGCCCTCGGTATAAATCCGGCGGGCGTGTTCCACTACCGGGTATGCCGAAGCTGAAAACTTCGCCTTGAAGTAAAGCCCGCGCGCGTCCTCGCGGATTTCCGACATCGAACCCGCCACATGGTCGATTGCGTTTACATGGTCAACCAGAAGTACCGGGTTCTTGAGGTATTCCTTGAGGTCGTACACATAGTCCCGCTTGGCCTTATAGACTGCGGGAATATCGCCGTACCTGTCGGACTGTCCCTTGGTGTTGGCGTAGCCTTCAAGGAAGAGCGAGCCGTTTTCCTGCGTGATTTTACTGCCAGTTATCGGCAGAATTTTGAATTGTCTGTCCATTGGTTGCCTCCATCCTGTTTACCTGCTAGACTATCGATGTCGCCAGATGACTCCCTCAAGGAGTGAAAGTGCACCTAATCTGGGCACGTTAACCGGCGATAGTAACACCGGGCAGATTCTCTCAGTTTTTACCTGCTCTGGGACGATAATGCCCGGTTACAATTTTCCGTTGTTATCTCCATTGCTCATATTGAGCGGCACCAGATACTGCCGGCCCTGACCATTCGGCAGGCGGTTCATGTTCTCGCGCTCGCGGATATCGTCAGCCGAAAGCCAGCCCCACTGTCTGCCTATGGCATAAGCCTCATAGCGCGCCTTGATGTCGCCGCGCAAAAGTCCTTCAATCAGAAACTCCGGGAAGAACTCTCCGGTAAACAGCTTAAACATCAACTCCTGTTCAATACTTACAAGCCAGGGTCGAATGGTATCGGTGACAAATTCAATGGCTTGTTGTTCGATATTGTTGTTAGTAGAGCGGTCGAGGTCGGATATCTTGTGCAGCGGCATTCTGAAATAGCGGGCAATTTCGGAAACCCCGAACTTGCGGGTTTCCAGCAACTGCGCGTCTTCCGGCGGCACGCCCACTGCGTTGAACTTCATGCCCTCTTCCAGCACCGCAACGCGAAATTTGTTATCCAGCCCTTCGTGTGTGCGCTCGAATGATTTACGCAGGCGTTCCGACGCTTCGTCTGATAACTGGCCGGGGTGTTCCAGTATGCCGCCGGGCCGCGCGTCGTTGGCAAAGAACTTTGCCGCATATTTCTGGGCCGCAAGGCTAAGGCCGATGGCTTCTTTCGCGGCGCGCATAGGCGGCAGGCCCGATAACCCGTCATAAGAAAGCCCTTTAATGTGCAGGACATTGGCAAACGGCAGTGTCACAACGCCGTTGTCCGTAGCCACCGTGTACACCAACGCTTTATCGACGCGCCGCAGGCTCACCCGCCACGGAGTTATGGGCCACAGTGCCACGGCCTCACCCTTTTTATTGCGCTCGATCTCCGAGTAATGGTTGCCCCACAGGCACAGGTGCAGCATGAGCGCCTGCCGCCAGCTCATGGAGGTCATCTCCGTGTTTGGCGCGTCGTGCAGCAACTTATACAGCGGGTGTGATGCGGCACGCACCTTGCCGTCAGTGCTGCGCTGGTAAACGTGCAGGGGCAGACTGCCCACCGTCTGTGCCAGCACCTGCACGCAGGCATATACCGCCGACAGGTTCAGGGCCAACGTTTCGTTTATCTCAACCCCGCTGTCGGTGCCGGACATCGGCAGCAGCACATCGGCAAAGAAGTCCCTTATGCCGAGCGCTTTCTTCCGTGCGGTGCGCAGTATCTTTGAAATCCAGTTCATACCACTGTTATCCCTCGCGATTCATATATGCTTCTGCCGCCATGCCGCATGGCGCGGTCCAATGCCATTACCGTAGCCACAATGCCATCAATGCGCTGGGTGCTTTTGCTCTTGTCCGGCTTGATGTTGCCGGACGGGTCCATCTTCACAACAGCGTTGTCAGCCATCCACCGGAGTACTGGGTTGCCGCCATGGTGCAGTTTGCCGCCCATTACAAGGCGCAGCAGGTCGGTTGACGGGCTGTTCATCGAGGCGAAGCCCTGCCCGAACGGGATTACTGTAAGGCCAAGTTCCTGCAGGTCCTGCACAATCTTGGCAGCACCCCAGCGGTCAAACGCCACTTCTTTCAGGGCGTAGGTTTTGCGCAGTTCGGCAATCTTAGCCACGATAAAGGCGTAGTCGATTACATTGCCCGGCGTGGCGTATATCAGCCCCTGTTTAACCCACAGTTCATAAGGCACATGGTCGCGATTTGCGCGGTCGTGCAGGTTATCGCCCGGCAGCCAGAAAAAAGGCAGAATTTTTATTGCGTCGCCCATGGGGAACGCCAGTACCAGCGCGGTGATGTCGGTGGTGCTTGAAAGGTCCAGCCCCGCATAGCAGGGTTTACCCTTTAACGCTTCAAGCACGACCTCGCCCGCCGAGGCTTCCCACAGGTGCATAGGCAGCCAGCGGCTTTCCTGCTGGGTCCACTGGTTGAGATGCAGGCGGCGGAAAGTGTTTTCGTAAGCCGGAATATTGCCGGCCTTGTCGCACTCGCGCTTCAAATAGTCCAGGCTGATGCTTACACCGAGGTTGGGGTTCGCCTTTTTCCATGTATCGGGACTGCGCCAGTCGTCCGTTTCGTCAGCTGCATAGATGACAGGAAGAAAACTGTCGTCAGCGATAATGCCCTCTTTGATTTTGCGGGCGTATTCGTGCAGTTCCCAGCAGATACTGTTGCGATCAAAGCCCGCCGTGGTAATCGCCACGGTAAGCGGCTGGGTGCGCGCGCCTGTGCTGGTGGCCAGCACGTCCCAAAGGTCGCGGCTCGGCTGGGCGTGCAATTCGTCAAAGATAATGCCGTGCGCGTTCAGCCCGTGCTTCGTATACGCGTCCGCCGACAGCACCTGATAGCTTGAAGCTGTGCGGGGGACAAATATGGAGTTACGGAACACCTGCCCGCGTGCCATCAGCGATTTTGAAGCCATCGCCATGCCTTTTGCCACATTGAAAACGATAGCCGCCTGCTTGGTGTCGGCCGCGGCGCTGTAAACTTCCGCCGAGGCTTCGTTATCGGCAAACAGCAGGTACAGTGCGATGCCTGAACAGAGGCTGGATTTGCCGTTTTTGCGCGGAATTTCGATATAGCAGGTGCGGTACTGACGTGAGCCATCGGCACGCCGACAGCCGAAGAGGGGGACGATGATATCGTCTTGCTGCCACTTCTCCAGCCTGAACGATTCGCCGGCCCATTTGCCCTTGATATGCACGAGGTAACGCTCGAAGAAGCGTACGGCCGAGGCCGCCGCTTTTTTATCGAAGTAAAAATCCTGCGTTACCTGTTTCATAATCAGTAACCAAAAAACTCCGTATCTTCGTCTTTGCTGTTTCCAGTCTGGGGCATAATCCTGCTGCGCATCGTGGCCGGTATGCCCATTTCAGCGGCCAGTTTTGTCATCATTTGCATCCAGCCCCGCGCTATCGAAACGAACGGACTCTGCTGCACCGCGCCGTTCGGCGTGCGGTAAATCTGCTTGGTTTTCTTTAGTGCGTCGTTTGCCCGTTTCCAGTTGGAATAGGCCGAGCAGTAGAGCATGAACAGGTCCCGGTCAATTGAACTGATAACGCCTAGTTCGGACAATTCAGGGAACAACTCGCGCCATTTATTCTTAGCCTCGTCGTCGAGGAACTCCGGCGGTTCGCTGTTGGCGGGGCCGGGGACAGGCTCAAAAGGGTTGGTTCTGCAACGCTTCAAAGTGCCTGTCTTTTTCTTAATCTTCGTCGGAATACTTTTTCTTCCTCTCATATTTTTACCCCGACCCCCCCTATGCGAATTGTGGACGCGTTTACGCATACCCCATGCGCGGTCTATAGTCAAAAGGCTGGGAGGAACTGATCCCCCCCGGGGGTATGGCGGGGGTTTTGGGTATCTNTTCCCATCCTTGGCGATAGCGCGCGTGTATTTGGCGGTAGCGCCGACACACTCGTCCTGTCCGCCGCCATGCCGTCGTGTCGCGCCGAATCCCGCGTGGCGACCGCCGTTCAATTCCGAGTTACCATTGACGCCGTGCGCTGGCGCTATACCGGTTGGTGGGGCTGACGTTGGTCCGGTCGCTGGCGCTAACACCCTGCGTTGTATCAGCGCCAGGTTAACCCGCCCGCCTGTCATACCTGTTAGACGTCCGGACACCGGTGCGTCGTGGTGTCGGCGGTTCTGTCCCGTTCCCTTCCTGCCGCCAAAGCCGTTACGTCGTCTGCGCCTCCACTGTACCGGTACTTTCTCCAAAATCGTTATGTCGCACTGCGTCCACTCGGCGTTACAATGTATATGCGGGGCAAGTGCGCGCCGCGTTACTGCGCGCGTGCGTGTCCCCAGCATTCCTACACAGTGAACGCAGGGTGACATAAGCCTCTTTACACCCTCCGAATTAACGGACCGGCCTGCTTATCACAAAGTCTAGGCTATCTAAATGGGTTTTGGGGGGGCGGTATTGCGGGCCCCCCCTGAGTCAAAGGAGGGTCGGAAAACTGATATCTGGCGCTTTTACGCCCCGAATTACGCATTTTGCGCACGGTGTTAAGCCGCAGCCGCGAGGCCGATACAGCCGGGATAGGCGCAGGGCGAGAGTGGCTTATGCGGCATGCATTGCTCCAGGAACATCTTTATACGGTTTTGGTTGCTTGCAGAAGCCAACCCATCGACCATGCACCTTACTATGACAATAGACGCACAGTGTAATTCCGTTGTCTATGTCCAAACCGAGGAATTGGTTCTCAGAAAACGGGATAATATGGTGGGCATGCAAGTTTTGTGTTGCGCCGCAGTGCCGGCATCGGAAGTTATCTCGCGCCAGAACCGCGTTTATCCATCGTCTGAATGGCCATGATAGCCGCATTTTGGCCCTTTCTCGCCACTTCCCGTCTTTCCATGCCGGGCTTTTGCTGCCGACCATATCGGCAACGGCACAACGCTTGGAACAGTATTTTTTGCCGCTGCCGTCCTTTGCGCCAAATATTTTTCCGCAATGGGCGCATGTTTTATGTCCGCGCACGGACCAGCAGGCCTTTGAGCAATACTTTTGTATCCGAGTGTGGCTGCTGGTAGAGAAATCCTTGACGGCACGGAATTCTTTGCCGCAGATGGGACATATTCCGATTCTAGCGCGCTGTAGATGTGGATATGTGCGGCCCTTTTTGCCACTTGGCTGTCCGCGTTTAGCTGCATATACACATTTGCGGGAGCAAAATCTGAGCGACAGATGATTCAACGGACCAAACTCTTTCCCGCACAATTCACAAAAACGAAAGGTTTGTTTCCGTCTATTCCCACCTACTTGAGACCGAGTATTGAGTTTTAGTGGAGTTGACATATGTCACTCCATTTTTTGTTATCGTTTAGGCGTACAGGGTCTTTTCCCGTTGCCTCTGCCCAACGCTTCAAAATTACCGAAACATACGATTCATCTATTTCCATCAGACACGCTTTCCTTGCTGTGTGCTCACACGCCATAAGAGTCGAGCCACTGCCGCCGAACAGGTCGAGCACCGTGTCACCCTTGCGGCTGCTGTTGCGGATAGCGCGGGCGCACAGCTCCACCGGCTTCATGGTCGGGTGTTCTTCGCTGCGCATGGGCCGGTCTATTTCCCATACGGTTGTTTCAGCGCGGCCGCCGTACCACTTGTGACTTGCACCTGCGGCCCAGCCATAGAGAATGGGTTCGTGTTGCCACTGGTAGTCCTGCCGGCCGAGTACAAAGCTCTGCTTGGCCCAGATAACCGTTTGTTTGACCTCGAACCCGCTGTCCAAGAGTGCCTGCCGGAACAGGATTGTTTTGCCGTCAGCGTGGCAGACGTAGTAAGGTGCGCCGCCGTCGCATACCTTGCGCATGACCCCGAACGCTTTGCCTAAAAATGCGCTAAAATCCTCGTCCGGCATTGCATCGTTCTGAATAGTCAGGCGTTTCTTGGTTTTGCCTACATATGCGATACCGTAAGGCGGGTCGGTGAATATCATGTCGGCCTTGCCGCCGTCCATGAGGTGCAGTACATCAGCTTCACTGGTTGAGTCGCCGCAAAGCAGCCGGTGTTCGCCAAGTATCCAGATATCGCCGGGTTTGGTAATAGCTTCGGCAGGCGCTTCGGGAACCTCGTCCAGTTTGTCTTCATCGAGCAGGGCTTCGTCCTGACCCAGTTCGCCGAGTTCTTCGTCTGTAAAGCCGATTTCACGCAGGAAGTCAGCCTCGAAGTCGTTGGCCAGCATGTCCATGTCCCAGTCGCCGGAGCTGATGTTGTCGCGCAGCATGCGCTTGGCTTCCAGCTCGGGATTGTCCATTACGATGACAGGTACTTCCTTCATGCCGATTTCTATGGCGGCGCGGTAACGCTGGTTGCCGGCGAATATCACCATGTCCTTGTTGACTAGGACAGGGCGCGCTTCAAAATAATCGCGGTCTTCTTTCAGGCTGTCGCACAGGCGTTTGAACGCTTCGTCCTTGATGACTCGCGGGTTCTGCGGGTTTAGTTTAAGAGTGCCGACCGGGATATACTGGAGCTTAAGCATATATCCCTCCGGCTAAAGAGGTGGCGGACAACAGGACCGATTTGTTCTGTTTTCGCGCGTCCGTGTTTCCGCCGTAAATGGGTGCCCCGCAATATGTGCGGGGCGTAGTCTTTGGTGTCGAGGCAAAGACTGAATCTGCAAAAATAAATCGAGGCACGGTCATGGTTTTTTCTCCCATGTCCTTGCCTCGACAGTTATAGTTTACCGCATCAAACCGGTGAAGTCACGGNCTAAAGTTTGGCTAACTTTTGTAAGTGATTTTCCCGTCGTAGAACGTACAAATTAAGATTGTTCCTGCGGACCGTTTCATACACCACCAATACCGATTTCAGTTTCAGTCTGAATGCAATCTGTTTCGGCAGCAGTCCGCGGCGCAGCTGTGAGATTATCTTCGCGTCCCGCTTGCGCATTAAATCTGAAACTTTTACACCCTGCTGCGTATCCGTCGTCATAGCACATTTCCTTGAAATTGAAATTCTCGCCGTAGCGGCACACCGGCTGAATGCCGTCGTATGTAGGCTTCCAGTAGCCGAAATCTGCGCACAGGCTACACAGCACGTGATTTTGCCGGTTTGTCATATTCGTCCTTGAACTCAAGCTCGCATTCCGTCATGCGCATCGTTGTCCGGTTAAAACTGAGGCCCCACTTATGCATATAGCCGAACCGGTTCTTGCCGAAGAATGCTTCTATAACCGGCACGCTGTGCGAGTCTGACTTTACCTTCGGGTTACGCCACAGAAACACTACAGCATCGGCTTCTTTCTCGACTGCTGAGCTATCAGATAGGTCAGCCAGCTTTGGCGAGGTATTGTCGAAGTCCGTGCGCCGGTTGAGCTGTACCGCCAAAAAACACAATATCCCGCTTTTGACGCATTCGTTCTTGAGTTCCACCACGAACTTCTCGATTTCGCGCATGCGGGTTACTTCTTTCGCCATTGAACACCGGCCCAGATAGTCGATGAACACAACCTTGCTTCCCGATGTGCGAATAGCTCGCTTTATCTCGTGGATTGTGGGGCTGGCGATATCGAGCAGGTGAAGCGGCAGCGCTTTNANCTCNTCCGTCACGCTCTGCATCTCGGCAATATCCTCAGCGCGGAACTGGTGCGACCGGAAGCTGGTAGCCGGTATACCGGTTTTGAGCGGCAGGACACGTCCCATGAATTGCTTTGGCCGCATCTCGGTGGCGCAGTACAGGCAGCAGATGTTCCGCTCAAGCAGGTTATGCAGTATGTTTGCCAGAAAGGTCGTCTTGCCGACATTGGTGCGTGCCGCAACTACCACAAGGTCGCCGCTTTGCGTGTGCAGACTGTCGTCCAGCGTGGGATAGCCTGTCTTGATACCTACGCTCCGGCCGGACATACATTCTTCCAACAGTTCGTCCATGAACGCCTTGGGCGTTACAACGCTTACGCCGTCATCGGTATCGCGTTCCTGCACCAGCTGCATCACCCGTTCGACTGCTTCCGGCTCAGCCTCAGGATTTAATTGCGAAATTTCCCTGCGGATTTTGCGCATTACCGCGTTCTTGCGCACCTTGCCGGCGTAATGGCGTATATGGTTCGTGGTAGAAACCGAGTCCATCAGCGAGCAGACGAACACCTCACCGCCGATTGTTTCTAACTCGCCTTTTGCTTTTAGCTTGGCGCAGACGGTTACAAGGTCGATAGATTCCTCGTTCTCGTGCATCTCCTTGAATACACGGAACATCCGTCTGCTGGAATCGCGGTTGAAATCCGTCTCCGATAATTCATCGAAAATAAAATCGGCCTTGTCAGATATACTGCTTTCGATGAGGAAACTGCCCAGTACGGCGTGTTCCATCATGGTTTCGTGGTCAAGGTTCATAGTCATGCTCCTTGGCCCTGCTCATGGCCTCGGCTTCGGTATATGCGTAGTCATCGCCAGAGGGCTTGTGCCGTTTGCTGTAAGCTGACGGATCGTCTTCCCAGCGTTCCTGACTCAGCCAGGTTGCGGGGTGCGGGATAAGTGTTATGTCCTCCCACTGCTCGCANNGNTTCTGGACATTGAGCGCCGAAAGGACGGNGTTAATNTCNGGNTTCTTGGCACGCCAGCGGGCATANGCTGCNCNTTTACCCACTTTGCGGGGATACGCCTGCCAGAANGTCTCGAAGTCCTGCGTGTATGCGTTTTTAACTGCCTGCTGGTTAGNGAGAGNCTNTCCACTAACCGGNGGAAGTGTATCAGCCGCGTCAGCGGATGATGAAAAGGTGTTGCCGTTTGCCTTTTGCTCGCAATTCGCAGTTCGGTGATCAATAGTAGTTGTAGTTAAAGATTTTAAACTGCAGTTAACAGCAGTTTCTTTGTCTTTAGCCATGTCTTTATCTTTCTCTTTGTCTTTCTCCTTGTCCTTAGCCCCTAGCGCGGAGCTAGCAAGGTCCGTGCCTGACCCTTCCAAGGGGCTAGCTAGGTCCTTGCCCGGNCCTAGCATGGGGCTAGCATGACCCGCCGACGCCCCTTGCACGGGGCTAGATAGGTCCTTGATTCCAACTTGTCCCAATACAGAAATTACGGAAGCATGCACCCTGTTTTCCGGATTAAGTTCGCCGTACTGGAACGCAATGAACGGTTTGATGAACCATTTTTTGCCGCCATCGAGTGTGACAATGCGCTCGCAGTCTGCGTTAAATGCCTGCAGCGCATCTTTCTCGTTGACCGGCATATCTGTGCCTATATAAACCTGAGCAATCTGAAAGTCGACCTGCCAAATGCCGGCGTAGTTGCAGTTCAGACAAATATAGTCCCACAGCAACTTGTATGGTCCTTTCAATGACCGGATGAATGGCTTCTTGTATTTTTCGGTATCGCTAAATCGTTTTGCCATTTTTAATTTTCCTCCAGCATATTCCGCAAAAATATTTAATCGCCGCCGAACTGTTCAACCCACGGCTGACAGCCTGTTCCATAGCGTTTACAACCTCATGTTTGGGCAGTTTGGTTAAAAAGTTTTTTACGCTGCCGTTACGAAAAATGTCCGACAGTTTCCAGCCACGATAGGCGGTCTTGTAAATCTGGTCGATATCATCGACATCTTGTGCAATACGTTGCTGAATGGTTTTTACAAGACGACGGTATGCTTTTAACTGGGCTTCTCGTTCCTGCAGAACCTCCAGATTCTCCACCAGGCTGTTGGGAATTTTATCTAGTGGAATATTGCTCTTGCNCCGATTGCAGTCAAAACAGGCGGTTATCAGGTTTTCAATACAATCACTTCCGCCTTTTGATTTTGGCTCAATATGGTCAACCTCAAGTGTAACGGCAGGGGGTGATTTCCCGCAGTAAGCGCATTTAAAACCATCGCGCTTAAAAACTTCAAAGCGTAGTTTTTTGTTTATTGGCATATTTGGTTGTCCCTGTTCCCGCCACTACGAGGTTAAGCCTCACTCTTATTCTGCTGGCGATATCCGCACGGTAACGCCCGGCGGCTCGCCGTAAATCTTCATTACGCGCCCGTCGCATACTCGGCTGTCGTCGGTCCATATGCGCGCATAGGTAATCGCGTCCATAAGAGCCTTCTTTAAATTATCTTCGTCGGGCCGGTGTGCCATGAACACCGCGTCTTTGCGGGCGGACTTCGGGCGGGGGAACCTGAATGTTGCGTCAAGTCGTATGGGACCGTCCAGCGGCTGGTCCGGCCTGTGCTTTATTGCTTCAGCGTATATCAGGCCGAACCAGTCACTTTTGGGGCTCCAGCTTACGAACTTGCCGCTGGGGTGCATAAACCGTACAGGCCGCTTCCACGGCTTCGGTATGCCGATTACCGTGAACTCGATTACGCCGTCCATAACTCTCCGTTCATCGCGTCAAAGAGCTTTATGGCCGCAAGCCAGCCGTCCAGTGCCACCGGAATGTTCACCTTGCGGGTCTCGAAGTCCGGGCCGGTTTTCCCGAACCGGATAACCCATGCACTTTCCGGCAGCTCCACGCCATAAGTTTCCGAGAACGCCTGAGCATAAGCCGAAACCTGCAGCGGATACTCGTCGCGCATCGCGTTGCTGGTTTTCCAGTCAAGTATGATGAACCTGCCGTCTTTGGTGCGGGCGATAGCGTCGAGCCTGCCGCCGTAGCCGTACTTTACCGATGCAACCGTGGTATCCCCGGCGATGATTTCAAGTTCTTCCTGTGCCAGCCACGCCATGAAGTTGTCGAACCCGGGCCGGACATCAGCGTCCAGCTTGGGCATTTTGCCGACGATATAATCGTCAATCGCGGCGTGTACGCGGCTGCCGATATCTGCGGCATCGTTTTTTATCTTGTCCGGCTGACGGTCGGCGCGGGCCAGTATCGGGGCGAGGATTTCCGGAGTAATGGTTCTGCCGTGTGTTAGTTCGGCAACAAGTTCGCTTTCGGCCAGTTTGAGCGCTTCCCGGCGTGCCCAAACCACAAGCGCGTTCGTCTTGCCGCCGCCCACGATGCCCAGTATCTTGGTAACCGACGGATACTCGATACCGTTTACCGTGTACAGGTGCTGACGGCGGTAATCGCGGTAACCGACTGTATAAACCGGATTTGGTAGTGTCGGCATCAGAATGGCACCTCGTCTTCTGGTTTGTCGGCGATATAGTCGAACTGGCGCACTTTGTTGCCGCGCTTGCCGTTGTATTCCTCGATGATGATATCGGCAGTGGCTTCTTTGCCGACAAGATCTTCGGAATCGAAATTCACGCGGCTCTTGTCGATAGAAAACCCGAAACACTTTAGCGAATGCACCGCTATGCCGTGGCCCGGCTGGCCTTTGGGTATGAATGTGAGCGTGTGGAACACCCAACGGGCCGGCTGGCCGACAATGCCGAGCTTCATGTTCACCTTCGGGTCACCGGCCTTGGAATAACCGTCCTCCACCGCCAGCACTCTCACACGGTACTTGCCCGCTGGTAAAGGGGCATAAACACCTGCGTTTTCGTCCACTTCGTAATCGATTTTCATGGAAAACCTCCGTTATTTCACTTCTTCAAAGCCCAGCATATCGTACTGGCGCTTGCCGTCTTTGACTGTCTGCTTGTACGCGACGGTTATTTCCTTGCCCACGAACCCGGCTGCGCGTTCCGCTGCGGCGGCGCTGTGCGTGATGAACACCTTGCCGACACCGGTCAGTTTCAGGCCGTATTTCTTGCCGTTTTCGGTATCGCGGCTTTTTACTTCTTCCAGTACGCCCTTGGCCGTAAGCTGTTCGCTTGCTCTCGGGCTAGGAGTCGAACCTGTCGTGGCGGGTGTTGGTTCTGGGGTGGCCACAGGTGCGGGTTTGGGTTCAGCCGCTGCGCCGGAATTGAGCCAGCCCAGCAGTGCCTTGCCGGTGTCTTCGGTAATGGCGAAGTCCTTGCCGTCGAACAGGCTGGTGCGGTCCTTGCTGACCGCAGCGAAATGATTCTGGTTGAGTGTGTACACAACTGTGAACTCGTACTCGATACTGTCGCGCTGTATCGGCGCGGTGCCGACTTTTTTTGGAACGGCCTGACCTTTGAGGTTGGTTTCCACGGCATATTCGGCTTTTGAGCGCATCGTTGCGATAATGTGCATATCGCTCTGTAGTATGGCGTTTACGAGGCGTTCATGACGCGGAGTTACGCTTTTCCAACCTGCGAATCCCTTGCCAAGCGCGTCCACTATGCTCAGACAGCCACCCTCGCCGCTCCATTCGTGTGACAGACTGTCGATTACGCAGACCTCGTAACCTGCCTGCTGCGCCGCCTTTATCGCCTCGATGTACGCTTCCGGCGTATACGGCGGGCGGAGTTCGGTAACATCAAAGTCGAACCTGTCGGCGTACAGGCTGGCCGAACCGTGTTCGGTGTCGATAACCGCCACTTTCGGCGATAACGATTTTGCGAGGATTAGCGAGCTGAAAGTCTTCCCGGCTCCCGCCGGGCCTTCAACCGCCAATCTCAGGCGGCTCTGTGTTTTCTGTGCTTTGCGAAACATTCTGTTGGCTCCTTTTCTTGATAATGTCGGCGGCTATCATTCTTGCCAGTATGCGTAACCCGGTCTTGAACTGCCGTATGGCTTCCGGTGTCCACCCCTCGGAAGCGGGAAAATCAATTTCATCCTGTGATTGTGAAGAGTTCATTAAAGTCATATTCCTTTAACCCTTTCGCGCACTGCGTGGCGTTTATGGCCGAGAGCATTTTTTTGCGCAGTCTGGCCGACGGATTCCGTTTGCCGGTCATAATCTGCGACATGTAGCCGGAAGTTACGCCCGAAAGTTTCGCAAGCCGGTTCTGGGCTATGTTCTTCTCGGCCAGCAGCTGCCTCAGCCGTTCTAAATTGGCCTGAACTTTTACCATGCTGTCCTCCCTCAAATTGTTGTGA